>SAMEA104315421__coassemble_451_pt1 | contig 190795 bp, 149 predicted proteins | sample SAMEA104315421__metabat2_low_PE_030 | metagenome-assembled genome bin SAMEA104315421 (sample SAMEA104315421) | gut metagenome | biome: Monkey gut; feature: monkey-associated habitat; material: faeces | place: China | collected 2013
TTATTGAAACATCCGTTCATGCCTCCAGTAGCCAACCATACGAAATCAGATATGAAGTGTGTAGCAATGATGGCTGTCTTTTCGCTCACCACGGTGGCTATTGTCTTGGTCGTGGTCTTATCTGTCAACAGATGCTCGCCAAAGCAAGGATACTTGGCAAAGTAATACTGGATACTTGGCAATTTATCCTTGGATACATTGCAAAGTATCGTTGGATACTTTTTCGGGGCAGTTTCTTGCGGAAAACAGGACGGTTCCTTGCTGAAGGCTGAAAAGCGTCTTGCTGAAGACGGAAAAGTTTCTTGCTGAAGGCAGAAAAGCTTTCTTTACGATGACTGGGAAGAGAAAAAAGAAGTCCCCTCCACCACACGGGCAGAGGGGACCATCTCCTATTCTCATGCAACAGGGATGCACTTCGCTTTCAACGGCAAAGCGCCAAGCTCCCTATGCAACTGTATTCTGTTAGGATTACATAAACCACTTCACGTAGCAGAAGTCCTGGCGGTGAGGCAGGTTCTCGTTCTTGGGATAGATGCGGTAGCACACCTTGAAGCTGCCGGCATTGTCGATGCTGTGCGATGCAGCGAAGGTATATTTGTTGCCCACGCGCTCTACCAGACGGAAGGGATCTACGTGATATACATGATCCTGGCCGTCCTTGTCGGTGGTCAGAGTCACCAACTCAACGCCGATAGCGTCGTCGAGGCCAGCCTCATCCACCACAATCTGGATGTTGTACTTCTTACCAGCCTCCACGTTGCCGCTCTGCAGCTCCTCGCTCTTCTCGATGCTATCTACATGAATCTGGTCCCAGTGAGCCGCCACATTCTCCTTCCAGCTGGCAATCTCGCCTGCAAGTTTGCAATCGTTGGCAGCCAAAGCCTCGAAACGAGTGCGCAGACGGTTGTAGAACTTGTCGAAGTAGTCGTCCAGCTGACGCTTCATGGTGTAGTGAGGAGCGATCTGTGCGATGCTGTTCTTCACCACCTTCACCCAACCGGTGCTGATTCCCTCGGCGTTGCGAGCGTAGTAGAGAGGCATGATCTCGTTCTCCAGCAGACCATAGATAGTGGCTGCGTCGAGCTGGTCCTGATGCTCCTGGTACTGGTAAGTGCGCTTGTCGGTGAGCGCCCAACCGGCTCCGGGACGATAACCCTCGTACCACCAACCGTCGAGTACAGACAGATTGACCACACCATTCATCAGAGCCTTCTCGCCAGATGTGCCTGATGCCTCGAGGGGACGAGTAGGAGTATTCATCCAGATATCCACGCCGCTCACCAGACGACGGGCCAGTTGCATGTCATAGTTCTCGAGGAAGATGATCTTACCCAGGAACTCAGGACGCTGGCTGATCTCGTATATCTTCTTGATCAGACCCTGTCCGGCACCATCAGCAGGATGCGCTTTACCTGTGTAGAGGAACTGTACGGGGTAGTCAGGATTGTTCACAATCTTGGAAAGACGCTCCAAGTCAGTGAACAGCAAGTGAGCACGCTTGTAGGTGGCAAAGCGGCGGCCGAAGCCGATGAGCAATGCATTGGGGTTGATCTTGTCCATCAGAGACACCACACGAGAGGGGTCACCCTGGTTCTTGAGCCAGCGCTCGCGGAACTGCTTGCGGATATACTCCACCAACTTAGTCTTCAAGGCCATGCGGGTAGCCCACACTTCCTCGTCGCTCACGTTATAGATAGCCTCCCAGATTGACTGGTTGCTCTGGTCGTGGATAAAGTTCTCGTCGAAGTTAGAAGCATAGAGCTTGCGCCACTCGTTGGCACACCATGTGGGGAAGTGAACACCATTGGTCACATAGCCCACGTGACTCTCCTCGGGATAGTAGCCGTTCCAGATGCCGGCAAACATCTTCTTGCTCACCTCGCCATGCAGCCAGCTCACGCCGTTGACCTCCTGTGAAGTGTTGCAGGCAAAGGTGCTCATGCAGAAGCGCTCGCCCTTGTCATCGGGATTCATGCGGCCCATACCGATGAACTCATCCCATGAGATGCCCAACATCTGTGGGTATCCGCTCATATACTTACCGAAGAGACCTTCGTCGAAATAGTCGTGACCAGCGGGCACGGGAGTATGCACGGTGTAGAGTGAAGATGCACGCACCAGCTCGAGAGCCTGTGTGAAAGACTTGCCCTCGCGCACATAATCTACCAGACGCTGCACGTTGCACAGGGCTGCGTGACCCTCATTGCAGTGGTAAACATCCTTCTTGATGCCCAACTTCTTCAGCATGAGCACACCACCGATACCCAGCAGAATCTCCTGCTTGAGGCGGTTCTCCCAGTCGCCACCATAGAGAGCGTGGGTGATGGAGCGGTCAAACTGTGAGTTCATATCGTTGTCGGTGTCAAGCAGGTAGAGCTTGATACGACCTACGTTTACACGCCACACATAAGCATGCACCTGGTAGTCCATATAAGGTACATCCACTACCATAGGCTGGCCATTCTCGTCCATCTGCTGCTCGATGGGCAGTGAACCGAAGTTCTGAGCCTCATAGTTGGCCACCTGCTGGCCGTCCATACTGAGCGACTGTGTAAAGTAACCATAGCGATAGAGGAAGCCTACTGCACACATATCCACGTTTGAGTCGCTGGCCTCTTTGAGGTAGTCACCTGCCAGCACGCCCAAACCACCTGAATAGATCTTCAGTACGTGGTTGAGTCCATACTCCATGCAGAAGTATGCCACGCTGGCACGGTCCTTGTTGGGCTTCTCGTCCATGTAGGCACGGAACTCCTTGTACACCTCGTCCATCTTCTGAATGAGGGCCTTGTCATGAGACAGTTTCTCCATCTTCTCGAAGCTGAGACGCTGGAGCAGGAGCACTGGGTTACAGTCGCACTCGTCATAGAGTTTGCTGTCGAGACTGCGGAACAGGCTCTTGGCGCTGTGGTTCCATGACCACCACATGTTGTGGGCCAACTCCTCCAGCTTCTTCAGCTTGGCAGGAATGTTACTCTTGGCCGTTACAGGCTTCCAACTGGGTTGGTTAGCATAACTTGCTCTGATTTTCATAATTCCTTATTTATATATATACTTGTTTCTGTTGATTCTGTCCTGTCGGGATGTTGTCTCAGGCATTACGCTTGGCTGCATTGTCCAGAGCTATGGCATAGGCCTGCTCATACTTGGCAATGAAATGCTTCCACTGTGCTTTCTCGGCCAGTCGGGCAGCCTTCTTGCGGGCTGCGGTCACTTCCTTGGCACTCATGCCGCACAGGCCTGCCAGCGTATCGCAGATGGCATTGGCCACCTGGTCGAAGTTGTAATCGTCGCGCATCACTACCTCTACGCCGTCGGCCAGATGGCTGTCGGCACCCTTCACCTTATTGGCCCACAAGCCGAAGCCGGCCAGCGAAGTGGTGAGACAAGGCACATGGAAAGCCACAGCCTCGAGCGGTGTGTAGCCCCATGGTTCGTAGTAAGAGGGATAAACTGCCAGGTCGCTACCGATGAGCAGGTCATAATAACGGGTCTCGAAGATACCGTCACGCCCATCCAGATAGCAAGGTACGAAGATTACCTTCACACGGTCGGCAGCCTGGTTCTTCATGCCATGGGCACGCAGGAAACCAGTCACGGGGTCGTTCCAAGGCTCTCTGAGCACATGGGTGCAGATGGGATCCTGCAGAGGCGAACCAGCAGGTTGGGGATGACGAAGGCGGTCCTGCAGGTCGGCGCGAGGGCCTGAAATCCAGGCTGGAACCTGCACCAAAGCCAGCACAGGGCGGTTGAGACGGTCATCATAGAGGCTTCGGTACATGGCCTCCATGAATACATCCTGCCCCTTATTCTTATACTCGTAGCGTCCGCTCGTGGTGACAATGAGGGTATCATCGGTCATCTCGGTGCCGGTGAGCGCACTTGCCACCTGCAGGATAGTGGCTCTTGCCTGGCGGCGACGTGCAGTGAAGGCAGCTCCTGCCGGCACGAAGTCGGGCTCAAAGCCATTCTCCAGCACAGCGTCACAGGGTTTGTCGAGCAGCTCAGCACACTCGCGGGCCGTCACATCGCTCACTGTGGTGAAGCAATCCACGTTCATGGCCGTCTGGCGCTCTATACTGTGCTTCGACTCTACGTTCAGCTCACGGGCCATCTGCCTTCCGTCATAGGCAGACAGATACTGATACAGAGGCTTGCCATTGCCGGCAATACTGCGGCCGATGCAGGTTGCATGAGTGGTGAAGATGGTTGCTATCTGAGGTACATGCTTGCGCACATACAAAGCACCCAGGCAGGTCATCCACTCGTTCACGTGATAAACAGTACGCTTATTGCCCTCCTTGAGGAAAAACTTCCAGAAGCCCTCCACCACAAGGCCTGCTGCATAGGCAAACATACTGGCCTCGTCGTAGTCGCCATAGGCATGCAGACTATCTACTCCGAAGTCCTCCCATGCCTGGGCATAAATATCATTCTTCCTGTTGAAAAAGGGTTGGAAATCCACCAGTACCACCTTTGGCTCACCGGGGATATTCCACCGTCCGGTGCGCAGGCACACTCCTTCGGCAGCCATAGTTGCCACCCATTCGGGCCAGAGTTCGGGATCTTCGCTAAAGAGGGGGTTCTCCTGGTCATGCCAAAGGTCGGGACCAATAAAGAGGAGATTGCCTCCCACAAGGTTTCCCAGGGTCTTGGCCCTGGTAGAAAGCACCGTATAGATGCCACCCATCTTATTACACACCTCCCAGCTGCTCTCCAGCACAAAGTCAGGTGCACATTTCTTTACGCTCATCAAAACGTTTATATTACGAAAAAATCAAGTTGCGGCAAAGATACAACAAATTTTCGAAAAACGAGAAAACGAAATGCGGCTTTATGCGCTGCACGCACGTAATTAGTTGTAACACACATGTGCGTATAATGCGTGCGCGCTGGACAAAACAGGACAAAACGGGACAAGCGCCTGGGGCATTTGCCTGCCTGATACCAGCCTCAAAGGTGAAAAGAGAAGGGAAGAAAGGCTTGTTTTGTTGGAGAAAAGGAAAGAGCAGAACCGGGAATGTACCGCATTGGGATTGGAAGAAGACAAAGGACGACAAGGGAGAGCGCTGCACTTGGCTTCGCAGCACGCTCCGAAGGTCATCGCAGCACGCTGCATCCGCCATCGCAGCACTGTGCATTTTTTGCCCCATTTCCTTGCCCGCTTCCGCGCAACGCTTTTCACACTCCAATTTAGTGGGTGCAAAGTACGGGCAGACCGAAATCGGCTTCGCCAAGCAGTCCTTTTCGAGTTTCGATTCAGACAACCTGCCTCATCGAAGGACATTCCTTCTGCACTTCGCCCACTTTTTTGCCCGAAATCCAGGAAAATGGTTCGCACGAGCGCTTTCCACAGTCCGGATTCACCCCCAAAAAGCACCCCAAGACCAAGCAAAAGCATGAACAAGGCCGTAAAACCTTAAAAAATGCAAATCCTTGTGCACTTTTCGAAATAAAATGGCTAAATTTGTGGAGAATTATACCGCAAACCGATAATGAGAAGAGCCTTTTCAATCATTCTACTCACTTGCGCAGCCTCATTGGCGGCACAAGGTCCGTGGAAATTGAGACTTACCTGCCCACAGGAGAAGATACTGCTGAACATTGACCTCTACGAGGAATCCATCACCGTGCCAACCATGGAGGACTTCGGCCCCATGAACGGTTACATGAACGGCAATATCTATGGCGTGTGGACAGTCACCTCGTTCCGCATCAAGGACAACAACACTGCCACACTGAACTTATCGAACGACCTGGGCAGCGAGACGCAGGAGACTCTGCTCACACAGCTGAATGACAGCACCTGGAAACTCAAGTTCGTGGGCCGACCCGTGGTGAAGCGCGTGGTGGGCAAAAAGCTTGTGAAGATTCCCACAGAACTGACACTGAAGAAAGACAAATGAAAAGTTACTTCCCCAAAAGAGACAAGAAGAAGTCCTGCAGCAAGTGGCTCCCGCTCACGGGCGCTCTCATAGCAGGCGTGGCAATAGCTCTGGTGGGCAACCACTACTATGAGTGGAGCTCGACCGACGAGGCTTGCATGGCTTGCCATTTCCATCCAGAAGCAACCGACAGCTGGAAGCAGGCCGCTCACTACAACAACCGCAGCGGCGTGAAGACTGGCTGCGCCGAGTGTCACCTGCCGCCCGAAGGTACATGGGAGCACTTTACGGCCAAAGCCAGAATGGGCATGCACGACGTCTGGAGCGCAATGACCAAGAAGAAGGAGGATATCGACTTTACAAGCAAGCGCGAGTTGGAGTACGCACAGACCATCGTCTTCAACGAGTCGTGCAAGCGTTGCCACGTCAACCTTTTCCCCCAAGGACTGTCCGACGACGGGGTGTCGGCTCATCTTTATTATGAAGACAACGAGGAGAAACTGGGCCTGCAGTGCATCAGCTGCCACCTGGATGCCGGCCACACACTACCTGGCTACAAGCATGCCAAGATGGACAAGGCGCCTGTGGATACCACTGCCGCCACTTTCGCAGAAGCCACACCGGTGACCAAGTTCGCCGACTTCACCGAGCAGGTGCCCACTACCAGCATCACCATAAGCATGAAAGCCATCCCCGGCGGCACATTCCTCATGGGAAGCCAGAAGGGCGAGAAGTTCAGCCAGCCAGACGAACAGCCGCAGCGCAAGGTGTCGGTATCTGCCTTCTATATGGCAGAAACAGAAATCACATGGGACCAATATTGGGCATTCTATGCACAGACCATGTCGGAGGGACGCACTCCGCCATCCAAGATATACGCCAACAACAGCCGCCCCGACGTGGATGCCGTCTCCGGTCCTACGCCTCCTTTCGGAATGCCAGACCAGGGATGGGGAATGGGCAAGCGTCCTGCCATCACAATGACCCACTATGCAGCCGAGACATTCTGCCAGTGGCTCTCGCTCAAGACCGGCAAGAAGTACCGTCTGCCCACCGAAGCAGAATGGGAGTATGCAGCACGCGGTGGCACAGAGACGCCATACTTCTTTGAGGGCAAGCCGGCAGACTTCTCCAACACAGGCTTCTGGCGACGCTTCTTCAGCGCCGACACCACTGCCATCAACGGCTATGTCATCTATGCCAACAACAGCAAGAGCCGCACACAAGAGCCTTCACAAGTGAAGCCCAACCCCTTTGGACTGAAGAACATGCTGGGCAACGTGCTCGAGTACTGCTCCGACTGGTATGCCGAGGATGCCTATAGCCAGATGCAGGATGGGGCAAAGGATCCCAAGGGGCCTGCATCGGGTACGGAATATGTAGTGCGTGGCGGATGCTATGCAGACGATGCCGCCAACGTGCGCTGCGCCTCACGAGCACACACCGAATACGACAAGTGGCTCAAGACAGACCCGCAGAATCCCAAGAGCATCTGGTGGTTCTCCGACATGAAGGGCATCGGATTCCGCGTGGTATGCGAATTGCCACAGGGAGTAAGCGCAAACTAAGAACGAACACAAACAGTATAGAATTACCTTTCAAACAATTGCAACAATGAAAGAGAAAGACTTAAGCAGAAGAAAGTTCCTCACAAGCACCGCCATCATCGGCGCTGCTGGAATGGTGGCACCCGCATTGCTGTCAAGCTGCAGCGGCGGTAACGGCAACAGCAAACTGACTCCCCTGAAGCAGGAAGGCGAGTACTACGTGCCCGAATTGCCCGATAAGGCCATCGACGGACGCGAGCTCAAGGTTGGCGTTATCGGCTGCGGCGGACGTGGTTCGGGCGCTACCATCAACCTGCTCGATGCAGCCAACGGCATCAAGGTGACCGCTCTGGGCGATGTGTTTGCCGACCGCATCGAGGATCTGCGCGCACGTCTCCGCAACGACAAGCAGCAGGAGGTGGCCGACGAAATGTGCTTCACAGGCTTCGATGCCTACCAGAAGGTGATTGACGCCGGTGTGGATATGGTCATCATCGCCACTCCCCCAGCCTTCCGACCCGTCCACTTCCAGTATGCCACCGAGAAGGGAGTGCACTCGTTCCTGGAGAAACCCATCGCTGTTGACCCTAAGGGATACCGCACGATAATGGCTGCGGCCAAGCAGGCACAGGCCAAGGGACTGAGTGTGGTGACCGGTACACAGCGTCACCATGAGCGCCGCTATGTGGAGGCCAACAAGCAGATACAGGCCGGTCTCATCGGTGAGATTACCGGCGGAAACGTATATTGGAACCAGGGTATGCTGTGGTACAAGGAGCGCCAGCCCGGATGGTCAGACATGGAATGGAACATCCGCGACTGGGTGAACTGGACATGGCTGAGCGGCGACCACATTGTGGAGCAGCACGTACACAATATCGACGTGTTTATGTGGATGAGCGGACTGAAGCTCGCTACCGCTACATCGTTCGGCGCACGCCACCGCAGGGTAACGGGCGACCAGTTTGACATGTTCAGCACCGACTTTGTGATGGAGAACGGAGTGCACATGCACAGTATGTGCCGCCAGATAGACGGATGCAGCAACAAGGTGAGCGAGTTCATCCAAGGCTCAAAGGGCTCTTGGGACAGCGAGACCAACGAGATCAAGGACCTGCAGGGCAACGTCATCTGGAAGTACGACGAGGAGGCTGCCAACCAGGAGTTCAAGCAGCACGACCCCTATGTACTGGAGCATGTTGACTGGGTCAACCACATCCGCAAGGGCACCGCTCACGAGGAGGCAAGCGACTGCGCCGCATCTTGTATGGCTGCCATCATGGCACGTGAAGCTGCTTACACAGGCGCAACCACCACATGGGACGAGATGACTCAGTCGCCCATGGACCTGATGCCAGCCGAACTGAAGCTCGGCCCATTGGACCTGGCAGCCTACACCGTGAAGAAGCCCGGACAGGGACAGTGAACCAACCATTCACCTAAAACACAGCGAAATGAAAAGAAGAAACTTCATACTGGGATCACTCTCGGGCATGGCAGCCGCTTCGATGGCCTCCACCCCACTGTTGTCATCATGCTGCTCGGTGCGCAAGAACAAGAAGCCCGACACACCGCTCAACATCTGCCTGCAGGAAGGAGTATGCCTGGGCAACACACTCGAGGAGAAGCTCGACTTCATGGAGGCTCATGGAGTGAACGGCCTGGAGGTGGGCGGAGGCAATCTGAAAGCACGTGTGGATGAAATCAACAAGGCTCTGCAGGGCAGGAATATAAAGATGAGTGCCATCTGCGCCGGCTTCCAGGGATTCATCCTGGCCGAAGACGAGCAGAAGCAACAGTTCGACACCACCATGCGCGAGATAGTGGAGGCAGCCGGCCAAATCGGTTCCTGCGGTGTCATCATGGTACCGGCCTTCAACGGACAGCAACCTTGCAAACCCCACACAATGGACACCCGCAACTATCTGTGCGAGCAGCTCCATGAGTTGGGCGAGTTTGCGCTGAAGTGCGGAACGAGTGTCATCCTGGAACCTCTCAATAGGCGCGAGTGCTTCTACCTGCGTCTGGTGGCCGATGCAGCAGCCATCTGCCGTGATGCCGACAGCGAGGGCGTGAAGTGCATGGGCGACTTCTGGCACATGCAAGAGGAGCCCTCTGACTATGCCGCCTTCATGGCCGCAGGCACCAAGTACCTTCGCCACGTCCACATCGCCAGCCGCGGACGCCGACTCATGCCGGGCGAGGATGGCGAGAAGGACGATTACCGCGACGGCATGAGGGCGCTGAAGGAAATGGGCTATCAGGGGCACATCTCATTCGAGTGTGGTTGCGAAGGCGACAGAGCTACTGTCCTCCCCGCCGCCATCGACCTCCTGCGCAAGCAGTGGGAGGAAGCGTAAGGTTCCCAGGCAAGGTTCAAGGCATTCCGCAACGCTCAGCTCTCGCCAGACCAATCCTCTCCTGCACCCGCAGAAGAAGGTTTTCCGATAAGCGGAGCGCCGAAGAAACGGACAGAGAACGCCGAAAAAACGAACTGAGAGCGCCGAAAAAACGGACTGAGAACGCCACAACAAAGGCGCAAGATAAGCGAAGGCTGTGTCAAAGAGGCACGGCCTTCGCTCTTTATATACCTTATTATATATATAAGAAAGCGGACCTTGAGACTCGAGGCAACGGATTTCCCAGATATGTGCAGAAGCATCTTCCACAACAGAGAAGCAGGCCCAACCGAAGAAAACGGCACGACAACTCTTACCCAGGAAACGGCCGGCAACCGCAGGAGTGCACAATCACATGATCACAGCAGGACAATGGGCTTTACAAGAATGCGCCCCCTGCCTCATGACGGAATTAGGGAAAAAGGCCCAAGAACAATGGAGATACACCCCAAACAGCGGACTGAAGAACACGAGCCACACCGCAGCCCCAACCAAAGGAAAGAGAACCGAAGCCAGTCACAATGCCATCAACGCCACCCCACTGTACCATAGCACTGAAAATGCAGCGCGCTGCATGTGCAAACGCACTGCACTGCGATGACCGATGCAGTGCGCTGCGCAGGCCATCGCACCGCGGTGCGTTTGGGGGAACAATCATCTATGCCATCTGAGCCAGCAGGCCATGCGGGCCAACGCTACTCTATCTCACTCAACTCCAACCACCGCATCGACTTCTCGTCAAGCTCGTCGGTGAGAACGGGCAGGCGCTTGCTCAGGTCGGTGATTTCCTGTACGCTGATGGTGCCACTGGAGAGCTTGGCCTCGATGTCGGCCTTTTCCTGCTCCAGGCGCGCGATATCCTGCTCCAGGGCAGCAAACTCCTGTTTCTCCTTGAACGACATCTTACGCTTCTGTTCCAGGCGTGGCGGCTTCTTGCTTTCCTTCACCTCGGGGGCAGCCTGTGCATTGCCATTGCCCGCGCTCTGGCGAGCCTGATGCAACTCACGCTCGTCGTCCCACTCACGGAACTGCGAGTAGTTGCCGGGGAAGTCCTCCACCACACCCTCGCCACGGAACACCAGCAGATGATCGACCACCTTGTCCATGAAATAGCGGTCGTGACTGACCACAATGACACAGCCGTGGAAGTCCTGCAGATACTGCTCCAGGATTTGCAGCGTATTGATGTCCAAGTCATTGGTCGGCTCGTCGAGCACCAGGAAGTTGGGGTTCTGCATAAGCACCGTACACAGATGCAGGCGACGCTGCTCTCCGCCCGACAGCTTGGCGATGTAGTTTTGCTGTTGCAGAGGAGTGAACATGAAGTGCTGCAGGAACTGCATGGCCGACAGGTGGCGACCGCCGCCCAAATCCACATACTCCGCTATCTTACGCACCGCGTCTATCACTTTCATCTGCGGGTCAAAGCTCATCCCCTCCTGGCTGTAGTAGCCGAAGCGGACGGTCTCGCCCACTACGAAGCGTCCCGAGTCGGGCTTCACCAGCCCCAGAAGCATCTTCACGAAGGTACTCTTGCCCGTACCGTTGCCTCCCACGATGCCCATCTTCTCGTATCGCGAGAAGCAGTAATAGAAGTCCTTCAGTATTACGTGCTCGTACTTCTTGCTCACATATTCGGCCTCGAATATCCTGCTGCCTATATAGGTTGACTTCATCTCCAGCCTCACTTGCTGCTCCTCGAGCCGCTGCTTGGCCTTCTTCTCCAGGTCGTAGAAGGCTTCCTCGCGATAGCGCGCTTTGTGCCCACGTGCCTGAGGCATGCGGCGCATCCACTCCAGCTCGGTGCGGTACAGGTTGTTGGCCCTTGCCACCTCGCTGCGAAGGTTGTCCTGGCGCTCCTGACGCTTCTCCAGATAGTAAGCATAGTTGCCATGATAGGCATACACAGTCTCGTCATCGAGTTCCAGGATTACGGAGCACACATTGTCGAGGAAGTATCTGTCGTGCGTCACCATGAGCAGCGTGAGGTTTGCTCGCCTTAAGTAACCCTCAAGCCACTCTATCATCTGCAGGTCCAGATGGTTTGTGGGCTCGTCCAGGATAAGGAAGTCCGGCTCCATGATAAGCACATTGGCCAGCGCCACACGCTTGAGCTGTCCGCCCGAGAGTTGGCTGAGCGGCTTGTGGAAGTCCGTTATGTTGAGCTTACTAAGGATGGTCTTGCTGCGTGTCTCGTAGTCCCAGGCGTTCTGGTGCTCCATTCTGTCGAGAATCTGTTGCAGCCCCGGCGTGCCCGGCGTGCTCATGCAAGTCTCGTACTCACGTATCAGGTTGGTGGTCTCATTGCCGTGCCAGAAGCAAGCCTCCAGCACCGTGAGCTCCATGGGATAGTGGGGCGTCTGCTCCAGATATCCGATGCGCAGGCCGTTGTGATACACCACCTGCCCCGAGTCGGCACTGTCCTTGCCGCCCAGGATATTCAATAACGTGCTCTTCCCTGTGCCGTTGCGGGCTATGAGACCAGCCTTCTGCCCCTGTGCCACACTGAAGGAGATGTCGGCAAAGAGCGTCTTGTCGCCCACGCTACGCGTCAGGCCCTGCACCTGTAAATATGATATGCTACTCATCCAAACGTCATAAAAAAGCCAACCCGCCACTGCGCAGGTTGGGAAAAATACGTATCCTTTAGTCTCTTCACAGCGCAAAAGTACTAAAAAAAGAGCATCAAAATGCAGAAATATACGCGCAAATTTGGCAGATTGAGCAAGAAAAAGTAATTTTGCAAACCAATTCATATAAGGACAGCGACACCCTTCGCTCTCCTCATTATTCCCTTTCGAATACAAAAGAACAATTAAACAGCATACATTCTATTATTATGCACACAAAAAGTGAACTCGAGAAAATGTCGCTCGAAGAATTGTCTGCATTGGCACAAAGCGTGAATGCAGAGCCCGCGAATGACCCCACAACACTTATATATAATATAATAGATGCGGAGGCGATGGCAGGCTCTAACAGACAGAACAGCACCAACGCCAAGCCCAAGCGCAGCAGTGCCGGCTCCGGCGAAAAGGCTGCCAAGGACGCTGCAAGCGCCGACAAGACTCCCAAGAAGCGCGGACGCAAGCCCAAGGCCGAGGCAATGAAGGCCAGCGAGGAGGGCGCTGCAGAAGCACCCACAGAGGCAGCAGACAGCACCAAGAAGCAGGCCGAGGAGACCAAGGAGGCTGATGCAGAAGCCACACAGGGCATCATCGCATTTGACGACAACGAGACAGAAGCACCCGTGGCACCCGCTCCCAAGAAAAGGGGAAGACCACGCAAGGTAAAGCCCGAAGAGGCACAGAATACCATGACAAGCAGTGAAACACAACCCGCAAGCGACAGCGAGACCAATGCCAGCGCCAGCGTTCCTGCCCCCGACTACGAGGCACCAGAGAATGCAGGCGACAATGCACCTGCCGACAATGCTCCAGCCGAGGAAGGCAGCCCCGTTGCGGCCGACTGCGAAGCAGAGGGCCTCATCCGTGTGAACGACGACTTCTACATCGTGCAGGACATCCCGTCGATGGGCAATGAAAGCTCCGCCTACGGGCAGAACTACCAGACAGCCGAAGACGACGCGGCTCCCGGCGTGCAGAATGGCTCTTACCGCATGCCTGCCAACGAGGAGACAGAGGCAGAGGACTACCGTCAGAGCGCGCCCAAGGCAGCCGAGGAGAACTATGACTTCGGACTCAACATCCGTGGCGAGGGCGTTCTGGAAGTGATGAACGAGGGCTACGGCTTCCTGCGCAGCAGCGACTACAACTATCTGAGCAGCCCCGATGACATCTACGTAAACGCACAGACCATCCGTCACTACGGCCTGAAGACGGGCGACGTGGTGGAAGGCCCCGTGCGCCCACCACGCGACAACGAGAAGTTCTTCCCCCTCATCGAGGTCACCAGCGTCAATGGCTGCGACCCCGAGATAGTGCGCGACCGCAGTCCCTTCGAGAATCTCACGCCGCTTTTCCCCGATGAGAAGTTCAAGTTATGCAGCGGACGCGGCGACTCCATGGCAGCACGCGTGGTAGATCTCTTCGCTCCTATCGGCAAGGGACAGCGTGCCCTCATCGTGGCACAGCCCAAGACCGGCAAAACCATGCTGATGAAGGACATAGCCAATGCCATCACAGCCAACCACCCAGAAGCCTACCTCATGATGCTCCTCATCGACGAGCGACCCGAGGAGGTGACCGACATGGCCCGCACAGTGAAGGCCGAGGTGATAGCCAGCACCTTCGACGAGCCCGCCGAGCGCCACGTCAAGATAGCCGGAATAGTGCTCGAAAAGGCCAAGCGCATGGTGGAGTGCGGACACGATGTGGTCATCTTCCTCGACTCAATCACCCGCCTGGCACGTGCCTACAATACAGTTTCACCCGCGAGCGGCAAAGTGCTGAGCGGCGGAGTGGATGCCAACGCCCTGCACAAGCCCAAGCGCTTCTTCGGCGCAGCCCGCAACATCGAAAACGGAGGAAGCCTCACCATCATAGCCACCGCACTGATAGACACAGGCAGCAAGATGGACGAGGTCATCTTTGAGGAGTTCAAGGGCACAGGAAACATGGAGCTGCAGCTCGACAGAATGCTGAGCAACAAGCGCATCTTCCCTGCCGTGAACATCACAGCCAGCAGCACTCGCCGTGACGACCTGCTGCAGGACAAGATGACGCTGGACCGCATGTGGATTCTGCGCAAGTTCCTGAGCGACATGAACCCCATCGAGGCCATGAACGAAGTGAAGTCCAAACTAGAGAACACCATCAACAACGAGGAGTTTCTCCTGAGCATGAACTCATAAGCAGCATATCAAACCGCTGCATACAAGCACACCAACGAGCGGCAGGCATCCCAAGAGGGAGCCTGCCGCTCTGCTTTTCTCCAACCATTTCTCCCTATTAAACAATATATCCAAACACCATTCAAAAGGCGAAAGACTGCTGTCTGCAAAACCAGGAAAAAAGTTATCCCGATTCGCGCAGAAGCAGACAGCAGAAAACAAAGGACAACGGAACAAGACACGCAGTGCGATGCGATGGCGAATGCAGCACGCTGCGATGGCACATACAGCGCGCTGCGATGACGAATGCAGCGCAGTGTACGTTTCAACGAACAACATGGCAGCCCCACAGGGAGCACTTTACCGCGTGCCAAGCAAGACTTTTCCCACCACCAGCCAAGAGCCAGCCACACCAAATACACAACCGCCCAAACAGCACACTACGCTGGCACTGACCGCGGAGAAGTACACTCCAAAAGAGGGCGCAGAACTTAAATCATGTTAAAAGACAAATCCCCTTCCTAAATCGAACAACAAAACACAAGGGCTAAGAGGCATGTGGAGCAACAGGTTAAGACGAATTGTCGTAACTTTGCAGCCGATTTCGAAGTATAAGCGAAACAGAAGAAAGAACAATAGAATAGAGTTACAAATAATTTTTGAATGAGAGGAATTATGACAAACAAACTGATGACAGTGCTGGTGACAGCAGTGACCGCGATGACCATGCTTAGTTCATGTGGAAACAAGCAGCAGCGAGGAGCAATGCCAAGCGCAGTTTTCAAGACCACAAAGGTAGCCAAGAGCGATGTAACACTGACTGAGAAGTACAGTGCCACCATACGCGGCCGCCAGGACATCGACGTTTACCCTCAGGTAGGAGGCACATTGCAGAAGCTGTGTGTGACCGAGGGTCAGAAGGTGAAGAAGGGTCAGGTACTCTTCGTGATAGACCAGGTGCCCTACCGCGCAGCACTCAACACAGCCGAGGCAGCGCTAAAGGCAGCACAGGCTCAGGAGGCAACAGCACAGCTCAACTACGATAGCCGCAAGAAGTTGTACGACCAGAAGGTGGTGAGCGAGATAGATATGCAGACCGCACAGAACACTCTGCTCTCAGCCAAGGCACAGGTGGCACAGGCACGGGCACAGGTGGTGAACGCCCGCAACAGCCTTTCCTACACCACAGTCACCAGCCCCGCCGACGGCGTGATAGGCACTCTGCCCTACCGTCAGGGAGCGCTCGTGGGCAGCACAATGGCACAGCCCCTCACCACGGTGAGTGACAACAACGAGATGTATGTGTATTTCAGCATGACAGAAAGCCAGTTCCTGAACCTCATCCGTCAGTACGAGTCAGTCGAGAAAGCCATTGAGGCAATGCCCGAAATCACACTCCAACTGGTGGATGGAACCGACTACGACATCAAGGGACGCGTGGAGAGCGCCAGCGGTGTAGTGGATCGCAGCACAGGTTCAGTGCAGTTGCGTGCCGCTTTCTCTAACCCCAGCCACATCCTGCATTCAGGTAGCACAGGCAACGTCATCATCCCTGCCATACACAAGGATGCCATCACCATACCCGCTACAGCTGCCGTGCAGACCCAGGACAAGTACAATGTATATGTAGTAGATAGCAAGGGCATCGCCCATGCTCAGATGGTGGATATTCTGCCTCAGAGCCAAGGCGGCACCTTCATAGTAACCTCCGGCCTGCAGGGCGGTGAGGAAATCGTGGCCGAGGGTGCCGGTATGGTACGCGACGGACAGGACGTGAAGAAGCTCGGCAAGTAACATCTACATTTAGCGAAACAAACTCATATATATAACCACATACGATGAAAGGTAATATATTCATTAAAAGACCGGTAATGGCAATGTCAATTGCCATCCTCATAGTACTGGTGGGAGCGATATCTTACTTCTCTCTCCCCCTGGAGTCATACCCCGACATCGCACCTCCCACCGTGACGGTAAGTGCCACCTATACGGGTGCCAGCGCCGAAGCAGTGATGAAGGCAGTGATTCAGCCGCTGGAGGAAGGTATCAACGGAGTGGAGAACATGCTCTACATGACCTCTACGGCCACCAACTCGGGCAGCGCCAGCATCACCATCTATTTCCGCCAGGGAACAAACCCCGACATGGCTGCTGTGAACGTGCAGAACCGTGTGAGCCGCGTACAAGGACTCTTGCCGTCGGAGGTGACCAAGATTGGTGTGGCTACGACCAAGCGTCAGACGTCCTTCCTACAGATTGACGCCCTCGTAGATACGCAGGACAAGTACGACCAGGACTTCATTTCGAACTACCTCGACATCAATGTCATCCCCCAGCTCAAGCGTATCAAGGGTGTGGGTGACGTGATGGAGCTGGGTGGCACATACTCATTGCGTATCTGGCTCAAGCCCGACGTGATGGCCCAGTACAAGCTTGTGCCAAGCGACATTACCTATGCTTTGGCCGAACAGAACCTGGAGGCTCCTGCCGGACAACTGGGTGAGAAGCCCGTCAATGGCACCCACGGCAAGGGTATCGAGAATGTGTATCAGTACACGCTCAAATATACCGGTCGTCTGGAGACACTGTCGCAGTATGAGAACATCGTGCTGCAGGCTCTCCCCGACGGCAATGTACTGCGCCTGAAAGACGTAGCCGATGTGGAACTGGGTGCCAACTCCTACGCCTACCATGGTGAAGCCGATGGTCACGAGGCTACCTGCTTCCTGTCATTCCAGGTAGCAGGCGCCAATGCCAAGGAGACCAACGATGCCATCAGTGCCAAGTTGAAGGAACTGAGCCAGGATTTGCCCGCAGGCCTGGAGTTCGTTGAGATGCAGAGTTCAAACGACTTCCTGCTGGCCTCTATCGCCAATGTGGAGGAGACTCTTATTGTTGCCATCCTGCTGGTGATACTGGTGGTGTACTTCTTCTTGCAGGATTTCCGCGCCACACTTATCCCTTCTATATCTATTATAGTATCTTTGATAGGCACCTTCGCCTGCATGGCGGCTGCCGGATTCTCGCTTAACCTGCTCACCCTGTTTGCCCTCGTGCTGGCTATCGGTACGGTGGTGGATGATGCCATCGTGGTTGTAGAGGCCGTGCAGGCCAAGTTCGATGCCGGCTACACCAGCCCTTACCAGGCCACCAAGGACGCTATGAGCGATGTGACAATGGCCGTCATCTCATGTACCTTCGTGTTTATGGCCGTGTTCATCCCCGTTTCATTCACCGGTGGTACCTCAGGTATCTTCTACACACAGTTCGGTGTGACACTGGCTACATCAGTAGGTATCTCCTGTGTGAGCGCCCTTGTACTCTGCCCCGCCCTGTGTGCCATGCTCATGCGACCCGCCAGCGAGGAGCGCCGCAAAGGCTTCTTCGGTGCCATCAACTATCGTACCCGCCAGGCCTATGAGGCAAGCTACACCGCCATGTTGGGCAAATACACAGCCATCCTGAAGCGTTGTGTGAACCGCAAGGTGCGCTTCATCGCCTTCGTCAGCGTGGCTCTCTGCTTTGTTGGCATCGTGTTCTTCGCAGGCAAGTTGAGTTCTGGACTCGTGCCACAGGAGGACCAGGGCACTTGCATGATGGTGGTCAACGGTGTTCCCGGCAATAACCTTGCCACCACAGACGAAATCTTGGATCGCGTAGAGAAGATTATCAAGGAGACCAAGGAGGTGAAGAACTACCAGCGCGTGGCTGGCTACAGCTTCATGGCTGGCCAGGGTACCGCATATGGTATGTATATTCTGAAGTTGAAGCCTTGGGCAGAGCGCCGCTATGGCTTCTGGTCACTCATTGACAACTACAAGAGCACGAGCACGGTGGTGACTGGACTGCTCAACAAACGACTGATGGAGGAGATTCCCGACGCACAGTGTCTGGTCTTCGAGCCCGGTATGATTCCCGGTTACGGCATGGGCTCCATCGAGCTTAACCTGCAGGATACCCGTGGCGGCGACAAGTCACAATTCCTGGAGTACACTCACCAGTTCCTGGCAGCCATGAACCAGCACCCTGAGGTGTCGCGTGCAGTGACCTCTTATGCCCGCAACTTCCCCCAGTATAAGGTGGAGGTAGATGCCGCTCAGTGTAAGCGTGCCGGCGTGAGCCCCACTGATGTGCTTAGCGCACTGGGCAGCTACTGCGGTGGCTCCTACGTGAGCAACATGAACCAGTACGGTAAGGTATATCGTGTGATGCTCCAGGCCCACGAAAAGAGCCGCCTGAGTACCGAGGACCTCAACAATATGTTTGTGCGCAATGGTACAGAGATGGCTCCCTTGAGCCAGTTCGTGAAGCTGACCAAGATACTTGGCGCCGAGGTGGATACCCGCTTCAACCTCTTCAGCTCCATCACTTGTAACCTCGTGCCAGCCTATGGCTATAGCAGCACTGATGTGATGAACATTGTGGAAGAGGAGTTTGGCAAGGTGTTCCCCAAGGGCTACGCCTTCGAGTATGGCGGCATGAGCCGTGAGGAGAACCAGACCAAGGACAGCATGGATACCTACCTTATCTATGGTGTGTGCGTGGTGCTCATCTTCCTCATCCTGTCTATGTTGTACGAGAGTTTCCTTATCCCCTTCTCTGTCATCCTGTCGGTACCTGCCGGTATCATGGGTTCGTTTGCCTTCGCATGGCTGTGGAACCAGGGCTACGCCGCACTTCCCTTCGTGTTCATGGGCAAGATTGACAACAACATATACCTGCAGACGGCTATCATCATGCTGATTGGTCTGCTGGCCAAGACTGCTATTCTGATTACCGAGTTCGCCCTTGAGCGCCGCCGCAAGGGTATGGGCATCGTGGAGGCTGCCTATGCTGCTGCCGAAGCACGTCTGCGTCCTATCCTTATGACCGTACTTACCATGGTCTTCGGTATGATTCCTCTGGTGTTGTCCACTGGCGCTGGTGCCAATGGTAACCGCACCATCGGCCTCGGTGTCATCGGCGGTCTGCTGGTAGGCACACTGGCTATCCTGTTCACAGTACCAGTCTTCTTCATCTTCTTCGAATGGGTTCAGGAGAAAATCCGCCCCGCCATGGTGGAAGAGGCAGACCAGCAGTTCCTGCAGGAGAAGGAGCGTTCCGAGAAGGAGAAGGCTAAAGCACAGAAAGACTAAACATTCACATATCAAGCAATGAAAGCATACAAGATATTGACTATCGCCCTTGCAACTGCCCTGATGAGCAGTTGCGGGGTTTACAAGAGCTACGAGCGTCCTGCCTCCATCACAGCCGAGGGCATTTATGGAGACGCTCAGAGTGGAGACTCCACCGGTCTGGGCGACATCGAGTGGCATCAAGTCTTCACCGACCCCACCCTGCAGGCTCTCATCGAGAAGACGCTTGCCCAGAACACCAATATGAAGCAGGCCGACCTGCGCATACAGGAGATGCAGAACAACCTGAAGGCTTCGAAGCTTGCCTTTGCGCCCAGCTTCGCCTTTGCACCCAGCGGTACCATCAGCGGTATAGTAGATCCCTACAACCGTGAGAAGTATAAGAATGTGATGGGCAACGGCGCCAGCAAGACCTACTCATTCCCCCTCTCGATGAGTTGGCAGATAGACTGTTTCGCATCGCTGCGCAATTCCAAGAAGAAGGCAGAGGTGGCTCTGGAGAACCAGAAGACAGTGCGCCAGAGCGTGAAGACCGCCCTCATCGCCAACGTGGCCAACCTCTATTACACCCTGGCCATGCTCGACGAGCAGTTGCGCATAGCCAAGGAGACCAGCGAAACATGGAAGAAGAACCTGGACATGACTAAGATGCTGTTCGATGCAGGTCAAGCCAACCAGGCTTCAGTAGCAAGCACCGAGGCCAACTACTGGGCTATCAGTGCCAACGTGCTGGAGCTGGAGGACAACATCAAGCAGGTGGAGAACGCCCTGAGCGCCCTCTGCGGTGAGACTCCAGCACACATCGAGCGCGGCACACTGGCCACATTCCGCACTCCCAGCGTATGCACCACAGGCATGCCTATCGGTCTGTTGAGCCGCCGACCCGATGTGAAGCAGGCTGAGCTCGCACTGGCAAGCGCGTTCTACAACAAGAACATTGCCAAGGCAGCCTTTTACCCCGCCCTCAACATCTCTGCCAGCGGCCAGTATGCCAACAGTCTGGGAAGCATGGTAGTGAACCCCGGTGGCATCATCATGGCAGCTGTAGCAAGCCTGACACAGCCTATCTTCCAGAACGGAAAACTGCGCGCTGCCTATAAGAACAGCAAGGCTGAGCTTGAGGTTGCCACTCTGGGCTTCCAGCAAACACTTCTCGATGCCGGTTCGGAGGTGAACAACGCCATGGCTGCCATACACACCGCACAGGAGAAGAAGGTTTACCTGGCCAACCAGGTGCAGAGCCTGCAGCAGGCTGTGGATGCAACACAGAAGTTGTGGGACCTCTCAAGCATCAACTATCTGCAGATCCTGACCGCTCAGAGCAGCCTGCTCAGCGCACAGCTCTCGCAAGTGGCCAACGACTATAGCGTTATCTCCAACACCATCAACCTCTACCAGGCACTGGGCGGAGGCGCTGACGTGGAGAAATAAACATCATTCTCATTCAATCGCGAGAGGAGGACGTACCCCAGCCAATGGGGTGGCGCCCTCCTCTTTTCGTATTGCCATGCAACTGTCAAAACAGCACAAGTAGATCAGGAACAGAGTATTTTGAATGAGCAAACACGCTGGGTAATAGATGCCGAGCAGTTCACCCGCCATGCAAACTGCGGTGCAATGGCACTCGTAGTGCCCTGCGGTTCTTCGGACAAACTGCCGTCGCTCATCACACAGCACTTTTTGCAGCTCACCCGACAAACTTAGAGGGAGCAGGGAGATGGGACAGACAGGAAGCGCTTCCTCACCACATCCTTCCACAAGGACAGGCAGCCGGACTTTTCCAAAGTGATACCGCAGCAAGCATATGCCCATATTCCGCAAAGCAGACAAGGCAGACTTATATATCTGATTGAGGCTGATTATCCAACAAACACCATTAGTGCACAAGTAGAAGCAGGCTCCTGATGCACTTCCAGTTAGCCTTCGTGAGGGAGGATACGCACTCCGTCACCGTCCAAGCCTAGGCTGGACGGTGGATGAAGCTTGGATACTTGGGCAACGAAGTATATATTCACCGACCGTCCAGCCTAGGGTTGGACGGTGAAACATACAGCTTAGCCACCCTTGGAGGCTGATAGTAACTTCGAAACTATACTGGTCCGTTGCCCAGAAGAGCCTGCTGACCGGTTCGTATGCAATGAAGTGTTTTACGGCAGAGAGTATATTGTATTGCAAAGCAAATATCCATTGTCCACCTAAATCAACAGGCAGCCTTGAGCACTTCACTCGCGTAATACAATTGTATAAAAATGCTTGTTGAGAAACAGCAAACAGGAAAAGGTGGCGGCGCATTGCAGAACATTTTGTAACTTTGTGTGGTAGTTTAACTCTAACAGACTAAGACGGACAATGAGCAACCACATTGACAGAAGAAGTTTCCTCAGGCGCGCCACAGGAGCCGGCGTGCTGATAGCCGTGTCGCAACTGCCTGCCATGGCCGAGGACAACCCGGAAGTATTCCCCAAGCGCGGCGGTTTTGAGCGTCTCTCACTGGCCTATGCCACCGTGGAAATCGGGCTGGAGAAGCCTTTCAGCGTGCTGCACATCTCCGACACGCACTTTACGGCAGCCTATCCACACGAGAACGAGAAGAAGCAGAAGCTGCGCGAGGTGCGCACGCAGTGCTTCGGCGGACGCCAGGAGGAGGCCATGCGCGACTCGCTGGCGTGGGCACGCGACCATGTAGATTACGTTCTGCACACGGGCGACCTGATTGACTGGCAGAGCGAAGCCAACCTTGACCTGGTGCGCAAGTATCTGGGCGACGGCATCACAGGCTGCATGGGCAACCATGAATTCTCGCCCGACATGTGGCTGAGCGAGCCTAAACAGGAGAATACCGAGGCGTACAAGGACCGTTCGAGGGCGATGCTGCAGAAGACCTTCCCCTTTGACATCTCATTCAATGCACAGCAGATCAACGGAGTCAACTTCATCTGCCTGGACAACGTATATGGTACAGTGACCCCGCAACAGGTGAAGCTCTTCCGACGCGAAGTGAAGCGCGGGCTCCCCATCGTGCTTTGCATGCACGTGCCATTCCACACCGACCAGATATGGAGGGCCTGCAAGCGCTTCTGGAACAAGACTCTGGCATCGAGCATAGACGACAAGGTGTACAAGCCCACGGGCGACTATCTGGCACAAAAGGAGGACAAGACTACACGCGAATTCATCTCCTACCTCAAGCAGGAGCCGCTGCTCAAGGCCATCCTGGCGGGTCACCTGCACATCACAGTAGAGGAGCAGTTCTCACCCACGGCACGACAGTATGTGGTGGCAGGCAACTTCCTGCTGCACGGCAGAGAAGTGCTGTTTGTGTAATAGCGCTATACATTATATATTATAAGGGCAGTATGCCGGGCTTTACACAACTTTGCACGCTATTGGAAGCAAGGTTGCCCCTCATGCTGCCCCCCGCTTGCCCAGCTCTGCAAGTGACATAGGACCACAACGGCCAACTGCTCAAGCGGTATCGCTGACGGGCATCCATCCCAAGGACTTACTGCCTATGCATCAGTCCGCATCAGGCTGCCCTTCGCCCTGCAATTCCCTGCGGAACTGGCCGGGTGTCATTCCCGTCTCCGAGATAAAAGCGCGACGGAAGGCCGACAGACTGTTGAACCCACTCAGCCTCACCGCCGCCTCCACCGTACAGTCCGGCTGCGCGAGCAGTCCCTTGGCATAGACCACACGATAGCGGTTGACGTACTCGAAGAAGGAAACGTTGAGCTGCTTGTTGATATAAGTGCTCAGATAGGTGCGGTTAGTGCCCAGCCTCTCTGCCAGAAGGTTGATGGTAAGGCGGGGATTGAGGTAGATACGTTCGTCGTCAAAGGCTTTGTGGAGCGCTTCAGCGAAGTGGAACTCCTGCGGGGCGCCCTCTTCGTCCATCACCGGGCAGTCCTCTTCGGGCTCCGCAATGCCCGGCATCACCACTTCGTGCTTTCTCATGCACCAGGCGATGGAGGCAAAGATAAGGCTGCAACTGAAGTTATAGAACGCTGTTGCCCACTTGCCTCCGTTATAGCTCGCCAGTGTCCACACCACATAGAGCACCATGAAGGATACCAGGATGCGGAACACCCACCCCACCTCGATGCCCTCGGTATAGGAGCTCCACTGGCGTATGCTGCGGTTGTAGCGATACAGACCATAGCCGCTCCACAGCATGCCCACCAGCCCATAGCACGCCTGCCCCACCAGCGCTATTATATATAATGTATGGTTGAGCGTGACGGCATAGAGCACGCACAACAGCAGCGAGGCTGCCACTTGCAGCCAGAAGGCACGGCGCGTGATGCTGCCGGGATGCCCGAGCTCGTATAGCAGGCACACGCACATGGGGATGCAGGTGGCCTGATAGAGGTTGGTAATGGGTGTGAGCTGTGCTCCCAGGAAGTTCCTCACGTAGAAGAGCACGAAGAGCACCATGTTCATCAACGCCAGCCAGCCGAAGAGGCAGGTGGCCACACAGTGCACCCCCGACCTTCGACGCACCATATAAAGCAAGGCGCACGAGGCCAGCAGAGAAGCGAAAAAGCAGCCGGCAGAGAAGTCTGCCAGCGCAGCGATGGTATTCCGTTCCATTCCGAAGTCTTGACTATCACATTGCGAGCAACACAGAAGCAATCCTGCCCCACTCGCGAAACAATCTTCAAAATTAAGGAAAATATTCCATTCTGCCCGTCACAAAAGAGCAAAAACGCCAAGACATCGGGCAAAAAGGAAACGTTTCACGGCTTGGAGCGGAATGCACAGCGGCATTGGGCAACCCTGCAAAAAGCGTCCCCTGCCTATGTAGAGACGGCTGTGCCGCCCGCCTTTCGGCGCTGCCTGCCACGCTGCTGTGTTTTCGGGCGGATGAGGCAGTGCGGTGCATCGGTCATCGCAGCGTGCTGCATCGGCTATCGCAGCGCGCTGCGTAGGCCATCGCACCGTGCTGCATTTTGCACGAGTCCCCCATGCCATTTTCTCCTTGTAGCCCTCTTCGGGGAAATCCGACCCGCCAGCCAGTCCCCGTCTGCATGCTTCTTCTATAGTTTCATTCCTATCTTTTTATCAAATAGACATTACACATACGGCAGGACACTTTGCTTGGAATAAATCCGCACGACAGCTCACTCCCCCCAAATAATGCACTCCAAAGAATCAGACATTGTGCTGTTACCCACCTACAAGTGCCCCAACATGACAAATTCGGACAGATGTCCGATACAGACAGGCGTGCAATATTGATGCAAACAAAATGTATTACAATGTATGAAAATGCTGGTTTTGAGAAATGCTACTACTATAGGGAAAACTTTATAGCGCATTTTATGTTTCTTTGAAAGATTTAACATATCTTTGCGCACATGATTGGAAGATGGACTGCTTGCCACTAATGACGACACACAAATACTGAACAGCAAAGCGCAAAGTCCCCTCTGACAAACATTACAGCGAATAACGAAACAAACACAAACATACTATGATGCTATTATCTACAAACTCTAACCAGACAAAGAGCGAGAGCAAGGCAGGCAATGCATGCCGCCGCCACACATCATGTTACGGCCTCAGGGGGAAATCCCTGCTGCGCGGACTGCTGCTCGCATCGGGTCTGCTCATGCTGGGCAGCTGCATCGACAGTTCGTATGACGTGGGTGACGTGGATGCCACCATAGGCCTGGGAGTGAACGGACTCAAGGTCAAATTGGGCAACACAGAGAAGATCTACCTCAAAGACATCATCGACACCGACGGCAACACCAAGCTTGACGGGAACAACCAATTCTACATCACCGAGCAGGGCAGCACAGACCTCAGCTACACGGTGCAGAAAGTGAACTCCACCATAGACCGCCTGGCCAGGGTGAAGACCAAGTTCCGCGTGCTGCGCTGGAGCGATGATCTGCTGAACCAGCTGGGTGCACCAAGCGGCACACAGGTGACCGTGCCCGCCAACTATACCCTGCACGGCAGTGCAGAGGGCGAGAACAAGAGCGACTTCACCACAGATGACATAGGCAAGGAGGTGGTCAGAATCACACGCGTTTACCCCCGCAACTTCGGAGCAAGCCTCACGGTAAGGATGAAGAGCAGCGCCAACGTGAACTTCGGACTGGACAAGCTGCAGAAGTTTGCAGTCACCCTGCCCCAATACGTACACCTTCGCGAGATACCCGCAGGCTGGAGACTGGAGGGCAGCACGCTCATCCACGACACCGACATCGCCATCGGCACCGACAGCAAACAGATATGCACCATCAACATCGACTATATCGACCTGAAGGAAGAGGGAACTCCCAAGAACGGCACCATCACGCTGCCCCAGGAGATGACACGCGTGGCCATGAGCGGCACAGCCTACTTCAGCAGCAAGAGCGCGTTCACGATGCAGCAGGACGACTACGCCGACATAGAGCTGGACATCAACTTCCCCAACGACGGCAAGATTGTGGTGGATAGCATCAAAGGCATCTTCAACCCCGACATCAACCCGAACGTCAACCCCATTGAAATCGCTGACAACCTGCCTGATTTCCTTAAGGATGACGCCACGAAGATTAAAGTATCGAACCCCACACTGAAGTTCAACGTGGACATGAGAACGCTGCCCTCGAACGTGAACGTGGGTGCCACACTCACCTCAGTGAAGAGCGGCAAGGGCGGATGGAGCCAGAGCGTGACCTTGCCACAGGTTACGATGAACGGCGGACGCGCCAACACCGCCTATTACCACAAGCAGGGAAGCAAACCCTACGACCCCGAAAGCGAAGTGACAGCAGGTGCCATCGTGAGCCGCGTAGAGGACCTGGGCAACCTGATAGAGCGTCTGCCCGACCAGATAGAGGTAGATATGAAGAACGGCAAAGTGTCGCTGGCACAGCAGGAGGCCACCATGACTCTGGGCAAGACCTACAGGGCCAAGGCCGACTACAGCGTGTTCGTCCCCCTGGAGATGGAAGAGGGCTTTACCATTATATATAGGGACTCCACCAACAGCATGGAGGATGACCTGAAGGACTACACCGCCGAGGGCATCCAACTGAAGACCATGGCCGAGAACACCATCCCCCTCGACCTCACGCTCAGCGTCAAGGCATTGGACCAGAACGGCAAGCCCATGCCCGGTGTCACCTTCACATCGGCCAAGGCAAAGGCCGGCCAGGGTGAAGGAAAGGCTCCCGTGAAATCGGAGATGACGGTGGTGGCCACCTTGCAGAACCCCAAGGACCTGCAGGAGATAGACCATTTCCTGTTTGAAGTCAAGGCTGAGAGCGCACAGGGAAGCGCATCGCAGCCCCTGGCATCGCAGCAGTACATCCGTCTGACCGACATCAAACTGATGCTCAAGGGCAAAGTGACGGTTGACCTCAACTGATGCGCAAGGCATGTGAGCACATTCCCACACAATGAGAAAACAGACAGAAATGAAACATCACCACATAGAAAGACTCATGAGACACAAGATAACAGTCATGGCCACGCTGCTGGCCGCATCGCTGGGCACCACCGCACAGGAACTGCGAACCACCTACTTCATGCAGACGTCGGACCTGCGGCATGAGATGAACCCCGCTCTGCTCGACCACAGTTACGTCTCCTTCCCCCTCCTGGGCAACATGAACATCGGCACGACAGGCAATTTCGGGGCCAAGACATTCATCTTCGACATGGAACCCACTTGGGAGAACTACGGAGTGAATGGCCGCACCAAGACCACCTTCATGCACCCCGACGTGGATGCCGGCAAGTTCCTCGACGGCCTGAAGAACAACAACCGCATGGGCGTAAACCTCAAGTATCAGGTGTTCGGCTTTGCGTTCAAGGCCTTCGGAGGCTTCAACTCGGTGGATCTGAACCTTCGCTCGACCACCAACATAAGCATGCCCAAGTCGCTCTTCGAGTTTATGAAGGAGACAGGAAGCAAGACCGACTACCGGATATCCAAGCTGGGAGCACGCACAGAGAACTTTGCGGAACTCGGACTGGGGCACTCACACAAGGTGAATGAGCAGTGGACAGTGGGCGGCAAACTGAAGTTGCTCTTCGGCCTCGGCTATGCAAACTTCAACAGCGACCGCATTGACCTGCATCTCGATGACGACTACTGGCGCGTGAGCGGCAAGATAACAGCCGAGGTGGCAGCGATGGGCATTGACATGAAGGAGAGCGACAAAGTGGACCCGGAGAACCCTGACCGCCACCGCGTAGATGGTATCGACGACAACATCAGCGGGCTGGGAGGCTTCGGCGCCGCCATTGACCTGGGCGTCACATGGAAGCCCATCGAGCACCTCACCGTGAGCGCGGCTCTGACCGACCTGGGTGGCATCAGTTGGAAAAAGGCCCATCAGATGACTTCCACGGGCGAGTGGAACTTTGACGGCTTCGATAAGGACATCTACGCAGGCGGAAGCAAGGAGAACGGAACCGACCTGGGCGACCAGCTGGACGACCTGGGCGATGACCTCGGAGACCTCTTCTCGCTCTATTACGACGGTTCGAAGAACAAAGGTCACGCACTCTCTGCCAACCTCCACCTGGGTGTCGAGTACGCTCTGCCCTCATACGACAAGCTGCGCTTCGGCTTCCTCTATACAAGCCGCATGGCTGGCCAGTTCGCTTGGCACCAGGGCATGCTCTCGGTCAATGTGCGTCCCGTCAAGGCCATCGAGGTTTCTCTCAACGGCGCAGCCTCCTCCACAGGCGTCACGGGCGGCATGGTGCTCGACCTGCACGCCAAGAGGTTCAACTTCTTTGTGGGCACCGATTGCTTTCTGAGCAAGATGGGCAAGTACGGAGTGCCCCTCAAGAAAGCCAACAACAGCGTTTCCTTCGGATTTGGCTTCCCTCTGTCCAACGTCTGAGAAGCGCAAGCAAGGAGCCGGACAGGCAAGCACGACAATTAGAGAAGACAATTGAAAAAAACTCAGCAAAACTTTGGTAAAGACAAAACAAAAGGGTAACTTTGCCATGAGTTTTACATTTACATGGTATTTCTAAGGTAAAAGGAGTGGGGAGGCAGCTTTATGCGGTCTCCCCTTTTTCACACTGCCCCGCATGCCGCACGCAGCTGCGCATACGACTGCAGCACGCTGAGACACCTGCCACAGGCGCATGCCCAAGGCGAGCCGGCACGCCCAGAAAGACCACAAGGCATACAGCATGAGAAAAGCAGAACTATACCGCAGGGTGACAGAGCACTTCCAGCAGGCCATGCCACACGTGCAGACAGAGCTTCACTACCAGGATCCCTTCAGCCTGCTCGTGGCTGTCATACTCAGCGCGCAGTGCACCGACAAGCGGGTCAACACCGTGACACCCGCCCTGCTGCACGATTACCCCAACGCCGAAGCCATGTCACTTGCCACGCCCGAAGTCATCTACGAATACATCAAGAGCGTATCCTACCCCAACAACAAGGCACGACACCTGGTGGGGATGGCCACCATGCTCCAGCGCGAATACGGCGGCGAGGTGCCCTCCACCATGGAGCAGCTCACCCGCCTGCCCGGTGTGGGACGCAAGACAGCCAACGTCATGCTCAGCGTCATCTTCCATCAGGCGGCCATGGCAGTAGATACACACGTCTTCAGAGTGAGCCACCGCATCGGACTCGTGCCGCCGTCGTGCACCACCCCACTCAGTGTGGAGCGGATGCTGACGCGCCACTTCGCCCCCGAAGTGCTTCATGACGCCCACCACTGGCTCATTCTGCACGGCCGATATGTGTGCACCGCACAGAAGCCCAAGTGCCAGCTTTGCGGCCTGCATGATATTTGCCAAGGAAAATTAGTTTGATTTGCGAAAAAAAGCATAACTTTGCAGGAGCAAGACAACAGAGATAAACAAACTGTTAACATACAACGATTATGACTATCAACGACTACAAATTCGCCGGCAAAAAGGCAATCGTCCGCGTGGACTTCAATGTGCCCCTGGACGAGAACGGTCACATCACTGACGACACACGTATCCGTGGCGCACTGCCCACGCTGAAGAAAATCATCGCCGACGGCGGTGCATGCATCATCATGAGCCATATGGGCAAGCCCAAGGGCAAGGTTAACCCCAAGCTCTCACTGGGTCAGATCCGCGAGGCCGTAGAGGTGGCACTGGGTGCTCCTGTAGCATTCGCTCCCGACTGCGCCAACGCCGACGAGGCTGTGAAGGCTCTCCCCATGGGCCAGGCACTGCTGCTCGAGAACCTGCGCTTCTATCCTGAGGAGGAAGGCAAGCCCGTAGGCATCGACAAGGCAGACCCCGCATACGACGCTGCCAAGAAGGAAATGAAGGGCCGTCAGAAGGACTTCGCCAAGAAGCTCGCCTCATATGCTGACTGCTATGTGATGGATGCCTTTGGCACCGCACACCGCAAGCACGCCTCTACAGCCGTGATTGCCGACTACTTCGATGCCGACAACAAGATGCTCGGATACCTGATGGAGAAGGAAGTGAAGGCAGTAGATAACGTGCTGAGCGACATCAAGCGTCCCTTCGTAGCCATCATGGGCGGCTCTAAGGTATCGTCAAAGATCGGCATCATACAGAATCTGTTGGGCAAGGTAGATAAGCTCATCCTGTGTGGCGGCATGACATACACCTTCTCCAAGGCTCATGGCGGCGAGATCGGACAGTCTATCGTGGAGCTGGACAAGCTGGATGTGGCACTGGACGTAGAGAAGACCGCCAAGGAGAACGGCGTGGAGCTCGTGCTGGGTGTTGACTCTGTGTGCTGCACCGATTACGACTTCGCCAACTTCTGCGTGAAGGAGGGTGCTCAGGTGGAGACCTTCCCCTCAAACGCCATACCCGCCAACTTTGAGGGTCTCGATGCAGGTCCACAGAGCCGCGAGAAGTTTGCAAAGGCCATCGAAGGCGCCAAGACCATCCTGTGGAACGGTCCTGCCGGCTGCTTCGAGTGCGATGAGTTCACCGCAGGAAGCAAGGCCATCGGCGAGGCAGTGGCCAAGGCAACAGCCGAGGGTGCATTCTCACTCATCGGCGGTGGTGACTCTGTAGCATGCTGCACCAAGTTCGGTCTGACCGACAAGGTGTCTTACATCTCCACTGGAGGCGGTGCTCTGCTCGAGGCTATCGAGGGCAAGGTGCTTCCCGGAGTGGCTGCCATCAAGGGCGAATGAGACTGCTAAGTGCATTTTTACTGACATCAATACTGGCTATGGCCTCCTGTAACAAGAAACAGGAGGCCTTGCCGTATGTAGGCAACGCCGATGGCGCCGACAGCACAGCACTCAATGTGGCTGTGCTGCCCACGCTCAGTTGCCTGCCGGTCTATTATGCCCAGCGCATGGGAATGTTTGAGCAGGCTGGAATGAGCGTGCATCTGTGGAGATACCGGGCACAGATGGATGTGGATACCAGCGTGCTGCGCGGACATGTGAACCTGGCTGTAAGCGACCCCTTCCGCGCCATCAGACTGCAGAGCGACAGCCTGCACATCTCTGCACTCATGGCCATGGACGAACCGCTGTCGCTCCTGGCGCTGAAAGGCAAGCGCGTGAAGCAGATGCAGCAGATGAAAGAGAAGACCGTGGCAGTGTGCCGGCTCTCGTGCACCGACTACTGGTGCCAGCGTATGGTAACCGAGAACAAACTCGAACTCTGCCAGATCTTCCGTCCACAGATCAACGATATCTTCCTGCGCACAGACATGCTCAACAACGGGATGATCGATGCTGCCATGCTCCCCGAGCCTTATGCCACATGGGCAGCACTGGAGGGACACAAGCGCATCAGCCGCTCGAAACCCAACAGCATATGCAATGCTCTGTGGATTACAGCCTTCCGCGAAGAGAACAACAACCCACACGAGGCACAGGCCAAGACCTTTGCGCGTGTATATAGGGAAGCCATCGAGCGCATGGCAAGCGATGCACAGGCCGACACCCTGCGCGCCATCCTGACAAGCGAATACGGACTGCCACCCCTGCTGACCGACACCATCCAGCTCCCCCCGATGCCCAAACCACGTGCTGTCAACGAACAGGAGATGGACTCGGTGGCCGCTTGGCTGCGTGAGCAAAACCGCCTCCCCAAGGAATACTCTACACAGAAATTTCTTACACGACAAATCAAATGAGCCGTCCCATCAATATCTCCACCCTGAAGCAAATCACCGACTCGGTGTACGAAGAGCTCTATGCCAAACATATCAGCGAGGCGCACGACAAGCTGAGCGTGCTGGTGCAATACAGCCAGGACAGCCAGATCAGAGCCGACTTCGAGGAGCTGAGGGTCAACTACTGCGCCATGCTCAACTTTCTGACAGGTGGTGGCAGCGATGACAACCGCGCGACCATACAGGCACGAATGCTCCAGCGGAGCTGGGAGATGCTCACCCGGGTACGTCGGGACGTGCGTATGCGTACCGGTTCAGACACCTACAGCAAGACAGCAACCAAGCTGGCACAGGACGGCAACGACGCCCGCTCGCTCATGCAGCAATGGACCAGCACACTCCCCTCCGAGGAGCGGTTTACTCTGCAGGACACTATCTTCGACTACCTGTGGACGTCGCCCCTGTGGAGCAATACCGAAACAGCGCTTTGGCATAAATTCATCCAGCGGCAGGACTACATGGTGCAGCAGCACCTGCTGGGCGCTCTGATGCTGGCCGTATGGGAGTTCCCCGACCTGGAGAAGCTATCTGTCATCACCCTCATGACTGAGAGCGAGAACAAGCGCACACGCCTGACAGCCATCACGGCATTGGTCTTCATCAACCAGCAATACGGGCACGAGCTGGAAGAACTGGCAGGCTACAGCCCCGGCACATTGTGCACCACCCTGCGCCCCACGGTCATGGCGGTGCAGAAGGAGTTCGTCCTCATGCTGGCCTCCAAGGTGAGTTTCGAGCATGAACAGAACATAATCAACAATCTTCCAAAGGACGATACAGCTACTGCCATCAGGGAGGCCATGAATATCAAGCTCGATTTCGTGAAACGCAGACTGGCTTCGGGCCTGGACCCCAACTTCTCACGCATGAGCACGCTGCACAGCTGCAGGTTTCTGAGCATCTGCTCCCATTGGTTCTTGCCCTTCGATACCTCACACCCCCTGGTGCAGTCGATTATCATGGGTAACGATGGCAAAGAGAACAAGGCACTGAACAAAATGGCAGAGGTAATCACCGACTGCGACATCGACAAGTATGCCATGTGCGAGATGATAGGCAGCAACAAGCAACTGGCACAATCCCTATCGGAACAGTTGGAACAGGCTGGCATGGCTCCCCAAGACACCAAACAGCCCGACATAACGCTGCGCCACATCGTACAGAACCTCTACCGCTTCTTCACCCAGTCGCACGTGAGCCGCGACGTGCGCAACCCCTTTGCATCCTACCAACTGCTCATCAACCAGCAGAGATTTCGCACAAACGACGGCGAGAGCATCTACCTCGACTGTGCAAAGATACTCTACGATGCCAAAGAATACGATGCGGCCCTACTCCTACTGGACAGCATGATGCAACAGTATGGAGCAAGCCAGGCATTGCTGAAGCTCAAGGCCAAGTGCTACCAACAAGCAGGAAAAGACCAGGAAGCCTATTCCTGCTACACCCAAGCCATGTTCCTGGACGAGGACGACTGGTACATGATGAATATTCTCGTGCTGTGTTGCGAGAAGTTAGGCAAGCGCAAAGAGATGTACCACTGGCTGGACAAACTGTTGGAAAAGAATCCAGACGACAAGACACTGCTGCTACGCAAGGCAGAATCCCTGGAGGAAGACGGACGATGGAACGATGCACTCCAACTGTATCACCGCATCTCCTATCTTCGTCCGACGGACGCAGAGGCCATCGTGGACATTGTCCGAGGAGAGTTTATGACTTGCAACGTCGATGCCATCAAGAAATACATCACCAAGATAGAGGGTCTAGAAAGCAATCTAACCTGGACGATAACGATGTTACGTGCAGACCTCTGCTTCATCCAAAACAACTGGAAGGCCGCGAAAGCCTACTACACAACCGCGCTCTACACCTTCCTGGACGAGGGGGAATTCACCATTGACGACTTCCGATATAGCTTTGAGAGACATAGAGACATGATCAAAGCCAATGGCATAAGCAATGATGACATCAACCTCATGTGGGATGCAATATGGACAAGCTACATCCATGGCACATGACAAACCCTCGGCAGCCAATGACATGAAGCACACACGAACCCATACACCCCCGCTCCAGTCCATCCCCTCCGTAGCAGCATGGCTCATGCTGGCCATTGCCACACTCGGTTCATGTACGGGCGGCGAACGGGTACAGCCCTCTACAGAGCAGACTGACCACCCCACCCTGAGCGCACAGGAGCGATGGGCCATGGCCGACCGCAGCCTCACGCCCGGTACCTACGCGCCACTCGTGCGTCTGCCATTCCTCTTCGCACAAGGACAAGACGCGGAGCAGCGGCTCGACAGCATCAATCACGCGGCACACATACTGCTCTTCTGGGCCTCGTGGTGCAGCGACTGCCACGAGGAGACACCCGCACTGCTGGCTCTACAAAAGGACTTCCCACAGCTGGCCTGGCTCACGGTCTCGCTGGACAACGAGGCCGCCAAAGCCCGTGATTACGTATGGAAAAACGAACTCAGCGGCATGCACCTCTTTGACGGGCGCGACTGGCGCGGCCAGGCATGCGAAGACTATGCCGTGGCACTGCATGGCATTCCCCATATGGTACTCATTGACAGCCAAGGGCGGTTGGCCTGGAGCGGACAGCAAACCGACAGTCTGCGCTCTGCCATCACCCATCTGCTCAAGGCAGAACATTCCCACAAAGCCCACAAATAAGCATCCCGGAAGCCACGGAAGCCCCCCCATCGCACCTGGCAACTCATCTCACCCTTTTCCAAACCGCCATCTGCCGCCCGACTCTGGGCGACCGACATCCGCACGCACCTCACCGAAGCACATACAGAAGTTTGCTTCACCATCAGGAATACAAGCGAAGGCCGGCAAACAAACATCGAATCACGAGGCCATCCACTGCACTATGCAAAGACTTGAACAAGAAGAGAAAGGGGAGCAAAGCTGCATGCTTCTGTTCATGCAGAGAGGCAAGGCAAAAGATGCACTACGGTGCATGCATCATCGCAGCGCGCTGCGTTGGCCATCGAAGCACGCTGCATCCGCCATCGCAGCGCACTGCATCCGTCAATACACGCCAGAGCATCGGAAGCACCAACGCCTTCACTATCTTCCCTCACACTCTTGAGAAAGTTCGGGAAGCAGATTATGCACTTTTTCCCACAACGCAAAACAGGGAGATGCTTCGCAGCAACTCCCTGTCATTCTCTAGGTACTAGCCTCTGTCTAAGGCGAAAGATTGTTTTCAGGATATCTGTCGCAAAGATACAACAACCTTTTGCATTTTGCAAATTTTAACTGTATGTTTTTTAACACATCCTGCACTTTCTTTCATTCCACCGCTATTCTGCATGCTTTTGGGTGTGATAAGCCACCATTTCCTGTATGGGACCACGCAAGATGCGACCTATTTTCATGCCTTCGGCACGGGCAGCCTCGGCAAGTTCCTCACCGAAGGAAAAGGCAATGCCGCCCACAAAGTTGACTGGCAGTTCGGCATGCCCATAAGCGCGCACATTCCTGCTCAGGAACTGGCGGAATGCCTCCACGAGCATAGCATGCACCTGGGGATGCTGACGGTGCCGGTTGATGAAGGGTACAAGCGATGCCAGGAAGCGGTTGGGCTGCGGCTGACGATAGACGCGGTCGATGATATCGGGCTCGGCAAGGTCGTATTCCCGCTCAAACTCCAGCCTCATCTCCTGGGGGAAGATGCCCTTGAGCAGATTGCCCAGAAGCGTCCTGCCCAGCACTGCCCCACTGCCCTCGTCGCCCAGGATAAAGCCCAAAGGCGGCACATGAGCAGTGATGGACTGTCCGTCGTAGAGGCAGCTGTTGGCCCCTGTACCCAGAATGCAGGCTATACCAGGCCGGCAGCCGCACAGAGCGCGGGCCGCTCCCAGCAGGTCACTCTCCACCTGTATGCTGGCTTGGGGGAATATCTGCTGCAGCACATTGTGCACTGTCTGCGAATAGGGTTGCATGCACCCTGCCCCATAGAAGAATATCTCGGCAGGCTGACAGTCTGCCGGCAACTGTGGCACAAGCTCCTCCGCAACGACACGAAATATGGCATCCTGGGAGTCACGCACGGGATTGATGCCCAGTGTGTGCACTTCCAGAATGCCATACTCACGGCTGGACAGTGTCCAGTCGGTCTTTGTGGAGCCGCAGTCAGCCACCAATATGATATCGGTCTTGCTCATGGCTCCTTCTGAGAATCTACCTCTTACTGCTTGTCGGTAGTATTGGGTGTTTCAGTTGCAGGAGCCTCTGCGGGAGTCTGGTCAGCAGCTGAGGGCTGTGCAATGCCGGGCATGTTGCCAGGGTTGGTAGCCTTCTGCTCGGTGGCCTGCTGCATGATTACAGAGTCGGTAGCCTTGGCTGAGGGCAGGAAAGCCACGCTCATCACGCTGAGGACAATCATCACAATGGCCAGACCCCAGGTTGCCTTCTCAATGAAATTAGTTGTCTTGGGAGCTCCTGCCATCTGGTTGAAGCTCGAGTAGTCGGCTGCGAGACCGCCGCCCTTGGACTCCTGGACGAGTACGATGAGGCACATCAGGATGGAGGCCAGCACTACCAGGATTACGATAGATGTGTACATGTCTTATGTTATTTATTTGTTCTTGTCGTTCAACACCAGTTTCTCAAGGAAACGTATTTGGTCTGCAAAGTAACGGTTTTTTTTTGGATATTTCAAGGAAAGCTGTCTGATAATTTTGACTGCGCTCTCATATTTGCCCTGCTTTATGTATATGCTGGCCATTATCTCGGTAAATATCTCCTTCCCTTCGGCCTGCGTTTCCTGTTTTCCTGCCGTTGGCTCGCTCTTCTGAGCAGGTTCCGCCGGAAGTGATATACGGCCGTCACCCTGCTCGAGGAAGCGCTCCACCACTCCGCCACCATTCATGGGTGTAGAGTCGGTGTGCTCCTCGTCCTGCTCGTTTTGCAGCATGTAGGAAATGTAGTCCTTGGTAGCATCCACGGGAAGACCTGGTGTGGGCTCCTGCGCGGGGGGCAGACTGCCCAGGAAGTTGTCTATCAGTTGGTCGGTGCTCTGCCTGTGGCTCTCGCCCGGCATACCGCCGGCATAGCGCTTGCGCTCCTCCTTGACCTTGTAGTGAGGCTCCTCGGTGAGATGAAAGATGGAGGCGCGACTGGGCACCATCACCGCATTGCGGCGAAGTTCTTGGTCATAAAGGGGCGAATGCTGCTTGTGCAATGCCTGCAGGAGCAGGATGCGCGCTGCATGGAAGTAGGGATAATCCCCTATCTGCTCCCTCAGCTGCTCCACAGCATGCTGGTCCATACTGTCGGGGCGGCGTATAAAATCTATCAACGGTCTCTGAGGCATCGTTCTGTGAATGCTTGTTCCCTCATCGCTTCGGCTACATGCGCCGTCGGCTGCGGGGAGAAGGTTTATACTACATTATATATATAGCCGTGGGGCGGAAGGCAATTACCAGTTGGCCACAGTGGCATTGAATATCTGGTCGGTGATGTCTTTCACCATCTGGGTCACCAGTTCCTCCTGCACCGAAGTCAGCTGCTGCGAGGAGTCGTACTCGGTGGTGGCTGTGAACTGGCGCTCAAAGTCCTCGGTATGATTCTTGTTGTTGACAAAGCGCACGTTGACGGTCATCTTGAGTTGCACCTGACTGCTGTATCCGCTACTGCTTATACCCTTGTTGAACTGGTCGAATCCTGTAATCTCTCCAGAGAGCTGCAAGTCGCCGTTCTTCTTCACCTGCCGCAACTTGGTCTGCGATGCGAAGATGTCAGTGAGCTTGTTCTGGAAGATAGACTGCATGGGTGCCCACACATAGGCACTCCTTATGGGGAAGTTGTCTATCTGTATGGTCTTGGTCTTGGTGTAGTCTATGCTTGCTCCGTTGAACTTATAGGAGACCTTGCACGCGCATAGTACCATACATACCAAGAGACATGTTGTGCCCAAAGCAGTGCGCCATGCACTCAGTTTATTCCTCAATGCCATAAGCTTTTATCTTTCTGTACAAGGTGCGCTCGCTGATTCCGAGTTCATCGGCAGCGGCCTTGCGCCTGTAATGGTTGCGCTGGAGAGCCTTCAGTATGTTGCGTTTCTCCATGTTGTTAATGTTGAGCGTCTCGTCATCGAGCACTTCCTCGGGAGTCTGTATGTCAACATCCATCCCCCCCACATGACGATAGCCAAGCGGCGATGATGTGTCCATCACCGTGGGCTGCCCCATTGTACCGGGCTGCGAAGGCGCCGGTAGTCGTGCCTGCAAGGGATGCGACATGGCATTGACTCTCTGCTTCAGTTCATTCACCTCCTGCGTGAGCACCTGTACCGCATTGGCCAGGAAGCGGATTTCCTGCTCATAACCATGGGCATCGGACTGTGTCAAACCGCCCATCGACACGATAGAGGTCTCTTCATCGGAATTGGGTACGATGCCATGCTTGGCAAGCATCGCAGGGGTGATGAGCCTCTCCTGCGACAGGATGCTCAACTGTTCGGTGATGTTGCGAAGCTGGCGCACGTTGCCCGGCCACTTGTAGCTCAGCATCACCTGCTCAGCTTCAGGCGTGAGACGGATGGGCTCGGGGATGTTGTACTTCTCGGCGGTGTCGATGGCGAACTTCTTGAAGAGCAGCACCACATCGGTCTTGCGGTCCCTCAGAGGCGGCATCTGAATGTTGATGGTACACAGTCGGTAATACAAGTCTTCACGGAAGTGTCCTTCGCGGATGGCGTGAGGGATATTGACATTGGTGGCTGCCACGATGCGGGCATTGGTCTTGCGGGGCGAATTGCTGCCCACGCGGATGTATTCGCCCGTCTCCAGCACACGCAGCAGACGAGCCTGGGTGCTCATGGGCAACTCACCCACCTCGTCGAGGAAGAGCGTTCCGCCGTCTGCCGCACCGAAGTAGCCCTCGTGTTCTCCTATGGCGCTGGTGAAAGCGCCCTTCTCATGTCCGAAGAGTTCACTGTCGATGGTGCCCTCGGGGATAGAGCCGCAGTTGATGGCGATGTACTTCTTGCCCCTGCGCTGACTGTTGTCATGGATGATGCGCGGTATGACTTCCTTACCCACACCGCTTTCTCCCTGGATGAGTACAGAGAGGTCGGTGGGAGCCACCTGCACGGCAGTTCGCAAAGCCTCATCCAATGCTTCGTCCCGGCCAACTATTCCATATCTGTTCTTAAGACTCTGCAATTCCATTGACTGGCTCATGATACACTGACGTTAGACTGTTGAGAAGGCATGGCGTGCGGGTTGCATACCTTGAGCAAGCACATGCCTATGGTTATCCAGAAAATCTCCCTCACCCTGACAATAAGACTGGTGAGCACGCCGTAACTGCCATTGAGAAGGCTGAAATCGGCAAAGACAGCCATACCTGCCTCTCTTACTCCTACCTGCATGGGTATGAAGAAGATGATGTTGGCGAGCAGGCTGGTGAACCCCTGCATGGCGATGCAGTCAACGAGAGCCACCTCGTCGGTAAAGACAAAGAGGATGAACTGCAACTCCAGGCAGCCAAGCAATCTGGCCAGAACCTCCAGCGAGAGGGCGGCTATGAAGGTGCGCGGATTCTGTCGGTGCAATGCGGTAATCTGCTCATCTATGGTGCGGAGTGTCTCGCGGTTCTCTTGCAGCCATCCCGAAAAACGCTTGCCCACCACAGGCAGGTGGGTAAGCCATGCCACACTCTTCTCTGCCATACCCTTGCGATAGGCTCTGATAAAGACAAAGAGGCCCGCTGCCACGAACAGCGTACTGAACAGCAGCAGACTGGCCGACAGCCAGGTAAGGCGGGAGAAGTAGGCAAGCACAAACAGCACAATGCAGAATGCCCAAAAGCAGAAGTGGCTGAATATGTGCATCATGGAGTTGAGAAGCACACAGCTGACCGCCCGCTCGGTACCGAGAAACGGGCGCAGTTCCATGATGCGATAAGGTTCTCCACCCAGCACACCAGCGGGCGTCACATAGTTGAGTGCATAGCCCGTCACCGTGTATTTCATTATCCTCCAAAAGCCAACGCTACGCTCCTGCTGTTCCTGTTCGCCCGAGCGTATGATAAGGCTCCATGCCCAGGCATTCATAAGATAGATGACAAGCCACAGGAGCAGGCAAGCGGGCAACCAGATACCAGCTCTGCGTGCCGCCGTGGCAGCCTCTGCCCACGTGACATCCAGGTTGCGCACCATCAGCCATACAGCTGCGATGCCCAACGCAAAGAACAAATTCCTATATAATGGTCTCAATCGTTCCTCCTATGTATGTTCTTCATTCTATGTTTCCACCTCGTCGCTCGTCCCTTCTTTCGAAGAAGAGTTTGGGAAGAGGCGATATGTGCCCCTCGTCGTAACGCTCTCTGCTGCGCAACACATCCACTGCCGAATAGAGAGCATGGTTGAAGCTCAGGGTATTGAAGCTGGTTGCGTCTTCACCCATAGGCTGGGTGTTGTAGGCAGGATACAGAGTGATGCGCCCCTCTGGGTCTTCTGTCAGACACACTCCCCAGGCATGGGCGGCATCACGGAAGCAGCGGCGTGCCGAAGCATGGTCGAGTGCGAGCACCACGTCATAGTGCTTCTGCTGGTCTTCCTCAAAGAATGTCTCGGTGAGGAAAGGACCATAGAGAAAGGCCCGAAGTTCCTCGGCCTTAGCCTCCCACTCCTCTTTTTGACGGTCAGTATCAGCCACCACCGCCATACGCGGTCTGCTGAAGTCGAGATCGCGCTCCAGCAGCCTCACCGTTCTCTCCATCTCCTCGTTGATATGCTCCCTGCCCACCAGTATCATGCAGTCGGATGCAGAGAGATAGACCACCGCTCTGGCATCGGTAGTGCAGATGTCCATATCGGCATCGCCAACAAACACCAGCGCATCTATCACGCCGCTCTGCAAGTCATTCTGCCATGCCGGCAAGGCTGGCACAGCGCTCTCCTCCCCTTCAGGCACAGCAGTTTGGGTGGCATCTACCACGCATACGCATTCTGCCTTGGCATGTTCCGCACCGGGAATGACGGTAAAACGCACATCCGACTCGCGTCCTTCTCTCAACCTCTCTACCCGCTCCTTGCTGGCATACAGCACGGGGACAAACAGATCGGTCATCTGTGGTTCTTCCAACGAAGCAATGGCCATCAAGCATGCAGAGTCATCCTCGGCTGCCGGCACAATGCCTATCTTGTATTTGTTCATCGTTCTTTCTTTTATGTTTTATGCCGACTCTGCACCCTATCCATCAGTTTACACCAGTCTGCTCTGTTATCTTCTATTCACTTTGAAGCCTTCTGTTCCGCCTTTCCCTCGACTGCAGCAGAATCGGCCTTCTCTTCTTCCACCCCCGTGTCAATGAAGGAATATTGCTCCTCTGGCAGCTGCAGCGTATAAAGCGAACCTTCCAATCGGCGCATCAGACCGCGCTTCATCTTCTCGGGTGCATAGACAAACCCTTCCACCACAACCACTCTGTTGGTCTCGGTATCTACACGGCTATGGCTCACAAACGGACCGCCCATGCTGTCCCACAGGTTTTCCAGCTTGTTTTCTTTCACTACCCACAGCCCTCGCATCTCCATGGCATACTTGCCGTGCACGTTTATCGCCTTGATGTCAGTATGCACCGTGTCTGTCTGCATGAACATGCCCGGATGTTCGCCTGGCATATTCTCCTTCATCACAGAGTCGCGCTTGGCCATGACATACTGCCTGTTGAAGGTCTCGGGACCCTCATAGGGATAGCTGTACATGCAGATGCTCACCATGCCTTGTGCCGTATTGTTGCTTGCCCAGAAGAACTGCTTGCCCTTCTTGTATGCCTTGATTTCCTTGGGAGCATACAGTTTGCAGGCAAACTCACCCCATGCCAGGTCGTAGATGACCTTGGAATAATGCACCTGCAGCTCCTTTATCAGGCGGTTCATCTCGGTATGCGTAAGGAAATCCACCACCTCCTGACGATGCTCCTCGCAGAATTTCTTCAGACTCTCAGCGTTGGGAGTATTGAAGGTAAGTACTATCTGGTCGATGGCATATTTGTCTCTGATGAAACGCATACGGGTCTGGGTGAACTGCTGCTCGTCCATGTTGACCTGTATGATATTGCGGAAGATCTTCATTCCATCGCTCAGATGCTTAGGTTCCACCTGCGAGATGCGGAACGAGCGCTCTGATTGAGGGAGTCCTGGTACATCTGTGTCGAGAACATCAAAGAGTGCTCTTCCAGCAGGTGCATTCCACATCTGGTCATCCATGACCACCAGCACCTCATAGGGCCGTCCGCTGGCCTTGGGCAGAAGAGCTTCCTTGGTGCATCCCGCCAGCAGCACAACTGCAGCGAGCAAACACATCGCTCCAAGCCACTGAATATTCTTTCTCATCTCTGTATCTCCTTTCTTGTCGATTCTTTACTATAATATATAATGTGTACCGGCAGCTTCACACCTACTCGTCATATGCATCTCACGACTCTGCACCGCCCTTATGGGCATGCAGCAAACCGCATGCAGCATAGATATCCTGCCCGCGGCTGGCCCTGATGGTGGTGGTCACACCGTGATGGGTGAGGTAGTCGCGCAGCCACACCATAGTATCTTCGCTGGCACCGCGATAGGGTGTGTCGGGTATCTCATGGAAGCGGATGAGGTTCACACGGCATTCCATGCCACAGAGCAACTTCACCAGTTGTCGGGCATGGGCCGGCGAATCGTTCAATCCACCAAACACGATGTACTCAAAACTGAGCCTGCGCTGGTGCGTCCAGTCGTGTTGCCGCAGCATCGCTATCAGCTCTGTGGCCGGACAAGCATGCTCGGCAGGCATCATGGAGAGTCGTTCCTCGGGGAATGGATTGTGCAGACTCACCGCCAGATGGCAGTCGCTGTCACCGAGGAAGCGCTCCACCTTCTGCTTCACGCCCACCGTAGAGACCGTGATACGCTTGGGACTCCAGGCCCATCCATAGTCAGAGGTGAGCACCTGTGTAGCCCTGAGCATGTGCTCGTAATTGTCCATCGGCTCTCCCTGACCCATGAAGACCACATTGGTCAGAGTGTCACGCTCGGGCAGAGAGTATATCTGATTGAGAATCTCTGCCGCACTGAGGTTTCCGCTGAATCCCTGTCGTCCTGTCATGCAGAAGCGACAACCCATGCGGCAACCCACCTGGCTGCTCACACACAGCGTGGCTCTGTCACCATCGGGAATATACACCGACTCCACCATCTGCCCGCCGGCAGTGGGAAACAGGTACTTCACCGTGCCATCCACACTGCGCTGACAGTCAGCAGGCGGTTGGCATCCCACCGTATAGCGCTCCGCCAAGAGCGTACGCATACGCAGCGAGATATTTGTCATCTCGCTGATGTCGGCCACATGGCTCTTGTATATCCAACGCGCCATTTGCCCTGCCGTGAATGCAGGCATGCCCATTTCTGCAGCCACCGACCGCAGTTCGTCAAGGGTCATTCCAAGGAGTGCCTTCTTTTCCATAATACTAACAATATGCAAAGATACACCTTTCCTGGCAGAAAACACGACTTCCTTTCACAAATCCATCGGGCATATACATCTTTTATTACACGCATGCGCATACAACCGCAGAAATTTATTATCTTTGCACGAAAGTTACAAACTAATCTATCAACACTTACAAAAAGCATGAAGAAAAGTTTTCTGAAAATCGCAATGGCGGTACTCGTTGCCGCCTCTACCTGTTTGAGTGCAGGTGCACAGAGCCTTAGCCCCAGCACCAAATGGCATTGGGACAAAGGTACCATCGTTGTGGAAACACCCGCCCGCCCTGCCGGACAGAAGAATGTACTGGGCCTCACCGCTCCCAAGATGACCACTGTAAGAGTGGGCTTCGTGGGGCTGGGTATGCGCGGACCAGGCGCTGTGGAACGTTTCTGCCACATTCCCGGTGTACAGATTGTGGCTCTGTGTGACTATGAAGCACCTCGCGCCGAGGCTTGCCAAAAGTATCTGCGTAATGCCGGACTGCCCCCTGCAGCCATCTACAGCGGCGAAAAGGGTTACGAGGAGTTGTGCAAGCGTCCCGACATCGACCTGGTATATGTAGCTACCGACTGGGACCACCACTTCCCCGTGGCTGTCTGCGCCATGAAGAACGGCAAGCATACTGCCATCGAGGTGCCCAGCGCCATGAACCTGGAGCAGTGCTGGGAGCTCATCGACCTCTCAGAGCAGACACGCATGCACTGCATGATTCTGGAGAACTGCTGCTATGACTGGTATGAGATGACTGCTCTCAACATGGCACAGCACGGCGTATTCGGCGAAATCGTAAGCGCCGAGGGTGCCTACATCCACAACCTTCTGCCCTTCTGGGATGCCTATTGGAAGAACCCCGACGGCAGCGATCCCGAGAAGCTGGGATGGCGTATGAAGTACAACAAGGAGAACCGTGGTGACGTGTATGCAACACACGGACTGGGCCCTGTGGCACAGGCTCTGGATATCCACAGAGGCGACCGCTTCAAGACTCTGGTGGCTATGGACACCAAGAGTGTAGTGGGCCGCAACTATGTGAAGCAGCACACTGGCAAGGACTGTCCCGAGTATCGCAACGGTGACCAGACCACTACTCTGATGCGCACAGAAAACGGCAAGATGGTACAGATACAGCACAACGTGATGACTTACCAGCCCTACAACCGCCTGTACAAGCTCATCGGCACCAGCGGCTACGCCACCAAGTATCCCGAACCACGCTTTGCCCTGGATGGTGGTGCCATCAAGGAGAGCGGTGTACCTCAGGTTGACAAGCTCGACACACACAACTTCATGAGCAAGGAGCAGCAGGATGCTCTGGTATCTAAATACGAGCACCCCATCCTGAAGAAGTACGGTGCAATAGCCAAGGAAGTAGGTGGTCACGGCGGTATGGACTACATCATGGACGCCCGCATGATTTACTGCCTGCAGAATGGTCTGCCTCTGGACATGGACGTATATGACCTGGCAGAGTGGTGCTGCCTGGCCGAACTGGGCACACTGAGCATGGACAACAACTGTGCAGCTGTTTCCTTCCCCGACTTCACACGTGGTTTCTGGAACGTGGAGAAGGGTTTCAAGCACGCTTATGCCGCTCCTGAGGACGAGGCTCACGCTGCAGCCGCTGCCAAGGCAAGCACTGAGGCACAGAAGCAACTGACCCTGAAGAAGAAACTCTGGGAGAAGTACGACAAGGAGAAGGCCAAAGCAGCCAAGAAGGCAGCCAAGAAATAAGCACTGGACAAATGCCTTCGAAGAAGGAACTGCGCGCCTTGGCGCGACAAAGAAAAGCGGCACACTCGCCTGCAGAGCTTCGCATCATGTCGGAGCAAGTATGCAGTGGAGTGTGCCGCTCCCTTTTCTGGCAGCAGGCCCACAGCGTGCTGCTCTATCATCCTCTGCCCGATGAGGTGGATGTCACCGCGCTCCTGCACACAGCTGTCAGCGCAGGCAAACAGGTGCTTCTGCCTGTAGTGACCGGTCCGGACAGCATCGAAGTGCGACGCTGGACACCCGACACCCCCATGCAGACAGGTGCCTTTGGCATAGAGGAACCCTCGGGGGAGGATATCAGCAGGGAAGAATATGACAGCATCGACCTTGCCATCGTACCCGGAATGGGATTCGACAGCGAGGGACACCGGCTTGGACGGGGCAAAGGCTATTATGACCGGCTGCTCACACGCATGCCCGCCGCACACCTCACCGGACTTTGTTTCCCCTTCCAGATGCTTCCCGAAGTGCCCCACGAGGCACACGACATCAACATGGAAAACATCATCTTCGGCTGCGAAGAATAGCTGCTCGAACAGCAAATCAATATTATCGGAAGAACAAAAGGCATCTGCCGGATTCTGCCATTAGCAAAGCATACAACAGACACTCGCAGAGCATCTGTCCTACACCTGCCAAATACCCATCAACCACAAGTTAGACACCCATTCGTCACACGCTTTGCATTCCATCATCACACGCTTTGCGTTCCTTCGTCACCCGCAAAGCACCCATCCAACACCAGCAAAGCCTTCCATCCCCATCTGCTTTACACATCCGCAGTTGGCATGATACAACAAATCCAGCAGGACAACTCACCTTCATTCGCTGCCCTGTAGAGTTCCAGTAGGAACAAGCCCACTAAAGCAATGCCTTTATCTCCTCCAGGCGGGTAACCGTGTGGTCAGCCCAAGGGAGCTGCTCTGTGCCGGCATCGGGTCGGCGCAGATAGATGGTGCGCAGCCCGGCATCGTGCGCTCCGTGAATGTCTGTCTCGGGATTGTCACCTATCATCACAGTATGTTCGGGCGTTGCGCCTGTCTCGCGGAAAGCGTAATCAAAGAAAGCGGCACTGGGCTTGTTGGCCCCGGCATCCTCGCTCAGGATGATATGGTCAAAGTAATCGAAGAGGTTGCTGGCACGCAGCTTGCTGTACTGCACCTCGTGAAACCCATTGCTGCAAATGCTCATCCTGTAGCCCCGCTCCGCCAAGTAATCCATCAGGCTGTGCGCCCCTTCCACTACCCCAGGCTTCACCGCACACAGGGACAGGAAGTAGTCACTCACCTCGAGGCAGAACTCGCGCGTAGGTTCAAGCCCCTTACCCAAAGCCAGCGGGCGGCGGAAGCGCTCCACTATGAGGTAATCGCGGTCAATCTCACCATGCGAATACTGCTCCCACAGTTCACCGTTGGTCTGCCAGTAAGGCACTGTGAAAGCCTCCACACTGGGAAAGTGCCGCTGGAGATGGAAGTGGTCGAAGAGTTCGCCCAAGGCGATGATGGCATTGCCATGTGTATCATAGAGTGTATCATCGAAGTCGATGAAGAGATGGGTCACATTTTCCATAAGTGTGCTGACGTATGGCGCAGGCGGGCGGGGAAACTCAGTGGTCTCCCTCACGCGCACGCGCGTATTATATATAATGTATAGGGGGAGACTAAATCTTGCCCAGGATGCGGTCCATAACCCAGTTGACGCTGGTGGCGCTGATGCTGTCGGCCGTGCACGAACCGCGATGCTGCAGATGGCGAACCACCTGTTCGATGAGCGGCATCTGCACATGGGGCGGATTGGGCACCACTATCTCCTGCCGTCCTTGCGCATTGTGCAGGACAATGGGGTCGTAGGTAAACACCGAGAAGCACAGCTGCCCCTGGTCACCGATAAGCTCGATGCGGTCCTGGCGTGCACTCTCGTGGCTCACGAAGCACCACGAACCGCTGCCGGGAAGGCCGTCGTGGAACTGGAAGCAGGCGCTCACCGAATCCTCGGTCTCGTACAGACCGCCGCGGTTGGTGCGATAGCCCTTGGCCTGCACGATAGGACCGAAGAGCTCCTGAAGCAGATCTATCTGGTGGGGAGCCAGGTCATAGAAATAACCTCCGCCAGCTATATCACGCTGCACACGCCATGGAAGGTTGGTGCTGTTGTAGTCCAGGTCGCGTGGCGGCACAGCAAATCGTATCTGCACATTGATGACCCGGCCTATGGCACCCGACTGCACCAGCTCCTTCACCTTGAGGAAATACGGCAGACAGCGGCGGTAGTAGGCCACGAAGCAGGGTACCTGGGTCTGCTCACTCACCCTGTTGACGCGCTGGCAGTCGAGATAACTGCTTGCCAACGGCTTCTCCACATACACCGGCTTGCCTGCCTTCATGCTCATGATGGCATAAGTGGCATGCGACGAGGGCGGTGTGGCGATATACACAGCATTCACCTCAGGGTCATCTATCAGCTGCTGCGCATCGGTGTACCAGCGCTCCACATTGTGCCTCTGGGCATACGACCGGGCTTTCTCCTTGCTTCGGCTCATCACGGCACGTATGCTGGAGCCTGGTATCATGGCAAAGGCCGGGCCACTCTTCTTCTCGGTGACCTCACCGCAGCCTATAAAGCCCCACTTTATCTCCTGCTCTGTATTGTTAAGGGTTTGCATAAGCGACTCTATTCTTCGTTATGCAAATTTACGGGTATTTGCCAAGAGAGCCAAGGCCGGCACGCACATTTTAGCCGTAAAGAGAACAGCGAAAGGGGGAAAAGCAGTAACTTTGCTCCAAATAAAGCTACTACACGATGGAGACAAACACAGAGAATCATATCAAGGTGCGCGAAGCGCGCTCGTATGCAAGGTGCATCAAGCTGGGACTGAGCACGGCAGCCGACCACGCAGGAGTGGTGTGGACACACACATGGCCCTCGGTGCTGCTGAGCCTGGTGCTGCCCTTCCCAGGGCTGATTATCTTTATAGGACAACTGGACAGGCTGCTTTGCGAATGGCGCGAACTGGGATTTGTGCCACGCCGCAAACCGCTGGAGGGCTGGAGGATGGATGCCCACCGCAGCGTGAGGGCGCTGGTGAGCCAGTTAGTTTTCGTATTTATCATTTGTGTGATAGGCAGTTGCACGTGGGCAGCGATGGTATATCTGCCTCACGGCAAACTGATGGCAATGGCCGCGATGGTCATTCTCGCGCTGGTGGCATTGCCCTCGGTGATGATGATGATGGAGGTGGAATACAGCGACAGTCCGCTTCCCGTGTGCCGCGCAGGCTGGCTCACTGGCTTCAGGCACTACGGCAGCCTGCTGGCCTACAGTCTGCTGCTCTTCATGATCAACCTGCTCATCATGTTGGCCGGCACATTCCCCATGAACATCGTGACGATGGCATCCACCCAAGCCTGGCAAGCCGCTCTGGCCGGCGATACGGTAATGACACCCACCATGTGGCCGCTCGCCATAATAGCGTCATACATCATCTACCTGATCTTCACATTCTCGGCCATCACCATCACGGCATTCTGCAACAATCTCTTCTGGGGCAGCATCCATGCACGTGAGGCAGAGAAGAAACAGGACTAAGCCGCTCGCAGCCTGGCCGCTATAGGCCAACAGACAACAGGAAGGCATACGTCAGCTCCCACTCAGGGCTGTGGCGTATGCCTTCCTTGCGTAACAGCCCATCGGGACAGTCCTCTCTGGGGTGCAATGGAACCGTCTTGGCCCACCTCCTCCGCATCATAACCCGTTTGCAGGAAACCCTTGGGACTGAAAGGATTCTGCGCTCCCGAGCTTCCCTCTCCACCCTACCCTCCGTCTCGCCCCATGGTCGCAGGACAAACGGAGTGCGCTGCACTGGGCTACGCAATGCGCTCCGTTGGGCATCGCAGCGCGCTGCGATGCCCGATGCAGCGTGCTGGAATTATTCTGGCAGCAAGCAGAAATCTCCGTTTGCAGGTTGCGGATGGCCGTACAAAGCCTTCTGATGGCCATCCAAAGACTGCGTATGTGCATCCAAAGACTGCAAACAGAAATTTCACCAAGCCCCCAGAAGACTTTCACCATACTGCCGGAACGGATTCTGAAGGGTGGCGGGAAACATCAGAAAACGGTAAGACATCCATCAGAAGACAACAAGATATCCGTCCTGAAACAATAAAGGCATCCGCCGATGTGCGCCTGCACACCAGCGGATGCCTTTTGGATGATGAGAGAGAGGGGGCTACCCCACCCCTGGCTGCTGCCTTTTACCCTCGGGTCAATTGAAGAAGTTCCAGCTCACACCGAAATGGAACGTGCGTGGGTTGATGGGGTAATGAGGTGCCCAGAAGGCATGCCCGGTACCCTGATTGACGTGGTTCATAGCCACATAAAGGCGGCAATGCTTCAAGTGAAGGTTTGCATACACATTCACTATCGGGTAGTTGCCTATCTTCACTCGCGCGTTCTGGTTGTCCTGCACGGCAAACTGACCCACCGAAGTGGAATAGTCGGGTGCGTAATAGGAGGTGAAGTAGCGGAGGTCGCCGCCCAACTGCACCCTCAGAACCTTGGCCAGGCGGAAGAGGAGATAGACGTTGGTGTAAAGGGTAACGTCTGGCAAGGGAAGGGCAACCTTGTCAGAGGACTTCTGATAAGTGACTTCGCTGTCCCAATGGACGGGTCCGAACTTCAAGTCCTGCGCCAGAGTGGCGCTGAACACCTGCACGCTGCCGCTCGTCTGCCTTACCGCTACGGCACGGCTATAGTCTCCAGGGATGATGCTGCCCACCTTAGTGCTGTCCTTCAGTGTGTTCTGCATGCCGAAGTAGGTGTAATTGGCCACATTCTCAAAGCCCACATTGACTCGGGTTCCGAACTTGCACAGGCGCAGGCTTCCCTCTATGCGGGTACGCAGTTCGCGGTCCAGACTGTTGTCCCACCATGCGCTCTGCGAGTGGTAGTGTCTGAAGTAGAAGTCGGGAGTCTGGTGCTTGACGTAGGCATGCACGTTGACAGCCAGACTGTCCTTGCGTCCCATGCGCACTCCCAGGTCGATGTTTCCATCCACGGCAAAGTCTCCGCTGCGCTCTCCCACAAGCCATATCTCACCGTTCACGTTATAGTGTATGAGCTTACCCTGCGTTCGGGCTATCTCTCCACCTACCGAGATGTCATTCTCCACGTACTTGCGCTGCCCCACGGTATCGCGCTCAGTCTGCCAATCCACCATACGATAGTTGCGCACCTCATGCGTTCCGAAGAGCGTGATACCCATCTGTGCCCACTTGTTGAAGCCCTCTCTCAGGGCCACTCCCACCGTATTGCGCACGGCCATGGAGCGGGTTTTGTCGAGCACGTCATTCCATTGGCCATAGTAATGATTGGTGTAGTAGCTGTCGGGGGTGCTGTGTGCGGCATAGTTGTGACTGAGCCTGCGGGCATCAAAGGTGTGTATGATGCTGGTGACGGGAACGAACTCCTGGGGTGTCACAAGCTGGCTCTCCCACTTCCTCATGAGCGAATCCACCATCACCTGGCGTGCTACGCTGTCCTCGCGAAGCACCTGCTGAAGGCTGTCGGACAGCGACATGAGGAGTTCGCTCTCCGATGGCGGAGTGGGTTTGAGCGAGTCGGGCACCTCTATATCGCGGTAGAAACCGAGGTTGTAGCGATGTGTGAGGTAGAAGTTCTGCTCGTGATTGCGGTTCCACGTCTGGCTGAGCATGACGGGGATATCCTTACTGGAGTACTTCTGCTGGAAGCTCTGCGGGTTGCGGATATAGTTGTCATCCTCGATGCCGCCGTTCTCACCCATCTTCATATCGTTGATGTTGATATAGGCATGTATGTTGTAGCGCTCTCCACGGTGGTATCCGTAGAAGGTGCTACCGAACATACTGTTGGCCTGACTGTTGTAATATCCGCGCCCGTAAAGGTAGTCCAACTTCAATCCCAGGCCGGAGAGCTTGTTGATGTTCGAGGCAAAATAGGCCCGCACACGGTCTTCTCCGTTCTGGTTGTTGCCGCACTTGTGGTAGGCGAGGTTGGTTACGGGACTCAACGTATTGGTGAAGCGGAAGTCCTGCAGAGCCGTGCGGAAGAAGCTGAAGGGTTTCACGAAGAGGAAATCATCGCCCTGCTCACGCTCCATGAACACACGGCTCTCGCGCGGAGAACCCGCATTGCCCAGGATGTTATAGTGTCCCGTATAGCCCTCTGTATTGTTGAAGTTCTGGAAGTTGTGCACCACAGTATCATTGTTCTCGGCATCTATCACCGTTCCCAACCTGCGATCCACACGCCACTGGAACTGTCCCACGGGTATCTTCTTCGCCTTCTTTCGCTTGGTGGTATCGCGTCCCCAAGTGGTACGATTGGCCTTCTCCTGTTCGTCCTCCATACCCTGTGAGCTACCTATACCCGCGTTGTTGGCATTGCGCAAAGGAAGCTGCGCCAGCACCATCTGCATGGAACAGGCGAAGAAGCACAACACGAGGGTCAGGCATCTGACTTTCATCAATTTCTGCATCTCCCTCCTTTACAAGAAAAAGCGGACAAAGAACTCGCCCACTTTGAACAGCATGCCCACGCCGATGACGGCGAGGGCTGCTATGTGATAATTATCCGAACAAAAATAGAGCACGAGACCAACAGCGGCCAAGAGCAGGAATATCATATTCAAAGCCTGCCTCAACCCCTTATGGTCACTGAACCTGCGCCTCTTACGGCGTATCTGCTCCAGTTCTGCTTCTCTGTCTGTCTGTCTGTTTGTCTGCATCATGAGCATTCAAGATTGGTTTTCTGTGACGACCATTACTCGGTCACCACCACTCCTGAGCGAACCTCCACGGTGCGCTTGACCTCGAACTTGTCGATAGCCAGTGCAAAGATTTCCTCTGCGCGGTCTATTGTCTTCTTGCGGAACTTGCCGCTGCGGGGATAGAGTTTCTTGCCCGACTTGGCTATGGCAGCCTGGTCGGTGATCCACTCCTCGGCCTTGTATGACTCTCCATTGGTGCCATCGGTCTGCTCGGCATAGTAGTAGGAGATCTGGGAAATCTCCATCTCCACCTTGTCGCCGGTCACTTTGGCAGACACCTGATAGCGGAAGCGGGTGCGGTCGAGGTAGAGAGGCTTGTTCTTGAATACCATCCACTCCTCCACACGAGCCACTACCAGACCGCCCTCCTGGCCATCTGATATCACTCGGGTACGCAGTCCCTCGATGCCTTTGCCCACCAGGTCATTGACCACGAAGTCCTTTACGCCTGCCAGCACATCCTGCTGACTCTTGCCAGGCACGCGGAATGACTTGCGGAAGACCACCATTCCGTTCTCCTCGGGCACAGCGCCTGCCAGGTATTTGGAATCTACGTCGGATTTGGCTCCTGCTGTAATAGAAAGCAGGGCGAACAATGCTAAAAGAATCTTTTTCATATCGTTTGTGTGTTGTTTTATTTGTGTTGTTGTGATGTGTCAATATTGTCTCTGGCCTCTGCCTACACCTTTCTCCATCGCGAGCAATGCTCTGTGCAGACCTGGCAAGGGCTTTGGCCAGGCTGATGAATCAGAGCAGATGGTTGGAAACGAACTTCTGCAGTTCCTCCTTATATCCGTCGCTGATGGGCAGCTGCTCCGATGCGATGGTCAAGGCACCCTTGTTGATGCTCGTCACCTTGCTCATCTGCACCAGATAGGAGCGGTGAATGCGCATGAATCTGGGGTAAGGAAGCTTCTCCTCCAGCAGCTTCATGCTCATGAGCGTCATCACTGGACGGGAGCCATCAAGGTAAATCTTCAGGTAGTCCTTCAGGCCTTCCACGTAAAGTATCTTGTCCAAGGGAATCTGCACAAGCTTGTAGTCGCTCTTTACATATATGAAGTTGTCGGTCCCCATGGAGCCTGCACTGTCCTTGCCATTGTCATGCGACACCACATTCGACTGCGTGAACCATGCCAAGGCCTTGTTTACGCTCTCAAGGAACTCGTTGTAGTTGATGGGTTTCTTCAGGTAGTCGAGTGCGTTGACACGGAATCCTTCGACCGCATATTCGCTGAACGCTGTGGTGAAGATGACCCTTGTCTGGCTGGGCAACATGCGACTGAACTGCATGCCATCGAGGTCGGGCATCTGGATATCAAGGAAAGCCACGTCAACGGGGTCGGATATAAGGTCGCGCAAAGCAGACGACGCACTGTCATACTGGCCCTTCAAGGTGAGGAAGGGAGTCTTCTGCACATAGCTTTCGAGCAAGGCTCTTGCCAGAGGTTCGTCATCTACGATGGCACATGTAATCTTGTTCATCTTGTATAAATGGTTAGTAATGAATAGTATTCGTTGTTATCATCCACTCCCTGCTCCCAACTGAACTTGCCAGGATAGAGCAGTTCGAGTCTGCGTCTCACCAACTGTAGCCCCACCCCATGACCGCTTTTGTCGTCGGTGGATTTAGGGTGATTGCTGTTGCGGATGTCGGCATGGATTATCCCGGAATCCACAGAACCGGTGATGTGAATGCTCACATATCCCTCGTTACCGCTTATTCCATGCTTAAAGGCATTCTCTACCAGAGAGATGAGAATGAGGGGAGCTATGAGGAGGGAGCCGCTTTCGCGCATATTGTCAACAAACTCCACACGTACACTGGGTGAGATGCGGAGCCGCATGAGGTCAACATATCGGCGCAGGAAATCGACCTCGCGTTCCAAGGTGGTATAGGCATCGCGGTTCTGATAGAGCATGTGGCTGAGCAGGCGGCTGAGGTTCATGATGGCCTCCTGCGCCTTTCCCTGGTCAAATACGACAAGTGCATAGATATTGTTGAGCGTATTGAGCAGGAAATGAGGGCTCACCTGGTTCTTCAGGCTCTGCAGTTCGGTCTCCGTCTGACGAAGTTCGGCCTGCTTGCGTGCCATATTGGCCTTGCGGAAGCGGAAACTCATGTGGAGCACCACAGCCAGTACCACCAGCAACAGATAAACCATGAAATCGCGCACGGCAATGACCAAGTCTATCCACACTTTACCCTTCGTGGCACCGAAGAAGCGCCAATGACGGCGACCAGACTCAGGTAGCATCCTGTCATAACAGCCTGGTTCGCGCGATGCACGAAACTCCTCGTCGTCATACACATAACCTCTGGGAGCCTGCGATTGGGGTTCCACGCTATCCCGTCGGGTCTTGTTCTTCACCACCTGCTGGTAACGAGCCAGAAGCAAAGAGTCTGCCATACCCTCACTCTCCCACTTGTCTATCTGGATACGCTCAATTCTCATCTGCCACGAATAGTTCCAGAATCCGTTGGCCGTCTGCGCTGCAATGATGAGTATAAGGTTGAGCATGACAAACCGACGCAGATTGTGATTCCTCAGATACTTGGGTACGAGCCAGATGTAATTGACATAGAAGACAATGGCAAGCAGAGCGGGACTGACAAGCAAGGGCATCGCGTGGGACAAGACACCGACAAAGCCTTCTTCCCGCACGAACATCATCTGCGGGAAGAAGAAAATCACCATCCACGCCATAATGTGAATCATGATTTCCAGTATATGGTGCCGACTCTCGTCCTTAGCCATTCAGTCTCTGTCCTTTTCCTTATATTTAGAAGTTTACAATCTGTTGGTCTGTCCCTGTCAGAGCACCCGCTTGCGGGTTACTCATATCTGATAGCCTCGATGGGGTCCATTCGGGCAGCCTTGCGGGCAGGCACATAACCGAAGAACACTCCGATGAATGCACACAGGCAGAAGCTCACGCCCACACTCCAGAAAGGCACATCGCTGGGCAGACCGCAGAATGTGGATGCTATCCAACTGCCTCCGTAGCCCAATGCCACTCCCAAGACTGCTCCCGTGAGGGATATCATGATGCTCTCGATGAGGAACTGACTCAGGATATCCACCCCGCGTGCTCCTACCGACATGCGCAGTCCTATCTCCTTGGTACGCTCTGTCACACTCACCAGCATGATATTCATGATGCCTATGCCAGCAACCAGCAGCGAGAAAGCTGCCGCCACTACCAGGATGATGGTGATAGTGTCCATGGTGCTTCCCATAGTCTCCATCATCTCCTGCTGCGAGCGTATGGTGAAATCGTCTTCAGCATCGTCCTTCAACTTATGGTTGTGCCTGATGATACCCGTTATCTCTTCGATGGCCGCATCACTGAGGTCCTCACTCAAGGCACTCATGTTGATACTGTTGAAATAGGTCTGTGCGGCTATACGCTTCATCACGGTGGTATAGGGTGCGATAATCACATTGTCCTGGTCCATACCCCATGAGTTGTAGCCTTTTGCCTTCAATACTCCCACGATGCGGAACGGTATGCTCTTGAAGCGGATAGTCTTGCCCACACAGGGAGCATCCTTGTCACCGAAGAGTTCTTTCACTATGGTGCGCCCAACGACGCACACTTTGGCACTCTTCTTCACATCCTCCTCATTGAAGCAATCACCCTCCTCCACTGTCCAGAGCTTGATATCAAGATACTCGGGCGATTCTCCGTAGAGCGATGTGGTGGTGTTGTTGGCACCATAGATGACCTGTCCGCTGCTGGTCACTTCAGGGCTGATGTGCGTTACCAGCGTGGCATCAGAGAGCAGGCTCTGGTAATCGGCCATCTTGAGAGTCTGCATCGAACTGGGATCACGGCGCACTCCACCTCGCATGTCAGCACCCGGGCGAAGGGTGAGCAGATTGGTTCCCATCTTGCTCAACTCAGCCCTCACACTCTGCTTGGAGCCTTGTCCGATGGCCATCATGATGATGACGGCAGCCACTCCAATGATGATTCCCAGCATGCTGAGGAAGGAGCGGAACTTATTGCTCAGTATTGCGTTGATGGCAACTTTGAGTAGATTCTTTATACTCATATTCTTTTATATCTATATATAATGTACCACTGGCCGGGCAGGAAACTCATTTGCGCCTGCCCGGCAGCACTTAGTCATCCACAGGCTTGGGCAGTGCAGCCAATGCTGCAGCCGCATCCTGGATGTTGGTATTCACCTTGTCCTCACGTATCTTGCCGTCCCGCAGCATGATGTTGCGGCTGCTGTACTGTGCAATCTCGGGGTTGTGAGTCACAAAGATGATGGTTCGTCCCTCGCGGTAAAGCTGCTGGAAGAGCACGAGAATCTCAAAGCTTGTACGCGTATCAAGGTTTCCCGTAGCCTCATCTGCAAGGATTACAGCGGGATTATTGACCAGTGCTCGTGCGATAGCTACGCGCTGCATCTGTCCGCCCGACATCTGATTGCTCTTATGGTCAAGCCTGTCACCCAGTCCCACAGCCTGCAGAGCCGACACGGCTGCCTCTCTGCGCTGCTTGGCATTGTAGCGTTTGTTGTACATCAAGGGCAGCTCCACATTCTCCACTGCCGTGGTCTTGGCCAGGAGGTTATAGTTCTGGAAGATGAAACCAATCTTCCTGTTTCGGAGCACAGCCCGCTCTGACCTCTTCATGGTACGCACCGACACTCCGTCCAGAATATACTCTCCACTGGTAGGCGTATCAAGGCAACCCAACTGGTTGAGCAGGGTGCTCTTGCCAGAGCCAGACGTTCCCATGATGGTGACAAACTCTCCTTCGTAGATCTTGAAACTCACTCCACGCAGAGCCTTCACTATCTCGCTGCCCACGTGAAACTCCCGTCGCACGTTCTGCAGTTCAATCACCACCTTACGGCTATCCTGCTCCATTACTTCTTACTGTTGTTAGAGTTCTTCTTGCTACGTGGTCTGGGCATGAACGGATTGCTGTTCTGCTGCTCACCCTCAGCCTCTGGCTGCATGGCACTCACCTCAGTCAATACGTGTGTACCAGGCTTCAATCCCTTGGTAATCTGTGTCAGAGTGCCGTTGGTCATACCTGTCTCCACAGCCACAGCCTTCAGGTTGGAACCTTCCTTCACCCACACCTTTTCCTTGGCATCGGTATCGGTGATGGTCTCATCGCTGTTGAGCATTGCTTCACGTGGAGTGAAACGGAGAGCCTTGCTGGGTACAGCCAGCACATCTTTGGCCTCCATGGTGAAGATGACCACATTGGCTGTGAGTCCGGGCTTCAGTTTCAAGTCATCGTTGGGCGCGCTGATAACCACCTCATAAGTGACTACGTTGCTCTCTGTAGCAGCCTCCTGGCGCACCTGGGTCACCTGTCCCTCGAAGGTATCATCGGGGAAAGCATCCACAGTGAAGGTCACACGCTGGCCTTCTTTCACGTCACCTATGTCGGCCTCATCCACATCTGCTATCACTCTCATGTCAGTCAAATCGCGTGCTATCTTGAAGAGAGTAGGTGTACTGAAGCTTGAGGCCACAGTCTGACCTTCCTCCACCTCCTTGCTAAGCACCACTCCGTCTATGGGGCTGGTGATTGTGGCATATCCCAGATTGGTCTGCGCCTTCTTCACACTCTCCTTCTGCTGCTGGGTTTTCTGCTGTGCCTGTACGTATGAAAGACGTGCCTGCTCAAAGTCATTGGCGCTGATGAGTCCCTTGTCATAGAGTGCCTTATAGCGTTCGTAGTTTGTCTTCTGATAGTCAAGTTCGCTCTGTGCGCTCTTGAGGCTTGCCTGTGCGCTGCTGAGTTCGCTCATCAGGTTGGTCCTATCCAGTTCGGCTATCACCTCGCCCGCCTTTACCACGCTGTTGTAATCCACATAGAGTTTGCTGATGACACCGCTCACCTGCGTACCGACATCCACACTTGTCACGGGTTCAATGGTACCTGTGGCCGTCACACTGTTCACGATATCCTGCTTGGCCGCTTCTGCCTCGCTGTAGGTAAAGCCTGCTTTCTTGGAACATCCTGTCATCACCGCAGCCCCCAGCAGCACCATTGCTGCCAAAGCCTTGCATGTATTTGTCTTTTTCATATCTTGCTTCGTTCTTTATAATCGTTTGTTAAAGGGCTATCTTCTCGCCTGTATAGAATTTGAGCAACTGCACATTGAGCAGCGTGGTGTATTTGCTCTGCAACAGATCCTGCTCAGCACTTATCACATTGTCTCTTCCCTGCAATACCTCTACGGTATTCTTCAGTCCGTTCTGGAACTGTTCGTTGAGCAGTTCATAACTTGCCTCCTGGCTCTTCACGCGGTCTCGGGCTGCCAGGAAGTTCTGCTGGTTGCTGTTGGCACTTATCCAATACTGCTCAATAGTACTGCTCAGCGTGTTCTTCTTGTCCTGCAAGTCGAGTTTGCTATTGGCCTGCTCCAGCCGGGCAGACTTCACACTCGAGCGATTGCTGCGGTTGTCAAATATAGGTACACTCACTGTCACGCCCGCACTCAGGTTCAGATTGTCCTTCATCTGCTTGCCTACGTCGTTGCGGCTGGCACTATAATGGCTGTCACCCAGACTTGCCGATACGCTAATCGAGGGATAATATCCACGCTTGGCAATATTCATCTGCATATTGGCAGCATCGATGGCCAACTGGGCGCTCTTTATTTCCGGACGGCTCTCAAGAGCCTTGGCATAAGCCTCCTGTGCACTGGGAATCAGCGCGAGCACCTGTTCGTCGGTAGGTATCTGCCCGCTCACATCGAATTCGGTGTTGAGATCAAGTTCCAGAAGAGCCTTGAGCTGGCGCTTGTAGTTGAGCAACTGAGTCTGGCTGCTGGTCACATCATAGCGTGCACTACTCAGCTGTGCCTCCAGCTGCACCACATCTGCCTTGGCCATCTGCCCTTGATTCATCATCTCCACACCACGCTCATACTGGCTCTGAGCCGTCTTCTGCAACTTCTCATTCACCTGCACAGCCTCTTTCGTGTACATTATCTGTACATACAACTGGGCTATCTGCTCCTGGATGGTAAGTTCACTCTGCTCGGTGTTCAGGCGTGTGATTTCGTTCTGAACCTTCTGCTTCTCGATGTTCTTCTGGTTCACTCCGCCGTTCCACACTGTCCACCGCGCATTCAGTCCGTAGCTTCCCTGGTAAGTCACCTTGTTCTTCGTGTTGGTCACCTGACCGTTCTGCACGATGTTGGTTCCCTCCTCAAAGGGTCGGTAGCCCATGGTGTGGCTGGTGGAGAAGCTCAAACTGGGAAACAAAGCGCCTTTGTCCTGCCAGAGAGCCACCTCACCTTGCTGCTCGCTGATGCGGTTCTTCTGAATCTGAATGTTGTTGGTCAACGCATAATCGATGCATTGCTGCAGGTTCCATGCCGTCTGAGCCTTCGCTGCCATCGCGCAGCAAAAAGCCAGAGCACAGGTTGCCATTGTTCGTCTTTCCATTGTTCTCGTCAAATGATGATTTCTTGTCGAATGTATGACCACATCTGCAGCCATGGGTTTAACCTCTCTGCAAATTTATCCCCTTTTGCTGATACTGGCAACAGAGTGTTGTTCTTTTTAAGCAATCTTTGACTTTTTTTTCGATGGAAAGGGCATAACTTCCACACGTTTCCCCTATGCCCCTTCCAGTGCACCACGATGTTCGATATACAACAGGTACCTGCCCGCTTCACAGCAGGCAGCCTCTGCACCCATGCACAGGCCGACAGGAATTCCAGGTTCACTTCTTTGGTGAGCCGGGAACAAAGTCCCAACTCTCCCACGTAGTCAATAGTCAAATGACACCATATTCCCTTCCAGCTGCATGCGAATGACCTTCGTCTTGGCTGGTATAGCACTGACCACACGAAGCAAGCGCGCTGCAAGGGAGAGCGCAGCGTGCTGCGATGCAAGTGGCAGCCCGTTGACACTATAGAGACAGCCAGTTGGTGATTTTTGGCAAAGGAATTGGTACAGTTCCCGCAAAAACCTGTATCTTTGTCCTCAATGCCCTATTGGGGGTACACCGAGAATAATAAAGAAACCATAACAAGGAAATAGATACAACTATGTTTTCAGGTATCATCGAAGGAATGGCCCGTGTGGAGGCCATCAGAACAGAGCAGGACAACGTGCACTTCACCCTCTCGTGCCCGTTTGTAGAGGAACTGAAGATAGACCAAAGCGTGGCACACAACGGCGTGTGCCTCACTGTGGTGGAGATAAAAGACGGACAATACACCGTAACAGCCATGCGCGAGACACTCAACTGCACCAATCTGGGACAGCTCAAGGTGGGTGACTTGGTCAACGTGGAGCGCAGCATGATACTCAACGGCCGGTTGGACGGCCACATCGTGCAAGGTCATGTAGATCAGACAGCCACCTGCATCGCCATCGACGACCAGGAAGGAAGCCATCAGTTCACCTTCAAATACGAGAGCAGCAAGGAAGCAGTACGCCAGGGTTACTTCTGCGTGGATAAAGGAAGCGTAACGGTCAACGGCGTGAGCCTCACCGTATGCCGTCCCACAAGCGACACCTTCCAGGTATGCATCATCCCCTTCACATGGGAGCACACCAACTTCCACACCTTCGAAGTAGGCACCCAGGTAAACATCGAGTTCGACATTCTGGGCAAATACATCGCCCGCATGAACCAGCTGCTCTAATCACAGCTGCATCCCAACAGCATCCATCCCCCTCTGCAGCACCAAGCGCAGAGGGGGATGGCCGCTTTCTCCCGCCACCCCAGCCTCATCGCCAGTCCATCACAACGAAATCATCGCTGAAATTCCCCCACATGACAGGATGCTGCCTATTGCGTAAAGTTTAAAAAAACTATCAACTATTTTCATTTTGCTGTATCATATGCTTTCAACTAATGTTGAGTATTGCATATCAAGCACTTAGTGATTGAAAACAGCAAAAAGTGGGTACAATAAATTGGACAGCCTACTTTATAAGTCGCAATTTAATTCCAGAAAACTTTTAATAGAGTTACCTATAGAAAATAGTAACTCATTATTTATTGGTCCGCTTAATTGTCTTGTATGGATGACTAACTTATTTGATTTGTCGTAATCAAGACCATCATAATGAATCCAATAATTTTGAGTCGAATCAGGTAAACCAACTTTGTGAAAAGACACTCCAAAAGTATTGTCAATTTGTCTATTGCTTCCTTGATTGACAATATAGCTTCCACAAGCAAGCACCACTACAGGAAAAGATTGTATGAACTTAGATTCTTTGAACAACTCAAGTTTTGTCCCTATCGTGTCTTTTTTTGCATAGGCAGAATGGCGAGCACAAACATTATTGAGCTCCGTACAAAATGCCATTTCTTCAAAATCTAATTTTCCTGCTATATGTTTTCTTTTAGGATAAACAGTATCTATTATCTTTTGATACTTGCTCCATGTACATCCCTCGCCTTTTTTCGAGCGGATTTGCCAAAGGTCCTTATAACTCTTGCCATTTAGTTCATTCAAGCACTCAAAGGTGTGTCTGTTGTTTATCACCTTCAGCTCATTTGTATTGTTGGGCTCACAGCCGACAAACAAAATCATTGAGTTAGGATTTCCTTGTCCTATATAGAAGTCGTTGTTGTTGCATTCTTGCGCAAATTCTTTAAATAGTAAATATCTGTCTGTCATATTTTTTTTGATATAGAGTTAGCTTTGCTCTAATTGTAAAAGCGCATGTATTTTTTCCAACAACTGCCTTTCTTTTTCAATAGTCTATATATGTCTGCCCAACCTCTGCCCATCGGGGCTTTCGGTATGGGTATAGACGTTACGAAGATAACACTTTTATCTTGGAAGCCACTTGGTTTGGCTGACAAAGTGTGATTTTAAGGTTCGATTTAACATTATTAAACATAAATATATCAAAGAATTCCACTTCCGTATGATTTTTCTCGCTAAAAAGTTTGTATTATCAATGAATATTCGTACCTTTGCAGCACGAGAACCCGCCAAGCCTCTCAACGATGCTCAAATGTGCGGGTCGTTTTTGTTTTTATAGGTATATGGCAGCAAAAATTCCATTTATAAAAACATATTCCACACCCCATGAGTTAGTGCAGCTTCTCAAAACAAGAGGTATGGAAATAACTGATGAGGAAAAGGCTCAGCATTATCTTTCCCACATCGGTTACTATCGCTTGTCTGCCTATATGTACCCATTGCTTTCTATTCCCAAGGAGCAACATCTATTCAAGCAAGGAGTAACTTTCGGTAAGGTTATGATGTTGTATCGCTTTGACAAGAAGCTACGCCTACTTTTATTCAATGAAATTGAAAAGATAGAGGTCGCAGTGCGTTGTGCAATCGTGAACTTTGGAACGGAAATGACAGGCAACCCTTTTTGGATGACTGATGCCAACAATTTCTCAAATCCGTCCAAGTTCAATCGCTCTATACGTCTTATAGAAGATGAACTGAACCATACAAAAGAGGATTTCATCAACCATTTCAAAGAGACATATACCAATCAGTACCCACCTTCATGGATGCTGACCGAGATATTGCCATTTGGTGTAATCACCAATGTTTATTCTAACATCAAGAATAAGAAGATAAAGAAGTGTATTGCACAGTCATTTGGCTTGCAAGTTGCACCTTTTGAATCTTGGCTTACCATTATCACTGTAACAAGAAACTCATGTTGTCATCATGCACGTGTATGGAATAGGGTGTTCTCTATTCGTGCTACCATGCCAATCAGAATGTCACGTCCTTGGATTACCTTGCCGACAGATCCTTTGAAAGTGTACTTTGATATGTGCATCATCAAGTACTTTCTTGACATCATATCTCCAAATAACGATATGCTTGATAAGATGAACAGACTTTTTGCTACGTTTCCAGAAATAGATAAAGCTGCCCTGGGTTTTCCTCCTGGTTGGGAAAACGAACCATTGTGGCAATAATAGATATATAGGATGACTAACAATCACCCCACATCACCCACATTTTTGCAATTTCGGTGTAACAGAAGGTTAAAAACGTTAAATCTTCACCCTTTCGTATCTAAACAAAATCCACATTGCCACTCTTCTACCGTTTAGAACGTATAATACTGATAATCAACTAATAATAAATACACCTTTTGTAAAAGTCTGACCTATATCACCATCCAGCCAAGCGTCACATCAATTGGTTTTGGAGCGTTCTATTGTTGTGACAATCTAGACGATGCCACAAAATTAGAAATCCGCAAAAGATTTGGAGACGAGGTGTTCAAAGAACTTGTATTTTTAAAAAAAAGAAACTGCTCAGACATGAAGGCATAATTCGTTGAGGCTCGTGGGATTTACTCCAGAATATGGTCTCGGGAAGTCATCTTTAAGGAAGGAAGGGGCTGCTCGGTGTTGGCAATGCTGGCCAACTCTATTTGTGGGTGAGAAGAAGGGGTCTTATGTGCAGGATTCATTTAGCCTCCAGGGCGGGTGCATTGTATGCCTCCACCGTCCAACCCTAGGCTGGACGGTCGGAGAATATATACTGACTTGGCAAAGTAAGCTTGCTTCTTCCACCGTCCAGCCTTGGGTTGGACGGTGGAAGATGACTCCTTTCCTGATTTGAAGACATACAGAAAGTGCCGAAGGAGCCTTCATCTCCTTGTTCACCATTTGGCTTCCTTGTACACAGCATCGTAATTACCATCGGTGAAAGGATATGGGTGCTGCCATTCTCAAACAGGTTGCTGTCATTACGAGAGACTACAACATCATGGATGAAGAAGTGCCAGAAGCTGTGGTTGACAAATCTGATGAACTTGCCCATATAGACATTATTATGGACGTAAAACGGTGAGTCAGGAACTCCCAGAACTCGAATTACACAACCAACACCATAATCCTACAACTATTTTTCTGTTCAAATTGGCCCATCACACACTATGGACATATAAAGCAAGGACAATAAGCGAGAAAAAGAACACAGCCAAGGGAACAAGGCCAGACTGATTGTACGATGATATTGGAGCAGGAATAACAAGATTAGACTACAGAAACGAAGAGGAAGACATCAAGAAGACAAATTCTCAAAGAAAAGTCACATGGCTCTTTGACACTATAGAGAAAAATGATTACCTTTGCTCGAAGATAAGAAATCAAGCATGCTCTTGCCAGACAAAGAGCAGCCCAAAAGGCCAGGCACTATGTCATACTCCAAAATCAAAGAATTCTCAACTTGTCTTTGGGGCAAGTTCAATGTTCAATTCATAGCCAATGAAGATGTTAATATCATCGTTGGCATCAACGGAAGCGGCAAGACTACTTTGCTCAACAGGATTTACAAGTATGCTCTTGAAAAGCTCAACGACAAGAACCAGATTGCATATGTACCCTCCATTGACAATCTCATCATGCGTGACAAACGCAAGGTTGCCAATGCATTGACCCAGGAACTTGAATTCTACATGTTCGACATGAAGACAGGCCCATCAATGATGTACCAGCGCATGGCAATGATTGATGCTCCTGCAGAAAAGCAAGCCACGATGAAAGCACGTGTCGATGAGTTCATTTCGACCGTAAACAAACTGTTCAAGGACACCTGCAAAAGCATTGAGATAGAGGGGAACAAATTCAATGTCATCTCCAAAGGGGAGATTTTACCTATTGATGCACTGTCTTCCGGAGAGAAACAAGTTCTCCTAATCTTACTTCGTGTATTCCTTATGGAAGGCAAAGAAGCATACGTATTGCTTGACGAACCCGAGAACTCACTTGACATCAGTTGGCAATATGAGCTAATCAACACTCTCATAAAACTCAATCCAAACGCACAGTACTTTATCACTACACATTCTCCAAGCATATTTGGCGATGGATGGGGAGATAGAATCATCTACATGGAAGACGTAACGACTCCTGCCAAGTAAGGGACATATGAACAGAACCGAAGACCAAGCACGATACTACAACAATCTTCCATTGCGCGACAGGAGCATCAAAGCTGTCGTACATTTGGAAGATGCTGAGGACATCCAATTCTGGAACCACCAATTGCAGAACGTGCATCCTGCAACGTATCACTATATCACATATTCCAAGAACGACAAAGGAACGAATACAAGAGGATGTGAACAATGTCTTCGCTACAAGCCCTATCTGACAAAGCGATTCTTTATCTGTATAGACAGCGACCTGCGTCAGCTAAGAGGAGAAGAGGGACTTACAGCAGAGAACAAAATTGCCCAAACGTATGCATATTCATGGGAGAACCATTTCTGTGAAGCTGGTTATCTCCAAAATAGGTTTGCAACATTGGTTCCTGACGCTGAATTCGATTTCAGAATCTTCCTCAAGAACCTTTCTGCTGCTATGTACAAGCCACTCCTTTACCTTATCTATTATAGTCAAGACCCCAATTTGAACCAACAATGGAATATCAGAAAGTTCAATACATGCCTTCCTCTTCAGCCCAGGCGAGAAGAACTCGCAGAGAACGGGAAGGCATATATTGAAAAGGTTAAAACTCTGTTTGCCGAAGCACTTGAGACTCTACAACGACCAGCGATGATGACAAACGAGTATCTGAATGAAGAAAATGCCTACCTTCATATCCAAGGCCATCAGATATACAAATTGGTTCTTCAAATCGGCACCCTGCTGTGCAGGAACGCAAATGTCGCTTTCAAGTCAGACATCCTTGACAAAGCAACCCACACAAATGGGTACCCAGAGATAGAGAGAGTACAAGCGGACCTCAAGCAAATAACCTCTGCATAGATTAAATCAGACTCCCTTGTTGATGGAATCGATGTAGGCGAGGATTTCATCGCGGCCAAGGCGGGTTTCCGAACTGGTGACGAAGTATGGGGGAAGTTCCTCCCACTGCTCGCGCAGCTTGTTCATATAGGCTTTGGCCTGTGCCAGCACCTTGGTTTTGGGAAGCTTGTCGGCCTTGGTGAACACGATGCTGAAGGGAACACCGTTCTCTCCGAGCCAGGTCATAAACTCCAGGTCGATAGCCTGAGCAGAGTGACGGATGTCGATGAGCAGGAAGAGGTTGCACATCTGCTCGCGCTCGAGGATGTAGCCGTCTATCATGCGCTCAAACTTATCCTGGTCCTTCTGGCTTCGCTTGGCATATCCATAGCCTGGGAGATCGACCAGGAACCACTCCTTATTTATAAGGAAATGGTTGATGAGAATGGTCTTGCCGGGAGTGGCCGACGTCTTCGCCAGCTTGCTATGATTGGTGAGCATGTTGATGAGACTGGATTTGCCCACGTTGCTTCGGCCTATGAAGGCATATTCAGGCAAGTCGGTCTTGGGGCACTGGCTTACCAGTGCGCTGCTGATGGTGTATTCTGCCGATTTTATCTGCATGGTGTATGTATCTTGTGTGAGTATTTGCCCCTTCCGGGGCGGCTTTGTGAGTAATCCCGCACACCCAGCCGCGGTGCGGATCGCGGTTACATGGAGAAGTTGTAATTGAAGCCCATACTGAAGTACTCCTTGAACATGATGTACTTGCCCTTCTTGTTCTTGTTGTTCCTCGAGCTGTCATCGATGCGGGGATATACATTGAGCGAAGCGTTCATCAGCCTGTTGATGCTGAAGTTAAAGTTGTGCTCCCACTCGATGCGAGTCATGTGCAGGTTGCTGTACCAGAAGAGTCTCTGCGACCAGTGAACGGGCTTGAATATCTGCCACCCCGTGTTGAGCGTGACGTTGGGACCAAAGCTGTGCTTCGAGTTATGCCCTGGTCTCACACCGTAGTTGGTAACCAAAAGGTCACGATCAACATACCTTATATTATAGGCCAACGGAGCCATATTGAGGCTTCCAGTAAACTTCTTCTTCTTTCCCCACGCTATGGTATAGCGCATACCAGGAGCTATGGTGATGTCGAGAGGAGAGAGGAAGTCAGACTGCACCACATCGGAATTTTCCCTATAGTTAGGCACTATCTGCGTGGACATGTTTATCTGGCCTGAGTAATACAGGTTCTTCACCGCCTGATAACCCCAGTTGGTGGTGAAGCGAAGAGAGTTGGTATTGGGTCGGAACACACGGCTCTTGTCCGACTTCTTGGTTGTGAAGCCCAGACGAGCATCCAGCGAGTTGTTCCACGTTATCTTCTTCTGGTTGTTGAAGTTGAAATTGAGGGTCAGCGTAGCCAGTCCCGTGTAGGCATTCTCGCCTCCGCCAGCCCAGTTGTCCGAGAAATGCGACTGGGTGAAGTGCAGCGAGGTATTGCCCGTCACCTTCCAGAAGTTGGGTCTTCGCGTAACCACCACGATATCCCCATCCACTGTGGGCGTGAGGCTACCGCCCTTCACCTTGTCCGACAGGCGGTCGTCGGTCTTCAGTTTCTCTGTGATATCCTCGCGGAAAGCTCCCTGCTGCTTGATGGTTGTCTCAGTCTGCGTCACCAGCCAGGGAGCCTGCACATACATGCGTGCCAGTGCCACATTGCCTGCATAAGCTCTGCGCAACTGGCTGTCACCCGCCACCTTGGCCGAATCAACGCCAGACATCATCTGCGCCAGCACCGACGAGAAGAGGGTGGGAGTGGTGAGCACGTGCGCATAATATCCATTGGGCACCAGCTGCGGCACAATGGTGTTGAGCGAATCACGCTCCCTACCCAGGCTGTCAAGCCTCTGCAGGTACAGTTGTGTGATGACCATAAGGGTGTCGGGCTTCACCTCCATCACCGTGTTCTCCGTGTGAACCTTCCTCGCGGAAAGGTTTGCCAGAGGCATGGCAACGAGCAGAAGCGTAAGCAGAATCTTCATCCTTGACTGTAATTTTCTGCAAAGATAGTCATTTTAAGAGCAGAGAGGAAAGTCTTTTGAGGGAATTTTAGTAATTTTGCAACTTAATTCAAGGATTGATTAAATATTTTACTGAAGTGGCAGAGACAAAGTACATTTTCGTGACCGGCGGTGTGGTATCATCGCTGGGCAAGGGTATAATCTCCTCTTCGATAGGTAAATTGCTGCAAGCCAGAGGCTACAACATCACTATCCAGAAGTTTGACCCGTACATCAACATCGACCCCGGAACACTTAATCCCTATGAGCATGGGGAGTGTTACGTGACTGTAGATGGTCTGGAGACGGACCTCGATCTGGGCCACTACGAACGCTTCACCGGCATACAGACCACCAAGGCCAACAACATCACCACCGGGCGCATCTACCAGAACGTGATAGAGAAGGAGCGCAGGGGCGATTATCTGGGCAAGACCATACAGGTGGTGCCGCACATCACCGACGAGATAAAGCGTAACATACAACTGCTCGGCCACGACAAGAAGTTCGACTTCGTCATCACAGAGATAGGCGGAACGATAGGCGATATCGAGAGCGCCCCCTTCCTGGAGGCCATCCGACAGCTGAGATGGGAACTTGGGAAGAACGCCGTGAACGTGCATCTGACTTATGTTCCCTATCTGCATGCAGCAGGAGAGCTGAAGACCAAGCCCACTCAGAGCAGCGTGAAGCAGCTCCAGAGCCAGGGTATCCAGCCCGACATACTGGTGCTGCGCACCGAGCATCACCTGAGCGACGATATGCGCAAGAAGGTGGCCAACTTCTGCAACGTGGAGCTGGAGTGCGTGATACAGAGCGAAGATATGCCCAGCATATACGAGGTGCCGGTAGCCATGCAGGATCAGGGGCTGGATGCTGCCATCCTGAGGAAACTGGACATCCCCGTGGGCGAGAAACCGCAGCTGGGTCCATGGCGCAACTTCCTGGAGCGCAGGCGCAATGCCAAGGAGATAGTGCGCATAGGTCTGGTGGGCAAATATGACCTGCAGGATGCCTACAAGAGCATACTGGAGAGTCTGGCACACGCCGGCACCTACAATGACCACAAGGTGGAGACGAAATTCATCAACAGCGAACATGTGTCGGCCGACAATGTAGGCGAACTGCTGAAGGATATGGACGGCATAGTCATCTGCCCGGGATTCGGCCAGAGAGGCATCGAAGGCAAAATCATCGCCGCACAATATGCACGCGAGCATGATATGCCAGCCTTCGGCATCTGTCTGGGAATGCAGATGATGGTGATAGAGTTTGCACGCAACGTGCTGGGCTACAAGGATGCCAACAGCCGCGAGATGGACGTGAAGACCACTCACAACGTGATAGACATCATGGAGGAGCAGAAGAACATCACCAACATGGGCGGCACCATGCGTCTGGGCGCCTATGACTGCCAGCTGAGAGAAGGCAGCCGCACCTGGGAGGCATACGGCCATCAGGAGTGCGTCAGGGAGCGTCACCGCCACCGCTACGAGTTTAACAATAAATATATAAAGGAATACGAAGCACACGGAATGCAGTGTGTGGGCTTCAACCCCGAGAGCCACCTGGTGGAAATCGTAGAGATACCCAACCTGAAATGGTACATAGGCACACAGTTTCATCCCGAGTACAGCAGCACGGTACTGAAGCCGCATCCGCTGTTCATGAGCTTCGTGAAAGCTTGCATAGAGAACAAAAAATAAAAATATCCCCAACAAGGACATGGACAAAAACACAATTACAGGCTTCGTGCTGATAGCCCTGGTGCTGATCGGATTCAACTGGATCAGCCGCCCTTCGCAGGAAGAACTCGCCGAGATGGCTCGTCAGGACAGCATAGCCGCAGTACAGCAACAGCAGGCCGAAACCAAAGCAAAGGCCATCAAGGAGAAGAACGAGCAGCAGAACAGCACTCTGAGTGCCGACAGCACATCACTTTTCTTCGCACAAAGAGCATCCCAGGGTGAAGACATCATCCTGAAGAACAACCGCGTGGAGCTTACTCTCTCCACACTGGGCGGTATGGTGCAGCGCGCCGAAATACTGGGCTACAAGAGCCGCCGACGCGACGGGAACGTGCAGATACTCACTCCCGAGGACGCTCACATGACACTCTCGCTGGCAGGCAAGTCGGACAACATCATCACCGACGACTACTGCTTCACCCCCACAGCACAGACCGACAGCACCGTAGATATGGTGCTCGAGCAGGACGGCAAGAAGCTGACCATCAGCTACAACCTTCGTCCCGACAGCTACATGCTGGATATGGACGTGAAGGTGGAGGGGCTGGCCGGCTTCTTTGCACCCAAGACAAAGACGCTCACAGTGAACTGGACCGACCATCTGGTGCAGCAGGAGAAGGGTTACGACTTTGAGAACCGCTACAGCTGCCTCACCTACAAGCGCAAGGGAGAGGGAACAAAACACCTGAAGGAGACATCAGAGGACACCAAGAAGCCCGAAGAGGCTCTCGACTGGGTTGCCTTCAAGAACCAGTTCTTCAGCGTGGTACTCATCGCACAGCAGGATTTCACGGGTGCCGAACTGAAGAGCACACCCGACGAGGACAAGAAGAACGGCTATCTGAAGACCTATGAGGCAGAGGCAGAAACATTCTTCGACCCCACAGGCAAGGAGGCCACCCACCTGCAGATGTACATCGGTCCCAACAAGTTCCACACCCTGCAGGACCACAACAAGCTGTCTTCGGCCAAGAAGGATCTGGAACTGGAGGATCTGGTCAACCTGGGTTGGCCCATCCTGAAGTGGATTAACCGCTGGTTTATCCTCAACCTCTTCGACTGGCTCACCTCATTCGGTCTGCCCATGGGCATCGTGCTCCTGCTGCTGACAGTCATTGTGAAGGCGCTGGTATATCCAACCACACGCAAGAGCTACATCAGCAGCGCCAAGATGCGAGTGCTCAAACCACAGATAGACGCCCTCTCTGCCAAGTATCCCAATCCCGATGACGCGATGAAGAAACAGCAGGAGATGATGCAGATATACAGCCAGTACGGCGTGAGTCCAATGGGTGGCTGCCTGCCTATGCTCATACAGATGCCCATCTGGGTGGCGCTTTTCAACTTCGTACCAAACGCCATCGAGCTGCGTGGAGAAAGCTTCCTCTGGGCCGATGACCTCAGTGCCTACGACGATGTATTGCGCTGGAACAAGGACCTGTGGCTCATCGGTGACCACCTGAGCATATTCTGTCTGCTCTTCTGCCTTACCAACATCGTGAACACATGGATAAGCATGAGGCAGCAGAAGGACCAGATGAGCGGCGAGCAAGCACAGCAGATGAAGACCATGCAGTACATGATGCTCATCATGCCGGTGGTGTTCTTCTTCATGTTCAACAACTATTCAAGCGGACTCTGCTACTATTACTTCCTCTCCGGACTCACCAGCGTGCTCATCATGTGGTATCTGCGCAAGACCACCGACGACGCCAAACTGCTGGCCAAACTGGAGGCCTACAAGCAGCAGCACAAGAATGACCCGAAGAAGACATCGGGCATGGCAGCCCGCCTGGAAGCACTGCAGAAGATGCAGGAGGAGCAAGCCCGACGCGCAAAGAAGTAATCATTTACCAATCATGAAGATAAAAACTATCATAGCAGCAGCCCTCACGGGGGCTGCTCTTACCGTTTCAAGCAGTATGACGGCCAATGACCTGATGACACCCGAAACGCTGTGGAGCATGCACCGGCTGGGCAGCTTTGCCGTTTCGCCACAAGGTGACCGCGTGGTATATACACTGAGCACGCCCGACATCCAAGCCAACAAGAACCGCACAGCCATCCTCACCATCGGCATAGACGGCACCAGACGCAAGCGCCTGACCACTGGCCAGGAGAGCGAAGTGGAGCCCACATTCATTGCCGACGGCAAGCGTATCGCCTTCCTGAAAGGCGGCGACCTGTGGACAATGGACTGCGAGGGACAGGACAGAAAGCAGTTGTCCAAGACCGGAGACATTGAGGGCTTCAAGTTTTCGCCCGACGGCAAGCAGGTAATAGTCATCCGCCAGGTGGAGAGCACAGCCAGCATCAAGGCCAAAGAGAAGGATCTGCCCCTGGCCACCGGACTGGTAATCACCGATATGAACTATCGCCACTGGGACCAGTACGTGCAGACTATCCCCCACATCTTCCTTGCACCTGTGGGTGCAGATGCCTTGGGCGAGATGAAAGACCTGCTCGAAGGTGAACCCTACGAATGTCCCGTGCTGCCCTTTGGCGGCTCTGAGCAGTTCTGCTGGAGCCCGGACGGACAGCAGATAGCCTACACCAGCCGCAAGAAGACCGGCGTAGCCTATGCCACAAGCACCGATACCGATATATATATATATAATGTGTCAACGGGCGAGACAACCAATGTGTGCAAGCCCACAGGCTACACCGAGCCTGAGGCAGACGCACTGTGCAGCCTGGAGAAGCAGGCCAAGAACCAGAGCACAGAGGATATCAATGCCGGATATGACCAGGATCCCCAGTTCAGCCCCGACGGCAAGATGCTGGCATGGAAGAGCATGAAACGCGACGGATACGAGAGTGACCGCACCCGCCTGTGCGTTATGGACCTGAAGAGCGGCAAGAAGACATACGTCACCGAAGAGTTTGAGAGCGGAGTGGATGCCTTCTCATGGGCCGACGACAGCAAGACGCTCTACTTTGTGGGCGTATGGCAGGCACGCTCGATGGTGTATCAGACCAATCTGAAAGGCAAAGTGGAAGCCATCACGACCGGCGATTTCGACTACGGAACAGCCGTCTCCCTGCCCGGCAACAAGCAGTTGCTGGCCAACCGTCACAGCATCTCTTCGCCCGACGACCTGTACCTGCTCACGCCCATCAAGCGCAAGGGCACTGTGGTAAAGCAGATTACATACGAAAACCGCGAGATACTCTCCAAGCTCAAGATGGGCAATGTGGAGGAACGATGGGTGGAGACCACCGACGGCAAGAAGGAACTGTGCTGGGTAATCTATCCCCCTCACTTCGACAAGAACAAGCAATACCCCACTCTGCTGTTCTGCGAAGGCGGCCCCCAAAGCCCCGTGAGCCAGTTCTGGAGCTACCGTTGGAACTTCCAGATAATGGCTGCCAACGGCTATATCATCATTGCTCCCAACCGCCGCGGTCTGCCTGGATTCGGCATGGAATGGCTGGAGCAGATAAGCGGAGACTACACCGGACAGTGCATGCAGGACTATCTGTCGGCCATCGACGACATCTGCAAGGAGCCTTATGTGGATAAGGACCGCCTGGGATGCGTGGGTGCCAGCTTCGGCGGATTCAGCGTATATTGGCTGGCAGGCCATCACGACAAGCGCTTCAAGGCATTCATCGCCCACGACGGCATCTTCAACACCACCCAGCAGTACTATGAGACCGAGGAGATGTGGTTTGCCAACTGGGATCTGGGAGGCACTCCCGACCGCAATCCCAATGCAAAGGCTTTCGCCGAGAGCCCCCATCTGTACGTGGATAAATGGGATACCCCCATCCTGTGCATACATGGTGAGAAGGACTACCGGATACTGCACAGCCAGGGACAGAGCGCATTCAGCGCAGCACGCATGCACGGCATTCCTGCCGAACTGCTGCTCTACCCCGATGAGAACCACTGGGTGCTGAAGCCCCAGAACGGCATTCTGTGGCAGCGTACATTCTTCCGCTGGCTGGACCGCTGGCTGAAGAAATAAGCCACCTAGACAGCTGCCCGCCGAGGGCAAGCAACACAAACCCGACAACAAATCATTTTCAAACAAGATAAAAAGACCAATGAATCAAATTGCGAAAGCAAAACTCAGCGACAGTGCAGTCATGCGCTGGCTGGCTCTCAGCATAGTAAGCGGAACGATGATGTTTGCTTACTTCTTCACCGATGTAATGTCACCACTGGAATCCATGCTCAGCGCAGACCTGGGATGGGACGCTAACGAGTACGGCTTCTTCTCTGGAGCCTACGGACTCATGAATGTATTCCTGCTCATGCTGTTCTTTGGCGGCATCATCCTCGACCGAATGGGTGTACGCTTCACCGGACTGCTCTGCTGCGCTCTGATGATTGTGGGCGCCTCTGTAAAGTGGTATGCAGTGAGCCACATCGACCCCAATGCCGTGGTGGAGAACTTCCATCTGGACCTCTTCATCATCAAGATTGACGCTCCGCACACCAGCAACCTGGTGGCAGCACTGGGCTTCAGCATCTTCGGCATAGGAGCCGAACTGGCAGGTGTGACCGTCAGCAAGGTCATCTCCAAGTGGTTCACCGGCCACGAGTTGGCACTGGCCATGGGCGTGCAGGTAGCCACCGCCCGTCTGGGAACAGCCATGGCACTCATTTTTGCCCTGCCTATAGCCAAGCACTTTGGCGGTGTGAATGCCAGCGTAGCACTGGGTGCTGTGCTGCTGTGCGTAGCCACCTTTGCCTACCTGTACTACTGCGTGCTGGACAAGAAGCTGGATGACAGCGTGAAGAACTGTGCCGAAACAAGCAGCGAGGCAGCAGAGGCCGACGACGAGCAGTTCCATCTGAGCGACCTTGGAGCCATCTTCTCCAACCCCGGCTTCTGGGTGATATGCTTCCTCTGCCTCATGTTCTACGGCGGCGTATTCCCCTTCCTGAAGTTCGCCACCAAACTGATGATAGACAAGTACAACGTCTCTGCCAGCTGGGCAGGCAGCATTCCCGGCATGCTCCCCTTTGGCACCATCTTCCTCACACCCCTCTTCGGCGGCATCTACGACCGTAAGGGCCACGGCGTGGTACTGATGCTCCTGGGCAGCATGTTGCTCACTCTGGTGCATGTGCTGTTTGCCATACCAGCCCTCAATGAGTGGTGGATGGCCATTGCAGGCATGATTCTCCTGGGTGTGGCATTCTCTCTGGTGCCCAGCGCAATGTGGCCCTCGGTGCCCAAGATTATCCCCATGAAGCAACTGGGAAGCGCTTTCGCCATCATCTTCTTCATACAGAACATCGGCCTGAGCCTCATCCCCATGGGCATCGGACGCATCAACCAGCTCAATACCGGTGCCGATGGTGTGACCAACTACACCCAAACGATGCTCATCTTTGCCTTCTTCGGTATCATCAGCATCCTGCTTGCTCTGGAGTTGCTGCACCTTGACCACAAGAAGCATTACGGACTGGAGGAGAAGAACTGCAAGTAACCCCATCTCCCCCACTCTCCCACTCTGCCCGCAGGATACAACCGGAAGCAGAGAGCAAGAAAAGCAAAATCACACCAGAAGCCCCATTCCCCCAAGCGAGGAGTGGGGCTTTTCTTCGTATGAAACAGATAGCGAGGGAAGGGGAAATGGGCTAAACGGCCAATGCCTGGTGAGGAGAGTTGACAAGCAGGCGGTATCGGGCAAGCACTCCCAAACGGCTTTCGGAGAATGGGCAACTTTGTGAAGAGAGCGCCCTTCTGTACTCCTCTTCACAGAGCTGTATATAAGGACGACAGACAGAGTGCGCTGCGAAGCACATCGCAGCACGCTGCATCGGCCATCGCAGCGCGGTGCATCGGGCTACGCAGCGCTATGGGATTGATGCATATCTGCGCTTGGATGTTCCCTGAGTGCACCTCCCTGAAGATATTTGCCGCAGTCGCCTGCGCCTATCAAAATACTTTTGACCGGCAAGGAAGACGAGCTTCAAAGCCGGGAAAAGCACTTTATGAGCGAAATGTTAACTTTACCGAACGGAATCCACACAGCCTCCCCACAGCCCGCGCCGACTTATTTTTGTCACAAAAAGACACTTCCGCCACAGGGCCAATATGATAAAACGCCTCAAGAACAACATTTTTTCTATAATGTCATACAATTACAGCAACATTTGTTAGACACATTTAACAGAATTTTATATTTTTGTGCCGTGAAAATGATTCACGTGTCAACTCAATCAATTAACGTTAAACTTTAAGTTTATGCAGAAAAGATTGCTTTTTCTTCTTGCCTTGCTGATGACATTCATGTCTTCTGCCATGGCGCAGGTAACCACCTCGAGCTTGTCAGGCACGGTGGTTGCAGACGGCGAGGAGGTAATTGGTGCCACCGTGGATGTGGTACACAAACCATCGGGCACTCATTACAGAGCTGTCACCAACGACAAAGGCGTATATACCATCAACGGTATGCGCGTGGGAGGTCCGTATGAAGTGACCGTAAGGTGTATCGGCTTTGCCGAGCAGAAGACAGGTGGTATCAACCTGCAGCTGGGCGAAACCTTCAACCTGAAAACCACTTTGAGCGAGACAGCCAAGGAAATGCAGGAGGTGATGGTATCGGCCAAGGGATCGAAGTTCAGCTATGAGCGCACGGGCGCAAGCACGAACATCTCCAACGAGCAGATGATTGCCATGCCCACAGTGAGCCGCAATGTGACCGACTTCACACGTCTGTCACCCTACGGCGGAAACGGCATGACCTTCCAGGGAAGCGACGGCCGCACGGCCAACTTCACGGTGGACGGTGCCAACTTCAACAACAACTTCGGCCTGAGCAGCACTCTCCCCGGCGGCGGCAACCCCATCTCCATGGAGGCCATCGAGGAGCTGCAGGTGGTGATCTCTCCGTTTGACGTGCGTCAGACAGGCTTCATCGGCGGAGCACTGAACGCCATCACCAAGAGTGGTACAAACACCTTCAAGGGTCAGGCCTATGTGTATCACCAGAATGAGAACATGCGTGGTGACGCTGTGGATAGAGAGTTCATCTCGGGCTCAAGAGACAGAGACCGCACCACCACATACGGCTTCTCACTGGCTGGTCCCATCATCAAGAACAAGCTCTTCTTCTTTGTCAACGGCGAGTTGATAAAGAGCCCAGGCACAGGCACCTCCTGGCGTGCAACAGAGAACGGCGTGGGCAATGCCGATGCATACCAGTCCTACACCACCATCGCTGATATGGAGCGCGTGCAGGAGCATGTGGCACGGAAGTACGGATACAACACCGGCTCCTTTACCAGCTTCCCTGCCGATGCCGACAACAAGAAGCTGCTGGCCAAGATAACATGGAACATCAACGACAAGAACCGCCTGGACGTGCGCTACAACTACACCACCAACTCCTCTTGGGTGATGCCTAACGCCAGCTCAATGGACGGTGGAACACGTTCGGCATTCTCGCGCACGAGCCTTTACTCCATGCCTTTTGCCAACTCGATGTACAGTCTGGAGAAGAACGTACACTCTGTATCATTGGACTTGAACACACGTCTGAGCAACAGTCTGTCCAATCAGTTCCTCGCCACATTCTCCAAGATAGACGATGTGCGAGGCAGTAACTCAGCCGAGTTCCCCTTCATCGACATCCAGGACGGCACGAACACCAACACCCAGTATATGTCTTTGGGCTACGAGTTGTTCAGCTACAACAATGCCGTGCACAACAATATCTTCAACCTCAAGGACGAGCTCATCTACACCACCGGCCGTCATAAGATCACCGGCGGAGTATCCTACGAGTACCAGATGGCCGACAACCAGTACATGCGTAACGGTACCGGCTACTACCGCTATGGCAGCGTGGATGACTTCATCAACGGAGCTGCACCCGAGGTGGTATGCCTGACCTACGGCTACGGAGGCGACAACGACCCCAAGGCAAGAGTAGCCTTCAACAAGGCCGGCATCTATGCACAGGACGAGTGGAACGCCACCAAGAACTTCAAGCTTACCTATGGACTGCGTCTTGACGGACTCTTCTTCGACAATGGAGACCTCATGACCAACAAAGCCATCTACGATCTCAACTACGGCGGACGCCATATCGACACAGGCAAGTGGCCCAATGCACAGGTGAGCGTATCTCCCCGTGTGGGCTTCAACTGGGATATTCTGGGCAACAAGACACTGAAGCTGCGCGGCGGCACAGGCCTCTTCTCCGGCCGTCTGCCTCTGGTGTTCTTCACCAACATGCCCACCAACTCGGGTATGATACAGTACCAGGCACAGATCAACAGCAAGAACGCTTCCGAGCGCGGGTTCACCATGGGTGAGTTTGCAGGCGGTCTCGTGACCGATGCCAACGGGCATGCTACCATCGCTGCACTGAAAGACAAGCTCATCTCACTGGGCTATCCCGAGAACATCACTCCCGAGCAGGGTACCGTGCCATCAAGCATCTCTGCCGTGGACAACAAGTTCAAGATGCCTCAGGTGTGGAAGACCTCACTGGCCATTGACTACCAGCTGCCCGTGAGCTTCCCCTTCACCATCACGGCAGAGGGTATCTTCAACAAGGCTGTAAACGATGTCACCATCTCTGACTGGAGCATGACCGACACCAGAGGCTATGCCCGCTGGAACGGAGCAGACAACCGTCCCATCTATCCAGAGGTGTTCCGCATTCCCGGCAACAAGCAGGCATTCGTGCTGGAGAACACTCACAAGGGCTACGGATGGAGTGCAAACGTGAGTGTGAACATGCGTCCATGGGACTTCCTGAGCTTCATGGCATCCTACACACACAGCGTGAAGAAGGAACTCACCAGCATGCCTGGCTCCAACGCCGAGTCTGCATTCACCTACGTGCCCACCATCAGCGGTCCCAACAACATCAATCTGCACAACGCATACAACATCACCCCCGACCGCTTCATTGCATCGCTCACCGGACATGACAAGAGTCACAACCACTACAGCCTCATCTATGAGACCTGGCGCGGCGGCTACAACTACTCTTATATGCTGCAGAACGACATGAACGGAGACGGCTATGCCTATGACGCTCTCTACATTCCTACAGACAAGCAAGTGCAGAACGGCGAGTTCCGCTTTGCATCAGAGGACGACAAGACACGCTTCATGGACTATGTGCACGGCGACAGCTACCTGAAGAACCATCAGGGTGAATACGCCGAAGCATACAGTGTATATAGCCCCTGGGTGCACCGTGTGGACGTGAGCTACAAGCATGACTTCAAGATCAAGGCCGGCAAGAGCATGAACACACTGCAGCTTGGTTTCGACATCAAGAACCTGATGAACCTCTTCAACTCAAGTTGGGGCGTGAGCAAATACATGAACAGCAAGCTCAACGAGGGACGTATCCTGAAGTATGAGCACACTGACGCCGACGGCTATGCAGTGTTCTCCACACCCACAGCAGTCAGCAAGGACATCAAGACATTCGTTCCCAACCACGCCGTAGGCCAGTGCTGGTACATGTCCATCGGTGTGAAGTATATGTTCAACTGATGTGCGTCACCCGTTTAGAGATTTCAGACACACACAACCAGTCAATTAACATAGATATAGAAGACATGAAACTGAGACATATATTAGGACTGTGCCTGGGGGCCTTCCTCGCTGCATCATGCTCAGAGAATGAGGTGATAGGCTCGATGGATGTGGTCAAACTGAGCAGCACATTTGCTGCCATACCCTCAGAAGGCGGTGAGACAGAAATCACCGTGGAGGCTAAAGGCGAGTGGAAGCTGGACAGCATCATCACCAAGATTAGCAAGAACAAGACAGGAGGCAAAGATACCACATGGCTCAAGAAGCCTGACTGGATTACCGTAACGCCCTCAGAGGGTGCTGCGGGAGTGACCACCATGAAGGTGTCAGCCGCTGCCTGTGCCTATGGCAGAGAGGCAGAACTGCCCATCACATGCAACGGGAAGGTGCAATACCTCAAGGTGCGTCAGGGCAGCATGGAGGCTTCAATGGCCACATGTGCCGATGTGATAGCAGGTGCCGACGGCAAGTCATTCCGTGTGAAGGGCACTGTGGCTGCCATCACACAGACTGTGTATGGCAACTGGATATTGCAGGACAACACCGGACAGATTACCATCTGGGGTACTCTGGACAACGAGGGAAAGACCAAGAACTTCTCTTACTGGAACATGGAAGTGGGCGACGTGGTGGAAGTTGTCGGCCCAAAGAAGACCCACAACGGCACTGTCGAGCTGACGGATGTGACGGTCATCAACATCGAGAAGTGGATGGCAAAGCTCATCGGAGAGGATATCACCATGGAGAAGCAGGGCGGTAACTTCGACGTGAAGATTGCCTACAAGGGCAGCGGATGCATACTGGACATCCCCGAAGACTGCAAGAACTGGATTTCATACAACGGCCAGGATTTCATTCCAGGCATTCCTTCCAAGCTGGAGCAGAACCCTGCCGACACAGCCATCGTGCATCTCATCTGCACAGAGAACACAGCCGAAGGCCGTTCTGCCACGCTGAACTTCACCTCGGAGAAGTATGATGCCAGCAAGAAGGGCGTTGTATCTACCACAGTGAAGGTGAAGGTGAGCCAGGAAGGCTCGGTGCGCGATGTGACTTGCGCAGAGTTCCTGACCCTGGACGCCAATAGCCCTGCCGTGCGCATCACTGGTGTCATCAGCAAGATAAAGAATGACCAGTGGGGAAATATCTACATCAAGGACGCTACCGGCGAAGTGTATGTGCATGGTGTGCTGACTCCCGAAGGCGAGAAAAAGCAGTTCGCCAGCCTCGGACTGAACGAGGGTTGCGTAGTCACCGTGCAGGGCAACGTGAACATATACAATGGCACAGTGCAGATGAAGGACAGCAAGTACATCTCACAGGTGCATGTGGATCCCATCAGCCTGGCAGACTTCAAGAATCTGCCTGATGACCCTGCCAAGAGCAAGTACTACTACATCGAGGGAACTGTGATACAGCCCACCGAACCCTTCACTAAGTTTGACCTGGAAACCTATGGCAACTTCGGTCTGACCGACGGTACTACCGAACTCTACATCTATGGATGCTCCACAGGATGGAATGGCGAGACCAAGAAGTTCGGCACTCTGGGTGTCAACGAGGGCGATCTTCTGAAGGTTCTTGCCACCAAGAACACCTACAAGGGCCTGGTACAGGGTGTGGCCGTGTACGTATCACACACACCTGCAACTCCTACCGAGTAAAGGGCGAGAGCACATGATGGAGCGGCGGATGCAATTGTTGTTGCACCCGCCGCTCTTCTTTCTCGCCCGACCTCGCCACCCGGAACACGCCTATAACCCCGTAAAAATTGTCTTATAGGACAATTTGAATTGTCCTATAAGACAATTTGAATTGTCCTATAAGACAATTTAAATTCCCTTACTAGGGATTTTTCCCGTATCTGTAGCCTTGTGTTTTCCAGATTTCACCACCTATATCAGGATAAGACACTATATTTTCCCTGTGTCTGCAGATTCCTGACCAGCACAGCAAATCTCGCTTGGGCATCCCTGCCGTCCCACTCCGACTACAAGACGGGGCTGTTCTGCCACCCCGAGGTGACAATTGGCCTTACCAAGACAGCGAACTGTGCCATTTCCATCCAGTTGCTTTCTCATTAGCGGGAAAGTGCGTACCTTTGCAGCCGGAAAATTTTGAACCTATAAATAAATAAGGTAGAATGAAAGCATTTGTATTCCCTGGTCAGGGTGCCCAGTTCACTGGAATGGGCAAAGAACTGTATGAGAACAACGAGACTGCAAGGCAGCTCTTTGAGAAGGCAAACGACATACTTGGCTTCCGCATCACGGATATCATGTTCGAGGGAACCGCTGAGGAGCTGAAGCAGACCCGTGTGACACAGCCCGCAGTGTTCCTGCACAGCGTGATTACCGCCATCTGCATGGGCGACGAGTTCCAGCCCGACATGGTGGGTGGTCACTCTCTGGGTGAGTTCAGCGCACTGGTGGCTGCCGGCGCACTCAACTTCGAGGACGGTCTTCGCCTGGTGTTTGCCCGTGCACAGGCCATGCAGAAGGCTTGCGAAGTGACTCCCGGCACCATGGCAGCCATTATCGCCCTGCCCGATGAGACCATCGAGGCTACTTGCGCAGAGGTTTCTGCCGAGGGTAACGGCGTGGTGGTTCCTGCCAACTATAACTGTCCCGGCCAGCTGGTAATCAGCGGCAATGTGGATGCTGTGAACGCTGCATGCGAGAAGCTGAAGGCTGCCGGTGCCAAGCGTGCGCTGGTTCTGCCCGTGGGCGGCGCATTCCACAGCCCCCTGATGCAGCCTGCTGCCGAGGAGTTGCAGAAGGCCATCGAGGAAGTTGAATTCCTGACTCCCCGCTGCCCCATCTATCAGAACGTGGACGCACAGGCCCACACCGATGCTGCCGAGATAAAGAAGAACCTCATGGCACAGCTTACGGCCAGCGTGAAATGGACTCAGGAGGTGAACAACATGATAGAAGCTGGAGCCACTGAATTCACCGAGTGTGGCCCCGGAAAGGCTCTGCAAGGCATGATTGCCAAGATAGCCAAGGGAAATGATGCCGTTACCGTCAAGGGTATCGGAGCATGACCATCTATCAGGTACTGACCCGACTCTTCGGCAACGACTGCACAAAATGTGTCCCCGCAGGCACTAAGGAGGAGAACGGATGCGGCACCCTGGCTGCTTTCAGCGGCAAGGCGCTCGATGAGATACGAAGTCTGGGAGCCACACATGTGTGGTTCACCGGACTCATCGAGCACGCCACCCAGACCGACTATTCTGCCTACGGCATCAAGCCCGACTGCAAGGATGTGGTCAAGGGAAAGGCCGGCAGCCCGTATGCAATAAAGGACTACTATGATGTGGATCCCGATCTGGCCACCGATGTGACCCGACGCATGAGGGAACTGGAGAACCTCATCAGCCGCACGCACAAGGCCGGACTGGGCTTCATCATGGATTTCGTGCCCAATCATGTGGCGCGTCAGTACCATTCGGATGCCTGTCCCGAGGGCGTCGAAGACCTGGGAGCCAACGATGACAGGACAGTGGCCTTCTCCACCCAGAACAATTTCTACTATCTGCCAGGCCGTCCGCTTCATCTGGACTACATAGTGGGCAGGCACTCCAACTACAGTGAGGTGCCCGCCAAAGTGACCGGCAACGACTGCTTCACGGCTTGGCCGGGAGGCATCGACTGGTATGAGACGGTGAAGTTGAACTATGGCATCGACTATCAGAACGGCTATCGCCGCTGCTTCACACCGCATCCCGACACCTGGGGAAAGATGCTGGGCATCCTGCTCTTCTGGGCTGCCAAGGGGGTGGATGCATTCCGCTGCGACATGGCCGAAATGGTGCCCGTGGAATTCTGGCACTGGGCCATCAGGGAGGTAAAGAAGCAATACCCCGACATCATCTTCATTGCCGAAGTGTATAACCCGGCTCTATATCGCGAATATGTGCGCCGTGGCGGTTTCGATTATCTGTATGACAAGGTGGGTCTCTATGATACCCTGCGCGCTGTGACGCGCAACGAGGCATCGGCACAGTGCCTGACCGGATGCTGGCAGCAGGTAGATGACATCAGGGAGCACATGCTGCACTTCCTGGAGAACCACGACGAGCAGCGCCTGGCAAGCGACTTCTTTGCCGGAGATGCACGCCGTGGACGGGCTCCCATGCTGGTGAGTGCGCTCATGGATGCCAGTCCGGTGATGATCTACTTCGGTCAGGAGCTGGGTGAGAGAGGCATGGATGCCGAGGGCTACAGCGGATGCGACGGCCGCACCACCATCTACGACTACTGGTCGGTGGATACTGTGCGGCGCTGGAGAGACGGCGGAAAGTTCAGCGGCAAGAAGCTCACCGGCGACGAGCAGCGGCTCAGGGAGTTCTACGCACGCCTGCTGGGCTTGCGCGAGAGCCTGCCCGTACTGCGCTCGGGACGCTTCTACGACCTCATGTATGTCAACCCACATCTGCACCGCCAGTACGTTTTCACCCGCTCGCTGGAGCGTGAGGTGGTGCTCGTAATAGCCAATTTCGACGAGTCGGATGCCGATGTGTGCGTCAACCTGCCACAGGAGTTCTTCCAATACATCAAGCAGGAAGGACAGACCGACATGTGTGCCACCGACCTGCTCAGCGGCGAGGAAACACAGGTGGATTTCACCTTCACGGCTCCCCTGCGCATCAAGGTTCGCGGCCTCAACGGACTCATGCTCAGTCTGAAGTTCTGACCCGTCGGCTCCTCAGAGGCTCGACGGCCACACATAACCCCATCAGCCCCCAGGCGACAGCAAGTTGCCCTGGGGGCTTTTCCGTAATAAGAGGCTGAGAAAAAGGAGCCTACAGGCATTACACAGCCCCGAGAGCAGGCACGCTGGCTGCATTGGCCTGGGAGACGAAAAGCGGTTTCCAATGACGGGAAAGCGGCTGTGCAGGGCGGTTGGCTGTACTCCCAGCCGCACGACATGATTTTGGGCAAAATGAAGCAATACAGTGCATGGGCCAACGCAGCGCACTGCATCAACCATCGCAGCGTGCTGCAACGGGCTACGCAGCGCACTGCGTTTGTTGCATCTCCCTTCTGCCGCGCTCGTTCCATCCGTTACGCCAAGACCATCCACCCTGCCCGCTGTATCCGTCCATTCACCTTTGAGCGGCCAAGAAGCAGAATCCCCAAAAGGCGGAAGAGGTTCAAGAGGGAAATGCATTGCATCGCCGACCTCACAGAAGCCCATCGGCCTGGAATGTCGATAGACCTTGGGAAACGGAGGCAGGAGCATCATCCCTCTTCCCCAGGCAAGCACCCCAGAAGCCCAGGCTGCGTGCATCGCCCCCTGCAGAAAGCCCCAAGGATGCGGCAGGCAGAATGATTGGCCCAGAGGAGCTTTTTGGGCATGTTTTAGGTTCACAATAGCACATTTCTGGCAATTAGGTGAGAAAAGTAGGGTCAGAGGGGTGTAATTATAATTATTTTCCATACTTTTGCAAATATTAGTAAATTACTAGCCTTTAGTTATCAGCATGGACATGAATAATCATCTGGTCATTATGGCCGGCGGAGTAGGCAGCCGTTTCTGGCCACTCAGCACAAGCGATACCCCAAAGCAGTTTGTAGATGTTTTAGGATGCGGCCGCACGCTGCTCCAGTTGACCTTCGACCGGTTTGAGGGAGTGGTTGACCCGAGCAACGTATGGGTAGCCACCAGCAAGGATTACGCACAGCTGGTGCACAGCCAACTGCCCGAAATACCCGAGAGAAACATCCTGTGTGAGCCATGCCGAAGGAATACCGCCCCCTGTATAGCATATGTATGCTGGCACATCAAGGCGCGAAATCCCAAAGCCAACATAGTGGTATCGCCCAGCGACCATCTGGTGACCGATCCCGTAGAGTTCCGTCGCGTCATCAGCAACGGACTGCACTTCGTGGCAGAGACAGATGCCATAGTGACACTGGGCATGAAGCCCAACCGCCCGGATACGGGTTACGGATACATACAAGCCGACCTCAGCGTACCATCGGCACGCAATAAGGAGATGTTCCGAGTGGATTCCTTCCGCGAGAAACCCGACCTGGATACCGCCAAGAAGTACATCAGCCAGGGCAACTTCTACTGGAACTCCGGCATATTCATCTGGAATGTGAGCACCATCGTAAATGCCTTCAGGGTGTATCAGCCAGGCATCTCACAGATATTCGAGGACCTTCTGCCCGTATATGGAACAGACCAGGAGCAGGCAGCCATCGACGAGGCTTTCCCGCGCTGCGAGAGTATCTCTGTAGATTATGCCATACTGGAGAAGGCCGAGGAGATATTTGTATGCCCCGCACAATTCGGCTGGAGCGACCTGGGCACATGGGGTTCGCTGCTACTCAACAGCACCCGCGACATCTACGGAAATGCCACCGTGGGACAGTCGGTACACCTGCATGAGACATCGGGCTGCATAGTACACGCTCCCGAAGCCAAGAAGGTGGTGGTGCAAGGACTGGAAGGCTACATCGTGGCAGAGCGTGGAGGCAACCTGCTGGTATGCAAGCTGACCGAGGAACAGCGCATCCGCGAGTTCTGCGAAGAATAAGTACTAAGAGAAAGATTACGCTTCCCGCGAGGGAAGAATACAGGATATTAGACACATAACTTTAAACAACATGGAAAAGAAGAACATTGCCCTCATCACAGGAGTGACCGGGCAGGACGGTTCGTACCTGAGCGAACTGCTTTTGGAGAAGGGTTATGAGGTGCACGGAATCATCCGCCGCTCGTCGGTTGACTTCCGTCAGCGCATCGCGCACCTGGAAGGAAAACCCCACTTTCACCTTCACTATGCCGACATGAGCGACTCTATGTCGCTGGTGAAGCTGGTGGGCAAGGTGATGCCAACCGAAATCTACAACCTGGCAGCACAGAGCCACGTGCAGGTGAGCTTCGATGCTCCCGAGTTTACAGCCGATGTGGATGCTGTGGGAGTACTGCGCATTCTGGAGGCTGTGCGCACCAATCATCTGGAGAACACTTGTCGCATCTACCAGGCATCCACCAGCGAACTGTACGGCAAGGTGGAGGAGGTGCCACAGAACGAGAATACACCGTTCCACCCCTATAGCCCCTATGCTGTGGCCAAGCTGTATGGCTACTGGATAGTGAAGGAATACCGCGATGCCTATGGCATGTTCTGCTGCTCGGGCATCCTGTTCAACCACGAGAGCGAGCGCCGTGGCGAGACTTTCGTGACACGCAAAATCACCCTGGCAGCCGCACGTATCGCACAGGGCAAGCAGGACAAACTCTATCTGGGAAACCTCTCCTCACTGCGTGACTGGGGATATGCCAAGGACTATGTAGAGTGCATGTGGCTCATCCTGCAGCAGGAGAAGCCCGAGGACTTTGTGATTGCCACAGGCGTGCAGCACAGTGTGAGGGAGTTCTGTTACTATGCCTTCAAGCATGCAGGCATCGAACTGGAGTTCCAGGGCGAGGGTCTGGACGAGAAGGGAATAGACAAGGCCACCGGACGAGTGCTGGTGGAGGTGAGCGAGGACTTCTATCGCCCGACCGACGTGGTGAACCTGTGGGGCGATCCCACAAAGGCAAAGACCAAGCTGGGATGGGATCCCATGCAGAAGACAACATTCGAGCAGCTGGTGGCCATCATGGTGAAGCATGATATGGAGCAGGTTGCAGCCGAGCACGTAGCACAGGTGATGCGCGTCAACTTGGCAGAGTATCTGGAGAAGGGACTGGTGAAGTAAACGGAGGAAGAAGCAATGTTGGACAAGAGTACAAGAATCTTTGTGGCAGGCCACCACGGTCTGGTGGGCTCTGCCATCTGGAACAACCTGAAGCAGAGGGGTTATGACAACCTGATAGGACGCAGCCACAAGGAACTGGACTTGCTGGACCCTCAGGCCGTGAAGCGGTTCTTCGACGAGGAGAAACCACAAGCCGTGGTGCTGGCTGCAGCACATGTGGGCGGCATCATGGCCAATCTGCAGTACCGCGCAGACTTCATCTACCAGAATCTGCAGATACAGCAGAACGTCATAGGAGAGAGTTGGAAGCACGGAGTAGAGAAGTTGCTCTTCCTGGGCAGCACATGCATCTACCCCGGAGAGGCTCCTCAGCCCATGCCCGAAGACTGCCTGCTGACCAGCGCATTGGAATATACCAACGAGCCTTATGCTATTGCCAAGATAGCCGGACTGAAGATGTGCGAATCGTTTAACCTGCAGTACGGCACCAACTATATAGCTGTGATGCCCACCAATCTGTATGGCCCCAACGACAACTTCCATCTGGAGAACAGCCACGTGCTGCCTGCCATGATACGCAAAGTGTATCTGGCCAAGTGCCTGAGCGAGGATGACTGGGCAGCCGTACGCAAGGATATCGGCCTGAGACCCGTGACGATGAAGGGTACGGAGCTGCGTGTGGATGCCGACTCAAGCGAGCAGGATATCCTCACGGTGCTGGCTTCGTACGGCATCGAGAAGGGCCGCGTGACCCTTTGGGGTACGGGAGCACCCATGCGCGAGTTCCTTTGGAGCGAAGAGATGGCGGATGCCAGCGTGCACTGCTTGCTGAATGTGGATTTCAAGGACGTGGTTGAGAACACCGAGATGAAGGTCAATCACGACGGCATCAGGGAAATCCGCAACTGCCACATCAACGTTGGCACGGGCAAACAACTCAGCATACGCGAGTGTGCAGAGAAGATTGTGAAGGAGATAGGATTCCAAGGCGACCTGTGCTGGGACAGCACCAAACCCGACGGCACTATGCTCAAACTCACCGACGTGAGCAAGCTGCACCGCCTGGGCTGGCACCATACCATCGAGATAGACGAAGGCATACACCGCCTCTATGAGTGGTATCAGAAGGGAATCTGTATCAACCACAAAGAGGAGCCCAAGGCCTAAATGCACACGACACATTATATAATAAGATAGACAACAGGGCACTCCGGCCCGCTGCCCTACACGATAGAGCAGCGGGCTGCGTGCGTCAAGAATACCCTTACAGAATAACGATATGACAAAGAAACTTCTTTCACTCCCCCCTAACTTAGTCAACTGTTTCCATGACATAGAGGGTGTATCACACGAAGAATACTTCTGCACCAGCGACCCCATCGGGCAGAAACTGGGAAGCGGAGGCGGTACCACATGGCTGCTGGAGGCTTGCAGACAGGCCGAGGACAATGCTTCGACACTGGAAGAATGGATTTCCAAGGAGAAGCGCATACTGCTGCATGCAGGCGGACAGAGCCGACGCTTGCCTTCCTATGCACCAAGCGGAAAGATTCTCACGCCCATACCTGTGTTCAGATGGAGCCGCGGACAGCGCATCTCACAGAACCTGCTCGAACTGCAATTGCCTCTCTACGAGCGCATCATGCAGGCTGCACCCGAGGGGTTGCACACCCTCATCGCCAGTGGTGACGTATATATAAGGGCAGGCAAACTGCAATCCATCCCCCAGGCCGACGTGGTGTGCTATGGCATGTGGGTAGATCCCTCGCTGGCCAAGAACCATGGTGTTTTCCTATCGAAGCGCGATAACCCAGGCAAGCTGGACTTCATGCTGCAGAAACCCAGCGTGGAGCAACTGGGCGAGCTGATGCATTCCCACCTTTTCCTGATGGATATCGGCATCTGGCTCTTGAGCGACCGTGCGGTGAAGCTGCTGACTGAGAAGAGCCGCAAAGCCGATGGCTCAATGGCCAACTACGACCTGTACAGCGACTTCGGATGCGCTCTGGGCGATCGTCCATCCAGACCCGACAGCCTGTTGGAAGGCCTCACCACAGCCATCCTGCCATTGCAGGACGGGGAGTTCTACCACTATGGAACAAGCCGCGAAATGATAAGCAGCACCCTGAGCATACAGAATCTGGTGTACGACCAGAGGCGTATCATGCACCTGGGAGTGAAGCCTCATCCCTCTATCTTCATACAGAACGCGCTGTGCAAGACGGCTCTGACCGAGCAGAACAGCAACACCTGGATAGAGAACTCCTGCGTGGGAGAGCACTGGCAGCTGCATGGAAGCAACATCATCACCGGTGTGCCCGAGAACGACTGGCATGTTGACCTGCCCCTGGGAGTATGCATCGACATGGTGCCCATCGACACTCCCCTGCCCAATGCCTATGCGCTGCGTCCCTACGGAATGCACGATGCCTTCCGTGGTGATATCACCCTGCCCGACACCACCTACATGGGTGTGAGCATGAGCGAATGGGCTTCACTGAGGGGAGTAAACCTGGAGGATATACAGCCGCAAGCCGACTTGCAGGCAGCCCGCATCTTCCCCATAAGCCAGGATATGAAGGCTCTGGAGCGCATGTTGAACTGGATGGTGAGCAATGCCGGCGATGTGGAAGCACGCGAGATGTGGCTCAAGGCACCCAAGGTATGTGCCAACGAACTGTCTGACCAGGCCAATCTGCGACGCCTGCAAGCACAGCGCGAAGACTTCCGCAGCCAGAACCTCACTGCACTGGCAGCCAATCACAGGCGCAGCGTATTCTATCAGACCAACCTCGACGACATGGCTCACGAGTTTGCCAAGCACCATCTGCCGCTGCCCGAAGAACTCTGCGAGGACAATCCATTGCTGACTCGCATCAGCGACCAGATGTTCCGCCACCGCGTGCTCACACTGCAAGGGCAGGAGGATAAGGAGCATGAGCAGAAGGCCTTCTCGCTCTTGAGCGACGGACTGGTGAGCCAGGCAAGGAAAGACAAGCAGATGCCTCACATGGATGTGCTGGCTGACCAGATTGTGTGGGGCAGAAGCCCAGTGCGCATCGACCTGGCAGGCGGCTGGACAGATACGCCTCCCTACTGCCTGATAAACGGCGGCAATGTGGTGAATCTGGCTATTGAACTGAACGGTCAGCCGCCTCTTCAGGTATATGTAAAGCCCTCTGACCGATACGAGATTACACTCCGCAGCATCGACCTGGGTGCCGAAGAGCACATCGGAACCTACGAGGAGTTGCGCCGCTATGCGCTTGTAGGCTCGCCCTTCTCCATTCCCAAGGCCGCCCTCTCGCTGGCCGGTTTCCTGCCCGAGTACTGTGCGGCCAAGTTCGCAACACTCAAGGAGCAGCTTCAGGACTTCGGTTGTGGCATCGAGCTTACGCTTCTGAGTGCCATTCCGGCAGGCAGCGGACTGGGCACCAGCAGCATCCTGGCAGCCACTGTGCTGGGTGCGCTCAACGACTTCTGCGGGCTGCATTGGGACAAGTGCGAGATTTCCAACCGCACGCTGGTGCTTGAGCAGCTGCTCACCACAGGCGGCGGATGGCAGGACCAGTACGGTGGCGTGCTTCCCGGAGTGAAGTTGCTGATGACCGGCGAGGGATTTGCACAGACTCCCGAGGTGCGTTGGCTCAACGACACACTCTATACCGACCCGCAATACAGCGGTTGCCACCTGCTCTACTATACCGGCATCACACGCACCGCAAAGAAGATACTGGCCGAAATCGTGCGCTCGATGTTCCTCCTGGAGACTCATCACATGAACCTCCTGGCAGAGATGAAGGGCCATGCACTGGATGTATATGAGGCATTCCAGAAGTGTGACTACGACAGGGTGGGCCGTCTGGTGCGCCGCACCTGGCAGCAGAACCAGCTGCTGGACAGCGGCACCAACCCCGACTCAGTGCGCTCCATCACCAGCCTCATCGACGACCTCTGCACGGGCTACAAGCTTCCCGGCGCAGGCGGAGGCGGCTACCTGTACATGATGGCCAAGGATCCCGAGGCTGCAGCACGCATCAAGAAGATTCTCACAGAGAACCGTCCCAACGCGAAAGCGCGCTTTGTAGAGATGACTCTGAGTCATTCGGGCCTGCAGACAAGCCGCTCATAAACTGAGATATAAGAATTGGAGGCGGGAGTGCAGGCTATAGTCTTGCACTCCCGCCTCTGCTCTTTTGCCTCAGACTCCACACAAGGATGGCTCACCCGACAAACTTAGGGAAGCCGGGAGATGGGGACAGACAGGAAGCGCTGCGTCATTACGCACTTCCACAAGAACCGTCGGCTGGGCTTTCCAAAGAGGCACCGCAGCAAGCGTATGCCCATATTACGCCAAGCCGACAAGGCTGACTCATATATCTGATTGCTGTTGATTACCCGACAAACACCATTCGTGTACCAGGAGAAGTAGGCTCCTGATGCCCTTCCAGTAAGTCGTCATGATGGGGAAGACGTTCTTCGTCACCGTCCAACCCAAGGCTGGACGGTGGATGAAGCATGGATACTTTGGCATCGAAGTATATATTCAACGACCGTCCAGCCTTGGGTTGGACGGTGGAGCATACTGCTTAGCCGCCCCAGGAGGCAGTAAGTAATCTCGAAACAATACTGCTTCGTTGCCCAAAAGAGTACGCTGAATGCACCGTATGCAATGAAGGGTTTTACGACAGAGAGAATAATGTATCGTACAAGCAACCATAGAAAAGCACCTGTGCCAATGCCTGACACCTTGGACAGAACCACTAAAGAAGCCACACTTGAACATGGTGCAGATGAAGAACTCTCCTTTTGGTTTGTGTTATCTCTCCCCCTGGTTTGTCGGAGGAGCCGCACAAGAAGTCCCATACGACTTCTCTATAAAAGCCAGACAAACAAGTCAAAACAGCCGTTCCTTCCCGCCATCTACCCACAAGAAACAGCTCGGCAGTGATTCCGAAGGGGATAAAAACAGAAATGTCGGCGGCATGAGGGAGCGGATGGTGGAGTTTGCCGGCAGACCAGGAGAGGAATGCGCAGGCTGGCTTTCTGTGCTGCCTGGCCCACTACACATTACCATTTCCCCCTAAAAACGACGAAGGCTGGTGAACGGAATGCGGTTCACCAGCCTTCGCTGTTATTTGTCTTCCTCGGGGAAATGCCCATAGAGGTTGCGGTAAGCATAGAGATAATACTCGTCGGGCGTTACTCCCGGGTAGATGGAGCCGAACAACTGCTCGGTGCTTTGCCTGTCGGCCTCTGCTGCCTGCTTAAGGTAAGTGAGGCTGGAGTGCAGATCATCCTTCTTATAATAATAGTACGCCAGATAGGGAACCGGCGAAGGACCATCCTCAGAGTCGGGGAAAGTGTGCTGCACAGTGAGCATCACCTGTATGGCTTCATCGTAGCACTCGGCCTCGCCATAAGCCACACCGATGACCATCAGCGTATTGCGCTTGGACGGACTGGAGCGTAAGGCTTCGCCGAAAGACTTTACCGCCTCTTCCTCAAAACCGTTCTCGAGCATCACCTGCCCCTTGAGCAGACTATACTCACAGTCCATATCGTCCATACGGATGTTCTCGGCAAAGGCGATGGCCTGCATTGCCTCGATGGGATGATGCAGCTTACTCTCCACATAAGCCTTCTCGAGCAGGATGTGCACATACTGCGGTGAATCGTCGGGACATTCCTCCAGAGCGTGGTCGATGAGTTTCAGCGACTCGTCATACCGCTCCAGCGAAGCCAGACATACGGCATCCAGATACAGGATATTGGTGTCGTCGGGGTCGCCCTCCAGGTATTTCCGATAGAGTTCATGCGCCTCCTGAGGCTGGTTCATATGGAAGAGGCAACTGGCCTTGGTGGCCATCGCACGCCTGTCATCCTTGTCGATGGCCAGCACATATTCGGTGGAGTCGATGGCCTCGGCAAACTGCTCGGTAGCTCCCTGCGACTCGGCAAGCAGATTCCACACCTCCTTGCGGTAAGGGTCTTCGTCGAGCAACTGGTTGAGCAGCGGTATGGCCTCGCTGTAGCGCCCAAGGCAAACCATCAGTTCTGCCTTCATGCGCAGCGTGCGAGGGTACCTGGGAAAGAGCCGCTCCAGCCTGTGAACCCACATCAAGGCGTATTCCCACAGGTTGTAGTCCATAAAGATGCCTGCCGAATCGTACAGGAAATGGTCACGGTCATACTCCAGCGTTCGCCACACACCCAGCAGATAGACTACAGCCTCGCGCCCACGGTCTTCCTTGATGAGTATTTCGGCATTGAGGAATTTGACCTCCCTGTCCTCCTGATCTACAATGGCACGACTGATGCGCCACGCCTTGCGGGTATTGCCAAGGAAGAGCTGACGACGGGCGAGGAACACTTGAGGGTCAACGCTATCAGGATGCAGCGCAAGAGCCAGCCGGATGACCTTGTCGGCATCCTGCTCTCTCTCGCGCGTCATATAGTATTCGGCGATGTCGGTCAGTTCGTCGGCCTCCATATAGACCGACTGTCCCTGCCTCAGCGCATTCTCGTAGCGCGCCAGTGCATCACGGAATTCCTTGCCCTGGAAATACTTCTCGTCCTCTTCGTCAGCTGGCATCGTTTATCTGTTTCCCTTTGCGTAAGTATCCCTCAAGCCCACTGTCTTGTTGAACACGAGATGCTCTGGTGTGCTGTCGGTATCCACATTGAAGTAGCCGATACGCTGGAACTGCAGGTAGCTCAGCGGCTTCATGCCGGCAGCAAACTCCTCCACGTAGCAGTCGGTGAGCACGTGCAGGCTGTCGGGGTTGATAATCTGTTTCATGGCGGTTACCGCATCGCACTGCTGTGCATCGCGTATGGCAGCCATCTCATCGCGCGGATTCTCCACCTTCCAGAGGCGGTCATAGAGGCGCACTTCGGCCTTCACGGCATGGGCACAGCTCACCCAATGCAGCGTCTTGCCCTTTATCTTGCGGTCGGCACCGGGCATGCCGCTGCGGCTCTCGGAGTCGTAGGTGCAGTAGATTTCCACCACGCGGCCGTCTTCATCCTTCTTGCAGCCAGTGCACTCCACGATGTAAGCGTTCTTCAGGCGCACTTCCTTGCCGGGAGCCATGCGCATGAACTTCTTCTCGGGCTCGTCCATAAAGTCGTCGCGCTCTATCCAGAGTTCGCGTCCGAAGGCCACCTCGTGGGTTCCGTCAGCCTCGTTCTCGGGGTTGTTCACGGCAGTGAGCATCTCAGTCTCACCCTCAGGATAGTTGGTGATGACCACCTTCACGGGGTCGAGCACAGCGCTCACACGGATGGCGCGGCTGTTGAGGTCCTCGCGCACAGCGCTCTCCATGAGCGCCACTTCGTTGAGCGCATCGTAAGTAGTATAGCCAATCTTGTTGATGAACTTCACTATGCTCTCCGGGCTATAGCCCCTGCGGCGGTAACCACAGATGGTGGGCATGCGGGGGTCGTCCCATCCCTGCACCATCCCTTCCTTGACCAGAGCCAGCAGATTGCGCTTGCTCATGAGGGTGTAGGAGAGATTGAGCTTGTTGAACTCGGTCTGCCTGGGGCGGTTGTCCTCGATGTTCTCCGTCTCGCACTTGTATTCCTTCATCCACGTAACGAACAGATCGTAGAGGGGACGGTGCTCGACAAACTCAAGGGTGCACAGACTGTGGGTCACTCCTTCGAGGTAATCGCTCTGCCCATGCGTGAAGTCATACATGGGATAGGCGTTCCACTTGTTGCCTGTACGGATATGCGGGATGTTCATCACTCTATAGAGCAACGGATCGCGGAAGAGCATGTTGGGATGTGCCATATCTATCTTGGCCCTCAGCACCAGAGTGCCCGGAGTGGCCTGACCGCTGTTCATGAACTCGAAAAGGCGCAGGTTCTCCTCCACCGGTCTGTCGCGGAAGGGGCTGTTGGTGCCTGCCTGTGTGGTGGTACCCTTCTGCTGGGCTATCACCTCGGCGCTCTGTTCATCTACATAGGCACGTCCCTGACGGATGAGCCACACTGCAAAGTCCCACAGCTCCTGGAAGTAGTCGCTGGCATAATACACATGGTCCCACTGGAAACCCAGCCAGCGGATGTCGTTCTCGATGCTCTCGATGTATTCGGTATCCTCCTTCACGGGGTTGGTATCGTCGAAGCGGAGGTTGCATGTGCCGCCATACCGCTTGGCCACACCGAAGTCCAGGGCAATCGCCTTGGCATGTCCGATGTGGAGATAGCCGTTAGGCTCGGGTGGGAAACGTGTCTGTACGCGCCCGCCATTCTTGCCCTCGGCCAGGTCTTTCTCTATCTTCTGTTCGATGAAGTTGAGACTCTTTTTCTCCTCATCCTTGTCTTTGATAACTTCTTCTGCCATAGAATACATGTTTAGGGGAATTATTATGATACAAAAGTAGCACTTTCTTGCTTATCAGAGCCTATTTTGGGCGAAAAAGAAGACTATTTGCTAAAATGTGTTATAGAACATGCGAAAAAAAGTTGGTGCGTTGCGGGAATATACGTAAATTTGCAAAAGTTATTCTGACAAACAATCTTTTTACCTTAGAAACTAGTATCAATTAAGTGAGGTTTCGTCGTGAGACGGAACCTCATTGCTTTTTTGTGATATCGGGCAAAATTCTTCTCCACTCCTCCCAGCCTTTTCCTTATTTATATACACGCGCGCGGGAGGTGCGAAGCAGAAGCATTGCGCAGCCTCCCCTACCCTCTCCTCCCAGCCCCTTAAACCACTACCCATGCATCGACCACCTTCCCCGAGCGCAGGACCGAAGCAAATGAAAGCGTGAACGGAATCCATCGGAGCAGATTACGAAAGGGCTCAAAGCAAACGGCTCATGATGGTTGTCCAGGAAAAGGAGAGGAGCAAGAAAGGAGGCGAATCGCGGAGCCAGGAAACATGCAGTACGGAGCATCGTGCAAGGCAGAGCGTTGCATGTGGCAACGGAGCACGCTGCGTTGGCCATCGCAACGCGCTGCATCTGCCATCGCAACGCACTGCGTCACCAGACCAACAATCAAGTAGCACAACGGGGAAGCCGATGACAACCTGGCTTCACCATCAAGGGCGAGATGATGAGGACGCTGATGATGCGAGACGGAAGCCAGCAGACATTACTGCACACAGCCCTCCTATCTCCCCCATTCCACAACGAGCGGAATGCAGAAGCAGGCTTCAAACACAAAGTTTCTGAGTTCCCATCGAGTGCACAGGCACCTGCGCGACATCCATAAACGCATTAAAACGAAAAAGAGATGAACTGCATCGTTCATCTCTCTACTCTGTTGCGGGGGTCCGACTCGAACGGGCGACCTCCAGGTTATGAGCCTGGCGAGCTACCAACTGCTCCACCCCGCGATGTTATTTCCTGTTTGCGAGTGCAAAGGTATAGCTTTATTCCGTAACTGCAAAGCATTCGACCAACTTTTTATGCCGCTATGGTCGTTTTTTCACACTTTTGGCACAGACAACGTATTCTTGTGCAATTTTAACTTAACTTTATTGCACAATAAAGGCAATTTGTGCTAACTTTGCAGTGGATTATGGTGACCGGGTGCACCTGAACGTGTTGCACTGGCAACGACAGACAGCCGGCACAGGCAAGGCAACCATTCAAACAAGGATAAGATGGCAGCAACAAAGACCAGAGAGAAATTGGTGGACGTGGCAAGGCAGCTCTTTGCCAAGCAGGGGCTGGAGAACACGACAATGAACGACATTGCGGTGACCTCGGGCAAGGGACGCCGCACGCTCTATACTTACTTCAAGAACAAGGAGGAGATCTACTGGGCTGTCATAGAAGGAGAACTGGAGCGCCTATCGGAACGCATGAACGAGGTGGCGAAGCAGAACATGGAACCGGAGGACAAGCTAGTGGAGATCGTTTACACACACCTCAATATGATCAAGGAGGCGGTGCAGCGTAACGGCAACCTGAGAGCGGAATTCTTCAGAAACATCATCATGGTGGAGAAGGTGAGAAAGAACTTCGACCAGACGGAGCTGAAACTCTTCAATGCCATCATGACCGAGGGAGTACGCAGCGGGAAGTTCGAAATAGACAGCATCCCACTGTGCGCCAGCATACTGCACTTCAGCGTAAAGGGACTGGAGATACCCTTCATCTACGGCCGACTGACGCAGGGGCTGCCCAGCGGCATGAGCCGTGGCATCGTGCAGAAACTGATCCACAAGGCGCTGGCCAAGCCCGACAGACAGCACATCAACTACTATCTGTAGCCCAAGCCACACACACATGCATCATCTGCCAGTCGCAATCGGAACATAAGCCGGAGCATAGGCAGAGAAGAGAGAAAGAGATAAATTCACAATCTATACATTATATATAATATGGGATTACTGACTGGAAAGACCGCGCTGATAACGGGCGCGGCAAGAGGCATCGGAAAGGCCATCGCTCTGAAGTTCGCTTCCGAGGGTGCCAACATCGCATTCACCGACCTGGTGCTCAATGATGAGATGGCTGCCGGACTGGAAGCTACACGCCAGGAGATAGAGGCTGTGGGAGTGACCTGCCGCGCCTATGCAGGCAACGCAGCCGACTTCGCCGAGACAGAGAACGTGGTGAAGCAGATACGCGAGGACTTCGGAAGCATCGACATACTGGTGAACAACGCCGGTATCACCAAGGACGGTCTCATGCTGCGCATGACTGAAGCACAGTGGGATGCCGTTATCAACGTGAACCTGAAGAGCGCGTTCAACTTCATCCATGCCTGTGTACCCGTGATGATGCGCCAGCGTGGCGGTTCTATCATCAACATGGCCAGCGTGGTGGGCGTGCACGGCAACGCAGGTCAGGCCAACTACGCAGCCAGCAAGGCCGGTATGATAGCCCTGGCCAAGAGCGTTGCACAGGAGATGGGACCAAAGGGCATCCGCGCCAACGCCATTGCTCCCGGCTTCATCGAGACCGCTATGACAGCCGCTCTGCCCGATGAAATCCGCGAGGAATGGAAGAAGAAGATTCCCTTGCGCCGCGGTGGCCAGGTGGAGGATATAGCCAACGTGGCCACTTTCCTCGCCAGCGACATGAGCAGCTACGTGTCTGGACAGGTCATCCAAGTGGATGGCGGAATGAATATGTAAGCGTCACAAACATTCGCCCGGCACACACTGACCTGTATGCCGGGCGCTTTTCTTTATATAAGGATACAGATGGAAGTTCTTTACGAAGACAATCACATCATCGTGGTGAGCAAGTGCCCGGGGGAGATAGTGCAGGGTGACAAGACAGGCGACGAGCCTCTGTCGGAAACCATAAAGCGCTATCTGAAGGAGAAGTACGCCAAGCCAGGCAACGTCTATCTGGGTGTGGTGCACCGCCTGGACCGTCCCGTGAGCGGCGTGGTGCTGTTTGCCAAGACAAGCAAGGCGCTTCCCCGGCTCAACAAGATGTTCTCCACCCACGAACAGGTGCAGAAGACTTACCTGGCCATCGTGGGTGCAAGGCCACCGCAAGAGGCTGGCACCCTCACCCACTGGCTCACAAGGAACGAGAAGTCAAACACTGCCAGAGCCTACCAAAGAGAGGTGCCCGGCTCCAAGAAGGCCATTCTGGACTATCGGCTGATAGGTTCATCAGACCGGTACTTCCTGCTCGAAGTACATCTGCACACGGGTCGTCACCATCAGATAAGATGCCAACTGGCTGCCATGGGATGCCCTATCAAGGGCGATCTGAAGTATGGCGCTCCACGCAGCAACCCCAATGGAAGCATCAGCCTGCACGCCTACCGCCTGCAGTTGGAGCACCCCGTGAGCCACCAGATGCTCGACATCAAGGCGCCTCTGCCCGCCGACCGCCTGTGGCAAAGCTTCCAGCCCGTGCTCGACAAGGTCAATCCTTGATGATGACACGACGGAGCACCACCTGCTTCAGCGGGCGCTCATGCTCGTCGGTGGGCACTTTGCCTATGGCCTCCACCACCTTCATGCCATCCACCACCTCGCCAAAGACGGTGTAGCTACCGTCCAGATGAGGAGCACCACCGCGTGTGGTATATACCTTCTTCAGCGGTGCAGGGATTGAGGGAATGGTGTGCAGCGTGTCGGTCTCTACCATGAACTGGTGCAGCTCAGCCAGTTTCATTACAGAATAGACCTTGCCGGTGACGATGTAGAACTGCGTAGCGCTGCTCTCCCTATCAGGGTTGATATCATCAGGCTGGCGGGCCATGGCCAGTGCGCCAGGCTTGTGGAAATGGCGGGGATAGCGTATCTCCGCCTTGATGGTCTTCTCTGCCCATGACGGATCAATGGCCGGCTTGCCACCATCCGCCCGCAAGTTAGGGTCGCCGCTCTGTATTGTCGATTGATCCACAATACGGTTCCACACTATGCCGTCATAGGCTCCCATGCGGGCCAGACGCACGAAGTTGTCACGATGAAGCGGCGTGTCGTCATACAGCCTCAGCGTTATGTTGCCCATGCTGGTCTCCATGACCACCTCGGTGTGGCCTATTGCATCCCGCTTCTTGTCGGAGCATGCGATCAGGAACAGAGCGCAGAGCGCCATTATCATCTCAATTGTAGTTTTCTTCATACTATATTTCTATTTATAGTGCAAACTTACGCTTTTTTACGTCCAACACAATGCGGCAATGCCCGCTTTTTACTAATTTTGTACCCACATTATGATGAAAAGCCACAACTGACAGCATGACCAATACACGCAAGAGGGTACTTCGCACCCTGCTTACGCTCCTCATCACGCCCTTTGCGCTGGTGCTGGTGCTCGGCATCCTGCTCTACTTGCCGCCTATACAGAGGTGGGCAGTGAGGCAGGCCGCCTCTTATCTGTCCAGCCAGACGGGTATAGAGGTGACCCTCGACAGAGTGCGCCTGTCATTCCCGCTGGATGTGAGTCTGGGCGGAGTGCGTGCCGTGCAGGATGGCGACACACTGCTGGCCGTCAACAGCGTGCTTGTGGACCTGGACATGAAACGTCTCCTGAGTCTGAGCATAGGTGTGGATGCTGTGGAGCTGGCAGATGGAACGCTGCACACAGGACAGATGATTCCCGCTGTAAGCATCGACGGAACGGTGGGGCTGCTGCATCTGGATGCCGAAGCCATCAGCATGAAAGAGAGAAAGGTGAAGGCTGTGTCGGCTCTGCTTGAGCGTTCCGACATCGCAGTCACCCTGCATGAGAGCACCGAGGAGGATACCACCACCTCACCTGCCCCGCTGTGGAGCATAGCCATAGACCGCGCCGAGGTGAGTCAAAGCCGACTGCTGCTGCGCATGCCAGGCGACAGCATGAGGATAGAAGCAGGCATCAGGCAACTGCTGTTGCAGCAGGGTGACATCAACCTGCACCGTGGCACTTACACGGCACAGAGCCTCACGCTACGGGCCGACTCGCTCCTATACTCCCTCCCCCACGATTCCCTGCCTGCTACAGGCGGCATCAACCCATCGTACATCGCGCTCGACAGCATCGGGCTGCGGGTTGACGATGTACGGTTCAACGTAGAGCCCATGCTGGTGCAATGCACTCTGGCACAGGGGCACATGCGGGAGCAGTGCGGACTGCAGGTAGATACCATCTCGGGCGAAGTGCTCTGCACCGACCAGACACTCACGCTCAACCATCTGAAGATAAACACTCCACAAAGCCATCTGACAGCAGAGGTGAGCATGGACTATGCGGCTTTCTCGCCCCACGCAGGCGGTTCGCTCTCGCTCAGAAGCAAGGGTCGGATAGCCATGCAGGATATTGCAGCAGCAGCCGGCAATGCACTTCCGCATGACATGCGCCAGGCATTCTCGCCTCTGGCAATGAAGTTCAACGCCTGTGCCAGCGGCAATATGGACGCGATGAGCGTGGATTCCCTGATACTCACAGTACCCTCGGTGGTGGATGTAAGGTCACATGGTTACCTCAACAACCTGCTTTCGGCCGACAGCATTGCGGGCAACATGAAATGGGACATGCACACTATGGACCTCTCGTGTGTGCGCCGCTGGCTCGGACTCAAGGACGTCAACCTGCCCTCCACCACCCTTCATGCCACCACCGAACTGCGCCAGGGGAGCAAGCTGAGCGTGGATGCTCTGGCCAAGCAGAACCATGGACAGGCCCGCATGACGCTCATGGCCAACACACGCAGCATGAACTACATGGGCAAGATGTCAGCCAGAGGATGGCAGCTGGGCGACTGGCTGCCCCAGAGCGGCCTGCACCACTTCACGGCACAGGCTTCTGTCAAGGGACGCGGAACCGACTTTCTGTCTGACCGCTCGAGCCTGGAGGCGCAGCTCTGCATCGATTCCATTGGCTACGAAAAGTGGAACCTGGGCAACATGGGGCTGGATGCCAAACTGCACGAGGGCTATGGACAGATACAGATAAACAGTGGAAACGAACTCCTCGACATGCTGGCAAATGCCGAGCTGCGCCTTCGCAACCGCAAGTTGGAGTCGTCATCCTTCAGCATGGACCTCAACAGCATGGACCTCTATGCACTCCATCTGGCCAAGGACACCATGAAGGCAAGCATGAAGATGCACATAGAGGGCAGTTCCGACCTGCGCCAGACCCATGCCCTTGATGCACATGCCGACCACATCATGCTCTGTCTGAAGGACACCACATTCCACCCCGTGGAACTGGGAGCCCACCTGCGGCTGTCACCCGACAGCATTCTGGCACAGGCCTCAGCAGGCGACCTGGAACTGAGCGTGCGCTCTCCCCACGGACTGGATTCGCTTACGATATACGGCCATAGGCTCTTGCAGGAGATCCGCACCGAGGCCGACAGTCTGCGCCTCGACCAAGAAAAGCTCCGCCTGATGCTCCCCACGCTGCAGGTTCACCTGTTGTGCGGCACACGCAACCCCGTCAACAATCTTCTGCGAAGCACCATCGGCTACACCTTCGACCAGCTGCACCTCGACCTGGACTCCAGTCCAGCCGAAGGTCTGACGGGCGACGGACACCTGTACACGCTCAACACAGGTGCCATCCTACTGGACACCATCCAGTGGGATATCACGCAGGATCCCCAGGGGGTAGCGCTCCGCTCACGCATCACCAACGGACGGAGAAACCGCGTGGTATCCTTTCAGTCGTCCTTCCTGGCACGCCTCACCGCCACGGGCGCCACGGCACATCTCGACTTCATCGATGCCAAAGGCAAGAAGGGAGTAGATTTGGGCATAGAAGCCAAGATGACACGAGAGGGCACACAACTGCATATGACGCCGCTCAATCCCATCATAGCCTACCGCCGCTTCACGCTTAACGAGGACAACTATGTGGAGTTGACCAGAGAAGGCAGGGTGCTGGCACTGGTAGATCTGCTAGCCGACGACGGTACAGGACTCAAGCTCTATTCCACTCCCAACGAGAATGCATTGCAGGACATATCGCTCAGCCTGAACAACATCAACATGGCCGAACTGACCAGTGTGATGCCCTATGCACCACAGTTGGGCGGTCTGCTCCATGGCGACCTGCACTATATGCAGGCCGACAGTGCCACTACCATATCAACCGACATCGGCATCCGACGCATGACCTACGAAGGCACACCGATGGGCGATATGGGCTTGAACGCCATTTACTTCCCCAATACCGACGGCAGTCACCACGTAGATGCAGTGGTCACACAGAACGACAATGAGATAGCCATGCTGGCAGGTACCTATTGGGAGCAGAATGGCGAAGGACAGATAGACGCCGAAGCCACACTGGAGAGCCTGCCTCTCAGTCTGGCCAATGCCTTCCTGCCCGAAGGGACAATACGCCTGAAGGGTGCCACATCGGGCTCGCTGACCATCACGGGGCAAGCCGCCAACCCGCTGATGACAGGCTCCCTGGCCACCGAAGGCGTGCACGTGCTGGCAGAGGATTACAGCGTGGATCTCAGCATACCCGATGACACACTGCGTGTCAACAATAGCTATCTCGACCTGGACCGCATCGAGGCTTACGCGGCAGGCAAGTCACCGCTCACCATCGACGGCTCCATCAACTTCAGCGACCTCGACAACATACGCCTTTCACTGGACCTCGCAGCCAAGAAATACAAACTCATAGATGCTCCGCAGAGCCATACAGCACTGGCCTACGGCAAGGTGTATGTGGATATGAACGCCCGCGCATGGGGTACGCTCAATGACCTGAAGGTGCGCGGACGACTGGCTGTACTGGGCAACACAGACGTGACCTATGTGCTGCGCGACTCACCCATCACCGTGCAGGACCAGCTTTCCGACATCGTCACATTCTGCGACTTTGCCGATACCACACAGGTGCAGACCGTGCAGAGGCGCGGTCAGAGCATCGATGCACTGATAGTGCTGTCGGTGGAACAGGCGGCGCAGGTGCACTGCCTGCTCAGTGAAGACGGCTCTGATTACGTTAACCTGCAGGGAGGCGGCGACCTGACCCTCACCTACGACCTCGAAAACGACCTCCGTCTATACGGCCGCTACACCATAGAACAGGGGGTCATGCGATACTCGCTAATGGCCATCCCGCTCAATGACTTCAAGATTCAGAGCGGAAGCTACGTGGAATTCACAGGCGACATAGCCAACCCCACACTGGGCATCAGCGCAAGCGAAAGGGTGAAGGCGAGCGTCACGGAGAACGACGTGCCGCGCAACGTGGCCTTCGACGTGGGACTTGCCCTAAGCCAGACACTGGACAACATGGGACTCACATTCACCCTTGAGGCTCCCGAGGACATGACTGTGCAGAACGAGCTATCGGGCATGTCGGCCGAAGAGCGCGGCCGTGTGGCAGTGACCATGCTGGTGACAGGCATGTACATGACCGATGACTTCAACTTCAAGAGCGGCTTCAGCTATGCCAATACGCTGAACGCCTACCTGCAGAGCGCCATCAACAACATCACCGGACAGGCTCTCTCCACCGTAGATCTCAGCTTCGGCATCGAGAACAGCACCACTGCAACGGGCGCCACAACGACCGACTACAGCTTCAGCTTCCGCAAGCGTTTCTGGGGCAACCGCATTAGCCTGGTACTGGGCGGCAAGGTGAGTTCGGGCAGTGAGGCGCAGAACAACGGGCAGACTATCATAGACAACGTGTCGCTGGAGTACAAACTGGACAATGGGGCAAGCCGCTACGTGCGCATCTACTACGACCGCAACTACCAGTCGCTGATAGAGGGCGAGCTCACCGAGATGGGCGTGGGCCTGGTGCTGAGAAGGCGCACCAACAAGCTGCGCGACCTGTTCCGCTTCCGCAAGTCTGCCAATGACATGCCCCTGCCAAGGCAGACATCCGCTCCAGGCCAGGCGGCAACAACCCGCCAGGAGAAGTCTGGACAAGAGAAGAAAAAGTAATGAAAAAGACCCTATACACGTTCACACTGGCTGCAGTGGCACTTTGCCTGGCTGCATGCTCCTCCACCAGCCACCTGCTGGAGGGCGAGACCCTGTACCGTGGCATCAAGGAACTGGACTACAACCAGCCAGCCCCGCAGCAGGCCGACACCGCCCGCGAGGGAGTCATCACGGCATTGGCAGATGCCTACACCAAGGTGGAGGGACTGCTCACGGGCAATGGCAAGGCAGCCCCGACCGCACAAAGCGAGCAGCAGAAGCGCGACAGCCTGAAACGTGCCAGCCGCATGGACATGGAAGCCGGCGCCGAGGCCAAGGATGAGGTGGAGGCTGTGCTTGCCTACGCACCCAACGGTGCACTCATGGGCAGCAGCCATGTGACCCATCCCTTCCCTGTCAGACTGTGGATTTACAACCGCTACGTAGATAGCCACAGACGGTTTGGCCGATGGATGTTCCGTCATTTTGCTGCCACGCCAGTGTATGTGAGTACAGTAAACCCCAGGACGCGATGCACGGTGGCACAGAATACCTTGCGCGGACGAGGCTACTTCCAGGCCCGCGTGAGCCACGACACCATCCCCATGAAGCACCCTCGCAAGGCCAAGTTGTCCTATCGCGTGGAGACGGGGCCGCTCTTCCACCTCGACAGCATCGCCTATCTGCATTTCCCCCAGCGCGCCGACAGCATCATCAGGGCCACCATGCCCAGGCACCGACTGCTCTCGCGGGGCGACCCGTTCAGCGTGGCCATGCTCGACAAGGAGCGCACGCGGCTCTCGGATGCCTTCCGCAATGCCGGCTACTACTACTTCCGTCCGGCCTACATCACCTATAAGGCCGACACCCTACAGGCACCCCTGCGCGTATCCTTGCAGGTGCGCCCTTCCGAGAGTGCCCCCGAACGCGCCCTGCATCCTTATTATATAGGCGACACCAGGCTCACCGTACTGAAGAACGGACTGGCTGTACCCACCGACAGTATCACCTGGCGACGCTTTATCTATCGCTACAGCACCTCGGGCCGCCGTGCTCCTCTGCATCCCGTAGCCATCATGCGACACAGCACCATGAGGCGGGGCGACCTGTACAGCCTGCAGAACGAGGAGCGCATGAAGCAGAAGATGCTCTCGATGAACATCTTCTCCACCCTCAACATACGCTATGTGCCGCGCGACTCATCGCTCACCTGCGACACACTCGACCTGGACATACAGGCGATGCTGGCCAAACCATACGACGGAGAATTCCAAGCCGGGCTCACCGGCAAGAGCAACGGACAGGTGGGACCAGGCATTACCTTCGGCATGAAGAAGTACAATGCCTTCCGTGGAGCCGAGACGCTGGGACTGAAGCTGTGGGGTTCGTATGAATGGCAGACGGGTACCGACGTGCCCTCTGACCGCTCGCTGCTCAACTCCTATGAGTATGGGGCAAACATCTCGGTATCGTGGCCCAGACTGATGCCCTTCTTCCTGGAGAGCAAGATGAGCCATCGCACCACATCCACAGACATCCAACTGGACGGCCGCAGCATGAACCGCGCTGGCTACTTCGGGCGTGTGTCGCTCAGCGCATCGCTCTCCTACAGTCTGCAGAACGGCACCAACGAGCGGCACCAGTTCACCCTCCTCTCACTGGACTACCAGACCCTGAGGCACACCACAGCGCGCTTCGACAGCATCACCAGCGCCAACCAGGCTCTCTACGTGAGCATGCGTGACCAGTTTGTACCCAGTATGGAATACACCTACACCTGGACGAGCAAGCGGCACCACCCGCGCACGCTGCGCGTAAGTGTGAAGGAGGCGGGCAACCTCACCTCGCTGGTGTATGCCGCCTGCGGGCAAGACCTGGGCGAGAAAGGCAAGCGCCTGCTGGGAGTTCCCTTTGCGCAATACATCCGCCTCAGCGCCCAATACACCCACCGATTCCCCCTCACCCGCCGCAGCAGCCTGGCCGCCAGAGTGATGGGCGGCGTGGCCTACAGTTACGGAAACGCTGTCATCGCCCCCTACTCCGACCTCTTCACCGTGGGCGGCGCCTGTAGCGTGCGTGCCTTTAGCGTGCGCAGCATCGGTCCCGGGCGGCATCATCCCCAGGACAGCCGCTATTCCTATGTAGATCAGGCGGGCGACATGAAGCTGGAGGCCAACGTGGAGTACAGGTTCCCCATCGTTGGAAAGCTCTACGGAGCCACCTTCCTCGATGCGGGCAACGTGTGGCTGCTGCGCCGCACGGCAGGCATGGAGGAAGGCCAGTTCAGCCTGCGCCACCTGGGTCGCGACATCGCGCTGGGCACAGGTGCGGGCCTCAGATACGACCTCGACTTCCTGGTCATCCGCTTCGATGTGGGTGTAGGCATCCACGCGCCCTACTCCACAGGCCGCAGCGGCTACTACAACATGCCCCGCTTCTCGCGCTCACTGGGTTACCACCTCGCCATCGGATACCCCTTCTAAAAGGGTGCCTTCTACCTGGGGAAAAGCATCGGCTGCCAGTAGGAGAACGGAGCAACACCCCGCTCACCCCCACAAGCGGGAACACACACGGCCATAAGGCCTGAAGCAGGAAATGCTGCGCGATGAAATCCATCGCGCAGCATTTCGTTTATGAGAAAGGAAGAAAAGCGAGCGGCAATCCTCTCCTCCAGCCAAGCCACAGGACAAGGGCAAAAAACGCAGCACGCTGCATCGGCCTGCGGAGCACGCTGCGAAGCCCAATGCAGCGCGCTGCATGAGCCATCGCACCGCCCTGCCATTCCCGTGCCAACCTAATACCAGATGTTTCACACTGCGCTTCAGAGAGAGACGGAATGCTCCGGGCACAGCACACCAGCCCGCCCCGGAATGCCACGCCCCACGCTCCCAATCATGGCAAAGCCTATTTTGCAAATCAAAACACAGCATTCAGGAAACCTTTCACAGTGCTGTGAAGACTTTTTCACAACAAATTCCCCTTATGCGCGAGGCTGGTTGAAATAAAAGTGTTACTTTTGTCGTGTATAAGGAATGACACGCCCGCGAGCATGAAGCAAAGCCTACATATCGCCGGTGTGACACGTCAGTGAGTATGGAGCGGAGCGCTCCGGCATAGTAAGAAGCAAGTAAGAATACTTATCTAAATAAGGAGAAAAGAAACATGAAACCTACATTGTTCCTGCTGGCAGCAGGTATGGGAAGCCGCTACGGCGGTCTCAAGCAGTTGGACACACTGGGTCCTCAGGGCCAGAGTATCATGGACTACAGCATCTATGACGCTATCCAGGCCGGATTCGGAAAGATTGTATGGGTCATCAGACGCGACTTCGAGCAGCAGTTCCGCGAGCAGATTCTGAGCAAGTACGAGGGTCATGTACCCTGCGAACTGTGCTTCCAGGCCCTGGACGCACTGCCCGAGGGCTTCACAGTACCCGAAGGACGCACCAAGCCATGGGGCACCAACCACGCCGTGATGATGGGCGAGGAGGTCATCCACGAGCCTTTCGCTGTGCTCAACTGCGATGACTTCTATGACCGCGACGCATTCCGCGTGATGGCCAAGTTCCTTTCCGAGCTTCCCGAAGGCAGCACCGGCAAGTATGCCATGGTGGGCTTCCGCGTGGGCAACACCCTCTCTGAGAGCGGTACAGTGAGCCGTGGCGTATGCGAGAACGACGAGCAGACCCATCTGCTGAAGAGTGTGGTGGAGCGCACAAAGATAGAGCGCCACAACGACACCGTGCAGTACCTGGACGAGAACGACCAATGGGTGAGCATCCCAGACACCACACCCGTGAGCATGAACTTCTGGGGATTCACTCCCGACTACTTTGCCTACAGCAAGGAATACTTCCGCGAGTTCCTCTCCGACCCCAAGAACCAGGCAAACCTCAAGAGTGAGTTCTTCATTCCACTGATGGTCGATAGCCTCATCAAGAGAGGAAAAGCCACTTGCAAAGTGCTCGACACCACCAGCAAATGGTTTGGCGTGACCTATCCAGAGGACCGTCCCGAGGTAGTGGCCAAGCTGGCTGCCCTGCACGAGAAGGGTCAGTACCCCAACAAGATGTTCTAAACCTCACCGCACAAGCGCCCGGCTCCGGCCGGGCAGCGTGAGACACTATACCAAAGAAGCCCTGGCATGTGCCACCCGCAACGGGTCGGCCATGCCAGGGCTTTCTGTTTGCATCTGATTGAGGAATGTGCTGTGCGGTGCCGAAGAGTCACACAGAGAGCTCCAGTCCATCGTATGCCAGATGGAACCCATCGGGCAACAGAGCCTCCTGCTGGGCATGAAGCCCTATCTGGTCGGCCATATGAATGAAGTAAGTGGGGAAGTTGCCCTGGAGCGAGCGACGGAATGCTATGGCCTGCTCAAGCGACTGATGGGTAGGATGTGGCGTGTGACGCAAGGCATTGACTACCAGCAGGCGGATGCCGTCAAGCAAGGGCAGGGACTCGGGCGGCATGGTGGTCATGTCGGTGATGTAGCCCACGTCACCCACCCGATAGCCCAGGATAGGCAACTGCCCGTGCATGACCCTTATGGCTGTAACGCGCACCCCGTTGACATCCACCGTATCTCCGGGATTAAGAACGTGCAGTGTGAGTTGCGGTATGCCGGGGTACTGATGGCGCACCAGGCAATAGGGAAGGCGCTCACGCAGGTGCCGGGCGGCATAGTCATCGGAATAGAGGGGCACACCCTGCAGGTAGCTGAAGGGGCGCAAGTCGTCCAGCCCGCCCACATGATCGTAGTGCTCATGGGTGATGAAGACGGCATGGATGGCAGAGGAGAAGCCTGCCCGCAGCATCTGATAGCGGAAGTCGGGACTGCAATCAAGCAAGATATTGGTCCCGCACTGCTGAAAAAGGGCCGAGCAACGCAGGCGGCTGTCATGCGGATCGGTGCTCGTGCACACCTCGCAGCGGCATCCTATGCGCGGCACACCACAACTGGTGCCTGTGCCCAGGAAGGTGACTTTCATCCTGCTGTCCGCCTCCATGCCTCAGCCTCCGATGAAGTTGACCTCGGGATGCAGGCTGATGCCGAAGCGCTTCTGCACATCGGCACGCACAGCATCGCACAGCGCCATGATGTCGGCACCCGTGGCACCGCCACGGTTCACCAGTACCAGAGCCTGCTTGTCGTGCACCGCTGCAGGACCCAGGGCGCGGCCTTTCCATCCGCATTGCTCTATGAGCCATCCGGCAGGCACCTTCACATGCCCGTCATCCACATCATAATGGGGCGCATTGGGGTATTGTTCACGTATCCTGTCCCACTCCCGACGGCACACCACCGGATTCATGAAGAAGCTGCCTGCGTTTCCCTGTATCCGGGGATCGGGCAACTTGGCCCTGCGCACTTCGATGATGACCTGCCTCAACTGCTCTGCCGTGACCTGTCCGGCATCTATGCCGTGTGACTGCAGCGTGGCGCGCAACGCCCCGTAGTCCAGCCGGGGGACGAAGGTACGGTGCAGGCGATAGGTGACATGCGTGATGGCATACTGTCCGCGCAGCGCTGTCTTGAACACGCTGGCGCGGTAGCCGTACCCACACTGCTCATTGGTCCATGTGCAGGAACGGCCTGTGGCGAGTTCCACACCCTCGACACACTCTATCACGTCCCGTGCTTCCACACCATAGGCACCGATATTCTGTACCGCCGATGCGCCCACTTGTCCGGGGATGAGAGAGAGGTTCTCCAGCCCGTGCCACCCATTGGCCACAGCCTGTGACACCCATGCGTCATGCTCCAGACCGGCCCCCACGCGCACCAGCACCTCGTCACCCTCACTCCCGAGCAGCGTCACGCCACCCACCTGAGAGTGGAGCACCATGCCAGGGTAATCATTGAGGAAGAGCAGGTTGCTGCCTGCCCCGATATGAAGAAGGGGCAGCCCGGCATACTGCGAGCGGTAGAGCGAGAGCGCCTGACGCAGTTCGTCAGCACTGTCATAGGTGACCAGCACCCTGGCCAGCGCCTGGATGCCAAACGTATTATACGGCAGCAAAGAGCAGTTTTCGCTTATCATCATGATATCAACAAGTTTGCGTGTGTATATCCAACTTAGTCCTCACTATATCCCAGTCAGTCTTCGTAACTCTTCAGGCGCCATCCTGTGCCGTCGTGATGGAAGACAAACACCTCCTGCAGCCCGGTGCCCATGCCACACTTCTGCATCACAATGCGCTGGCTGGTGTAGTGCTGGTTGTAGCGGATATTGGAGATGATGCCCGAGGGGACCTCTGGACAGAAGCTTGTCCACTGGTTCGCATCGATAGTTCCCTCGATGACACTGAGCTCGTCCTCGGTATCGTGGATGCTCACATGCAACTGGGGAGCCAACGACTGCGCCTGAAAGGTGCTGTCGGAGGAGAATTTGGCATAGAATCGATAGAAGTCGGAGAGGATGTCCTCGCCGAACATACGGTCGTGCAGGCGCGTCAAGTGCCACTTGCCATTGAGCCGCTCAAAGGTGTAGGTGCGCATGCTCAGCGACTCCAGATCCACTCTATCTACCCTCACAAGGGAGTCGGTACCGTCGTGCTCCGCCTCAAGTTCGCGCATGGAGCCGTATAGCACCGTATAGTAGTCGCCCTCGAGAAACCCGAAGTCGCCCACCTCGTGCCTGTTGCTGACGGTTGTCTCCTCGCCTTCCGCCGTGATGAGGGGAAGCGGGAAGTCGGTTCGCTGTGCCTGCAGATGAGGCAGACGCGTGAAGGTGAAGATGAAGTCATCGAATGAGCCATCCACTCTGTTCTCCTCCACAGCCTCGTCCATCTCCTCTTCCACCTCGGCCACACTGTCCGATATGAGGGTGTCTTCCACCCATGTACTGTCCTGCATACTCTCCTCCATGCCGGTGTGGCCCTTCCTGCAGGAAGCCACCAACAGCACCGCGAGCGCCATGCAGACCCATGTTTTCCTAATCATACAGAAACGTCTGCTTGATAAACGGCGCAAAAGTACGCTTATTTTTCCACATTGCGCGCTGTTTTCCTAAAGAAAGATGTACCTTTGCATGGAATAAGCAAAACTTCGCACCAAAGCGAGCAAAACATTGTGCCAAGGCAGGCTCTGCGCCGCGCCAAGGCGAGCAAACCTCATATACAAGGAAATGATAGAGAAAATACAGAAGATGATGGCCGAAATCTCGGGTCTGCAAGCACACAGCAGCGAAGAGGTGGAGGCACTCCGCATCAAGTACCTGAGCAAGAAGGGCGAGATTTCAGCACTGATGGCAGACTTCCGCAATGTGCCTGCCGACATGAAGAAGGAGCTTGGCATGAAGCTCAATGAGCTTAAGAATGCCGCCCTCGACAAGATAAACGCGCTGAAGAGCAGTGCCGCTACCGAGGAGGCAGCAGGTTCGCACGTGGACCTGACACGCACCCCCTACCCCATCGCACTGGGCACACGCCACCCGCTCACCATCGTGAAGAACGAGATAGTGGATATCTTCAGCCGCCTGGGCTTCACGCTGGCCGAGGGACCGGAGGTGGAAGACGACTGGCACGTATATAGCAGCATGAACTTTGCCGATGACCATCCGGCGCGTGACATGCAGGATACGTTCTTCGTGGAATCGCACCCCGACATCATCCTCCGCTCGCATACCAGCAGCGTGCAGGCACGTGTGATGGAGAAGGCACAGCCCCCCATCCGCATCATCTGCCCCGGTAGAGTATATAGGAACGAGGCCATCTCGGCCCGCGCCCACTGCTTCTTCCATCAGGTGGAAGGCCTCTACATCGACAAGAACGTCTCGTTCAAGGACCTCAAGCAGGTGCTTCTGCTCTTCGCCCAAGAGATGTTCGGTGCCGACACCAAGATACGTCTGCGCCCCAGTTATTTCCCCTTCACCGAGCCAAGCGCCGAGATGGACATCAGCTGCAACATCTGTGGCGGAGAGGGTTGTTCGTTCTGCAAGCACACAGGATGGGTGGAGATATTGGGCTGCGGAATGGTTGACCCGGCCGTGCTGGAGGCCAACGGCATCGACAGCAGCATCTACACAGGCTACGCCTTCGGCATGGGCATCGAGCGCATAACGAACCTCAAGTACCAGGTGAAGGACCTGCGCATGTTCAGTGAAAACGATGTGCGTTTCCTCGATGAGTTCCAGAGCGCCAACTAAAGCGTCAGAACCAAGACGGCACAATATGCCAAGAGGCCGGCGGGATTGTTCCTGCCGGCCTCTTTTGTTACCGCGCGCTTGCCTTCGCACCGAAGCGGGCGAAAAAACGCAGTGCGCTGCATTGACCAACGCAGCGCACTGCATCGGCCATCGCAGCACGCTGCATCGGCCATCGCACCGCAGTGCACGAAAAGCCCCACCCTCAATCATTCCGAGAAAGAAAACACAGCGCAACACAACGCACAGTGCCCGCAGAAAACAATGACCGCGATGCTTCAACCGAAGCACCACGGTCTATTATCTCAAGAATAAAGCCAGCAACCCCGCGCCAGCCCTAATCAAAAACCCGAAAAACACAATGGGAGCAATGCGACAGCCCTAATCCAAAACCCGGAAATCACAATGGGGGCATCAAGCCATCCCTAATCAAAAACCCGACTATCACAATGGAAGCAACGCGCCAGCCCTAATTCTTAATTCATAATTCACAATTCAAAATTAACCACAGGGTGCTTCCAGCATCATCTGAAACACCTCCACATCGCACCACCCCGCAGCGCAACGGGTCCACTGCGGCAGTGTGGCCGTATGGGTGAAGCCTGCGGCACGGAAAAGACGAAGGGCTGGACGGTTGGTGCTCTGCACGTGGGCATAGACCTGATGCAGGTGAAGCACACTGCGGGAATAGTCTGTCAGGAGACGCAAGGCACGCCGGGCCAGCCCCAGATGCTGGCACTCACGCATGAGTACAATGCCCACCTCGGCCCGCTGATGCTGATGGTCATAGTTCTGCAGGTCGATAAACCCCACGGCGATACCCTCCGGCAAGGCTATCGCCAGGCGCACCGCCTTGTCCTCGAAGAAGTTGTAGGAACACTGCTTGATGTACTCCCTGAGCACATGCGACGAGTAAGGCACCGTGGCATTGGAGCATTCCCACAGGCTGGCATCGTTCTCGAGCAGGCTCATCACCTCCAGGTCTTCGGGTTCCACTGCCCTTAGCATCACGGCTTCATCTCTGAGTATAGTCATGGTCAATGGTTTTTAGGGGTCTTAACGGCATCCTCCTCCTCTTGCTCCACGGGAGTCACACTGCCCAGGGTGATGGTCAGCCCCGTATGGCGCGACACGGTGCGGAGCACGCGTCGGGGAGCCTGCTGGGTGCGCAGATGCTCCAGCATGACGCTCACCGGCTGGCTGTCGAAGTCATAGGTCACGCATTCGGGAGCAGTCTGCCTGGGCTCGATGTGGAGCAGGTGCAGGGTGCGCTGCCACAGGCGCAGGAGCGAGTCGAGACAAGCGCGGCCATAGACGGCCACACGCACCAGCAGACCCAGCAGGCGGTGGCTGCGTCCGTAGTGCTTGTTGAAGAACAGCAACATGGCATTGTAGAAGATGTGTACGTAGCGGAAACTGCTTTTCACCGTGCTCTCACCCTTGTAGTGCAGGATGTTGAGCGGCAGATACCAGTTCTGCCATCCGCCCTGCAGGAGGCGGTAACTGAGGTCAACATCCTCGCCATACATGAAGAAGCGCTCGTCGAGCAGCCCCACGTGGTCGATGGCCTTGCGCCGCAGCATGTTGAACGCGCCCGAGATAATCTCTATGCGGTTGGCCTCGTTGGCATCCAGATAGCGCATATAGTAACGGCCGAAGACGGTACTCATGGGGAAGAGACGGCACAGCCCGCTCATCTTGCAGAAGCTGGTGAAGGGAGTGGGTACGCCGCGCCGGCTCTCGGGGGCGAATGAACCGTCGGCATTAAGCATCCTCACGCCCACCGCACCTGCCTGGGGATGGGCATCCAGGAAGGCCACACAGCCCTCCAGTACGTCCTCACCCACTATGGTGTCGGGGTTGAGCAGCAGCACATACTCGCCCTGCGACTGTCGGATGGCCTGGTTGTTGGCAGCCGAGAAGCCTCTGTTGTCGGCATTCTGCACGAAATGCACGCTGGGAAAGCGCGTCTGCAGATACTCCACACTGCCGTCGGTGCTGGCATTGTCCACCACCCACACCTCGGCCTGAAGCCTTGTCGTGGCCCGCATGACGCTGCGCAGGCATTGTTCCAGGTAGTACTTGACGTTGTAGCTAACTATTACGATGCTCAGTTTCATCATATTTCGGGAGTGCTGGCACGCGGCCACTGTAGCAGCATAGCCACGCCTGTCACTGCCGCACAATAGGGTGCGGCGGGACTTAAAAAGAGGTAATAGACAAGCAGCGCAAGCATGAGGGGCAGGCTGAAGCATGCAAGACGAACCTTGGGGCGGTTGTGCGCCTTGGTTCCCAATACGATGCCTGCCAGTGTGAGAGTCACCACGGCAATGTCCATGACATACTGCACGTTGGCCTCTCCGCAGAAGACTCCCATGGGCAAGAGCCCCGTCTCAAAGAGCAGAACAAGGCATCCGCACAGCAGCACCACGGCAGCCCAGGCGTATTGCCATTTTCTTTTGTTCATATTATCTGTTTAGGTATTTACTATCTTTATATTGTCTTTGTTCCTACGGCAGTGTCCGCAGATTCCCGCACTCACTTGCCGAAGGGTACGCGTGCCGTGATGGCACGTCCCAGAGTGGCCTCATCGGTGTATTGCAGTTCATCGTTCTGCGCCACTCCACGTGCCAGGGTGGATACGGGCACCGCTGTGTCCTGCAGTTTGCGGAAAATATAGAAGCCCGTGGTGTCGCCCTCCATGGTGGGACTGAGTGCGAGTATGACCTCGCTCACATCGCCCTGGCGCACACGTTCCACCAGGCTCTCTATCTCGAGATCCGACGGTCCCACACCGTCCATGGGGCTTATCACTCCGCCCAGCACATGGTAGAGTCCCCGGTATTGCATGGTTCGCTCCACAGCCATCACGTCCTGCACATTCTCCACCACGCAGATGAGCGAGGCGTCGCGGGCCGGATTGGAGCAGATGGCACACAGGTCATCGTCGCAGATGTTGCGGCAGACACGGCATCGGCGCACGCCATGACGCAGGTCGATGATGCTCTGCGCCATGCGATCGACATCGCCGGTGTCCTGATGGAGCAGGTGCAGGGCCAGCCGCAGAGCAGTCTTAGTGCCTATTCCCGGCAGGCGGCTTATCTCGCCCACAGCGCGTTGCAGGAGCTGCGAAGGGGATTGTGTATCTGTTGGCATAGTATCTTCTGGTCCTTTACAGTCAGAGCATTCCCTTGCTGGAAGGCAGTTGGTAATGATTCACATCGCGGCGCACGGCCATACGCAGGCTGCGGGCCAATGCCTTGAAGATGCCTTCGATGAGGTGGTGTTCGTTCTCCCCACGTGCCTGCACATTGATGTTCATCATTGCGGAGTCGGACAGACTCTTGAAGAAATGCTTGAACATCTCGGTGGGCACGTCGCCGATGCGCTCGCGATGGAACTCTGCGTCCCACACCAGCCAGGGCCGCCCGCCGAAGTCGAGCGCCACCTGGCAGAGGCTGTCATCCATTGGCAGGCAAAATCCATAACGCTCAATGCCCCGCTTGTCGCCCAAGGCCTGACGCAGACACTGCCCCAGGGCAAGTGCCGTATCCTCCACCGTGTGGTGCTCATCCACATTGAGGTCGCCCTGGCAGCGCACATACAGGTCCATCATGCCGTGGTGGGGCAACTGCTCCAGCATGTGGTCAAGGAAACCGAGGCCCGTATGTATGTCGCTCTCACCATTGCCATCCAGATTGAGACGCACCTCGATGTCGGTCTCGCGGGTCGTTCGCCTGACAGTGGCAGTGCGCTCCCCGGCAAACACCATCTGGCACACCTTGTCCCAGGAGCAGGTCTCGCCGAGCTTCACACCCTGCGCCCCCAGATTGCGGGCCAGCATGAGGTCGGTGTCCCTGTCGCCTATCACCCAACTGCGGGCCAAGTCGTAATCGCCTTGCATATAGGCTGTGAGCATGCCTGTACCTGGCTTGCGGGTGGGCAGATTATCGGCTGGAAAACTGCGGTCAATGTGTATGGCATCGAAATCCACGCCCTCGCCATGCAGTATGTCAAGCATAAGCTGATGGGTGGGCAGGAAGTCGCTTTCGGGATAGGATTCCGTCCCGAGGCCGTCCTGATTGGACACCATGACAAACTCATAATCGGTGTGCTGGCGCAGGAAGCGCAATGCGCTGATGACTCCAGGCACGAAGCGGAACTTCTGGAAGCTGTCGATCTGCTCGTCGGAAGGCTCCACCAGAATGGTTCCGTCGCGGTCTATGAAGAGTGCTTTCCTCATCTTTCTCTTTATTTATTGCCATGCAGCGCAACTGTCAGCACTGCGCAGCATCATTTTCTTACCCATTCGGCTCTGCGGCCAAGGCTTCGCGTCATCTCTTTCTTGATGATGCGGAGCGGCGGCCAAGGCGATGCCGGTCAAAATCTATAACAGCGCAACGCACGCATCAATTCGCAGTTCTCGTCGGGGGTACCCACTGTGATGCGCAGGCAATTGCCGCAGAGAGCCACACGGTTGCGGTTTCTCACTATGATGCCCTGCCCCACCAGATAGTGGTAGATGGCATCGGCATCGGTCATGCGCGCCAGCAGGAAGTTGGCATCACTGGGATAAACCTTCTGGCAGAAGGGCAACTCCTGCAGGGCGGGAGCCAGCTTGTCGCGCTCGCTGACGATGTTGCCCACCCATCGCGCCACGCTGTCGGCCTGGCCGAGAATGCGTTTGGCCTGATCGCAAGTGAGCTGGTTGACATTGTAGGGGTACTTGACCTTGTTGAAGAACTCTATTATCTGTTCACTGGCAAAAGCCATGCCCAGACGTATGGCCGCGCTGGCCCATGCCTTGCTCATCGTATTGAGGACAATGAGATTGGGATAAAGGTCGAGGTCGAGGCGGAAGGGACGCTGGTGCGAGAAGTCTGAGTAGGCCTCGTCAATCACCACTATGCCCTGGAACTCCGTCAACACCCGCTCCACCTGGCTCCTTTCGAGAGCGACACCAGTGGGATTGTTGGGCGAACAGAGCCAGATGACCTTGGTGTTCTGGTCTGCTGCCTGGAGCAGAGCATCGGCATCCAGCGAGTAATCCTCGCGTAAGAGTACGCTTCGGTACTCCACATCATTGATATTGGCACACACCTCATACATGCCATAGGTGGGGCTTATGGCCACCACATTATCCACTCCCGGGCGGCAGAAGATGCGATAAACAAGGTCGATGGCCTCGTCGGACCCGTTGCCCATGAATATCTGACCAGGCCTTACACCCTTCATATGGGCCAGTGTCATGCGCAAGTCCTCGTGCACGGGAGCCGGATAACGGTCGTAGGGAGCGTTATAGGGACTCTCGTTCGCATCGAGAAAGACGCGGGCGCGCTGCCCTTTGAACTCGTCGCGGGCGCAGCTGTAAGGCTCCAGCGCCAGTATGTTTGGTCTCACCAAATCGCGTAAATCCTTCATCTTACCTCCTTCAGTCTGAGTGTCATTGCGTTCTTGTGGGCATCCAGACCCTCGCCCTCGGCCATACGCTCTACGGCGGGACCGATGGCGCACACCCCTTCGGGGGTGATGTGCTGGAATGTCACCTTCCTTATATAGCTGTCCAGATTGACTCCGCTATAGGCTCTGGCCCATCCTGCAGTGGGCAGCGTGTGGTTGGTGCCGCTGGCATAGTCGCCTGCGCTCTCGGGTGTGAAACTTCCCAGAAAGACGCTCCCGGCATTGACCACCCGTGCGGCCAGTTCCATATAGTTGGCTGTCTCGATGATGAGATGCTCGGGCGCATACTCATTGGCCACGCTCATCATCTCGTCGTCGTCCTTTACCAGTATGAGTTTGCTGTACTGCAACGAGCGCTCCGCCAGTTCGCGACGTGGCAAGAGGGCCAGTTGCCTGTCCACCTCTGCCTGCACGGCCTCGAGCAGGGAACGGCTTGTGGTGATGAGCACAACCTGGCTGTCGGCTCCATGCTCTGCCTGACTCAGGAGGTCGGCAGCCACAAAGTCGGGGCGCGAAGTGCTGTCGGCCAGCACGGCCACCTCGCTGGGACCTGCAGGCATGTCTATTGCCACGCCCTGCATACTCACCTGCTGCTTGGCACAGGTCACATACTGATTGCCCGGGCCAAATATCTTGAAGACCTGAGGAACGCTCTCGGTGCCATAGGCCATGGCACCGATGGCCTGCACACCGCCTGCCTTGAACACCTGGCCAACGCCTGCCACGCGCGCTGCAACGAGCACGGCGGCATTCACCTTCCCGTTGGCAGTCGGCGGGGTGCACAATACTATCTCGGGGCAACCGGCCAGCCGGGCCGGGGTGGCCAGCATGAGCACGGTACTGAAGAGCGGTGCCGTACCGCCGGGAATATAGAGTCCCACACGCTGGATGGGTATGGCCTGCTGCCAGCACTCCACTCCGTCGGTCACCTGTACGTGCTGGGCATGGAACTGCTGGCTGGCATGGAACCGCTCTATATTGGCATGAGCCAGTTGGATAGCCTGCTTGAGGTCATCGGGCACCAGTCCCCATGCCTCGTCCATCTCCTCTGGCGTGACTGCCAGAGTATCCATCTGTACGTGGTCGAACTGCTTCTCATAGCGCAGCACAGCCTCATCACCATGCTGGCGCACATCGTCGAGCACGCCCTTGACCGTAGCTGCCAGATGAGCAGCATCGTGTGCCGGCCTTTGCAGAAGGGTCTTCAGTTGGCCGGCGGTGGGATATTCGTATATGTTCATTTCCTGTTTCTTCCCAATGGATAAATGTGTGCGGAGCCTGGACCAAAGCACAGCCCGGCTCCTTATATATAAATAAGGAGAGAGGGCAAGAGGTACGCCCGGGCACCTGCAGCCCTCCCTTCGGTGTCAGAGAATCATCTTCTCGATGGGTACCACCAGTATGCCCTGGGCGCCCAACTCCTTCAACTGGCGTATGATTTGCCAGAAGCGCTGCTCGTCGATGACTGTGTGCACACTGCTCCAGCCCGGTGTGGCCAGCGGCATCACCGTGGGGCTCTTGGCACCGGGAAGCACAGCCACCACATCCTCAACCCTGTCGGTGGGCACGTTCATCAGCACGTACTTCTTGTCCTCGGCGTTCTTGACGGCCTCGATACGGAACAACAGTTCGTCGAGCACCTCGCGCTTCTCGTCGCTGAGGCCGTGATGAGCGATGAGCAGAGCCTCGCTCTGCATCACTACCTCCACCTCGCGCAGGTTATTACTCACCAGTGTGCTGCCGCTGCTGACGATGTCGAAGATGGCATCTGCCAGCCCGATACCCGGACTGATCTCCACTGACCCGGTGATGACATGGATGTCGGCAGCCACACGGTTGCGTTCCATGAAGCGGCGCAAGATGCCTGGATAGGAGGTGGCTATTTTCTTGCCCTCAAACCATCGCAGGCCTGTGTAGTTCTCGCCATGGGGGATGGCCAGCGAGAGGCGGCATTTGCTGAAGCCAAGCGGGCGCACCACCTCGGCATTCTCCTTGCGCTCCTCAAACTCGTTCTGCCCCACTATACCCAGGTCGGCTACGCCTGTAGCCACACTCTGCGGTATGTCGTCGTCACGCAGAAACAGCACTTCGATGGGGAAGTTACTGCTCTGCACCAGCAGGGTGCGACGGCTCTGCGGCACCTTGATGCCTGCCTCGGACAGCAGCGCCATGGTGTCCTCATAGAGCCGTCCCTTTGACTGTACGGCTATTCTCAGCAATGATGTCTTTTCCATACTGCTTTTCTCTAATTGTGAATATCCTGTTACTTCTCCCGCCCCGCGCACCATGCTCCTCACTGAAGCCGGCTCCGCTGACGGACCAATACCATTTGCAAAGTTAAGAAAAAAGAGTGAAAGAGGCATTCTACCACCGTGCTTTACTTGGCTTGGAGGCAAAGATTCGGTAAAGCGAGCCCCCGCACCGACCTTACCAACAGAAGGCAAGAAGCCACAAAACCCTTTTTCAAGGAAATACCACCACCGAAAGTTGCCTCCCGAAACTTGTTCTGGAATTTCCTCCATAGCACAACGGATTCCTCCTCGACTGGCCTCAGGCCCCCTCTTCAACAACCTGCAGGAAGCCCAATCACCAGCCACCAGAACCCCGATCAACAAAATGCCCTGCATCCCGCACAAATCCATGCCATCCGAGGCACCGCGCTGCATTCGCCATCGCAGTGCATTGCATCAGCCATCGCAACGCGCTGCACAAGCCCACGCAGCGCACTGCCTTTCCCGAAGTGGTAAGATGGGAACAGACAAGAAGCACATCATCAGCTCCCCAGCACTGCGCTGCCACGCGCCACCTCCGCACCCCGACCGCAAAAGAAGCGTCCCGCGGCCTCCCGGACATGCCTTTACCCCATATAAAGACAGAAGGCCAACCTCACGGCTGACCTCGCATCATAAAAAGAAACAATCTTTTACCTAGTAAATACCCTAAATAATCTTTTCCTTAAACTAAAACTAACAACACTATTATATCTTACGTTCCAGAAGCCAGACAGCGCGCTGTGCTTTCAGTCTGAAACCTCTGCTCTCGTTTTCTGAATGCAAATGTAGGTAGTTTGAAGAATACTGCAACAACCTTGCAAGCATTTTTCTCCTTTTTCCGCACTTTTCTTGATATAAATCAACTGACCACATCGACGAACACATGAATTTCCTCCCTGAGGCCATACAGCGTGTGGAGAAAATCCACTAACTTTGCACTGATAGAGAACAGATGCCGCTCCGTGGCACGGCGAAACACGCCGGACTGGCAGGGAAAGGCGGTCAACAAATACACGCAACATGTATATAATAGGTATAGCAGGCGGAACAGGGTCGGGCAAGACCACGGTAGTAAGAAAGATCATCGAGGCTCTCCCGCCTGGATGTGTGTCGGTCATCCCACAAGACTCCTACTATAATGACAACACGCACCTCGCTATGGAGGACCGCAGAAAGATTAACTTCGACCACCCGGATGCCTTTGACTGGAATCTGCTGACCGAGCATATCCAGAAACTCAGGCAGGGGGAAGCCATCGAGCAGCCCACCTACAGCTATTTGGTGTGCAACCGCCTGGAGGAGACCATCCACGTGGAGCCGTGCGAGGTAGTCATCATCGAGGGTATCATGGCGCTGTGGAAGAAGGAACTGCGCGAGCTGATGGACCTGAAGATATTCGTTGACGCCGACCCCGACGAACGCCTCATCAGGGTCATACAGCGCGATACGCTGGAGCGCGGACGCACTGCCCAGATGGTCATCGACCGATACCTGAAGGTGCTGAAGCCCATGCACGAGGAGTTCATAGAGCCCACCAAGCGCTATGCCGACCTCATCATACCCATGGGAGGATCGAACCGTCAGGCCATCGACATCATGCGTTCCTACATCATCCACCGCCAGAGACCCTAAGACTCACATCGTCACATGAAATCCACCATCACATCGCCGGCCATGCTTTGCCGGTGCACTTGTCTGTTGCTTGCGCTCTGTGCCACCTCATGCAGGGAGCAGAGGCAGCCCGAGCCGTCGCCCATCTTCAGCAAGGAGAGCGCCCCCGACGACACCGTGCAGCACTACGACCTGCCCGACATACAGGAGGCCACACTGCTGATAGGCGGTACGCTGAGCGGACCGGACACCTATTACGAGTACCGCGGACAGGGGATGGGACGGCAGTTCAGGCTGGCCGAGGAATTTGCGCGAAGCATCGGGGTGAGGCTGCAAATGGACATCGCGCCCGACACCGCCACCCTGCGCCAGCGGCTGGCAAGCGGAGACATCGACTTCATAGCGCTCGACATGCCCAAGTGGAGCACGCGCCGGGATGCACCGGAACTGGCCAGTGCCATCAGCGAATGGTGGACAGGCGGGGCGCGCGATGCCGTACTGCGGTCGCTGCAGAGCATCCCACGTGTGACCCGACGCCACATGCGCCCCGTGATGAAAGACCGCGTCAGGGGCATCATCTCGCCCTATGACGACCTGCTCATGCGCCACAGCCGGCAGATACGCTGGGACTGGCGGCTCCTGGCAGCCCTCTGCTATCAGGAGTCCGGCTTCGACCCCCAGGCCGTCTCGTGGGCAGGAGCACGCGGTCTGATGCAGATCATGCCGGGTACCGCCACGCAGCTGGGCATCCACCAGGGCAATATCCACGACCCCGAAACCAACATCTCGGCAGGCACGCGCTACCTGTCCATGCTCAACAGGCAGTTCTCCGACATCCCCGGCGGCACGCAGCGCATCTGCTTCGTGCTGGCCGCCTACAACGGAGGAGCCAACCATGTGAGGGACGCCATGGCACTCACGGCCAAGCACGGCGGCAACCCTCAGATGTGGGAGCACGTTGCGCCCTACGTCCTGCGCCTCTCCGACCCCAGGTTCTACCGCGACCCAGTGGTGCGCTACGGCTATATGCGCGGTTCGGAGACGAGCGAATATGTGCGCCTCATCATGGAGCGATGGACTGGCTACCGCCAGGCGGCCCGACCCTCAGCAGGCGGCAGCCTCCCTGCTCCCGCCAAGAAGGACTCGCGCTACAACCCTCATCGCACTCAGGTAAAGAGCCCCGAGGAATGGGTTCCCGAGGATACTCTGTGGCAAAAGGCCACCCCTAAGAAAGAAGAAGCAAGCCCGACATCATCCAATTAAGTTCTGGAAGACAAGGTTAAAGCCCAGGCTGCCGCTTCCGCAAACCGCTTGCCCACAACCCGGAATCCCAAGCAGACACCCTCCCTGTCCGCCTGCCCCACAAAATCCAAGCCCAAGCTGGCGCAGCCTCTACTCGTTTCCCCGTCTCCCACTGCATCCCATGCCGCACGAAGAAGCCTTCTCGCAATTAAGAAGAAATGGCTCAGAAGATTTTTCCCAAGGATAAAAGCTGGGGCGCGAACAGTATCGGGTGGACGGACGGAAAGTGGTTTGCAAGGGCGGGAGGACGATTGAGTATAAAGGCAATCAGCACCCCCTGCCCCACATCAGTATCTTCTGCCGAATGACGCAGTGCGGTGCAGCAGCCATCGCAGCACGCTGCGTGAGCCATTGCAGCGCGCTGCATCGGGCTTCGCAGCGCTATGCGTTTTACACATGACCCATCCGGCCGGTTTCCGGCATCTCACTCCATAGGCTCATTCGCCCCACCCGCCTGTCCATCCTAAATCGTTACAGAGTCGGGCGAAGCCGATTCCGGGGTGCAGAGAAGCGCGCGGGACGGGTCAGAGAATGCCAATGTATGACAATCGGCACCGCTTTTCGCCACCCCGCACAGAATTTTGGCCCAGAAATGCAAAAAAGGTGTCCGAAAAGATACAACGTACTGATATTTTTCGTAATATTGCATACGATTAGTAACAGAAAGCAACTAAAAATACAGTCTGACATGAAGAAAATTACACTTGCACTGATGACCGCCGTGGCTCTGTGCGTGCCGGCTCTGGCACAGCAGAAGGCCAAGAACATCTACACGAGCAGCAACGTGCTGAATCTGGAAACCCTGGAGACTCCCGGGCAGGCCACCACCCTGCACCGCACACTGCTGGCCGGGTACAACAGCATCTGCCTGCCCATGACATTGAGCGCCGAACAGCTGCAGCAGGCAGCACCCGGCGTACAGCTGGAAAGGCTGGCAAAGATACAGCAGAACGGCAACACACTCACCCTGGTGTTCCTTGACTGCACCGCCGAAGGGCTGCAGGCCGGCACACCCTACCTCATCTTCTCACCCAAGCTGCAGACTCTGCGCGCCACTTCGACCAACGCCAAGGCCGTGAGCACACAGCTGCTCAGCGTGACCAAGACTGATGCGGCCGGCAACCAGGTGACTTTCGGAAGCAGCTGGGAAAGCCTGCGCGTAGAGGGACGCTACGGCATACCCGCCCAGCAGGAGGCCTATCCCCTGCAGAGCATACTGGTGCGCACCGATGCCGACAAGATTTTCCTGCCCACACGATGCGGCTTCACATGGGACAAGCAGGCGGTGAATGCCACCGACATCGAGATTAAACACGTGACCAAACTGGACGGCACAGAGACCAGCATCGAGAAGCTGCAGGCCGAGAACGCCATTGAGGACGTGTATGACACACAGGGCAATCTGGTGATGAAGCAGACCAACATCAACACAGCACTGCAGTCGTTGCCCCGCGGCATCTATGTGGTGCGCGGACAGAAAGTGGCTGTAAAGTGAGGATAAGCCTCCTGCAGACCGACATCCAATGGGCAGACCCCATGGCCAACATGCAGGCCATCGGGTCTGCCCTTTTGGCTTGTCAGGGGAGTGACATGTGCGTGCTGCCCGAGATGTGGCCCACCGGCTTCTGCCCCCAACCCTCATGCCTCCCAGCCCACAGCCAGCAGCAGGTGCTCACCTGGCTGCAGGAGAAGGCCGACGCGATGGACTGTGCCATAGTGGGGAGCATGGCCGCGCTGACCGACGGAGGACGGTGGAAGAACCGCCTCCACTTCATCCGCCCCCACATGGAACCGCTCTTCTATGACAAGCGGCACCTCTTCACCTATGGCGGGGAGCACCTTCACTACTCGCCCGGAGAGCACCGGCTGGTGGTGGAATGGCGCGGTGTGCGCTTCATGCCACTGGTGTGCTACGACCTGCGCTTCCCGCTATGGAGCCGCAACCACCTGGGCTGCCCCGACATCCCCGCCACACAGGCAGTGCTTGAGGACAAGGCCGGCGAGGGCTGTACAGAGCCCAGGGCACTCTACGACGTGCTGCTCTACGTGGCCTCATGGCCTGCCCCGCGAGCCCTGGCATGGCAGTCGCTGCTGGTGGCACGCGCCATCGAGAACCAGTGCTATGCCTGTGGGGTGAACCGCATAGGACACGACCCCACGTGCAGCTATGCCGGCGGCACACTATGCGCCGACCCCTATGGCCGCATCATCGCACAGGTACCCGACCACGAGCAGGGCCATGCCACAGTGGAGATAGACCTGCAGGGACTGCAGCGCTTCCGCCGGAAATTCCCTGTGCTGGGCGATGCCGACTGACCGGCAGACCCATGCGGCAGCCCCATCTGCCCCCCTACGTAACATCATGTCACCCGCTGCCAGGCGGAACAAAATACAGAACAGAGAGATTTACAGGATATCAACCAACAAAAAGAACTCTACTAAAATGAATCCCACAAACCATTTCATCAAGGCCATCAGCCCGTCAAGGGCCACCATGCTGGCCGTCTCCGCACTGCTCGTCATGCTCATCGCATGCCCCATGCTCACCCATGCCAAGGGCAAGGCAAAGAAGCAGGACAACAAAGACTACGTGACGGTGACCGACTTCATAAGCAATGACGGACAGACCGATGTGGCCGACGCGCTGCAGGACATCATCGACCGCCACCCCAACCGCACCATCTTCTTCCCCGACGGCACCTACTGCGTGTCGCACTCCATCCTCACGCCCGCCGACCCGAAGAAGAGTGTGCAGCTGGTGCTGGCCAACTTCGCATGCATCAAGGCCATAGGAGAATGGCCCGAGAAGGAGGCTGTCATACGGCTGGGAGGCAAGGACCCCTTCAACACCATCTACGTGCCCGGCAGCAACTATGGGCTCACGGGAGGCATCATAGACGGCAGCAATGTGGCCAACGGCGTGTCGATAGACAGCGGCAGAGAGACGCGCGTGAGCGGTGTGAGCATCAAGCGCACCATCATAGGGCTGCATGTGAAGCCCGGAGCAAACAGCAACTCGGCCGATGCCGACGTGGTGGATGTGAACATCACAGGCAATGGCACCGAGCAGTCGGTGGGCGTATTTGTGGAAGGTTACGACAATACGTTTACCAACATGCGCATTGCCGACGTCAACATCGGTGTGTGGCTCAAGAGCGCGGGCAATGCCCTGCGCAACATCCATCCGCTCTACATCTACCGCGACACGCAGAAGTATGAGACCAGCTGCGGCTTCCGTGTGGAGTTCGGAAGCAACTGGTTCTACTATTGCTACAGCGACCAGATGGCCACCGGATTCCGCCTGGGCAAGAACGCCAGGGTGCATCTGACCGACTGCTACTGCTATTGGTACAACGGTTCGCGCTGCCCCTTCCAGACCGCCATCGAGTGCGACGGCCCCTTTGCCGGCATTGCCACAGGATTCCAGGCCGACTTCCACAAGGACTGCAAAACCGTATCACTGCTCAAGGGGGAGCCTGGAGGCAACGGACGACTGCTCTTCCCCCTGCACGGCAAGCGCAAGATGGCCGAGGGAGATGTGAGCCAGGACTATATCGTAGATACGGTGAAATAGGAGGCCGGAGGCGCCCCTCGGCGCCAGCCCTTGCGGCACGACGGAAAACGCAGCGCGCTGCGATGCCCGATGCAGTGCACTGCGATGGCCGATGCAATGCGCTGCGATGGCGTATGCAGCGCGGTGCATAGTTGGGTGCGCCGTCTTGCCCGTTCCGGCCCTTGCCGCAGACATAAAGAAAGCAGCCTGCCCCGACCGACGGAGCAGGCTGCCTTGTTTGGTATCGCTTACTGGATGTTGATGTAGATGGAGCCTTTGGCATCGCCACTCAGAAGCGCCGAAGTGGAGTGGATAGAGCCTGAGTAACCGCTGTTGCCCCCGGCGATGCTTCCGTCCCACACCAGCACGCCATCCGAACTATAGTTGTAGGTGGCAGAGAAACTGATGGTGGCCCGGCCCTGCGCACCCACTGGAATGGCAAAGGTATGGCTGGGGTCGGCATTGCTCAGCCCGTCATAGTTGGTATGGTATTGCTTGGTGAGAGTGCTGTCCTTATAGCTTGTACCATCGGCGGAATACACTTGACACTTGAGGGTCCAGGTATAGTAAGTGCTGTTGATATAGCGTCCCTTCTGGTCTTGCACCGCAGTGAAGCGCACCGAGTCGCCGCCTTGGAACTTGTCCCTATTGCTCACCTTCACCCCATTGCGCTCTATCTGGAATCCCTTCCATGTGGGTGGGTAGGCTGTGTAATCCTTCTCCTTGCACGATACCAGCGCCAGGAGGCCTGCGGCACATAGAGCCGCGATAGTCATTTTATTGTTCATGATGTGTGAATGATATTTCGTTTCTTGAGTTCGGCATAGAGGCGCTGCACGGGCAGCCCCATAACGTTATAATAGGAGCCAGCGAGGCGCGTCACGCCCACATACCCTATCCACTCCTGCACGCCGTAGGCTCCTGCCTTGTCCATGGGCGCATAGCGCTCCACATAGTAGCGTATCTCCTCATTGCTGAGAGTGGCAAAGGTGACATCGGTCACAGCCGAGAACGAGGTGGTCCACTCCGTGGTGGCAAGGGTCACACCCGTCACCACCTGGTGGGTCTTGCCCGAGAGCAGTCTGAGCATATCCTCTGCCTCAGCCCTCGAAGCGGGTTTACCCAACACACGCCCGTCGGTCCACACTATGGTGTCAGCGGTGATGAGCAGTTCGTCCGGTGCCAAGTCATAAGCCTCGCTCTTCTCTCTGCTGATATACTGAGGTATCTCCTCCATGGACAGATGCTGCGGATAATCCTCGCAGATGCCGTCCTTGACGCGCACCTCAAAGTCGATGTCCAGTCCGCCCAGCAGTTCGCGGCGGCGCGGGGAGTTGCTTGCCAGTATGATTTTCTTGCTTGTCTTCATTTCCTGCATCTATATATATAATAATGTATAGGGGCGCGATGCGGCACACGGGGTGCAGTGCGCTCCCTGGCGTCCTACCATCCGAAGGCCTTGGCATCGGTCATCCATTTGCCCTGGGCGCGCAAGACCTGTTCGGTGACGTCCCTTCCGCAACCGTAGCCGCCGCGCAGGTGGCTCACATAGAGGCTGGCGTGACGTATCTCGGGGGCGGCATCGGCAGGACAGCAAGGGCAGCCGCACAGGCGCATCACGGGATAGTCGGGGATGTCATCGCCCATATAGAGCACCTCCTCAGGCTTGAGGCCGAGGCGCCTGAGCAGGTCTTCATACACAGGCACCTTGTCTGAGCATCCCAGATGAACCTCGTGAATGCCCAATCCCTCGAAGCGTACCCGTATGGCCTCTACGCTTGCGCCGGTGATGATACCCACGTGCAGGCCGCTCTTGGCCGCCAACTGCAGGGCATAGCCATCCTTTATGTTGACCGTGCGCAGCGGCGTCCCCTGGGCATCCATGGTGATTGTCTCGGCACTCAGCACGCCATCTACATCAAAGAGCAGTGCCTTTATCTTCCTTAAATCGTAGTTTATCATTGTGAATATAATTGCTTAGGAGCGAATATACTTGCCTCATCTCATCGTCGGGCAGCAGAGCCTTCTGTGCCTCCATGACCTCTGTGTCCCAGCGCACGGCGGGGCCTGTCTGTGCCTCATGCGGCTCCAAGTCACGCACCTTGGCGGCTGTCTCGCCTATGAGAGGCAGCAGCACGCTGAAGGGAATGCCCTCGGCCTGCAGCAGGCGGTGCGCCATGGAGTACATGGCATTGGTGAAATTGGAGCAGAACACGGCAGCGAGATGGATGCGGCGACGGCGCTCGGAGTCGAGCACGTGCACGCTGCGGCTCAGCGAGGATGCCACCTCGTGCAGCAACGGCAGGTCGCTGTCGCTCTCGATGAAGAGTGGCACCTGGGAGAAATCAATCTGCCGGGCACGGGAGAGCGTCTGCAACGGATAGAGCACGCCACGGCGCTGCTGCGGCAATACATCCATGCCCACGCTGCCTGCGGTGTGCACCACGAGTCCGCCCACACGGGCCAACTCACCGGCCACCTGCGCTATGCTGCGGTCGGAAACGGCTATTATGTAGATGTCGGCATCGGCAGGGATGGGCTGCACACGCGTCCTGCCTCCCACGGCGATGACCTCATGACCGGCCTGGCGAAGGGCGCAGGCGAGCCGGGTGGCCACATTGCCAGCCCCTATCAGTACCGCCCGGTATGTACGCGCTCCCATTTCAGGCGGTCCTCGTTCTGCGGTTTACGTTCCATGCCTTTGTGCCCCACTGCCACCAGACAGCACACGCCATGCCCCTCGGGGACGCCCAGGAGCCGGCGCACATACTGCTCGGAGTCGCCTCCGTCCTGCGTCTTGCGGCCACGCACCTGCACCCAGCAGGCGCCCAGACCCAAGTCCTCGGCCTGGAGCAGCAGACAGGTGGCTGCCACAGATGCGTCCTCCACCCACACTTCACTGAGTGCAGGGTCGGCCAGTACGGCTATCACCAGTGGTGCGCCTGCCACAAAATCGGCTCCCATAGCCTTGCAGCGGCTCAGGGCCTCGATGGTGGAAGGGTCCTCGACCACCACAAACTCATAGCTGTGCATGCCCTTGCTGCTGGGAGCCATCAGGGCAGCACGCATCAACTGGCGCACCTCATCGGCACTTACACTTTCATCGGTAAACTTGCGGTGCGAGCGGCGCACGGCAAGCAACTGGCTTATACTTTCCATAGAATTGTCTTCGTCTGTAAATTCAGCTTGCATGCGCAAAGTTATGAAAAAGTTAGGCTGGAATATACAAAAACGCTGTCCTTTTGCGTTTATTAAGTAATGAGACGCAGACTACTACTCCTTTTACTATATATAAGCGCACCTCTGCTCTGCCTGGCACAGACTGAGCAGACCGACACGACGCGCGTGCATCTGAAGGGCCGCGTGGTGGACGAGGACGGCGACCCCGTCTCGCTCTGCATGGTAAGCGCAGGCGTGGGCACAGCCACCACGGCCAACATGGACGGACAGTACACTCTCACCTTCCATACAGCCGACAGCGTGGTCATCACATACCGCATGATGGGCTATGAAGAGAAGAAGCGCGTGCTCAAGAAGCCGCATGGAAGGCTCACGCTAAACGTCATCATGCGCAGCCGCGGCAAGGAGATGGGCGAGGTGGTGGTGAGTGACTCGCGCCGGCAACTGGGCACCACACAGCAACTCAACACGAAAGACCTGAAGCGCATGCCCAGTACGACAGGCAACGCAGTGGAGGAACTCGTTGCCACACAGGCAGGTGTCAGCACACACAACGAGCTGTCGAGCCAATACAACGTGCGTGGAGGTTCCTTCGATGAGAACTGCGTATATATCAACGGTGTGGAGGTATATCGTCCGCTGCTCATCAGCAGTGGGCAGCAAGAGGGTCTCTCGGTCATCAACAGCGACATGGTGGAAAAGGTGGACTTCAGTGCGGGAGGCTTCGAAGCGAAATACGGCGACCGCATGAGCAGCGTGCTCGACATCACCTACGCCCGTCCGCAGAAGGCCGAAGCAAGCGTGCTGGCCAGTCTGCTGGGCACCAACGTGTATGCCGGATACGGCAACAAGCGCTTCTCCTTCAGCAATGGAGTACGATACAAGACCAATCAGTATATGCTGGGAAGCCTGCAGACCAAGGGCGAATACAAGCCGCGATTCCTCGACTACCAGGCTTATGCCTGCTGGACACCGGGCAAGGACTGGACCATCGACGGCATAGGCTACATCAGCCAGAACACTTACAACTTCCAGCCAGCCAGCCGCGAGACGAAATTCGGCACGCTGGAGGACGTGAAGAGCTTCAAAGTATATTTCGACGGACAGGAGCGCGACCTCTTCCGCACCCTCTTCGGCACCATCAAGGTGGCGCGCAAGGCGGGCAAGACAGGGCGCGTGAGCCTCTCGGCCTCGGCATTCAGCACCAGGGAGAAGGAGACCTACGACATACAGGGACAGTACTGGCTCAATGAGACCAACGGCGACGAGCAACTGGGCGTGGGCACTTACATGGAGCACGCACGCAACTTCCTGCACAGCAACTCCGCCACCGCCAAGGCCGCCTATGAGCTCAAGGCAGGCAAGCACAACGTGCAGACCGGACTGGGATGGCGCCATGAGCGCATCACCGAAGAGAGCCGCGAGTGGGAATACAGGGACAGCAGCGGATACAGCGTGCCGCATACGGGCAATGCCCTACAGGTCATCTACAACCTGAAGAGCAGCAACCACATCAACTCCAACCACGTTGAGCTCTACGCCCAAGACACCTACCGCACCGAGAGCAAGGCGGGCATCCTGAGCGTGAACTACGGTGCAAGGCTCAGCAATTGGGACTGGAACCGCGAATGGATCTTCAGTCCCAGGGCCAGTCTGGGCTTTGTACCGGCAGGCAACGACGCATTCACTTTCCGTCTGGCAACGGGTCTCTACTACCAGCGACCCTTCTTCAAGGAACTTCGCGACACGGTGACCACCAACGGCAACACCGTTGTCCGACTCAACAAAGGCATCAAGTCACAGCGCTCGTTCCAGGTTCTGACGGCCATGGAATACAAGTTCAAGCTGGCTGGCAGGCCATTCAAGTTCTCCACCGAACTGTATTACAAGGCACAGAGCAGGCTGAACCCCTACAACGTGGATAACGTCAAGATAGTCTATTATGGCAATAACTGCGCCTCGGGCTATGTGGTGGGCGCCGACTTCAAGCTCTTTGGCGAGTTTGTACCAGGCACCGACTCATGGATAAGCTTCGGCGTGATGAAGGCCCAGATGCGCCTCAACGGCAAGAGCATACCGCAGCCCACCGACCAGCGCTACAACCTCAACTTCTTCTTCAGCGACTATTTCCCCGGCACCACACGCTGGAAGATGAACCTGAAGGCCTGCTTTGCCGACGGCCTGCCCTTTGGTCCGCCACACACCGGACTGGAGCGCAACGTATTCCGCGCCCCGGCCTACAAGCGCGTGGATATCGGTATGAACTATCGTCTGCTGGACAACGAGGACCGGCACATGCGGCATGATGTGGTGAGGAATATATGGTTGGGGCTCGACTGCTTCAATATCTTCGGCCTCAACAACGTCAGTGGATACTACTGGGTCACCGATGTGAGCAACCACCAGTATGCCGTGCCCAACTACCTCACAGGACGCATGGTCAATGCCCGCGTGCTGGTGGAATTTTAGAAAAAAGACGCTCCAGAGTTTGCCATAAGCAGTTTATTCTGTAACTTTGTAGGAGCGGAGCAGGCGGAGAAGCACATTCCCCCCACACACGCAAGACAATGTTAACTATTACACAATAAACTAAAAGCAAAGAGTTATGAAGATTTCACGCATTGAGCACCTGGGTATCGCCGTACAGAGCATAGATGCCGTACTGCCCTACTTCCGCGACGTATTGGGTCTGGAAGTGTATAAGGAAGAGGTCGTAGAGGACCAGAAGGTAAAGACCGCCTTCCTGAAGGTGGGCGAGGTGAAGCTTGAACTGCTGGAGCCCACATGCCCCGAGAGCACAGTACAGAAGTTCCTGGACAACGGCGGCCGCGGTGTACACCACGTAGCATTCAAGGTGGAGGACGGAGTGAGCGAGGCTCTCGCCATGTGCGACGAGAAAGGCCTGCGCCTCATAGACAAGTCCCCCCGCCAGGGAGCCGACGGTCTCCACATCGCGTTCCTGCATCCGAAGAGCACCTGTGGCATATTGACCGAGCTATGCGAAGAATAGCCAGAACCTTCACACTGGCGGGAGCCATGCTCCTGGCCAGCGTGCTCACTGGCGCACACACCGCCACAGCACACGAGCGACTCACCCCCGAGAACCAGCTCATAAGCCTGCGCCACATCATGGAGCAGGCCCAGACCGAGAATGAAAAGGAAGCCGCCATGACCCTCATAGGGCAGACCGGCACGTTGCAGGCCATGTACTATGCCGGCACATACCTTCAGGACAAGCAGGTAGCCGAAGAGGCAGCCGAGGCCATCGTGGCCATCGCGCTCAAGCACCCCGAATACAACGGCGAATGGACGCGCCAGCTGGTGCAGAAGTCGCTCAAGCACCTGGACAAGAAGGCACGCAAGAGCGCCAAGCAATGGCTCAAGGATGCCGACCCCAATGAGAAGGGTTATGTGAACCTCTTCAACGGCAAGGACCTCACAGGCTGGAAGGGACTCGTGGAGAACCCCATCTCCCGTGCAAAGATGAGCGCCGACCAACTCAAGCAAAAGCAGGAGAAGGCCGATGACATTATGCGAGCCAACTGGAAGGTGGAGGATGGACTGCTCGTATATGAGGGCCACAGCTTCGACAACCTCTGCTCGGAGAAGGCCTACGGCGACTTTGAGATGACCGTCGATTGGAAGCTCGACCCCAATGGCGAGGAGCCTGATGCAGGCGTCTATCTGCGTGGCACACCCCAGGTACAGATATGGGACATCCGCCGCACCAACGTGGGCGCACAGGTGGGCTCCGGTGGACTCTACAACAACCAGCAGCACCGCAGCACCCCCACCAGCGTGGAGGACAACAAGCTGGGCGAATGGAACACCTTCTATATAAGGATGGTGGGCGACAAGGTAACGGTGAAGCTCAACGGAGTGACCGTTGTGGATAACGTGGTACTGGAGAACTACTGGGACCGCAAGCAACCCATTTTCCCGCGCGAGCAGATTGAGATGCAGGCACACGGCAGCAAGGTCTTCTTCCGCGACATCTATCTCAAGGAGCTCTGACACATCCCCACACCCCGCACAGGCAACCACTCTGCCCTGCGGAGAACACCCACGAGGCCAGGCCATGCCACCGCATGTGCCTGGCCTCTGCTTTTGCAGAAGAAGGGAAGGACGGCCCGGCTTGCGTTCCGAGGGGGAAGAGCAGAAATGCCGACTGCACCGTGCGGTCTGGTGGCAGGAACTCCCGGCAGGTGGAGAGACTGGCGTGCAAGCCCACTTGCCATGCCGCCCCACGCACGGCTGTCTTCTCTGCCGGAAAACGCAGCGCGCTGCGTTGGCATGTGCAGCGCGCTCCATCGGGCATCGCAGCGCACTGCAGCGGCACATGCAGCGCACTGCATATTCCAGCACACTTCTGTTCATTTGCAAAAAGAGTGGCACCGGAACGACTACCGTGCAGCATCTGCATGAAGAATGAGCGGCACAAGCCAGACCAATGAGAAGCATCGGATGACCAACGAAAAGCATCGGCACGACCAACAAACGCCACCGCTTACCCCTGCCACCGCAGTATTTTGTGGCGCACAGCCACTTATCATGGCCTGAAGACTTGTACAAGTCGAGAGAAAAAGCTAACTTTGCAAGTACATACACCTAGGAACGACATAAACAGAACAAGTATGAGACAACAACAGATGATGGCCATCATGGCAGCTGCACTACTGACCGCATCGTGCGCCAGGCAGCAGCTGAGCGTGGAAGACCTCAGAGTGGAGCACATGCAGAACCCCTCGGTGGTGGATGCCACACAGCCACGACTCTCGTGGATAAACACTCCGAAGAGCCAGACTGCGCGCGGACTCAAGCAAACAGCCTACCGCATCGTGGTGGCCACGAGCATGAAGAAACTGCAGCAGGGCAACTATGACCTGTGGGACAGCGGGCGGCAGGAGTCGGACGCCTCGTCGCTCGTGGCCTACCAGGGGAAGCCTCTGCCCTCGGCACAGGACTGCTACTGGAAGGTGCAGACGTGGGACCAGGACGGCAAGCCCTCGGCATGGAGCAAACCGGCACGCTGGGGCATGGGACTGCTCGACGCTGCCGACTGGAAGGCACAGTGGATAGCACCGTCGCTGGACCATGCCGGAGCACCACTGCTACGCAAGCAGTTTGACACCCGCGGCAAGGTGAAGCAGGCCAAGGTATTCGTGTGCGGACTGGGCTACTTCGAGCTATACGTCAACGGGCAGCGCATCGGGGACGACTACCTGGTGCCCAACATGACCGACTACACCGAGCGCCACGACCTGGACAAGGGGCCTATAGCCATCGCAGGAAACATGTCGGGACACCGCGTGATGTACCTTGCCTATGATGTGACCAAGCAGCTGCAGAAGGGAAGAAACGCGCTGGGCGTATTGCTCGGAAACGGCTTCTACGACGCTCTCAACCTCAACATCCCCCTGTCCCACTTCGGCGAGAAATGCCTCAGACTGCAGTTGCAGCTCACCTACACCGACGGCACCACACAGACGGTGTGCACCGACGGCACCTGGCAGACCAAGCCATCGGCCATCACCTACAACAGTGTGCACGGAGGCGAGATATACAACGCCAACCTGGAGACCCCGCTATGGGCCACCACCCGAGACAATAGCGAAGGATGGCAAAACGTGAAGACCATCGAGGGACCCAAGGCGGAGATGACCGCCCACACCGCTCCCACCGACAGGATAGTGGAGACCATGAAGCCCATCAGCCTCACCAGACGCGAGGACGGAGCGTGGATTGTAGATTTCGGCAAGGAGATATCGGGCTGGATACACTTCCGTGACCTCAAGGGCACAAAGGGCGACACGCTGAAGGTCGATTACATGAGCGAGTCGGTGCAGGGCAACATGCGCTACGTGATGAACGGCAGCGGCAATGAGGAGTATGCACCGCGCTTCACCTGGTTTGCCTTCAGCAAGGCCGTGATAACGGGCATCGACCAGCTTACCACCAAGAATCTGACGGCCGACGTAGTGAATACCGACGTGGCACGGGCCGCTGACTTCCACACCACAGACACCCTCTTCAACCGCATCAATGAAATATGGCAGCGCTCGCAACTGGACAACATGCACGGCGGAATAGCCAGCGACTGCCCGCACCGCGAGCGTCTGCCCTACACCGGAGACGGTGAGGCGGCCTGCGCAACGGTGATGCACAACTTCGACGCTGCGGCTTTCTACCAGAAATGGATACGTGACATACGCGATGCACAGGACAGCCTGACGGGATACGTGCCCAACTCCGCTCCCTGGGAGCCCACTGCCGGAGGCGGTGTGGCATGGGGCGCAGCCATGAACACCATGCCTTGGGAATTCTATGTGCAGTATGGCGACCGCAAGATACTGGAGGACAACTTCACTGCCATGAAGAAGCAGGTGCAGTATATGACCACATGGCTGCAGCCCGACGGCACGATGAACCAGAAACTGGGCAACGTGGGCGACCCCAACCCATGCTACTGGCTGTGCCTGGGTGATTGGTGTCCACCCTATGCTGTACCGCTGGAGGAACTGGTACACACCTTCTTCCTATGGCTCTGCAGCGACTACACGGCACGTGCCGCAGAAGTATTGGGCGAGAAGGCCGACGAGCAGACGTTCCGCGCACTGGCCAATCGCACACGCGACGCATTCCACAAGAAATACTACAACACAGAGGCGGGATCGTATGGCGACTATGGTTGCAACATCTACGCACTGGTGATGGGTGGAATGCCCGATGCACAGCGTGAGCGCGTGATAAAGGCTCTTCGCAAGGAAATAGCCGAGACACACGACGGGCATATCAACACTGGATACCTGGCCACAAAGTTCTTCTTCGAGACTCTGACCGACTGCGGACTGCATGACATCGCCGTGGGAGCCATGAGGAAGGAGGACTACCCCAGCTATGGACACTGGATCAAGCAGGGAGCCACCACCACCTGGGAACAATGGGACGGGCAGAACTCACACAACCATCCGATGTTCGGAAGCGGACTCACCTGGTTCTACCGCCGTCTGGCGGGCGTTTGTGCCGACCCCGCAGAGCCAGGCTACCGCCACATCATCCTGCGCCCCTACCCCGTGGACGGGCTCGAGAACGTACACTACAGCTACCGCACGCCCTACGGCACCGTACTGTCCGACCTCACACAGACCAGCGAGGGCAGTACCCTCAAGGTGACCGTACCCGTGGGAAGCCGTGCCACCCTGTATCTGCCTACCAACCAGAGAGGCAACATCAGCGAGAGCAACAGGCCCCTGCGCGAGGCCAAGGGAGTGACCATGCAGGGCGGAGCCGACGGCTGCACCATCCTGCAGCTGGAGCAAGGCAGCTACACGTTCCAATACTGAGTACCCCGACCTACACAAGACATCAAGCCGTCCCACAGCGCACAAGTGCGCTGACGGGACGAACTATACAGCAAAGCCCTGCATGGCACCATGGCCGGCAGGGCTTTGCCATACAATACGATGAAGGCGGAAGCGCAGGACAGAGACGGGCGGAAAGCGATGGGAGAAGAAAAGGAAAGGAATGAAAGAAGAAACGGAAAAGGATGGGAGAAGAGATGGAAAGAGATGAGAGAAGATACGGAGAAAGATGAGAGGAGAAGCGGGAAGCGCTGGGAAAAGGAGGCTGGTCCCATGCCCCAACTATCTGCACTACAGCCTGACTTCAGATGCAGTGCGCTGCATCCGTAATTGCAGCGTGCTGCAAGCGGCAACGCAGTGCGCTGCATCGGGCAATGCAGCACGCTGCGTTTTTCCGACCAAAATCTTTCCGCTCCCCCGCCATGTCGCCAGACCACATACATCAAGCCCAAGCACGGCAGAAGCCTCCAGACTCCCGACATGCATGCCAGAGCCTGGAGGCTTCCGTTGGAAATAATCTCAGAGAATGCCGCACCGCTGTGCGAGGCGGCTCATTTCACCCTGTTGTTCTCGGGAAACACCACTGTGGGCTTGAAGGTCTTGGCCTCCTCGAAGTCCATCAGCGCATACGAGATGATGATGACCTCGTCTCCCACCTGCACCTTACGTGCGGCGGCTCCGTTGAGACAGATGCATCCTGTGCCCCTCTCACCCTTGATGATATAGGTCTCCAGGCGCTCTCCGTTGTTGTTATCTACTATCTGCACCTTCTCGCCCGCTATCATCCCGGCGGCGTCCATCAGGTCTTCGTCGATGGTGATGCTGCCCATGTAATGCAGGTTAGCCTCTGTAACCTTTACGCAATGAAGCTTTGACTTCAGTACTTCAATCATCATGTCGGTCTCTGCTTTACTTATATCTGATATGATCGATGAGGCGTATGGGCTGCGAGCCACAATACACCGTGATACAACCCACCACGCTGTCACTGTCGTCCCACGAAGCCACGTCGGCCAGCGTGTCGCCATCGACGATGCTGAAATACTGCACCTCGAGGCCATCTACCGCATTGATGCGGCTCACCACATAGTCATGGGTGCCAGGCACATCCAGCCCCTGCGCCTTGCTCTCCTGCATGATGCGGTAGATGTTGGCTGCCGTGGCGCGCTCGGCATCGGTGAGCAGGGTGTTTCTGCTGCTCATGGCCAGGCCACTCTGCTCTCTGATGACGGGGCAGGGAACTATCTGCAAGCGGAAGCCAAGGTCGTCCACCATACGGCGGATGACGGCTATCTGCTGGTAGTCCTTCTCTCCGAAATAGGCCCTGTCGGGCTGCACGTAGGAGAAGAGCTTGCTCACTATCTGGCACACGCCGTTGAAATGACCGGGACGCATGGCTCCCTCCATCACGCTATCGGTGGGAGGATAACTGAACTGCCGCGTGTCAGGCTCGGGATAAATCTCCTCCACGCTTGGCGCAAAGGCTATCGTGGCCCCCTGCTGCTCGAGCAGACGGCAATCGGCCTCCAGTGTGCGGGGGTACTTGGCCAGGTCGGTCTTGTCATTGAACTGTGTTGGATTGAGGAAGATGCTCACTACGGTGGCATCGTTTTCCTGCACGCTGCGCTTCACCAGTGAAGCATGACCCTCATGCAAGGCTCCCATAGTGGGCACCAGTCCCACAGTGGCTCCCTCACGGGAGCGCAACAGCTGGAGCTCAGCTTGCAGTTGGGCAATTGTGTGAACTACTTTCATTTCTATATTTACATTCGATAGACCGTGCGCCACAGCCGCCCGAGGCACCCCTTGAAGCAGGCCCGCTGACACCTGTCAGAGCGCGGCGTATCCACATGCTATCCGAAAAACGTTGCAAAGTAACACAGAAAAACACAAACAGGAAAAGGTTTTTCCGAAATATTCACCGCCTTTTTGCAATTCGGCCAGCAAACTTCGGCTCTAAGTGCCAAATTCTTCGTACCTTTGTACATTATAATAAAGGAGAACAATGATAAAAGCGAAAAAGATCTTGTTTATCACTCAAGAAATGACTCCTTACGTTTCCGAATCCCCGCTCGCCACGCTGGGACGCAAAGTGCCACAGGCTACGCAGGAAAGCAAAAAGGAGATAAGGACATTCATGCCCAAGTGGGGTCACATCAACGAGCGGCGTAACCAGCTCCACGAAGTGATTCGTCTGAGCGGCATGAATCTGGTGGTGGATGACACCGACCACACTCTGGTCATCAAGGTGGCAAGCATCCCATCGGCACGCATGCAGGTTTACTTCATCGACAACGACGATTTCTTCACCAAGAGAGCGATGGCGCGCGATGAAAAGGGCGTGGAATATAAGGACAACGCAGAGCGTGCGGCATTCTTTGCACGCGGCGTACTCGAGACCGTGAAGAAGCTGCGCTGGACTCCCGACGTGATTCATTGCCAGGGATGGATGGCCAGCTTCATCCCCGTATATCTGAAGGAGGCCTACAACGACGAGCCTTCCTTCCGCGACTGCCGCATTGTATATACCCCTGCCGACGAGGATCTGAAGGCTCCGCTGCCCGAGAACATCAACGGCATACTGGACTTCAACGGCATCACACCCGAAGCCCTGGAGGGAACCAACGAGACTGGCGACATGCAGACACTCAACCATCTGGGCATGAAATATGCCGATGGCATCATGGCGCTGAGCACCGACACAGCACTGGTAGAGTATGCCAAGCAGACCGGCAAGCCCCTGCTCACCGCCGAGAAGCCCGAAGACTTCTGCACCACAGCACCCGACTTCTTCGACCAGATATGGGGAGAAGGCAAAGTAGAAACCCCTGAAGAAGATGAAGACTAAAGGAGCACTGGCCACACTCATTGCACTGGCCACACTACTCATAGCAGGATGTGACGACAACACATCCACCATGGGCATCCCCTCGAAAGACGAGGAAGTATTCCCCTCATACGGTACGTTCCTGGCCTACACGCATTCCGAGGCCATGGACTCCGTGCTGGGAAACAGCACAAGCAGCTATCTGGGCAGCATAGATGACCCTGAGACGGGCACACGCATCAGGGCTGACTTTGCCGCACAGTTCCATACGTTTGAGAACTATTCGTTCCCGAAGTTCGACCTCATGTTCCCCGATGACGGCGTGAAGCGCACCACCGACAGCATCAGATGCGACTCTGTGGAGGTACGCCTGTACTTCAGCAACTACTACGGAGCAAAGAACGCACCGCTGAAACTGGAGGTGTATCCGCTGGACAAGAACAATGTGCTGCAGGAGGAAGAGGACTACTACACCGACACCGACCTGGATCAGTTTGTACTCCCGGGCAGTGAACCCATCGCCACAAAGGTGTTCACCACCGAGGACTACAACCTGGCCGACGCCGAGCGCAACAGTGCCACGCATGCCGACAACGTGCGCATCATGCTGCCAGACACAGTGGGCTCACTCATCATGAGGGCCTACTATGACCACCCCGAGTACTTCAAGGACTCGTACACCTTCATACGCAAGGTATGCCCAGGCTTCCTGTTCAAGATCCGCAGCGGCAACGGCAGTATGCTCAGCGTGGATGTAAGCACCCTGAACATCTACTTCAACTTCTACGACAAGGTGAAGCGTGACTCCACCTGCAGCGCACTGGCACGCTTTGCAGCCACCCCCGAGGTGATACAGAGCACCCGGTTCAGCAACGACGACATGCAGAGCCTGGTGGAAGAGGACGACTGCACCTACCTGAAGACGCCCGCAGGCATCATGACGGTGGCGCAACTGCCCATCAACGAGATTTACCAGAATCACGAGACCGACAGCGTGAGCCGCGCACAGCTGACCTTTACACGACTGAACAATACGAAGCCCTCTACACAGTCGCTCGGCATCCCACAGTCGCTCCTGCTGGTCAGAAAGGCCGACGCCACCTCGTTCTTCAAGAAGAGAAGCGTGGCTGACTCCAAGACGTCCTACACCACCTCGTACAGCAGTACGTACAACACCTACACCTTCAACAATATCTGCCGGCTCATCAGCCTGTGCAGAAAGGAGAAGCTGGCAGGCATGAAGGCCGAGAACCTGACGGAGCAGGAGTGGGAGCAGAAGCATCCCGACTGGAACAAGGTGGTGCTCATCCCCGTGAACATAAGCACCGCCACCGACACCTACGGCGAGACACACCAGGTGAGTGTGACCCACGACATGAGCATGAACAGCATCCGACTGCAAGGGGGAGCCAACACACCCATCAAGATGCAGGTCATCTACAGCCGCTTCAAGCAATAAGCACAATCCATACAACTCATCCCCAAGGGGCGGTTGCCAATCCAAGGCAGCTGCCCCTTGATGTTTCCATAGACTCAGCAGCTTTTTGAGAAGAACAAGCCAGCAGGGTAAACAATACCCAATTGCATATTGACAAGGACATGAGAGCGTGACGAATACGACTCGAAATCGTTTTGGCGAGAATATGAGAACAGGGTGAACATAGCCCAAGAGCGTAGCAACGAGAACATGAGGACGAGGCGAATACGCTCCCAAATCATATTGGCGAGGATATAAGAATAGGGTAAACACAGCCCAAGAGCGTATTGACGAAGAGAAGAGGGAGAAGTGAACTTCCCCCAAGAGACGAAGAGGATGAAAGAAGCAGAAAGTTCTTGTCATAAACGCAGAGCGCTGCGATGACCAACGCAACGCACTGCGATGGTCGATGCAACGCGTTGCGGTGAACAATGCAACGCACTGAGGTAAACGACACGTCGATTTCCAGCAACTGACACATGGTATTTCCAACAGCAGACTCACTGCAGTTCAACTTCCGGCAAAACCATCTCAAACAACCTATGCACCGACTCCCGACTGTCGGAGCAGAAGGGTTCTGCAGCAAAAAAAACACTTTCAACCTGCCGATGCAACGATTGCCAACTGCCAAAGAAACAGTTTACAACTGCCGATGCAACAATTATCAACTGCAGGCGCAACGCATTTCACCGAACGGAAAAGCGTGCAGCTGATAGGCGAGCAAGACAAAAGAGCAACCCATGCATTCGCACCTCGGCCTACGGAAGATACTTTTCATCTGACAAGCCAATACTGCCCGCATTCCAACTTTCAGCCCCGTGAAATGACCAGCAAGCCACCTGTTCCTTATATATATACGCGCGCGCCTGCGAACGGAGATAGGTACAAGGACAAGGACATTGCGAAAGCGCTACCCAAGAAATGCTGCGGAAGAACGCCTGCAATTAACTTCAATTAACAGCGAATTAGCATACATTAACACTCGCGAGGATATTGTGTCGGAATATGACACAGCGTATATCTAACTTTGCAACGTGAAACAAAGAAAACAGCATTACAAACCCTAAAGAAAGGAAACGTTATGAAAACTGAATCTCTCTACATCAGCAAGAAGAACGTGCAGCAGCGCACACTGAGACAGATGGTATTGGAGTCGAAGATTGTGCTGGCTATGGCAGAGCTATTCAGCGCCATTCTGGGCAAGAAGGTGAGCGCCATCAAGGCCATCAAACTGGCTAACGCACAAGCGGCAATAGCCTCCATGATTGTGTTCGGAGGCATATCGCCGCTTGTAGCTGCCATCATGCTCGCCTGGGTGGGAGCATCGGTATATCAGTGCAAGGATAAGCAGGACTGACCTGCAGCACGAAGGGTCACTTCACGTTGCCCACCTCGATGAGGTATTCGGCTATCTGCACGGCATTGAGCGCAGCGCCCTTCTTGATCTGGTCGCCCACGAGCCAGAAGGTGATGCCGTTCTCGTTGGCCAGGTCCTTACGGATGCGACCCACATACACATCATCCTTGCCGGCCAGGAAGAGGGGCATGGGATACACCTTGTTGGCGGGATCGTCCATGAGCTGCACACCCTTGCCCTCCTTGATAGACTGCGCGAAGGCTTCGGGAGAAACAGGCTCCTCTGTCTCGGCCCATATGGCTTCGGAGTGGCTGCGGAGGCTTGGCACACGCACACACATGGCCGAGCACCGCGCATCGGTGTGCATGATCTTGCGTGTCTCATTGAACATTTTCATCTCCTCCTTGGTGTAGCCGTTGTCGGTGAACACGTCTATCTGGGGGATGACATTGTATGCCAGCTGGTAGGCGAACTTCTCTACGGTCACAGGTTTGCCGTCGAGCACCTCACGGTACTGCTGCTCCAGTTCGGCCATGGCTGCGGCTCCGGCACCGCTGGCAGCCTGATAAGAGGCCACGTGGAGACGCTTGATGTGGCTCAGGCGCTCCAGACACTGCAGTGCCACCACCATCATGATAGTGGTGCAGTTGGGGTTTGCTATGATGCCGCGAGGACGGTTGAGTGCATCCTCGGCGTTGCATTCGGGCACCACCAAGGGCACATCCTCGTCCATACGGAATGCCGAGGAGTTGTCTATCATCACCGCTCCATGCTTGGTGATAGTGTCGGCAAACTCACGGCTCACGCCTGCACCGGCACTGGTGAAAGCAATATCCACACCCTTGAAATCATCATTATGCTGCAGGAGTTTCACCTCCAATTCCTTGCCACGAAACATGTACTTGGCTCCAGCACTGCGCTGGCTGCCAAACAACAACAACTCTTCGGCGGGGAAGTTTCTCTCCTCCAACACTCTCAGGAACTCCTGTCCCACGGCACCGCTGGCACCTACAATTGCTACTCTCATGTACTTATTCGACTAATTGATTTGCCAGCGCAAAATTACTCAATTCTTCACAATAATGGCAGCATAAGGCCGCACAATTCGTCAAAAGAGCGTATCTTTGTGTAATAATTCAATTACAGGACAGCCCACAACATGCTAACCACACTTGCGACACTCGCTCCAGCGCATGCTCTAATCACGGACCCCACATGGATATTCTTCGTGGTTCTGGGCATCATCCTGCTTGCACCTCTGCTGCTCAGGCGGCTGCACATACCCCACATAATAGGTTTGATTCTGGCAGGCGTGCTGGTGGGCGAGCATGGTTTCAACCTTCTCAGGCGCGACAGTTCGTTTGAGATTTTCGGTCAGGTAGGCATCTACTACATCATGTTTCTGGCTGCCCTGGAGCTCGATATGGGCAGCGTGGCACAATACGGGCGCAAGGGATTGAAATTCGGAGTGCTGAGTTTCATCATCCCATTCGTTCTGGGTTGGTGCACATGCCATTATCTGCTTCATTACAGCATACTCACCAGCGTGCTCATGGCCTGCATCTTATCGTCGCACACACTGGTGAGCTACCCCATCGTGAGCCGATACGGCATGAGCCGCAACAGCGTGGTGGTCATCAGTGTGGTCGCCACGGCGTTCACCACATTTGCAGCCCTGCTCATAGTCGCCCTTGTGGAGGGTTTTCTGGAACCCGGTTCTTCGGTGCTCACATGGAGTCTTTTCCCCTTGAAATGTGCGCTCTACGTGGCATTTGTGCTGATAGTCTTCCCCCGGCTGGGACGCTGGTTTCTCCGTCGCTTCGACGATGGAGTGATGCAGTACATCTTTATCCTGACCCTGGTATTCCTCAGCGCTGCGCTGGCCAAGCTGGCAGGACTTGAGGGACTGCTGGGTGCATTCCTCGCGGGACTGGTCATCAACCGCCTCATACCGCGCACCAGTCCGCTCATGAGCCATCTGGAGTTTGTGGGCAACGCCCTTTTCATCCCCTACTTCCTCATAGGCGTGGGCATGATCATCAACGTGCAGTCATTCACACAAAACCCCGAAAGACTTTGGCCAATGGTCCTGTTGGTAATAACGGGTATGTTGACCAAATGGATAGCATCGGCTGTGATGGCCTGGCAAAGCGGTTACGACCGCAATGGGATGTGGCTGATGTTCGGTCTGACCAACGCCCACGCGGCTGGTGCACTGGCCATCGTGATGATAGGCATCAACCCGCATGTGGGTCTGATGAGCGAAGAGATGCTCAACGCTACCATGCTGCTCATCCTGTGCAGCTGCATCGTGAGCAGTCTGGCCACCAGCAGGGGAGCCCGCGCACTGGCGCTCACCGACACTACACCCGACGAGAACCAAGGCTCCTACCACGGCAAGTGCCTGGTGACATATAGTCAGGAGAATACGGTGAGCGTGATGACCCAGCTGGCCATCCTCATTCGCAACCCCTACATACCCGACAGTCTGATGGGACTCTCGGTGGCATACGATGCCGACAACAACGATGGGGTGGACCGCCACAGGCGCGGACAGCGGTTGCTGGATGCCGCTCAGAGGATAGCCGCAGCAGCCAATGTGCGCATGGCTACGCTCAACCGCATGAGCACGAACATTGCTGGAGGCATACTGCATACCATCAAGGAATATGACTGCGGCGAGGTGATGGTGTGTCTGACAGACCGCACCACCGGCATGTCCAAGTCGTCACTGGGCCCGGTGATAGACAATATCCTGAGTGGTTCACACCGCGAGGTGATGGCCGTACGGGGCATTGTTCCACCTGGCACACTGAGCCGTGTGCTGGTGGCCATCCCACAGAAAGCAGAATACGAGGTGGGATTCTACAAGTGGCTTGAGCATGTGTGCCGCATAGGCGAGCAGTTGGACTGCCATCTAGTCTTTCATGCACACGCCTCCACCCTGCCCTACGTTCGCGGCTACATGCAGAACACGCATGCCAGCCTGCGCACAGAATATAAGGAGATGAACCAGTGGAAAGACTGGCTCAAGCTGCAACACGAGACCGGCAAGAGCACCATGCTCATCGTGGTTACGGCTCGCCCGGGCTTCATATCCTACAGGCCCGAGTTTGACAACCTGCCTCATAAGATTCACAAATACTTCAATCACACCAGCATCATGCTACTGTACCCCGACCAGTGGGGCGATCCGCAGGACTCCGTATATGTGTTCTCACCCAACGGCTCTGCTGTCACCCGCCGTACGCGTACGCTCAAGAGCTGGCTCAAACAATTCTTTATCCAATGAACAAACTGAGACTTTCGGCTTTGGCCACACTCTGGATGGCACTGGGAGCCATCATCCCATGCACCACAGTAACACATGCACAGAACCTCCCCACCGTGGTGAAGACAGGCCTGCAGGACAAATTCCACGTGCAGGGAATAGCCTACGACCATGAGCGCAACTGCATGTACATGTCCTTCACCACCAGTCTGGTCAAGGTGGATATGCAGGGACGTGTGCTGGGCAGCGTGGAGGGACTCACCGGACACCTGGGTTGCATCTCGCTCAATCCCGATGACGGCCGACTCTATGGCAGCCTGGAATACAAGCACGACGCTATCGGAAAGGGCATCATGAAGGGCCTGGGCGGCGTGGAAAACGACGAAAGGACTGGATTCTATGTGGCTATCTTCGACGTATCACGCATCAACCGTGAGCACATGAGTGCCGCCGAGGTGATGACCAGCGTATATCTGCATCCCGCCGTGAGGGACTACGAGGCCAAGGTCACCAATCTAGGCCGCACCGTGGAGCACCGTTTCGGATGCTCAGGAGTGGATGGACTCACGCTGGCACCCCGCTGGGGAAAGAAAGGCGGACGCAATATGCTCTATGTGGCCTACGGCATCTACTCGGAAAACGACCGCACTGACAACGACTATCAGGTGCTGCTCTGCTACGATGTGAAGAAGCTCAAGAAGTACGAGCAGCCACTCAGCGCACAGAACCTACACCAGAGCGGACCACAGAATCCTGCCTATACCTATTATATATATACGGGCAACACCAGTTGGGGAGTGCAGAACCTGTGCTATGACAGCCACACGGGCAACATGCTGGCTGCCGTTTATACCGGCAAGAAACCCGACTGGAAGAACTTCGGCCTCTTCGTGGTGGATGGAAAGCAGAAGCCTGTCAAGGAGGTGCTTCGCGGTGTGGAGCCCAAGACCAGCGGACTGGTGATGCCGCTCCTGCAGCAAGGCGAGCAGGATACAAAGCACGGCACTTGGGGCTGGAACTTCAAATGGGGCAACACGGGACTGACTTCTCTGGGCGACGGACGCTTCTACGTCTCGATGGGCGGACGCGACAAGGCCACAGGACGACAGTATTGCGAAGCCAAACTGTTCCGCTGGGAAGACCACAAGGGACTGGTGCCCATAGGACAATAGCGCAGCTGCTTCGGCCGGTTTACTGGTTGGAAATCGTGGGTCAGAGGTTTTCCGAAAGCCGACTACCGCCGTGGCTTTGCCCGGGTTGCCGGCTGGGAAGCGGAGGTCAGAGGCTTTATGGAAGAGGACAACCACTGTGGATTCGGCCAGATGGCACGACGGAGGTTATTGGGCAGAGCGGAAGAGGCAGGAAGCAGACTGGCCCGGAAGTTTGCCTGAGAGTTATCCTCCAACAAAAGAACATGTTTGACTGAATATACAAAGAACAATAAGCATGCAGACAGACAGCATGATACAGCTACACGGAATCACCAAGAGCTTCGGTTCGTTGCAGGTGCTGCGAGGCATCGACCTGCAAGTGAACCGGGGCGAAGTGGTGGCCATTGTGGGACCAAGCGGTGCAGGAAAGACCACCCTGCTGCAAATCATGGGTACACTCGACCGCCCGGATGAGGGTGAAGTGATTATTGACGGGGAGAACGTAAGCCGCCTCTCGGCCACCAAGATTGCGCACTTCCGCAACAAGAACATTGGTTTCGTGTTCCAGTTTCACCAGTTACTGCCTGAATTCACCGCGCTCGAAAACGTGATGATACCGGCTCTGATAGGCGGAACAAGCAAGAAGGAGGCACGACAGAGAGCACAGGAACTGCTCGACTTCATGGGTCTGGCCGACCGCGCAGAGCACAAACCCAACCAGCTCTCGGGCGGAGAGAAGCAGCGCGTAGCTGTTGCACGGGCTCTGGTAAACCATCCCGCCGTGGTGTTTGCCGACGAGCCAAGCGGTTCGCTCGACACTCACAACAAGGAAGAACTGCACCGTCTCTTCTTTGACTTGCGCGACCGTATGGGCCAGACATTCGTCATCGTGACACACGACGAGGCGCTGGCCAGCCAGACCGACCGCACCATACACATGCTGGACGGCTACATCACAGAACCATCAACCACACAGACACAAACGGAGGAACGGATATGAGAGATAAAGACGAACTGCAGATAGGACGCACATGCCAGCTCAAGGTGAACAGGCAAGTGGAGTTCGGATTCTACCTGGACGGCGGTGAACAATATGGCGAAGTGCTCTTGCCCAATGGCGAGATACGCCCCGACATCGACGTGCATATAGGCGAACCGCTTGAAGTCTTCCTCTATCTCGACACCCAGGAGCGCATTGTGGCCACCACACACATGCCGCTGGCCCAGGTGGGCGACTTTGCTTACCTGGAGGTGGCATGGGTCAACAACTTCGGTGCTTTCCTGCACTGGGGGCCGCTGAAGGACCTCTTCGTGCCTTTCAGAGAGCAGAAGATGAAGATGATGAAGGGGCACAGCTACATCGTGCATGTGCATCTCGACCCCGAAACATACCGCATCATGGCAAGCGCCAAGGTGGAGCATTTCCTCTCACAGGACTTTCCGCCCTATCGCACAGGCGACCAGGTGGAGCTGCTCATCTGGCAGAAGACCGACCTGGGGCTGAAAGCCATTGTGGATGGACGCTATGGCGGACTGCTCTACGACACGCAGATGTTCCGCACTCTGCGCACTGGCGACCGTGTGAAAGGCTACATCAGCCAGGTCAGGTCCGATGGTAAACTGGACCTTTCGCTGCAGTGCCCGGGCCAGCGCGGTGTGGAGGACTTCAGCGCGCAACTGCTTCGGCATCTGCAGATGAACGGCGGGCAGACTCCTCTCGGCGACAAGAGTCCGGCCGAGGAGATTTATGCACTGTTCGGCGTAAGCAAGAAAGTGTTCAAGAAAGCCGTGGGCGACCTCTACCGCCAACGTCTTATAGAGATATCCGACACAGGCATCCGCCTGACACCACAAGGCAAATCCATAGAATGAAGACACGACTCATCCTCCCCCTGCTGCTGCTCTTTCTGACCATAGCATCCTGTGGCGGGAACGACCCCATCATGCCACCTACTCCTCCTGCTCCCACTCCCGGCGACAGCACACTGGTGCCCGACACCACGGGCAAGGACACTCTGCCCGAAGTGAAACCCGAGGACTTTGCCCGCGGAGCAGACATCAGTTGGTACTCACAGATGGAGGATGAGGGCAAGAAGTTCTATTCGTGGAACCATCGGGAGCCGATGGACTGTCCGACAGTCATGCAGGATCTGGGGCTGAACGCCATTGCTCTGCGTGTGCTGGTGAATCCACATGACGGCTATTGCGCTATAGATGATGTTTTGCGCAAGGCCAGACGGGTCCACCAACTTGGCCTCGACCTCCTGGTAAGCCTGCATTTCAGCGACACAATAGCCTCGTCGAGCCTGCAACGCACACCGCAGGAATGGCAGGACCATAGCATGGAGATGCTGGCCGAGGACGTTCGCTCACACACTGCCAGCGTGCTGCAGGCCCTCACAGAGGAAGGTATCGAACCGCGCTGGATACAGATAGGCAACCAGCTGGACAACGGTCTGCTCTGGCCCGCAGGCTACCTCACCCGCTATCCCACCCAATATGCCACACTGGTGAGCAGCGCATGCAGGTCTGCCAGAACCATCTGCCCCAAAGCACAGATCATCGTGGCAGCCGGCAACCCACTGCATCAGCCGTCGCTATGTGCCGCCCTCGACGGGCTGCGCACCACAGATTATGACCAAATAGGACTGGCGCTCTACCCCACGCAGTCGGTCGGCTCTTCCTTCCAACTGCTCAACACCGCCATCTCCTACGGCATAGAAAACGAGAACGATGCCATTGCCTACACCATGCAAACCATCGACATGCTCTTCAACAAGTACAAGAAGCACTGCATGATAGTGGAATGCGGGGTGCCCGTAAGCCAAGAGACAGCGGGCAGCATGCACATGCGGCAGCTGGTGAAGGAAGCCCGCGCCAACACCACATGCCGAGGAGTCATCTACCACGAGCCCGAAGCCTACGAGGGCTGGCGGGGCTACACGCAAGGGGCATTCCTCAGCAACGGCCGACCCACGCAAATCATCGATGCACTGACCAAGTAAGAGTTCCCCTGAGGAACACGCACAATACGATCTACCATATTCATCAACAAACAAAAACAAACCTATGAAAAGGAATTACCTGTCAGCTGCTGGCACGTTGTGTCTGCTCCTGAGCCTCAGTTCCACGGTTTTGGGAGCCGACCTCTTCTCGCCTGCCAGAACCAACGCATTGCGCCTGCCATCGGTTCCGCTGGTGAGCGTTGACCCCTATTTCAGCATCTGGAGCCCCTATGACAAGCTTTATCAGGGGTCGCCCACACACTGGCACAACACGCCCAAACCGCTCAATGGTGTGGTGCGCGTGGATGGACAGGCCTACAGATTCATGGGCATCACGCTGGAGACGCTGGCATCCATGGCCGATGAGAAGGTATGGACTGGCCGCTATACTACCTCTGCACCCTCGGGCAATGCATGGACCAAGCTCGACTTCGACGATTCATCATGGCTCGAAGGCAAGGCCGCATGGGGAGGAGGCGACGACAACTACACCAACATCGGCACCAAATGGCAAGGCGAAGGAGCCGACATCTGGGTTCGTCGCACGGTGACTCTCTCCGAGATAGACGCTACGGCCGACTACTATGCCACCTACAAGCACGATGACACCTTTGAACTTTACGTCAACGGCCAGCAGGTACTCTCCACGGGATACACTTGGGATGTGAGCGGACAGAGCGTGAAGGTCAATCGCAGCCTGCTGCACGAAGGCACCAACGTGATAGCCGCCCACTGCAAGAACAATGCCGGCGGCGCCTACATCGATTTCGGACTGGCCAAGGACAATTTCCCTACAGCCACCCAGAAGTCGTGTGTGGTGATGCCCACCAGCACCTATTATACCTTCACATGCGGAGCCATTGACCTCGATGTGGTCTTCACCACCCCGCTCGTAATGGATGACCTGCAGCTCTTCACCACTCCTCTCACCTACCTGTCCTATCAGGCCAGAAGCAACGACGGACAGCCACACGAGGTGAGCCTGCTCGTGGAGACTTCAGCAGCCATGTCGCTGAGCAACAGCGGGCAGACGGCTCAGACGCGCTTCATGGGTACATCAGTCTGCCCAGGGCTAAATGTGGTGCGTGCCGGCAACGCCAGCCAGAAACCTCTGGCGCATACAGGCGAACTGATAGACTGGGGCTATTACTATGTGAGTGCACCTGCCCAGCCAGGCAAGACGCTCAGCATCGTCACCCATGCCCAAGCCATGAGCCAGTTCCTCACTCAGGGACAGCTTCAGGAGGCTCGCAGCCCGCGCCAGGACAAAGGCTCTCCCTACCACTCCATCGCCTTCAGCGACTCGCTGGGACAGGTGGGCACACAGCCCGCAGGCTCTTTCATCTCGCTCTCTTACGATGATGTGGCCTCCATCCGCTTCTTTGGCAATGACCGCAAAGCCTACTGGACACAGGACGGCAAGGTGTCCATCACCGAGCGCATCGCCGACCTGCACAGCCAGTATGCCAGCATCATGGAACGCTGCAGACAGGTGGACGAGCAGGTGTATGACGATGCCTACAGCACTGGTGGCGAGAAGTATGCCGAAATATGCTGTGCTGTGTATCGCCAGGTGTGCGCTGCGCACAAACTGGTGAGCGACTCTGAGGGCAACCTCTTATACATGTCGCGTGAGAATGACTCCGGCGGATTCATCAACACGCTCGACGTCACCTACCCCTCCCAACCGCTCTTCTGGATCTACTCACCCACGCTGGCCAAGGCGATGATAACGCCCATACTGCAATATGCATATACGGGACGATGGAACAAGGACTGGGCTGCCCACGATCTGGGAGCCTATCCCCATGCCAACGGACAAACCTATGGCGACGGAATGCCAGTGGAGGAGGCGGGCAACATGCTCACGCTCATCACCCTCATCACGCACCTTGACGGTGATCTGGACTACGTCAGGAAGTACTGGAAGATACTCACCCGATGGACCGACTACCTCTATTCCCACGGCAAGGATCCCGTGAACCAGCTCTGTACCGACGACTTCATGGGCACCTCGGAACGCAATGCCAATCTGGCCGTCAAAGCCTGTCTGGGTGTGAGAAGCTATGCCATGCTGGCCTCCAAGCTGGGCCTGGAGGAAGTGGCTGCCGAGTACAAGCAGAAAGCCGAGGAGATGGCCGCCTACTGGAAGCAGCATGCCTACACCACAGTGGGCGGAGCGCATTATCTGCTCAACTTCGGTGCGGCGGGCAACACATGGAGCACCAAGTACAACCTCATATGGGATCAGATATGGGATTGGGGGCTCTTTGAGGAAGTGCGCACGCGCGAACTCACCTTCTACCGCAGCAAGGTAAATGCCTACGGACTGCCCCTCGACAGCCGCGGAGCTGGCTGCAAGAGCGACTGGGTAATGTGGACTGCCGCCATGGCACCCAGTCAGTTGTCCTTCCTCCAGCTCTCCAACCCCATCTGGAAGTACATCAACGAGACCACCTCACGTGTTCCCGTGAGCGACAACCACCGCTCCGACAGCGGCAACATGTGGATGTTCCGTGCACGCTCGGTGCTTGGCGGCTACTGGATGAAGTGCTTCATGGAGAAGTTCAAGAAGGGCCAGCTGGGTACGGGCATCGCTTCACCCGATGCAGAAAGCGCACACCACCAGGGTGGCATGCGCTCTCATGAGGGAATCTATAGCCTGGGCGGACAGCTCATCGGGCAGCCGCAGCCGGGCGAAATCTACATTGAAGACGGGCAGAAGAGGCTCAACAACCGATAATCCACCTGCTGCCTGGCAGGAGCGAAATGAGCTTTGAGGTCAGCGCACAGCAGATGTAAGTCAGTACGGCTATCACTGGGATGGCCAACCCAACGGGGATCAGGGGATTAGCCTGGTCTCCGTTTACTATATACGAGGCTATTGGAGCCAGGAACAGCATGTGCATGAGATACATGCCATAGGACATCCGGCTCACCTGCACAATCCACTTCGGAGCACGCTCCTGGCGGATGCAGGTGAAGAGCAGGAAGGCTCCGAAGGTGCTCACAAGCACATTGGGCATGCAGAACTCCCACGCCCACTCCAGGTCGGGAGTGTTGATGACCTCACCGGGAACGCCCTTCCACCAGAACGCCCAACCAGTGAACACACTGCCCACAAGCAGGCTCACCAGTCCCACCCATGCACGCTTCCTGCGCGACCAGGTCAGGTGCACACGTATGTAGTGCGCCAGTACCAGATAGCCTATAAAGCCCGAGCAGTACCACAGCATGTGGTAGTGGTTCCAGAAGCATTCGCCCCACAGCTCCGCGCTCACGTAGCGGTGCAGCCAAGGCATGCAGGTGCTCACGGCGAAGAGACCGATGAAAATGAGTTCCTCACGCGGCCGGCTGCGCTCCAGCCACGGCGACACCACAGGAATGATAAGGTAGAGGCTGATGAGAGGATACATGAACCACAGGATGCCGCTCATGGATGTGAAGTTCCAGGGAATGGTCATCAGGTCGGCCAGCGACTGCTCCCACGTCATAGCGCCCCACAATAGGGGCAGCAGCGAATAGGCCAGGAGGAACACGATGAAGGGAGGCAGGATGTGCTTGAAGCGCCTCTTGTAGAACGACTCCATAGTCTGCCCAGCCCGCATAGGCACCAGCAGATAGGCAGATATCATCATAAAGAGGGGCACACAATAGCGCGAAACGCCACCGTCCCAGAATGCTACCCAGAAGCGGTTGCTCTCGCAGGCAAGCTCCGACACACTGCCGGCCAGCCCCGAGGCATCGGCCGCATAGAAATTCTCACTTGCGTGCACCAGCATCACCAGCAGCGGAGCCACCACACGCACGTAATCTACAAAGACTACCCTTTCCTGTTCCTTCATCATTAGTATAGTTTTTATTCAATTGGTTCAAGTCTGTTTGCGCCTTTTTCCCTAACTTTGCCCCATACATTATAATATATAGGGAGGAAGAGACATGGCAAGTTATTGGACCCGCAAAGACGACCAGAGTGGCGAGACTACCACACTGTATCCCTGGCAAGAGGAGATAGGAGGAGGCGACAAGGAGTTTCCCGAACCGCCCGAGGAGGAGTCCGATTCCCCCGGGAAGCCTTCTGCCGGATAGTCTCATGGGCGCAGAGCCTGACAAGCAGACCTTTTCCATGAAGCTGCACAGCGGCTTGGTGAACCCTCACCAGGCAGATGTTTTGTGCCTGCCAAGCATACGTCTCATCTGATACCACCACACACCTCTGCCTTTTCCGCAATCCTGCGTGACAGGCGGAAGGCGCTTTCTTAGCACCCACCTTACCCATCCTGCACTTCTCACATGCGGCAGCTGCAGAGCTGCCTTGCCGCCATCTGCCATCATGCTCCACAGCAGGCTGAGAGATGCTGTGCGCTGCATGTGGCAACGCAGCGTGCTGCGACGGCCGGTGCAGCGTGCTGCGTTGGGCATCGCTGCGTGCTGTATTTTCAGGGCAAAAACTTTGGTCCAGCCCGAAAAGCGCGCAAGGGGAGCCTGTTCACCCGCCCAAACATACGCTGGGAGGCTTCTTCTCCTCCACAGAAAACAGTGCAGCGCGGCAGCAAAGGTTGTGTCCCTCGCCCCGCGCCAGCATGTTTCTCATTTCATCACAGTCGATTTACAGTTACTGCACCTTGTGCTCCTCCTCCTTGGGCAGCAGCAGATTGAGCAGCAAGGCAAGCAGGAAGATGACAGCCACACAGTTGTCGGCAAATACGGTGCGCACGATGCTGGGGAAGATGTTGAACATCTCGCTGCTGGCGGTAAAGCCCAGACCCACGCTGAGCGAGGTGGCTACGATGACCAGGTTGCGCTGGCTGTTGCCACAACGGGCCACCATGTTGATGCCTGCAAAGAGGATACTGCCGAACATCATGATGGTGCAACCGCCCAACACAGCCTGCGGGATGGTGGTGAGCACGAAGCCTACGGCGGGGAAGATGCCGCCCAGAATCATGATGACAGCGCCGGTGGCAATGGTGAAGCGGTTCACCACACCCGACATGGCAGCCAGTCCCACATTCTGACTGAACGAGGTGATAGGCGTGCAGCCGAAGCATCCTGCCACTGTGCTGACGAATCCGTCACACGCGATAGAACCTTGCAGCTCACGTGGCTTCACGTCACGGCCCACTGCGCTCGAGCATAAGGCAGTGGTATCACCTATGGTTTCTGTGGCCGACACCAGATAGATGGCCACCACAGAGAGTATAGTACCCAAGTGGAATTCTGGCTTGAAGGGCAACAACCGGGGCAATGCCACAATGCCCACATCGTGGATACCCTCGAAATGCACCATGCCCATAAAGCAAGCCAGTACGTATCCTACCACCAGTCCCACCAGCACCGAGAGCGAGCGCAGGAAACCACGGGCCAGCACCTGGCACACCAGGCATACCAGCAGAGTGACGCTGCCCACTATCCAGTTCTCGGCAGAACCGAAATCGGATGCTCCTTGTCCGCCCGCAAAACTATTGGCTCCGATGGGCAGCAGCGATACGCCTATGGCTGTCACCACCGTTGCAGCCACCACAGGAGAGATGAGCTTCATCCAATACTTGGCGCACAGACCCAGCACGCCTTCTATCAGACCGCCCACTATCACCGCACCCATGAGCGAACCCATACCTTGTGTGGTGGCAATGGTGATTGCCAGGCTAAGGAAGGTGAAACTGATGCCCATCACCACAGGCAGGCGCGAACCGATGCGCCACACGGGATAGAGCTGCACCAGCGTGCCTATGCCAGCTATCACCATACAGTTTTGCACCAGTGCAGCACTCAGTTGCGGCTCCAGTCCGGCCACATTGGCCAGGATGATGATGGGAGTCACATTGCTCACAAACATGGCCAGCACGTGCTGCAGACCGAAGGGGACAGCCTGCCCAAGGGGCACCCGACCGTCCAGAGAATAAAGGTTACTCATGGGAGTAAGTGTGAAATGTTGAGATGTTTATACAGCTGCGCCATTGGCCACACGTCCCATACTGGGTCGCCGCTTTGCACCTGGCACATTATTTTTTCCAGTTGGGGAAATATCACTTGTGCTCCTGAGGACGGAACTGGAAGGTCTGCGTCTCATAGTCCATACCGTCCAGTATGGCTATGCTCTCCAGATGATAGCCCGCCTCGCGCAGGATGCCTCCACCCTTCTGCTGTCCCTTCTCTATGGCGATGCCTATTCCGGTGACCGAAGCACCAGCCTGCTTCACGATGTCGATGAGGGAGAGAGCCGCCTGTCCATCGGCCAGAAAGTCGTCCACAATGAGCACCTTGTCCTCGGCATTGAGGTAGGGACGCGACACGAAGATGTTGTTCATGCGCTTGTGAGTGAAGCTGTAGGCATGGGAGATATACTTGTCATCGGTGCAGTTGGCCGTTTCGCCCTTCTTGGCAAACACCACAGGCACGTCGTAGAGGTCGCCCAGCAGCACTCCGATGGCTATTCCACTGGCCTCGATAGTGAGAATCTTAGTGACAGGCTCGCCGCGGAAACGGCGCTTGAACTCGTATGCGATCTGCCGCATAATGTCGATGTCGATCTGATGGTTGAGGAAGTTATCCACCTTCAGGATGTTTCCGGGCTTGATGGTCCCCTCCTCCATAATCTTTTGCTCAAGGAAATTCATAAGGCTACAGCTTTATTCTTAATGCATCTTTAACGTTTGTAAAGACAAAGTTACAATAATTCCATCATTCCCACAGCAGGACAAAGGGATTTTTTGAAGACGCCCACATCAAATTCCGACTTCGCTCCGCCCAGACAAAGAGCCAAGAATCACAGATTTTGAAGTGGGCAGGAAAGGGATAGAAACAGCACAGCGCTCTAATCCTTGATACGGAACGGGGTGGAATCATTCGTGCTGGAGCGGGAGTGACGGGAAGAATGAAGCGAAGAAGGAGGACGAATACAAGGGGAATGAAAGCGGATGAAGGGGAAAAGGAAAGGCAGACAAACCACCATGGGAAAGCAAAAAGCCGACTAAGAAAATGCGAAAGGCTAACTATGGAAAAGTAAAAGAGGGGCTACAATCACTTGCTGCCCCTCTTCCCACATATGAATATGCGTTATAGTACAAACATTTTGGAGTTTTCGTTTCAATGCAGGGAACATCCTGCCTTATCAGAACATCCAGCCTACACGAAGCAGATGATCCTTGTGACTGCCATCGTTGAACAGGCCACCGAAGCCATATCCCAGATAGAGTCCTTTATATACCTGCAGGCCGATGGTGAAGTCCAGAGCAAAGCAGTGAACGGCATCCACATGGTCCTCGGCATACTTGATGCCGCCATAACCCAGGTCAAGAGCGGCAAACGCACGCAGCTTGGGGCCAAATGTTGGTGAGAAGCCACGAAGACCAGTAGTCACCTCCCACTCATGGGCATTGCAGTCGTCGTCGTAATCAAATGCATACTTCACGCTGGCCACATCCCATGCCAAGTATTTGTTAAACTCATACTGTGCACGACCACCAAGCTCCAGCTCGCTGCCAATGCCACCTTCTACGACCCATGTCAGCCCCTTTGTGACCTGAGCCGATGCAGTTGCTGAACCCATCAGCACCGCAACCAGTAAAATCATAAGTTTCTTCATCGCGTTATTGAGTTTGTTTGTGAATATAAGACAAAGTTAACACTTTCCAGTGAAACTGCAATCTACAAGGCACTTTTTTTGCGTGAATTTTCGCCACAGAGCACTATATAAGTAAAAAGGAACAATTCTGAGGGTCTGTGAGCATAATGCAAAGGTAGTCCAAGAGGGATTTTGGCCAAAAACATGAGGCAGCAAGGGACACTTATGAAGAAGCGGCTACCCTACCGCTCCAAATGGCTGAGCAACTGCTCGGGAGCAGGGTCCTTCAGCTCCACCAGTCCGCCTCTACCGATGAGCATCAATGTGGGAGTGGCCCGCACGGTATAGAGCAACTTGGCATTCACTTCGCCTCTGGGGCTGTAGCCATCAGTCCAAGTGCGGGGGAAAGCCTGCGGAGTGCGCTGCCAGTGCTGTGTGTCGCTGTCGGGATAGATGGCAAGCACGCGGGTGCCGACCAGTCGATGGTCACGCGACAACTGACTGGAAATGCGGTGGCAGTTGTCACAATCGGGGTCGTAAAAGAAGATGAGCACGCGCTCATGCCTGTAGTCGCTCAGCCGATGGCGCTTTCCCTGGCGATCGACAAACTGGAAATCTGTGGCGCGATGGCCGGGAAGATTGCTGCCGAAGGTCTTTATCTTATAGTCCAGACTCTGCCGCTGGGTGAGTGTGAGTCCCTTGCGGCGGCGCATGGAGCGCAGGAGCACCATATAGACAGCATCATTGCGCAGGGGTGACTGGGGATTTTCCAGATAATGATGGGCAAGTGAGGTGAAGGTGTCGGCAGACTTCGCTTGGGCAAAAGCCTTGCCCACAAAGGCATCGGCACTGCGTGCGGCAGTCAGGCTGTCCATGCGCGAGAGCAGGTCGAGGAAGTTGACGAAGCCCTGCTCGGTAACATCCTTGTCGGCCAAAAGAGCCTGGCTGCGGAAGTCAAAGCGGTCCCAATAGTGGATGCCCAGGTATTGGAGTCTGTCCTCAGGAGTGCGCAGGGTGCTGGGCACACTGGGGAAGGGGAACTGCCTGCCTTGTGCATGCAGCACCACACTGACTATCATGGCCAGCAGAAGCAGTCCCAGACGAACTGGGGAAGGGGTAAAACGTCTCATCCTAACATTCTCTTTTGCCACATGACGGACTCTGCTGCGGGGACGTTTCCCAAGATACTGAAAGGAGTCAGCAAAGATACTTGCCAAGGTTTGCTTAGACAACTCGGCAAGTATCTCTACTGACCAGAAAAAGTATCCTTGCTTACTTCTCAAAGTATCCTTGCATACTTTGCAAAGTATCCTTGCTTACTTTACAAAGTATCCTTGGATACCTTCGCGAGTATCCCTGGCGACCTTATTCAGCCAGTACGCAGGCAAAGTTACATCTATCAAATATCACCCTACTGGAAAGTGACTGGAATCTCGATGGCTTGGTTCACACTGGCAGCATCCTTGCCATAGTAGGCTGCCTTCATATAGAACTTTCCTCTGGCGCCAGTAGTCTTGGCACGCACATTGCGCATGGTCACATCGTAGGAGCCAGGAGCATAGCACTTCTTCACAAACCAGCAGTTCCACTCCTGATTGATAGGTGGCTCATTGGTGCTGCCCACCTCCACATCCACTCCACGAGGGTTGACGTCGTCGGAAGCGAACTTCACCTCCACGGGGAAGAGGTCCTGCGGATAGTTGTCGGGTATGCTGAATGTGAATGTAGTCTCACTTCCTGCTGCCTTGCCAATGCTCACTCCGCCTGCATCATAACCAAAACTGAAGTGGCTGATGCTGTAGAGGTTGATCTTGCGGCTCAGTCCGTGCTTCTTGTCACGCAGGAAGATGGTGGCTGTTTTGAGGCTTCCCTCCACGGGATTAAGGGCGAAGGAGAGGTGGCTCTCGTTGCCGTTGCCCGCATAGGACATACCCAGACTGGTTTGCTCAGCCAATCCCTTATTGGAAGTGAAGCGGTATTCGAAGTCCGCCTGACTCATTGTGGCATCGCCCGAATAGGTGAATGGAATAGTCTGGCTGGCTGCTGCCCCATGGTTATATACTATGGAAGTGGCTCCCACCTTGCCGCTGGCTATCCTGAGGGTATAGTCTCCGGCGCTGATTTCAGAGATGATATCATCCACCTCCACCCAGATGTCGTTGCTTCCCTGGCCATCCACAGCCTCCTGGGCAGTCTTGTAGCCGTACTCGGCATTGAGCCTCTTCACATTGATGCGGTAGGTGTGGTTGCGCCTCACCTGATAGTTCTGGTACTGGGCATCCTGCAGATACACCTTGTGATACTTGATGGCACCACCTGTGTAGGTGGCTTTCAGGATGACGGCAAGCGGCTCTTTGACGCTGTTCTCCGTCTCGTAGGCAAAAGCCTGGCTGGCAAAAGCACTCTCGTCAAGCCCCAAACGCTCGTAGGTGAGAGGCTGGCAGATGAAGGTGAGGCTCTGCTCCCAGTCGGTCTTGGTCCTTATCTCGGGGAAAGCGAGTGTACTCTTGTCCATCAGAGCCATACATCCACGGTCGGCCCCACCAGCCAGAGCCACCTGGATGTCCGTGATTCCCGACGTGTTGCCATCCCATTTGGCATCCACCCTTGCACGGTCTCTCAGCATATAGATGACATTTGCGCTGTTGGCCAGATAAGCCTTCATCGCCTCGGGATCGGCCTGCTTGAGGTAGCCCCAATACACCATCCGGGTATTCACATCATACTTGCTCTCCAGTTTGTTCATCAGGATATTCTCTCCCATGCCCACCCACTGTGGATCCATAGTGATGTTGGCATTGGCCAGGAAGTGAATGCGGGCGGTGCTGTTATACACAGTGGCGCGGAGCGAATGATTATTGTCGTCGCCGGCAGGATTGGCTCCTATGGTGACAGCTTGCCCCATTCCCAGGAAATAGCCGCCCTTGTCGAAGCAAAGCAGCTGCATACTTCCCTCGGCGATGCCTTCCACACCCTTCACGCTCCCATTGGCACGTGTCTGCACAGCATAGTCGGCTGTATGCACCAGGAGGTTGACCTGCATCATGCCATCAGCCTGCTCCCCCTGTGGTACAGTGGTGATTTCGCTGTTGCAGCCTGCCAGTGTGAAGAGTGCAACCCACAGCAGGGCTATATACCTTATATATATATGCATTTTCTTCATTGCTCTGTCTCTTTGTTTATACTAATCGCTTTGGGCTTTCTTGCCATTTACAGCAGTCGCCTTAGGCATTTCACTCACTTCTTGCTCTCCTCCAGTTTATCCACTTCCTCCTTTGACATATCGCGGACACAGCGGACAAAAATTTCTTCGCTATCTGCATTTGCATTTGCAAGAACTGTCTTCTGACTTAATGTCCGATACTTCCATCCTGCCAGCACCTCATCAATTGGAGAATTGGAATCATACTGATAATCACAAATCACCTGCACTTCCGCATTGGTAGGCAAACGCCAATTGTCATATACCGTACCATCCTTGGCCACCTCCCTGTAGGTCTTGCAATGAGTGATGGCAGTCTTCTCATTAAAGCCACTTGACTTCACTGCTCCCAACTGTGAGGCTATCATAAAGGCAGGAGAAACCACATTGTCTTTGGAGCCATAAGAATTACTATTAGGATTGCTATAGTCTATCTTGGGATGACCTATCACGTATTTGTCATCATTGGTACTGGTAATCTGTATCACGTACATATTGGGGTTCTTGTTCTGGCTTGTGCCCGATGCCTTGGCTGTATAAGGAGGATTCTCCGTGGGCCACCAACCACCAGAAGACACACCTTCATCTATCAGATATTTGATTTCTGTGTTCCCATCATACGTTTTCGGCACATATATCTTGGCCCTATAAGAACCGCCATAGTCCGAATATGTCTTCTTCGTATTATGCTCTGTCTTGTCCCTCAGATAGTCAATCCAGTTCTCTTCATTTCGTGAGGAATACCATCCGAAGATGGCCTGTGCATACTCGATAGGATACTGCTTCACCAACACCTCCTTGTATGTATTGGCATCATTGGCCAATGAGATGCGCAGCTTGATATACTTCACCGTGAGGTTTGTGGGTATAGCTGAGTTGATATCTATGTGTCCCTCGTTGGTTCCAGTCAGCGTAACCGTTGGATATTGGGCATTGCCCTTGCTGATGACATTCTTTTTATTATTCTTGTCATAATAATACACCTCGCTGATTTCCACCTTGCAGGCCGAGGAAGCATAGAACTTGATACTGTTGTCAGTGGCTACGTTGCGCATGAACACCAGGTCGGGAGTGACCATGAGGTACTTGCGGTCGGGCACATTGACATCTACCTCCTGCTGTGTCCACGGCAGCACGCAGTACTTAATGTCGGCTTCCATGTCGGCACGCAACTCCGAACTGGCACCCAAAGATGTCACCTTGGCCATTACCTTATATATATGGTTGCGCTCCAGAGCAGTTTCCTCTGTGGGGCGAACAGGTATGCGATAATAGAAATACTTGGTCGCGCTCTCACCGTTCTTGGTCAGAGGCAGCTTCACCATTATGCATGGACGCTGCTCCATATCACCAGCCCAGGAGAAGGAATAGCTATAGGCCACAAATCGATTCCAATAGAGTCCATCCTCTCCATTGAAACTGTTGGAGTTTCCAACATACTGTTCCATCTCTGTCACAGAGACATGCCCTTCGCTACCCTTCTCCAGAATACGGGTTGATGTATTATAGTTCACCATGCGGAACATGGGTGTTCCCACGGTGTAGCCATCCACTACGGCATTCAGATCGAGCTGAATCTTGGCAGCAGCCCTCTTCATGGCATCCAGCTTGATGACCTGACGGCTGTCGGCAGTAGGTGTCCACACGAGGTACTGGTCCATGAGGAAGTACTTCCTGTCGGCTGTAGTGTGTACCTTATATATATTGGCATCGCTGGTGGCAAGTGCCTTGAGTTCTGCCACAGTATTGCAAGCCTCCACTTCTGATGTGGGTCCGTTGGCAATGGCATACACATCATAGGTCTGGCCAGCCGTCAATGTGAGGTCCTGAAGCCAGTTGCCTGTCTGCAGTGTGCTCTGCTCACCCTCCTTGGCATCCGTGATGCGGCGGTAGAGCTTCTTGTTGCCAGCCTTGTCAAACACGAATACCTGCAGTCCGCCAGCCAGACTGCTCTCGTTGAGCGCGTCGTCAGAAGGCACCACGCTGGAGCCGTCGGCACGTGAGCCACTCACCTGTGTCTCTGCCCTCAGCATGCCTCCCTGCTGCGGCAAGTTCTCCTCGCTCGTGCAGCCAGCCAGCATACCGAGAACAGCCACAAGTGCTATCCCCATGATGTATGTCTTATGTCTTGATGTATTCATGTCAGTGATCTCTTAATGTCAAATATCTGAATCGTCTCTATTTCCTCTGCCAGAAGTCGATGTGATCATCCCCACCAGGCAAACTGTTCTCGCCTACATTGATGAGCAGACGGCTGTTGTCCGACTCGGGAAGGGTCATGAAGATGCTTGCCTCGCGGTTTTGCTCCAGCGCCTCATCCACCTTCACACGTGGCATAAGATAGAAGTTCACCGTTCCGTCATAACCTGTCAACTGGTCGCGGAGTTCGTTTTCTCCCTCTACAAGGAAGCCAAAGGCAGGATTGTCAGTCTGCAACACCCATCGGCGAGCACCTGTATTGACGTCGAAAGTAATGAGCGGAGAACCCACGATGGTCGCTCCTGTGGTCCAGTCCTGGTGCTCGATAACCACCCGCTTCCCGTCTGCTGTAGTGGTCACAGCACCGTGAGTGAGTTTCACCTCACACCTGTCGGCAAAGTTGAAGTTGCTGGTCTCAGCCCACGGAAGCACCTGAGGCTCTACGGCCAACAGTCCTCCCTCGAGGAAGTATCCATATACCACCACCTCGTGATTTCTCCTGAGGTCGCCAGCCAGCACGTTTACTGTGGCAGCCTTCTCACTTCCTCCCTCACCCAGGCGGTAATGGATGGTGATGGGCACTTCCTTGTCGGTCTCGCGCAGATAGGTGAGATAATGGCTGGTCATGCCTGCATTGGCCAGTCGGGCCATATAAGCCTCGGCATCCTCCGAAGTGCCACGAATGAGCGACTTAGGCTCATCCAACTCAGGAATGCCTGCAGCCTTGATGCTACCACTCCTGCGCACGGCATAAGTCACATAATCGGTGTAGTTGCGGGTATCTGTCAGGTCGGTAGGAATAGGATTGGCAAATGGTACGGGCAACGGAAACACCAGACTGGCACTGGGCACAGTGCCGGCTCCCACCTCTATGCCTGTCACCTCCACCTGCTCTGTGCCAGCATTGGAACGGCGTGAGAAGAAGAAATGCAACTTGCTCACAGCCCTGGTGAGCGGGATATTGATGGTGGGATTGGTCACATTGGGCGCATCGGTCACATATCTCTCAATGGGAATGTCCTCCACTATACGGCTCATGGGAAGTCCGCCTGCAGGCACCACCACACACTGTGGGTCGCCCTGGGTATTGAGTCCGAACGACTCGGAAACAACCTTCTCCTGCAATGCCTGACGTGTGAGCTGGCGGTTGTCGGCCGGTGTAGTCAGGTTGGAACCGCTCTCGGCATTGGCCAGGATATAGAGATCTATCTTCTTGAGAGGACGTCCGCCGGTCATGCGTGGCAACTTCATAGTGAAGGTGTGAAGTCCTGTGGTGGCATTGAGTGCAGTCTCCTCTTTATAGCAGAGTGCAGTCCCGCCCACCGACTTGCTGTCGGCATCGAAAGCCCATACTCGCAGACTGGTGATGGTATTCTCATCTACCGTCCCCTGATGCTCATCGCTCACACCGCGTGTATTGGTTTCCGAAGAGATGAGATTGAGGTGGATGTAGGTGTCGGCTTCATCATAAGCCTCGGGTATCTGCTCATAGACACACGCCACAGGTAGCATGGCGCCGAGCAGCGTCAGGCATGAAAGGGCTATCCGGGCAGTTCCCTTCAGCATGGTCTTGTATGTCATGTGCATGTGCAACATCTGTTGTCTGTATTGGGTTTATGTATATGTTCGTTATTTGGCTGGCTTTGCCACTGCTCCATTGCGGCTCAGAGTCCCACGTCGGAGAGATGCACCACCCAGTCGTTCACCTTGATGCGGGCATAGAAGTTGTAGTTGGCATCGAAGAAGAACATGAGCGTGTAGTGGTCCTGGCGGTCAAGATACTCCTGTATGCTCCAGCTGTGGTTAGCAAGGGGCTTGCCTTGCCCCCTGGAGACAGCAGCCTCCAGGGGACGGCAAGCGAAATATATAGTCAATTAAGGTTTACTTCAGATCAATCTCGTATGCCTTGAGCACCCAAGGATTAACCTCCACAGATACCTGCATATAGTAGTTAGGCTTCTTCTCATCGGGATTTCCGTTGGGAACATCAGCACCTACGTTGAAGATATTCTTGACGGTAATCTTGTAGATGGTGTTGCGCAGAGTGGTGTAGTAACCAGTGAACTTCTGGTTCTGAGCCTCAACAGGAACATCGTAGTAGCAGAATCCCTGATGGAAGACCTCAATCTGGTAATTTTTACGGAACTCAGAAAGTTCGAGCTCTGTAGCGTCACATCTTCCGTTTTCATTTCTGTGCAGCTTTTCCTGCAGCAACTGCTCTACAGTCACATTGTCACCAAAGGGGTTGGTACAGCCAATACTGTTAATGATGCTCTGCAGTGAAGTGTAGATCTTGTGGTCATAGCGGTAGAAGGTTCCGTCAATGAAGTCAACGGCAGCATCAGCGTCAGATTTCAGAACCACCTTATACTTCATATACATAGCTGTATAGTCATTCCCGTCCTGTGTACCTCTGTTCTCGTTTGCCTGCCAGCAACACTCGCCAGTGTTACGAATCCGCTTGCAAAATTAGACCACAAAAACAACAAAAACAATAGTTGTTTCAGCAATTTGTTATATTTGCTAAATAAATTGTGAAATAGCATTAAATTGTCATTTCGACTACGTTTCTAAAGAGGATGAATGAAACTGTGTTTTTGGATTAAGCAAAGCCTGTCAATCCATAAATAATGGCAGTTTTCACAATTTAGCTGCCTAAATCAGACAAATAATGGCGAAGAAACAGTGGAGAAACTGTATCAGGAGCGTGGAGAATATGTTATGCAACATAAAAGACAGTAAAGCAAGAGCCAGAGACAGTTTCTTTGCTATTCTGACAAAACTTTATGTCTAAAAAAGACGATTGGGCTGTTTTTATTGTAACATAGGAATGAAACACATCAATGAAACACCCTTTTTCGCACATCGAAAGGCCCAGAAAGGATTCTTCACCCGTCTTTGAGGAAGAAATAAGTGCTCTGAAACGCACTTTTAGGGGACAAAAATTGCAATTAAAGGCGTTTTTCATCCCCTAAATGGGGCTTTTGAGGGCAAAAGGGGTATTTTCTCATGGATTTTACACAACCTACTGGGATGAAAATGCCAAAATGATGGCCAAACAGGAGCAATATACCTGTCTGCGGGATGCAAACCACAGCGAATTTGAACCAATGTGGAATAGGAGGGAGGGCAAGAATACCGAAAAGTAGAAGGGAAGAAGGCTCCTGCGAGAGGGGAACGGAGCGAGAGGAAAATAAAAGCGTCCTGCCTCTGCAGGGCTGAAAAGGCAGAAAGCGAAGAGGATCATACTGCATGGCCCGGCACAGCACGCTGCGATGGCAAAGTCAGCGCGTTGCGATGGCAAAGCATGCGCGTTGCGATGGCAAAGTCAGCGCGCAGGCCTTCTTTGGGCAGTACGCAGCTAAAAGGAAGGGAACAAGATGGTTCGTTGGACGCAAAAACCCGCCGATTGGAAATAAACATACTGCTCCACGAAAACAGGTTAAGATAAATGGCAGCAAAAAAGCCTTAAAGACTATCCTAAGATACTTGACAATGCGAGGGCAACCTTATATGAGAGCGAAAAGAAGATGCCTTATGTGCAGGATTCATTTAGCCTCCTGGACAGGTGCACTGCATACATCCGCCGTCCAACCCTAGGCTGGACGGTCAGAGAATATATATTACTTTGCAAAGTAAGCTTGCTTCATTCACCGTCCAGCCTTGGGTTGGACGGTCACGAACAACTTCTATCCAGACTTGAAGACGCACAGGAAGTGCCGAAGGAGCCTTCATCTCCATGCTGGCTAATTGGCTTCCCTTGTACAGCCTCTTGAGTTACCTTAAAATACGGCAAGGGCATCCGGGCTTGGACGAGCACAGAAGGAGCAAGGAAAGAACTTACCGCGAAGCCGGGGGCTGCTGATCTTCCTCTTCACCCTCAAAGACTACATTGGCAAAACCAAGGGAGAGGAAGAAGTGGCGAAGCTGGTCTTTGGCTGTTTGCCTGGCCAGCTGCATGTTCTCGGGAGTGAGGCAGCGGCGGCGCATGGCTTGTTCGGCACGACGAAGCATAGCCTTGCGGTCGGCGGCATTCCATTTTCCACTCTCGTAGAAACTGCGCACACGAGCCTCATCAATAAAGAGGTTGTCGAGCAGACGCACCTCTGGCAGGCGCACTTTGACAGTATCACCATAGGCCAAAGCCCAGTCGGGACTGCACTGACGGAAATCAACACCCAGCCTGAGAGTGCCCCTGTAGATGCGCACCAGCTGGTCATCCGAAGAGAGCCAATGACGACGGACGGTATCTATAATCTCCTCATCATCAATACTTAAGAACTCCCACTGACCGATGCTGCGTATGGCCTGGATGCGCATAGGAGTCGGTTGTGCCACCAGAGGACGGCTTACCGAGAAGCCGAAGAGCGACTTGATGCCCTTGCCTGTGGTGAGATAGCGCACACCCAATATAACTGCCAGCACAAGCAAGGCCAGAAGCAAGAGCCGGAGAAGGAAACGCTGGATGATCTTCATCGCTTACCTCCTTCCCATCGCACCACAGAGTGGTCATTGTCGTAATAGGCAGCAGGATCGGAGAGGTCCAGTCCGCTACGGAAAGTGACCACCACGTGGTCGGGCTTATAGCCCAGTTGCACCATGAGGGGTATGATGATGCGGGCGGCACTCTCGCGCGCGCGTTCTATTATATCTGTCTGTCCCATTCCTGCTATGATGCTCTCCACTCCCTGCGCCGAAAGCTCTGTCATCTCGCGGTCGGTGTATCCGCTGCGCAGCAGACTGAGGTACTGACGCACTCCGGCATGATCTACACTGGAGGACGTAAGGATGACGCGCGGGTCGGGCAAAGTGATGTGGATGAGGGAGTCGTGCTTCTCCACATTCCGCTCAGAGAAGGAGGAGAAATCCACATAAGCCTTGAAGGTGGCATCTATAGGGATGGCTATCTTGCGGTCACCCAAGTGGAACGTCTGTTCATAGGAATAGCCGAAGAATTTTCCCTGGAACCGAATCAAGTCGTCATGCGTCACCACCTTGTGTATGCGGTATTCGGATGTATAGAGACGGCTCTGGGCACGCAGGCGCAGCACGGCATCCGCGCTATCGACCCGAACAGAGTCGGCAGAACGGCCGCTTGTGATGTGCTTGAGGGAACAGTCCCTGAAACCGTCAATGGCCACAAACACCACAAGCACAACAAGTGCCAGATAGATAAATGCTCTCTTCATAAGTATTGCAAAGTTAGTGAAAATATCAGCGAAGCGGCTCAAAGCGAGGACTTTTTTATTCTACCTGGCTGGAAAAAGACTCCTGCCACCTACCCTACAGCGGTTTTTGAGGCAAAGAAAAACATGCCGGGAGGTGTGACTTCTGTGGGTGAATGTGTTGGTGGGGATTGTTTTTTTTCCTAACTTTGTGAGTAGATAAACAGTCAAAACACACTAAAGGAAGTGATATGAGAAAGAGACAAATCCTGATGATGGCGCTCATAGCAGTGGCAATGGCCGCATGCAAGGGTAACAAAAGTAAGGAGACACTGGATCTGCTGCCTATGGCTGAGCAGGATACAGTGACACACAGCACGGCCAGTTGCGACTTCAACGACAGCATAAAGGCATGGGACAGCAAGGTGATGTTCCTCATCCACCGCGAACCATGCGACTCGATGCCTGTGGTCACCGACCAGTACGGCACGAAATTCAAGGATAACATCTTCGAGCTGACCATCACAAAGGATGGGACTAACTTGTTCCACCGCTGGTTTACAAAGAATGACTTCCGCCATCTGCTGAACGAAGACTTCAAACAGCATGGCATGTTTGACGGTTTCCGTTGCTCTGGCTATGCCGACGGAATACTGACCTTCGGCACCTGCGTGAGCTATCCCGAGAGCGATATGTCGCAACCGTTCCTCATCAAAATCAGCCGCAACGGCAGTTTCACCATCGAGCAGGACAATACGCCCATCAATGAGAATCCTGCCGACAGCCTGATGGACGACGAATAAAAGCGGGGAACTTCCAGTCCGTTTTATCGGTCAGAGAGACAGTTCACAGGTCAGAGATTTAAGGCCAAGTGTTTTTTTGCCTCAGTTTATCGGCTATCGGTCTGCGGCTTAGGGAAAAAGGTTATCATCCAGAGCCAACTGACCATAAGGAGAGAGGCCCTACCGAAGACGATGGAAAATAGCGTGGGCGGCATACAGAGATGTCTGTATGCCGCCCACGAGTGTATTGTGAGGGACGATACTATGCCAAGAAGCGGTCGGCCTGTTCGGCAAAGGCTTGCATGCTGGGAAGCACACAGTCGGCACCAGAGTCCCACAGGACAGCATCGGGAAGCGGGCCGGTGTTGAGAGCCAGCGTGTAGATACCAGCCGCATGGCCAGCCTGCACGCCCAGAGGAGCATTCTCCACCACCATTGCTTCACTGGCCTTCACACCCGCCTTGTCCAGTCCGATGAGATAGGGTTCGGGATTGGGCTTGCCGTGACGCACGTCGAAGGCGGTGACCATAAGGTCTGCATGGAAGCAGCCAGGGAAAGCATGTTCCAACCGCTCGAGCAAGCTGCGCTGCCCGCTGCCCGTCACAAGGACGATACGAAGCCCTCGTGCGCGTACATTATCTAATAATACGCGCGCGTAAGGCATGGGTGCTGCCTCGGGAAGAGTGTTGAAGAGTGCGCTCTTCACGCGATAGATTTCCTCTATCTCCTCTGCTGTAGCCCTACGGCCCCAAGTGCGCATGGCCAGCATATCCACTGTGCCACTGCCTGTGCGACCCTCATTCATATAGACCTCTTGCGGTGTCATGTGCAGACCAAACTGCTCTACCGCCCCACACCAGGCCTTTACGTGGTTGGGCATAGAGTCGAAGAGGACTCCGTCCATATCAAAAAGAACGGCCTTGAGGTTTCTCGCCTCCTGGCCGTCCTTCTGTTTCTGTGAAATATCCAATGCTGTGAGGATTTACTTCTGAAGACGCTCCTTGATGGCCTCAGTCTCCTTCTCGTAACCAGGCTTGCCCAAGAGAGCGAACATGTTCTTCTTATAAGCCTCCACACCAGGTTGGTTGAAGGGATTCACACCCAGCACCAGACCGCTGATACCACAAGCCTTCTCGAAGAAGTAGATGAGCTGACCCAGGTTGTAGGCATCCAGTCGAGGTACACTCACACGGATATTGGGTACACCGCCATCCACATGTGCAAGCTGAGTACCCAGCTCTGCCATCTTGTTCACTTCATCCACACGCTTGCCCTCCAGGAAGTTGAGACCGTCCAGGTTCTCGTCATCATGGGGGAAGAGCAACTTGTGCTCGGGCTGCTCCACGCTCACTACTGTCTCGAAGATAGTGCGCTCACCCTCCTGAATCCACTGACCCATAGAGTGGAGATCGGTGCTGAAGTCAACGGCTGCAGGGAAGATACCCTTGAGATCCTTACCCTCTGACTCGCCATAGAGTTGCTTCCACCACTCGTTCATATAATGGAGCTTGGGCTGGAAGTTAACCAGTATCTCTATCTTCTTGCCCTTGTTGTAGAGTGCGTTACGCACTGCTGCATACTGGGCGCTTATGTTCTGGCTGAAAGGAACATCAGCTGCAGTGGCACGTTCCATATCGGCAGCACCCTGCACGAGGCTGGCTATATCGAAGCCTGCAACGGCAATGGGAAGCAATCCCACGGGAGTGAGTACGCTGAAGCGGCCACCCACATTGTCGGGGATAATGAATGATGTGTAGCCCTCGCGGTCGGCTGTTGTGCGTGCGGCACCCTTGTGAGCGTCGGTCACAGCCACTATCACCTTGCGAGCCACATCCAGTCCGCGCTGCTCCTCACACTGCTTCTTGAGCAGACGGAAAGCCAAGGCAGTCTCGGTGGTCGTGCCACTCTTGCTGATATTGATGACTCCGAACTTGCGGTTCTTGAGGTACTCTGTGAGTTCATACAGGTAGTCCTCACCGATGTTGTTGCCTGCAAAGAGGATATTAGGGTTCTCACCCTTGTTGACCAGCCACTGGAAACTGTTGCCCAGAGCCTCGATGACAGCACGTGCACCCAGATAAGAACCTCCGATACCTGCTACTACCACAGTGTCGCAGTGCTCACGCAGAGTGTTGGCACATGACTGCAACTGCTCCAGGAACTCAGGAGTGATCTGGCTGGGAAGGTGTAGCCAACCCAGAAAACCGTTGCCATCACAAGTAGCATTCTCCAATGCCTGCTGAGCAGAAGCTACAGCACCCTCGTAGGCAGTAACGTCCTCGGGGGCAATCAGCGTCTTGCTGATGTCTAACTTAATCATAATTAAATGTGTATTTAACTGAATTACAATCTTTACTTATGTACCTTACCGACTGGCTCACAGCCAGTCACACGGCTCTCACGAGCCACTGGACGCCCCTTAGCGGAACGCCTCGCTGAGCAAGCCAATCTCGATGGACGGGCTCACACGGCGATAGAGGATATTATAGGCAGCGTCCAGGATGGGCATGTTGACCCTCATGGGACGGTTGATCTCCTGCATGCACTTGGCACCGAAGTAGCCCTCGGCTATCATGCGCATCTCTGCCTGGGCGCTCTGAACGCTGTAGCCCCGGCCTATCATGGTGCCGAACATGCGGTTGCGGCTGAACTGGCTGTAGCCCGTAACAAGCAGATCGCCCGTATAGACAGAGTCACACACGTTGCGGGGGATGGGACAGGCAGCATTGAGAAAGCGCTGCATCTCCTGTATGGCATTGCTCATGAGCACTGCCTGGAAGTTGTCGCCGTAGTTCATGCCGTTGCAGATGCCCGAAGCGAGTGCATATACATTCTTGAGCACACTGGCATACTCGATGCCTGTAACGTCCTGACTCACCTTGGTGCGCACGTAATCGTTCTGCAGCAAGGAGGCAAACTCCCTGGCGCGAGCCAGATCGGCACAGCCCACAGTGAGATAGGTGAGGTGGTTCATGGCCACTTCCTCGGCATGGCTGGGACCACCGATGACCGCCAACTGCTCCTGCGGCACACCATACATCAGACCGAGATAATCGGTGCAGATGAGGTTCTCGCCCGGCACAATGCCCTTGATGGCCGTTACCAGGAACTTGGAGCGAAGCTTGACATGAAGATGCTCGAGCGTTCCTTTGAGGAAAGGAGAGGGAAGCACTAGGATGAGAGTCTGACAGGCATCGGCCACCTCGTTGATATCATCGGTGAGAGTGACCCGGCTCATGTCGAAGTGCACCTGCGAGAGGTAGGCCGGATTGTGTCCGGTATGCCTGAACTGTTCCACTCGTTCGGCATTACGCATATACCAATGTATGTGCGGAACACTCTCGAGCAGAATCTTGGCAATGGCTGTTGCCCAGCTTCCTCCGCCGATGACACCTACCTGACCTGTCATGCTGTCCATTGTGCGATGGTCTCCTGAGAGGGACGCTCAATGTCGAGTTTGTACTTCTTTACTATTTCGATAATCTGCTGCTGAACCTTGGCTGGTGCCACTCCCTGCAGTGTGCTTACGAGATTGTAGCCGGCCTTACGCAGGATGGGGATAATCTCCGAGGGGATACCCTTCTCCAGGAAGAGCTCATCCTTGTCGCGGGGAGCCTTCACCTCAGGCTTCATCTGCGGGAAGAGCATCACCTCGCCTATGGCAAACTTGCCTGTGAGAAGCATCACCAGACGATCGATACCGATGCCGATGCCGAAGGTGGGAGGCATTCCGTACTGCAGAGCACGCAGGAAATCGTGGTCGATGATCATAGCCTCATCGTCCCCCTTGTCGGCCAGCTTCATCTGGTCAACGAAGCGCTGCTCCTGGTCGATGGGGTCATTGAGCTCGCTGTAGGCATTTGCCAGCTCCTTGCCATTGACCATCAACTCGAAGCGCTCCGTGAGTCCGGGCTTCGAGCGGTGCATCTTGGTCAGAGGCGACATCTCCACAGGATAGTCGGTGATGAAGGTGGGCTGGATGAAGGAACCCTCACAGGTCTCTCCGAAAATCTCGTCTATCAGCTTACCCTTGCCCATTGTCTCATCCACCTCGATGCCCAACTTCTTGGCCACATCGCGTATCTCATCCTCATTCATGGGATAGAGGTCGTAGCCAGTCTTCTCCTTGATGGCATCCAGAATAGGCAGACGGCGGAAGGGAGCCTTGAAGGAAATCACCTTACCGTCTATCTCCACCTCGGGCTTACCGTTGACCGCAGTACAAATCTCCTCGAGCATCTTCTCGGTGAAGCCCATTCCCCAGTTGAGGTCCTTGTAGCTCACATAAAGCTCCATGCAGGTAAACTCGGGATTGTGAGTCTTGTCCATACCCTCGTTGCGGAAGTTCTTGCCCATCTCATACACTCCCTCAAAGCCGCCCACAATGAGGCGCTTGAGGTAAAGCTCCGTAGCGATACGCATGTACATATCCTGATTGAGGGCATTGAAATGCGTGATGAAGGGGCGGGCACTGGCACCACCTGCGATGTTCTGCAGGATAGGGGTATCCACCTCAGTATATCCTGCATCATCGAGAATGCGGCGCAGAGTGCGCACGATGGTTGCTCGCTTGAGGAAAGTATCCTTCACGCCGTTGTTGACAATGAGGTCAACATAACGCTGGCGGTAGCGCAACTCGGGGTCGTCAAAAGCGTCGAACACATTGCCCTCGGCATCTGTCTTCACGATGGGCAGGGGACGAAGGCTCTTGGAGAGCACAGTCATCTCTGTCACATGCACGCTTATCTCGCCGGTCTTGGTGCGGAACACATAGCCCTTCACGCCGATGAAGTCGCCCAGGTCGAGGCACTTCTTGAACACGATGTTGTACAAATCCTTGTTCTCATCGGGGCAGATAGCATCACGCTGCACATACACCTGTATGCGTCCCTTGCTGTCCTGCAGCTCAGCAAAGCCAGCCTTGCCCATGATGCGCTTGCTCATGATACGTCCGGCAATGCTCACATTGCGGCTGTTCTCGGGTGTGGCGGTAGCGGGAATCTCCTCTCCGTCCTCTCCCACAGTGGTGGGCAGGTCAACAAATGACTCACGGATTTCCGTGCTCCAGGCATCCACAGGATACTCAGCAGCGGGATAAGGGTCAATGCCCAGGTCGCGCAACTGCTGCAGGTTATTTCTTCTGACAATCTCCTGATCGCTCAATTCGAGTATATTCATCGTACTTATACCTTATTATATATATTCCAAATTTCGTGCGCAAAGTTACGCAGAAATCTCAGATAAGGCAAGAAATAAGGCACACGGATGACTGAAACGGCCCGAAACGGCCAACAAAAGCGCCCGTACCACCTACTTCACCACTCTCTTCCCTCCTCTTGATACATAGATTCCACAGGCCGGCTTGCCTGTCACCTTGCGTCCCTGGAGGCCGCAGATGCTGCTTGCTGACATTTTGCAGGAATAGGAATTGAGATGCAGAAGGGGATGGAGGTTCTGGCAAGAAGCAGTCTCGCTGGCGGAAGAACGGGCTAAGAAACAATGCCCGCTGCGTCATCCGGCACACGGATGCTTTTTCTGACCATCAGCGCACAGCGGTGCATCAGCCATCGCAGCGCGGTGCATCGGCCATCGCAGCACGCTCCGTTGGGATTCGCAGCGCAATGCATTTGACGCCAACCCCATCTGCCACGTTACCGCCATTGCTTCCCCCGAGGAAGTTTGCCTCGCCTGACCATCCGCCCCAACTGGCTTCTGCGTCTGCAAAAAAACTCAGCAGGAAAGGGCAAAGAAGAGTATTCACGCTTGTGAAATCCGTACATCTGCTCCATGATTGAGCACAAACCGCCTGGCCACCCAACTCTACCCTCCCAACGAGGCGGGAGAGACGAAAATCCGGAGCAAGGTTGCTTGACAGGGACATATCGTACACCTTTCCGAGCCACTTCCCTCCACGGATTCCACAGAGGCAGTCAAATGCAGGAAGCCCATGACTGCTTTGCCTACAGGAAAATGATTCCCGTTTGGGGCAAAGCAGCCATGGGCTTCAGTGGGGTTGTCTCCGTGAGGCAGCCAAAGTGCCTCTGGAGGGCAAGGGGGTCAGAGTCTCACCTTCTCCTTCACCGCCTTTGACTCATTATGCAGGCGATCGAGGGCTGTAACCACATATACATAATCGGTGTTGCCACCCTCGTAGGCCAGAGGAAGGAAGGTCTGGCTGGTGATGCACAGGATATGAGAGGAATCCTCCAAATCCACCTTCTCGCCCTTGACAAAGCGATACACCACATACTGACGGGCCTTCTGCATCTCCTTCTTGCCTCTTGGAGCCCTCCAGAAGAGCACCGGACCGTTCTCCGTCCAAAGTACAGTGGTGCGACGAGGCTTCTTGGGACGCTTGGAGTCTATCCAAGGCATGATGGGCTGAAGGGCTGGGGTGCTGTGATAAACCTGCCTGAGCATATCCTGATAGCCCTGGGGGTTCTGGCAAACAGCGGCTGCATACCACTGGCAACTGCCATAGATGCCCGGAAGAGAGCGCTGGAGATTATACTTGAGAGCCATCTGATGCTGGCTGGGATTGGCAGGATCGGGATGCTTGACCGTACGTTCCACCGACTGGCCGATATAGAGAGGACGGTTGCCGGCATGGTTGCTCCACCAGCGGATAAGCGTCTCATAGTCGGCTGCACGGTTGCCCACCTCCCAATAGAGCTGTGGCAGATTGTAATCCACCCATCCCTGACGCACCCACTCGAGCACATCGGCATAGAGGTCATCGTAGTTCTGCAGTCCGTTGGTAGCACTTCCATCAGGGTCGGTGCGCTGGTTGCGATAGATGCCAAAGGGCGAAACGCCGAACTTCACCCAAGGTTTCACCTTGCGCAAGTCGTGGCACATCTGCTTGACAAAGAGGTTGACATTCTGACGTCGCCAGTCGCCACGGTCCATTCCATTGCCATACCTTGCATAAGAAGCGTCATCGGGAATGGGAATACCCGCAGCGGGATAGGGATAGAAATAGTCATCTATGTGAATGCCATCCACATCATAACGGCGCACAATGTCGCACGCCACCTGACAGATATAGTCGCGGTTCTCGGGACAACCTGGATCAAAGAGCAACAAACCGTCATAATCGAAGAAACGGTCGGGGTGACGGAAGTACTCATGCGTGTTGGCCATTGCTGTCGTACCCTTTGTCTTGGCACGATAAGGGTTGATCCAGGCGTGCAGTTCCATCTGTCGGGCATGACACTGCTCTATCATCCACTGCAAGGGATCCCAATAAGGATTGGGAGCCAGCCCCTGCTGACCGGTCAGATAACGACTCCAAGGTTCCAGCTCACTGGGATAGAGCGCATCGCCCTCACAGCGTACCTGAAAGAAGATGGCATTGATGCCATCGCGCTGAAGGTCATCGAGCTGGCTTGTCAACACTTGTTGCATACGCTCACGACCCATCCCCTGAAACTGCCCATTCACACTCTGAATCCAGGCACCACGAAATTCCCTCTTAGGGTTTCCTGCCAAGGCCACCGCTGTCAGCAGCAGAAGCCAAACAAACATGTACTTTCTCATAACGGGTACAAATATACAATTATTCTGCGACACTGGCCTGCACAAGGGCCAAGTACTTTCTGCAGACGCCCGAAAAAGCGGAAATAACAAAACGAAAGCGCGCATGCTTGGCTATATTTCAAATTTTAAGTAATTTTGCACTTCCAATTGACTTAGCGAAAGCCACGCATTGGCCCACGCCACTAAAATGGAAGCATAGTATGCAGCAACAGACCATATAAGCAATAGGATATGAAACACACGCTCAGAAGTGCCGTTTGCACCCAAGGTAGGCGCATGGCAGGTGCCCGCGCTCTGTGGGTTGCCAATGGAATGAAACGCGAACAGTTTGGCAAGCCCATCATCGCTATTGTCAACTCGTTCACACAGTTCGTGCCCGGCCACACCCATCTGCATGAGGCGGGTCAAATCGTCAAGCAAGAGATAGAAAGACTGGGATGCTACGCCGCGGAATTCAATACGATAGCCATTGATGACGGTATTGCAATGGGACACGACGGAATGCTCTACAGCCTGCCCAGCCGTGATATCATAGCCGACAGCGTAGAATACATGGTGAACGGACACAAGGCAGATGCCATGATATGCATATCCAACTGCGACAAGATCACACCGGGAATGCTGATGGCAGCCATGAGACTGAACATCCCTGCCGTATTCGTGAGCGGCGGTCCTATGGAAGCCGGACAGTACAAAGGCGAGAACCTGGACCTGATAACGGCGATGATCAAGGGTGCCGACCCCACTGTGAGCGATGCAGAACTGGCAGAGGTGGAGGACAGAGCCTGCCCAGGATGCGGCTGCTGCAGCGGTATGTTCACCGCCAACTCCATGAACAACCTCACCGAAGCCATTGGTCTGTCACTCCCCGGAAACGGCTCCATCCTGGCTACACACGCCAATCGTGTGCGACTCATGCAGGATGCAGCACGCCTGATAGTGAAGAACGCACTGGCCTACTACGAGGATGGAGACGAGAGCGTACTGCCCTGCTCCATCGCCACCAGACAGGCTTTCCTCAATGCCATGACGCTTGACATCGCCATGGGAGCAAGCACCAACACCGTGCTTCACCTGCTGGCAGTGGCCCAGGAGGGCAATGTGGATTTCACCATGAAGGATATCGACGCGCTGAGCCGCCGCACACCTTTCCTGTGCAAGCTCTCTCCCAACTCACAGAGATACTCCATCCAGGAATACAACAGGGCAGGCGGAACGCTCAACCTGCTGGGCGAACTGGCCAAGGGAGGCTTGTTGGACACAAGCGTGAAGCGCGTGGATGGTGCCACTCTGGCCGAAGACATCGAGAAGTACAGCGTCATGAAACCCCAAGTGGATGCAGAGGCTGTGCGCATCTATACAAGTGCTCCCGGCGGAAGATTCTGCAACAAGCTGGGTGCCCAGAGCAACACCTACCCCTCGCTGGACACTGACCGCGAGCAGGGATGCATCCGCGACATCGAGCACGCCTACACCAAGGATGGCGGAATGGCCATTCTCTTTGGCAACATAGCGCAGGACGGTTGTGTGGTGAAGACCGCTGGAGTAGATGAGAGTATCTGGCACTTCGAGGGTCCGGCTGTGGTGTTCGACTCGCAGGAGGAAGCTTGCGAAGGCATTCTGGGCGGCAAGGTGAAGAAGGGAGATGTGGTGGTCATCACGCACGAGGGACCCAAGGGTGGCCCTGGAATGCAGGAGATGCTCTACCCCACCAGCTATATCAAGAGCATGCACATGGGCAAGGAGTGTGCGCTGATTACCGACGGTCGCTTCAGCGGCGGCACAAGCGGACTGAGCATCGGCCATATCTCACCCGAAGCAGCCAGCGGCGGCAACATAGGCAAGATACTCGACGGCGACATCATCGAGATTGACATCCCCTCACGCAGCATCAACGTACACCTCTCCGACGAGGAACTGGCAGCACGCGAACAGCGTCCCATGACCCGTCATCGCGAGGTGAGCCGGGCGCTCAGAGCCTATGCACAGAGCGTGTCAAGTGCCGACAAGGGCGGAGTGAGAATCATAGATTAAGCAAAGGCCCTTTATAAATTTCCCCGAAGAGCAGACTGGCCTTCCCATCCGAAGAAGTTCTCCAGGGGAGCAAAATACATTCTGAAGTACTATATATAATATGAATAAGGACAAGATAAAGGCCAACGGCGAGCACGAAACCGCTTCCGCCGCCAACGAGTGCGAGCGTATAACGGGCGCCGAAGCCATGATGCGCTCTCTGGAACACGAGGGAGTGGATGTGCTGTTCGGCTATCCGGGCGGTGCCATAATGCCTACCTACGATGCTCTCTACGACCATAAGGAGACATTGCACCACATTCTGGTGCGCCACGAACAAGGTGCCGTACATGCCGCACAGGGTTATGCTCGGGTGTCGGGAAGAGTGGGATGTGCCATTGTCACCAGCGGTCCGGGTGCCATGAACACCATTACAGGTGTGGCAGATGCCATGATGGACTCCACGCCCATGGTGGTCATCTGCGGACAGGTGGGAGCTGCCATGCTGGGAACCGACGCTTTCCAGGAGGTGGATGTCATAGGTGTAACCCAACCCATCACGAAGTGGGCTTTCCAGATAAGAAAGGCCGAAGACATCGCATGGGCAGTAAGCCGGGCATTCTATATCGCACGCAGCGGCCGTCCAGGTCCGGTGGTGCTGGATTTTGCCAAGAATGCACAGACGGGCATGGTAGATTACAAGCCTGCCCACGTTGATTTCATACGCTCCTACAAGCCCGTTCACGTCCCCTCCGAAGCCACCATTGAGGAGGCTGCCCGCCTGATAAACAACAGCGTGAAGCCCTTTGCACTGGTGGGGCAAGGAGTGGAGCTGGGCGAAGCCAGAGAGGAGCTGAAGGCTCTGCTCGAGAAAGCGCAGATTCCCGCAGGATGCACCATGCTGGGTCTGAGTGCCCTGCCCACCGACCACCCACTGAATATGGGCATGCTGGGAATGCACGGCAACCTTGGTCCCAACGTGATGACCAACCAATGTGATCTGCTTATCGCCATCGGCATGCGCTTCGACGACCGTGTGACAGGCAAACTGGAAACCTACGCCAAGCAGGCCCGCATCATACACTTCGACATCGACCCCAGCGAGATAAACAAGAATGTGAAGGTGGATGTGGCCGTTGTGGGCAACTGCAAGCAGACACTCCAGAGGGTGACCGAACTGGTGGAGCCGGCCCGTCATCAGGCTTGGGTGGATGGTTTCAAGCCGTATGAGGACAAGGAGGACTACAAAGTCATCCAGCCTGCAATACATCCCACCGAAGGACCCTTGCTGATGGGCGAGGTGGTGAGAGCCGTAAGCGAAGCCACCGCACACAAGGCTATCCTGGTCACCGACGTAGGTCAGAACCAGATGTTCGGCTGCCGCTACTTCCAGTTCAGCGAAGCCCGCAGCGTGGTGACCAGCGGTGGATGCGGCACGATGGGCTTTGGCCTGCCTGCTGCCATAGGAGCTACCTTTGGAGCGCCAGAGCGTACGGTGTGCATGTTCTGCGGCGACGGCGGTCTGCAGATGACCATCCAGGAGCTGGGTACCATCATGGAACAGCAGTCGCCAGTGAAGATCATCCTGCTCAACAACAACTTCCTGGGCAATGTGCGCCAGTGGCAATACATGTTCTTTCAGAAGAGATATTCGTTCACTCCCATGCTCAACCCCGACTACGAGCAGATTTCTGCAGCCTACGGAATTCCCTCACGAACCGTCATTGACCGCGCCGATCTGAACGACGCCATCAGTGAAATGCTCAGCACAGACGGCCCCTTCCTGCTGCAATGTGCCATCAAGGAAGAGGACAATGTGCTGCCGATGACTCCTCCAGGAGCCAGTGTGGATGAAATGTTGCTGGACATCAAGTAAGGACGAACAACTGCAAGAGAAAAGACATGGAGACAAACAAGAACATAGGAGCGGCTGAGTGCGGTGACTGCAACACCTGCGGCAAGTGCGGAAGCCTGGAGTGCCCCGAGGGAGTGACGCTCTACACAATGATCATCTATAGCGAGAACTTCGCCGGCATACTCAATCAGATAACTGCCGTATTCACCCGCAGGCAGGTCAACATCGAGACACTCAACGTGTGCGCCAGCAGTACACCAGGCGTGCATAAATACACCATCACCTGCTACTGCACCGAGGAGATGGCCATCATGCTCACCAAACAGATAGAGAAAAAGATAGACGTGCTGCAGGCCAACTACTTCACCGACGATGAGCTGTTCATTCTGGAGGCCTGCCTACTGAAGCTCAGCACGCCCATCGTGCTCGAGAATGACAATGTGGGCAAGATTATCCGCAAGCACGGAGCACGCATCGTGGAGGTGAACCCCACCTACACCATCGTGGAGAAGAAGGGTGATACCGAGGAAATACTCAAGCTCTACAGGAGCCTCAACCACCTGGATGTGGTGCTGCAGTTCGTTCGCTCTGGACGTATAGCTGTGACCAAGAGCCTGGTGGAGACACTCGACAAGTACCTGGAGGAAAGAATGAAGGAGAAATGAGTGACATGAAACTTCCAAAGATAGACACCTACGACGTGCTGGTGGAACCCTTCCACGTGGATTTCACGGGACATCTGTTCCTGGGCGTACTGGGCAACCATCTGCTCAATGCAGCCGGCAAGCACTCACAGAAGAGGGGATGGGGAATAGGCGCACTCAATGAGACGCAGCACACATGGGTGCTCTCACGCCTCTGCATCGAAATGAACGAGATGCCCAAGCAGTACGAACAGGTGAGCATCCAGACGTGGGTAGAGGGAGTGATGAAGCTCTTCACGAGCCGTAACTTCGCCATCCTGCATCCCGACGGCACTCCATACGGTTATGCCCGCAGCATTTGGGCGATGATAGATGTCAACACCCGCAAGCCATGCGACCTGCTTACCTTATATAATGGGGATATTCTCAACTATGTGGTAGCAGATGAGGAGAACATCTGTCCCATCGAGGGTCACGGACGCTTCCGCTTCAAGGAGCCCCAGTTGGTGCGCACCATCGACACCTACTACAGCGATACCGACATCAACGGGCATATCAACAGCATCAAGTACATAGAGCACATCCTGGACCTCTTGCCCAAAGAGCGCTTCCAGGAGCAGCCTCCCAAGCGACTGGAGATAGCCTACAAGACCGAAGCATACATGGGCGACAGGCTTTCCTTCTACGTTCAGCAGGGCGAAGAGAGCAACGAGATGGAGGTGGAAGTGCGTAAAAATGAAAGCGAAATAGCTTGTCAAGCAAAAATATGCTTCTAAATAGTCGTATTTGGATTATAATTCGTAACTTTGCACTCGATATTACAAAGCCCGCCTGACCACCGTGCGCAATCCACAGGAACGCAGCGGCACAAGGGCTGACAGCGAGAGAGATAAAGAATAACATTAAGCTAAAATATTTAGAAAAATGGCAAAGATGAATTTTGGTGGCGTTATCGAAGAGGTAATGACACGCGAGGAATTTCCCCTGGAGAAAGCACGCGAGGTGCTCAAGAACGAGACCATCGCAGTTTTGGGCTACGGCATACAGGGCCCTGGACAGGCATGCAACCTGCGTGACAATGGCTTCAACGTGATTGTAGGCCAGCGTAAAGGCAAGACATATGACAAGGCAGTGGCCGACGGATGGGTACCCGGCGAGACTCTCTTCTCACTGGAAGAGGCAGCCGAGAAGGGCACCATCATCTGCATGCTGCTCTCTGATGCAGGCCAGATTCAGGTTTGGCCCACCATCAAGCCTTATCTGACAGCAGGCAAGACCCTGTATTACTCTCATGGCTTTGCCATCAACTGGAACGACCGCACAGGTGTGGTTCCCCCCAAGGATATCGATGTGATCATGGTAGCACCCAAGGGTTCAGGCACCTCACTGCGTACAATGTTCATGGAGGGCCGCGGACTCAACTGCTCTTACGCTGTTTATCAGGACGCATCAGGCCATGCCGAGGAGAAGACTCTGGCCTTTGGTATCGGCATCGGTGCAGGCTATATGTTCAAGACCACATTCCAGCGCGAGGCTACCAGCGACCTTACAGGCGAGCGCGGTTCGCTGATGGGTGCCATCCAGGGACTGCTGCTGGCACAGTACGAAGTGCTGCGCGAGAACGGCCATTCTCCCTCTGAAGCTTTCAACGAGACCGTTGAGGAGCTGACCCAGAGCCTTGGCCCCCTCTTCGGTGAGAAGGGTATGGACTGGATGTATGCCAACTGCTCTACCACCGCACAGCGCGGTGCTCTGGACTGGGCTCCCCGCTTCCACGATGCCATCAAGCCCGTGATGGAGTGGCTGTACTACTCTGTGAAGACCGGCAACGAGGCTCAGATCTCCATCGACAGCAACTCCAAGCCCGACTATCGCGAGAAGCTCAACGAGGAGCTGAAGGCTATGCGCGAGAGCGAGATGTGGCAGGCCGGCGTGACCGTGCGCAAGCTTCGTCCCGAGAACGACTAATAAGCCGAAGGGCCAGCCACCGGCTCAGCCGCCTCCACCGGGGTACTGACTGCAGCCGGCCTACCTGACCCGGAAGAAGGAGTTTCACACTCCTGGCGATGCACCACGGTGCGATGCCCAACGCAGCACGCTGCGATGACCGATGCAGCACGCTGCAATGGCACATGCAGTGCACTGCACCATTCGCCCCACCCAAGCGGGTGACGGTGAGCAGAGCGTGAGACCAACACCCAAACTCCCCCAAGTGGGAAGGGACAGACTAATGGGGACATCAGAGTATGAATGCTCAGACCAATCCCCTACCCTGCCATCCCACTGGGCCAACCAATCCCAAGAGGGGAAGGAACACACCATGCGTTCCCTCCCCTCTTTATCTGTTTCAATAAGAAGAGTACCACAAGGCAAATGACTTCTTTATCTAACCACCTCCTACGACTGCTGGCCTTCAGCCTCTTGGCAGTCACACTCACAGCCATACCCGCGTATGGCCAGTCACCCGAATATGGTCTTGTCAACGTGTCAGCCTGCAACACACGCTCCGAAGCCGCCTATAGTGCAGGCCAGGAATCGCAAGCGGTGATGGGAATGCCCGTGGAGATACTGGGCAGGCACCACGAATGGACACACATCAGAACGCCCGAAGGCTACGAGCACTGGACGCTGACATCTACCCTGAAGAGCATGAGCCGGGAGCAACTGACCGAATGGAACAGGGCCGAGCAGGCCGTTGTCACGGCACTCACAACATGGATTTACGAGAAACCATCCGCCAAGTCGGCCCACGTGAGCGATGCTGTGGGAGGCGACCGGCTGAGATACCTGGGCACCCGAAGAGGATTCATCGAAGTGGGTTTCCCCGATGGCCGCACAGGCTTCATCAGCAAGAAGGATGCCATGAAGCTGAGCCGGTGGCGAAGGGAAGTGCCTCGGGATGCCGCCTCCATACTGCACACCGCCCACTCGCTGATGGGTGTCCCCTACATGTGGGGCGGCACATCACCCAAGGGAGTGGATTGCAGCGGGTTTGTGCGCACAGTCCTCTACCTGCACGACATCATCATACCGCGCAATGCATCGCAGCAGGCACTGGTGGGCGAGCACATCGAGATTGCCGGCGACTTCTCCAACCTGCAGCCCGGCGACCTGCTCTTCTTCGGCTCGAAGAATGCCGACGGGAGTGCCAGGCGCGTGGTGCATGTGGGCTTCAGCCTGGGTGGCAAGCGGTTTATACACTCATTGGGCCGCGTACACACGGGCAGCTTCGACCCTGCCGACCAGGATTATGACGAATACGAACTGAACCGTCTGCTGTTTGCCGCGCGCATTCTGCCCTATGTGAACAGCGACCCCAAGATACAGACTACCGACCGAATTCCACTATATAACTGAACGCATTCCATTATACAACTGACCGCATTCCACTATACAACTGACCGCGAGCGCACAGTCTGCCGCCTGTCCGTCGGGACAGAAACGGGACTGCCGGCACATCACAACATCATAAACCCCAAGAATACAAAGTATGACCACACGTCGCACATTCCTCCGAAATACAGCACTGGCTACAGCAGCCCTTGCCACCAACCCGATTCCCCTGTTTGCCGTCAACCGCAAGGTGAAGGCACGCAGGCAGTTGAAACTCACCTTTGAGCCATACGAACTGAAGTTGCGCCACGTCTTCACAGTGGCCACATACTCGCGCAGCACCACACCCGACATACAGGTTCGCCTGGACTACGACGGATTCACGGGCTACGGAGAGGCCAGCATGCCGCCTTACCTGGCGGCAGAACTGGGCACGACAGAGAGTGTGATGCAGTTTCTGGAGCGTGCTGCCGAAGTGCTCAAGCAGTTTGACAACCCCTTCCGCATGGAAGACATCCTCGCCTGCATCGACCAGCTGGACAAGGGTAACGCAGCAGGAAAAGCCGCGATCGACATTGCCCTGCACGACCTGGTGGGCCGCATCATGGAACAGCCCTGGTATCAGATATGGGGGCTGAACCCCTCGAAAGCCCCTTCCACCACCTTCACCATCGGCATCGACAAGCCTGATGTGGTGCGCGAAAAGACGAAGGAGTGCGCCGACAAGTTCAACATCCTGAAGGTGAAGCTGGGCAGGGACAACGACAAGGAGATGATAGAGACCATACGCAGCGTCACCCCTCTGCCCATTGCAGTGGATGCCAACCAGGGATGGAAGGACAGGCAGCAGGCACTCGACATGATTCTGTGGCTGCACGAGCAGGGTGTGGTGATGGTGGAGCAGCCTATGCCCAAGACCCGACTGGACGATATAGCCTGGGTGACACAGCAGTCACCCCTGCCCATATTCGCCGATGAGAGCATACAGAGGCTGGCCGACATACGCGGCATAATGGGTGCCTTCACGGGCATAAACATCAAACTGATGAAGTGCACCGGCATGCGTGAGGGCTGGAAGATGGTCAACACGGCACGCGCCTTAGGCATGAAGGTGATGGTAGGCTGCATGACCGAAACGTCCTGCGGCATCTCGGCAGCCGCCCAATTCTCGCCCGCTGTGGATTTTGCCGACCTGGACGGCAATCTGCTCATTGCCAACGACCGCTTCAAGGGCGTATTGGTGGAGAAGGGGAAGCTGAAGCTGCCCACCGCGCCAGGCATCGGAGTGGAGCTGCTAAAATGACAAGGCACATATGGAGAGCCACAACCACAGAGTCCCTATTATAATAAGGTATATAGAGAAGAGAACCTACACAGAACACACACACCCTCAAAACAACCAAAACATGATACGAATATCACCTTACCTGAGAACAGCCCTGCTGATTCCATGCCTGTTAGGCGCCATGCAGGGTATGGCACAGAAATACAGTTGGGAAGACGACCTCCACCACCGGTTGCTCTGCGACTTCACACAGAGCCGCGAGGAGGTGGTGGACTATATCAGCCGCTTCATCCCAGCAGTCACCGAGGAGAAGATGGCCCGGTGGGAAGCATCGGGCGCACTGGAGTGCATGGAGCTGGACGGCAAGAAGATGTATTTCCACTCGGCAGGGCGCAACCTGTTCCGCATAGACCCCAAATGCAGGCAAGTGTGGCAGAAGGCCCATCCCGGCGAGGGCTATGCCGCCAGCGAGTTGGCCGACATGAAGAACCTCCCGCAAATCCTGCGCGATGCTCCCCACACGCCCTACCACACCGCCCAAGCCAGGCACATGCGGGTGACATATACCCTCACCGTGCCTGCCGATGTGGTGCCCGAGGGCGAGAAGATACGCTGCTGGCTGCCCTTCCCCCACCGTGAGATTACCCGCCAGACGGATATCCAGCTGCTTTCCACATCGCCTGCCAAGCACAAGATGTCGGCTCCCGACAAGCCCCACAGCACCATCTACATGGAACAGAAGAGCGTGAAGGGACAGCCCACAGTCTTCACCGAGACCTTTGAATACGTGAGCCGTGGACAGAAGTTCGCCTTTGACTCCATCCGCCCATACGACACCAAGTCTGCCCTCTACAGGAAATACACCGCCGAGCGGCTGCCCCACATCGCATTCACGCCCGAACTGCGTGCGCTGGCCGACAGCCTGACACGCGGCATAGAGAATCCTGCCGAGCGTACCAAGAGCATCTTCACCTATATCAACGACCACTTCCCCTGGGCTTCGGCACGCGAGTACTCCACCATCCCCTGCATACCGATGTATGTGCTGCAGAACCGTCACGGCGACTGCGGACAGGTGTCGCTGCTCTTCATCACCCTGTGCCGCCTGGCCGGCATACCCGCTCACTTCCAGAGCGGATTTATGATGTATCCCGGCGGCTCCAACCTTCACGACTGGGCCGAAGTGTATTTCGAGGGCATAGGATGGGTGCCTGTAGATCAGTCGTTCGGCATTCCCGGCTACGCACGAAGCGAGCAGGAGCGCTACTTCTTCCTGGGTGGCATCGACTCCTGGCGCATGGTGGTGAACACCGACTACGGCATGCCGCTCTCGCCCAAGAAGAAGTACCCGCGCAGCGAGACCGTTGACTTCCAGCGCGGAGAGGTGGAATGGAGCGGAGGCAACCTCTACTTCGACCAGTGGAACTATAATTGGGAGATAGAGTATCTCGACTGAATCTGCCACGACAGCAAAACGGGCGGAAACAGCCACCTGGCATACTTCATCAAGTACATTGGCTTACTCATTTGAGTCAGTTTCCTGAGAAGAGTACGCCATCACATCAAGAAACCAAACAAACGAAGATTATGCTTTTCAAACACAACAGCAACCCTACCGGAAACATCTGCCGCACATGGCAGACTGCACTACTGCTGGCTGGATGCCTGTGCTGCAATCCGGCAGCGGAAGCCAAGACGGCAGACAGACAGGCTTCACTCTCTGCCGCCACGAACGAACCTACCCAACTGACCATCCGCCCCTACGCCGACGGGCAGGAGCCCTTCGAGGGCTGGGGCATCTCGCTCTGCTGGTGGGCCAACATGTGCGGCTCGTGGAGCGAAGAGCGGATAGACAGTCTGGTGGATTGGCTGGTAAGCCCACAGGGACTCAACTTCCGCATCTTCCGCTACAACATAGGCGGAGGCGACGACCCCATGAACCGCAACTGCACACCACACCACATGGGCAAAGGCAAGGGGCTGAGAGCCGAGATGGAGGGCTTCAAGGACCACGCCGAAGACGACTGGCACTGGGAGCGCGATGCAGCCCAGAGGAAAATCATGCTGAAGATCAAGGAGCGCAGGCCCGATGCCATCTTCGAGGCATTCAGCAACTCCGCCCCCTACTATATGACTGTGAGCGGCTGCTGTGGCGGTCACAGAGATGCCAGGAAGGACAATCTCCGTCCCGAGTGCTACGCTGAGTTTGCCCGCTATCTGGTGGATGTGTGCCTGCACTACAGGGACAAGTACGGCATCGAATTCAAGACCCTCGACCCCTTCAACGAACCGAACACCGACTACTGGTATGCCGGAGGCAGTCAGGAGGGATGCCACTTCGACTTCGACACCCAGATAGCCTTCCTCAGGGTGCTGCACCCCATCCTGAAGGCTTCGGGACTCAAGACCGTCATCTCGGCTTCCGACGAGACCAGCGTGATGACCTCGGTGGATGGCTTCAAAGCCTACAACCAGGCAGGAATACTGCCTCTGGTGGGACAGTGGAACACGCACACCTACCAGGCCAACGACGAAGCACGTGCCCGTCTCTACGCTCTGTGCCGCGAGCAGGGCATGCACCTGTGGATGAGCGAAGTGGGTGCAGGCGGCAAGGGACTGGACGGCAACCTGGCTCTGGCAGAGAAACTCATCAAGGACATGCGGCTCATGCGCCCCGCAGCATGGATTGACTGGCAATATGTGGAGGACAACAACGACCAGTGGTGCCTGGTGCAGGGCGACTTCTACGGCGGCACACAGAAGTTCCACCGAGTGAAGAACTACTACGTGCGCCAGCAGTTCAGCCGCTTCATGCGCGAAGGCTACCATTTCGTAGAGACCAGCGAGGAGCACACATTGGCAGCCGTAAGCCCTAGGAACGACACCCTGGTGGTGGTGAGTGTCAACCGCGCAGCCCACGACAGGCAGATGCAGGCGGACATGAGCGGCATCAGCAGGAAAGGGATAAAGCAGAAGAAAGCCAGAGCCTACCGCACCTCAGGCACGGAGAACCTGGCCGAACTGCCCAAGGGGACAATAAAGACGGACAAGGAGAAGCGCCTGCTGTTCACGGTACCTTCGGGCAGCGTGCTCACCCTGGTGATACCCCTGCGCAAGCCTTCCCTCTGAGAGGCATACACGGCAGGGAGGCAGGGAAGCAAAGGATGCGTAAAAGAATACCGACACGAAATTCATGTAAAAGTTCTGCAGAAGCCGAAAAAAGATGTGTTCTGATGGTTGACTTTCCGTCAAAAACAATAACTTTGCGGTATTGTTTAACCAATAAAAACAGAAAAGGACATGATTAAGTACGTTATCCAAGCCAAGCGCAATCCGGCAAATCCCGAGCAGACCAAGTATTATCCGCAGATGGCACCCTCAACGCCCATCACACTGGCACAGGTGGTAAAGCGCATCGAGAAGCGCAGCACCGTATCCAGCGCCGATGTGAAGGCCGTACTCGACGCCTTGCAGTACGAGGTGGTAGAGGCACTTGCCGACGGCAACAGCATCCGCCTGAACGACCTGGGCTCCTTCCGCCTCACCATCACAGCCAATGGAGTTGACAGCGCAGCCGAGGCCAAGAAACAGGGAGCCCGACTGATAAAGCAGGTGAACGTGAAATTCACCAAGAGCACAGCCATGCGCGATGCACTTGACGTGCGCAATCTCGATTTCGCCCCACAAGCGGACATCAAGAACGCCATAGGCGGAAGCGAAAGCGGAGGCGAAGGCGGCAACGAAGGCGGTGGCGGCAGCGAAGGCGGTGGCACCGGCGATGACAACAGCCCAATGACATAAAGGCCGAGCCACAAGTCACGCGACACGGAAGCCGTCAGAATAAAGGCCGGACCACAAGTCACGCGACGCGGAAGCCGACAGGATAAAGCCCGGACCACAAGTCGCGCGACACGGAAGCCGACAGAATAAAGGCCGAGCCCCAAGTCGCGCGACACGGAAGCCGACAGGAAAAAAGGCCGGACCACAAGTCACGCGAAAAAACCGTTTTGCAAAAAAACGCAAAGTCACGAGTCCCGCGACGCAAGGCCGCAGAATCCCCGAAAAAGCCCCTACAGACCCTGAAAAAATTCTCTTATAGGACAATTCAAAATGTCTTATAAGAGAATTTAAATTGTCTTATAAGACAATTTTTCTTGGCTTATAGCCCCGTTTTTGATGTCCTAAGACAGACTTTTCCCAATTATAGCCGTTTTGCAAAAATAATCATAGTGGGCAGTGACACACAATGACCAGTGTCCCGCCCCGTTCACAATGCCATCGCACCTTCCCCCAACAGGGCAAAAGCCCCGGACCACCATGCGCAATCAGCAGGGCAAACAATATAAGAGCCAAGCGGAAGGAAACAGCCCAGACATGGATTGCAGTTTGCTTCTTTGCCAAGAATTTGAAGAAGTTCTTGATGGGACTTCTTTGTCTTCTTTTGAAAAATTCCCTCAGATTGTAGCAAATCCACAATACGATTGCTATTGGGGCTATTGGGGGAAACCATGTGCAATCTGAGGAGAATGATGAATAGACTTATTTAGTGAGCCATAATTATGGTCATTGAAAAAAATAAAATTTTAATATTATCGATTTTTGCTAAAAATAGATGTATTATATTTGGTATTATAATTTATAATGTGTGCATTTGCAAAAATATATAACAAAGCACAACATTTAACTATATTTTTTTATATTATGATTCCCAGTTTTACCCCCCCCCTATACCAGATAGGAGGTAAGAGAGTTTCTTTCTGTGTAAGAGTTTGAGGAGTATAGATATCCCTACTTCTGTTTCATCCATTGAAATCAGTTGTTTTTCAGAATGTTCAAGTTTGAAAAAAAATTAATATCCCTGCTTCTGTTTCTTCTATTAGTACTTATTGTTTTTTTGGATGCTCAAGTCTGACAGAAATACATTTACCTCGCCATCTAACGAGCTTGGGATATGCCTGCTTCGCACGTTGTTGCAGTATTAAAAATATAGAACTTCCTCCTTATGTTGAGTATCTTGGTAAATTTTGCTTCTCTGGTTGCACAAGTTTGGAGAGCATCACCATACCCTCATCAGTAACTTGTATAGAGGATCAATGTTTTTTGCACTGAACAATGGCTTTGGCTGGAATCGATTGCCTAAATCGTTCATGGCACAGAATACTGTATTCCTGCTTATGACAGCTCTCATCAGAA
>SAMEA104315421__coassemble_455_pt1 | contig 170279 bp, 142 predicted proteins | sample SAMEA104315421__metabat2_low_PE_030 | metagenome-assembled genome bin SAMEA104315421 (sample SAMEA104315421) | gut metagenome | biome: Monkey gut; feature: monkey-associated habitat; material: faeces | place: China | collected 2013
TAAATTCACCGAATTTTGCTGCAAATATACATTAAATTTTGCGATAATCATTATATTGAACTGTTTAATGTAAATTATTCCAATATAGCGATTTATATTTCGTGTAGTTCTTGTACCTTTGCAGCAGAGAAGAGTTGTTTGATAGCAAACGTATGCATATTGCAGAAAATAGGACTGTTGCCAAATCATTCCTCTATTGAGGTAAAAGACTCACAAATAGCTCATTTTAAGCTACCCTGCAGATTTTAGCGTAATTTTTTCAAAAAAAAAGAGGGCAGGAGGATGATATGAGTTTAGAAATGATTAACTTTGTGTAGTTGCTTCATACTTTATCCCATCGCGTGGGGAAGATGTGGCACTATCCACAGACTGGGTTCTGGACCCACTGGGTACCTGGCAGCAGACACTTGACGTTGCCGTTCTGCCCTGGGAAGAACAAGGTGTGGGGAAACCGACAAGAATGAATTAATCCTAACCAAAACAAGACAATGAAGAAAAGACTTGTTCCCTTGGCAATGCTCATGAGCGCTATGAGCATGAATGCTGCTGTAAACATAGAGCGCATAGAACCCACCAACTGGTACGTGGGCATGAAGGATGCTTCACTACAACTGATGGTATGCGGCAAGGATGTGCGCAACACCGAAGTGGAGGTCAGCTATCCTGGAGTGCGCATTGACTCCATTGCACGACTCGACTCGCCCAACTACCTCTTCCTCTACCTCAATCTTGAAGGTGCAAAGGCTGGCGAGATGACGCTCAGCTTCAAGCAGGGCAAACAGACGAAGAAGGTGAAGTATCAGCTGAAGGACCGTGCTATGGCTGGCGACAAGCGCATGGGATTCACCAACGAGGATGTGCTCTACATGCTCATGCCTGACCGCTTTGCCAACGGAAATCCCAAAAACGACGTCTTACAGAACCTGCGTGACAAGACCTGCGACCGAACGGCTCCCAGTCTGCGTCATGGCGGTGACCTTGAAGGAATACGCCAGCACCTCGATTACTTTACCGACCTGGGGGTTACAGCACTGTGGCTTACGCCCGTGCTGGAGAACGACAGCCCCAGCAACGGCTACAGTTCTTCCTATCACGGATACGCCACCACCGACTATTATCGTGTTGACCCGCGCTTCGGAACCAACGAAGACTACAAGCGCCTCATAGACGAAGCCCACAGCAAGGGACTGAAGGTGGTGATGGACATGATTTTCAATCATTGCGGTTCCAACCATCCCTGGCTGGCCGACATGCCGTCGAAGGACTGGTTCAACACTCCCGAATGGCTCCTGGACAAAGAGCAAGACCAGAAAACGGGCGGAAGGGCCAAGAGCAACAGCAAGTATCTGCAAACCACCTATAAGCTGACACCTGTGCTCGACCCCTATGCCAGCAAGATAGATTTACATGAGACGGTAGATGGATGGTTCGTCCCCTCAATGCCCGACCTGAACCAACGCAATCCGCACGTGATGAAGTATCTGATCCAGAACAGCGAATGGTGGATAGAGACAGTGGGCATAGACGGCATACGCATGGATACCCATCCGTATGCCGACCGTGATGGAATGGCGCTGTGGCTGAAGACGCTCGACAACGAATATCCGAACTTCAACACCGTGGGAGAAACATGGGTGAGCGAACCTGCCTATACTGCCGCATGGCAGAAGGACAGCAAGCTATCGGAAAAGAACAGCTATCTGAAGACGGTCATGGACTTTGCCTTCCACGAGCGCATCAACCAGGCGAAGAACGAGGATTCACGCAACGGATGGGGCGGAATGAACCGCATATACAACGTGCTGTGCTACGACTACCTGTATGCCAACCCAAAGAACGTGATGGCTTTCATTGAGAACCACGACACCGACCGCTTCCTGGGCGAAGGTCAGGATACACTGGCGCTGAAGCAGGCTCTGGCGTTGCTGCTGACTATCAACCGTACTCCGCAACTGTACTATGGAACTGAGGTGCTGATGAACGGTACCAAGGCAAAGACCGACGGCTACGTTCGTCAGGATTTCCCCGGCGGCTGGGCAGGCGACACCAACAATGCCTTCACCGAAGAAGGAAGGACAAAGGCACAGAACGACATATTCCACTGGACAAGCCGACTGCTGCACTGGCGCAAGGGCAACGAGGTGATAACGAAAGGCAGCCAGACACAGTTCTGCACCTACAATGGCATTTACGTGATAGCACGCCAGTATAACGGCAAGAATGTGATGACCATAATCAATGGACAGAAGGAAGCGGGCGAACTCAACGTGAAGCGCTACGCCGAAATAATAGGCAATGCCGAAAAGGCCACTGATGTGACAACAGGATGCAATGTAGCAATCAACCAGAACATCAAACTGCGCCCGCGCCAGACGATGGTACTGGAATTCTGATGCACACCATCGGCATTTCCAAAGCCAACATCCATCCTGCCAACAGGCATGAAGCCACAACGACAAGAGTCCGCCCCTTATACAGAGCGGACTCTTGTTTGTTTGTGCTACGGACTACCTGCCATAGTATCAAGCCAGTTGAGCAGAACATCACGTCCCCAATTGTTCTCCCAAGTCTTTCTCACAAACTGAAGAACCGGCTTATATAGCGTAAGTTTATTTGTGAGTTCCCCTTTCACCCCAAGCATCTCATGCTTGAGGTCCAAACTGAGATTCTTGTAGAACTCTGAGCCGTATGTATTGGTATATTGCTTGGCTTCGATGTCTCGTCCCAACTTCCAATAGAAGTCCAACAGGTAGCCATTGGTGACGCATGATGCCTTTAGGCGATGGCTATAGAATCGTTCCTTGGGTTCTACAAGCCAGCCCTATTCCCTTTTCGGGCAAGGGAATGCTGCTCATGAACTGGGCGAAATATAATAGCACGGCATTTTGGGCAGCTACTTGAAGAAAAAGCATTAACTTTACCAACCGAACAACCCAATAACTAATTATATAATGAGAAAACTATTCACCACTATGATTGCAGCAGCATGCCTCTCGGCCTGCACCAACCGCGAGAATCCGTTCCTCACGGATTGGAACACACCTTATGGCATCCCGCCATTCCAGGAGATTCAGGTTGACAACTACATCCCTGCCATACAGGCGGGCATAGAACAGCAGAAGAAGGAGATAGAGGACATCGTCAACAACCAGGATGCTCCCACCTTCGACAACACTATCCTGCCGCTGGAACTCTCGGGAGAAATCCTGCGCAAGGTGTCGGGAGTGCTCTACAATGTGAGTGAGACCGACCGAACACCCGCACTGGACAGCGTGATGGAACTGGCCATACCCATGATGACAGAGCACAGCGACAACCTCTCCTTCAACAAGGGACTCTACGAGCGCATCGCACAACTCTACAAGGGTGACCAGTCCAGTCTCACACGAGAGCAGCAGATGGTGCTCAAGAAGCACTATGAGGAGTTTGAGCGCAACGGCGTGGGACTGAGCGAAGAGAAACAGGCACGGCTGAAGGAGATAAACTCCGAGATAGCTTCGAAGACCCAGAAGATAGGCAACAACATCCTGGAGGAGAGCAACGCTTTCAAGCAGAAGTTCGGCATCAGCGTATCAGACTACCCCAATGCCATGACTTCCACCACCGACCGGGCCAAGCGCAAGGAGATGCTGGAGGCTTATACCAACCGTGGCAACAATGGCAACAAGGCCGACAACAAGCAGCTCATCCAGGATGTGATGCGCCTGCGTATCGAGAAGGCCAAGCTGATGGGCTACAACTGCCCTGCTGCCTATATCCTGGAACCAAAGATGGCGCACGATCCTGCCACAGTGGATGCTTTCCTGCAGGGAATCATGACCGATGCCGTAAAGAAAGCCCGGGAGGAAGTGGCCGACATGCAAGCCGTGATGAACGAGGATATCAAGGCTGGCCTGTTGCCTGCCGGCAGCAAGATAGAGCCTTGGGACTGGTGGTACTATGCCGAGAAGGTGCGCAAGGCAAAGTATGACCTTGACGAAGAGCAGACAAAGCCCTACTTCAAACTGGACAATGTGGTGCGCGGAGCATTCCTGGCCGCCAAGAAGCTCTATGGAGTGAACATGGAGGAGCTGGAGGGTGTACCCTCATACAACACCCAACAGGTGAAGACCTTCAAGGTGACCGACAACGACGGACAACTGCTGGGCATCTTCACCACTGACTGGCTGCCCCGTGACAGCAAGCGTGGTGGTGCGTGGATGAACAATGTGCGTGAGCAATATGTGGATGCCAAGGGCGAGATGGTACGTCCTATCATCGTCAACGTGGGCAACCTGCAGGAGTATCTGACCATAGACGAGGTGCAGACGGTATTCCATGAGTTCGGACATGCTTTGCACGGACTGCTTTCACAATGTACCTACCCCAGCGTGAGCGGAACCAATGTGACGCGCGACTTCGTGGAGATGTTCTCACAGTTCAACGAGAACTGGGCATTCCAGCCTGAACTGCTGGCCGAGTATGCCAAGAATGACAAGGGCGAGGTGATTCCAGCCGAACTTGTAGATAAGATCAACAACTCATTGAAGTTCAACCAAGGCTTCATGACCACCGAACTGTGCGCTGCCTCTATCCTCGATATGAAATGGCACGAACTGGAGAGCGTGGAGGGAGTGGATATCAACCAGTTTGAGCACAAGGTGTGTCAGGATATGGGCCTCATCCCCGAGATAGGTCCCCGCTACCGCACCACTTACTTCAACCACATTTTCTCCAGCGGCTACAGTGCAGGCTACTACGGTTACCTGTGGGCAGAAGTGCTCGACAAGGATGCCTTCTCCCTCTTCGAGCAGACGGGCAACGTGTGGAACATCCCCTTGGCAACGAAGTTCAAGCAGACATTCCTTGAGAAGGGAGGCTCCGAAGAGCCGATGACACTCTTTGAGCAGTTTGCCGGCCGCAAGCCCGATGACACGGCATTCAAGAAAGGACGCGGACTGATAGACTGACCACAGCCCCCTTCTGACCACAACTGAAAATGTCCACAGGGATGAAGCCACTGCCTCTCCCCTGTGGACATTATTCTTTCCGCTTGCCGGCATATTCACCCTCTGCCTGAAGCGAGCCTATATAGGTAAGCACAGATGCCTTGTTCCTGACATTCCTTTTCAAAGTATCCTGGCAGCTATATCCTGCATGACCCTCTCATACATAAGCCTAACCGAATCCTTCCATTACTCATGTACAAAATCGCCTTTATTTAGCTACAGGTACACCAAAACAATACCTCGTAGCTAAATAAAGGCAATTTTATGCAGAAAAGCAGCCTCCAGATGCGAAGGCTGCATGCTTTTCCCGCTTACTGAAGGAGTCTGACAGGGCCAATGAGGCCTGACTCCTGAAGAGGAGAATCGGCGCTCCAGGGATTGACACTGGTCCATGTGGGACGCTCCTGCTCGGGCAACTTCTGGTCGCCAATGAGGCGGTTCTGCCAGTTGTTCACCACTTCCACGCGCAAGGTGTTGGTTCCCTTGCGGAGCAGACGGCCTATGTTGAGGCGATAGGGCGCTGTCCACACGCCGCCGGCATAGGTATCATTGACATACACACGCGCCATCACCATCACCTTTCCCAGGTCAATCCATACGGGGGCTGCAGGTTCCTTCTTCAGCTTGAATGTATTGGTATAGGTGGCAGTACCCGAGAAGTAACGTATCCGGTCGTCCTCACTCTGGTTCCATGCCAGCAGACTGTCCATGGTGCAGGGCTCTGCAGGACCTCTCATACCCTCTTGGAAGGTCACCTGCCATGGGGTGCTGATGGTGAGCAAAGTCTGCAACTGGGCAGGAGCATAGGTTGCGAGAGCCTCATCCGCCTCATTGCTGAAGACGACGAAAGCGCTCTCGTTGCCCTCCAGATGCAGGTTGGCAGTGGAGAGAGAACCGTTGTCCTGCACATCGAGGCGCATACGCTCGGCCGTCACGGGGTTCCATATCTCTGCCTTCATGCCTGTCACCCTGAACTGCGGCTGCACATCCTGCGGCTGGTCACTCTGGTTGCTCACGAAATAGATCTCCTTGCCGGGCAGGCGACGGTGGATAAAGGCAAAGGGCTTGGCAGGCTCCACGAAGCAATCGGGCTTGATGCCCATGCCATCGAGAACTGTCTGAAGCTCTGTGCCGGCTGGGAAGATGCGTCCCTTGCCCCACTGACCCGTGCTCCACATCTGACTGGCCAGAGTCTGCACCTGCTTGTCGGCCTGCGGGAAATCCTGCATGCTGGGCGAGGCTGTGGGCTTGGGACCAACGATGGTAAGGCCCTCGCGGGTGAGGCGGGCTATGTCGGCCAGCACCTCAGGACGCATGGTCTGCTGGTTGGGAAGCACCAGCGTGCGGTAGGTCATTCCGCCTGCCAGGCAGAGACGGCCGTCACTCACCCAGGCCGAATGCAGCACCTCGGCATTGACATAGTCGAAGCTGTAGCCCCGTGGGAGCGCCGGCACGCATTCGCCAGTCATCTTCGGAGCGTCCTCCCCTATGAAGTAAGCCACATCGGCAACGTAGCTGCCCTGCTGGAGCATCATGTTGCAGCGGCGCAGATAGTCGGTAAAGAGGTCCATCTGAGAGAACCACGTGTTCTTGCGCTGGAAGTCATTGCCGAAGGGGGCACTCACTCCGGGCAGCGTCACATCGTCGGGCTGCTGTATGAAGAGGTGCAAGAGAGTGGCATTGATGCCCTCACAGAAGAAGCGGTCAGTGCGCTGCTTCATCACGGCAGGATAGCGACTGAAGTTGGGACCACCGGCTGTGCACGACTCAGCCCACACCTTGCGCTTGCCGTAGATGTGTGCACACGAACTGGCCGCACGGTTCTCAATATCGCCCAGAGAGCCCTCGCTCCAGAACTCGCCAGCCACCTCATCACTCTGCCCACCATACATCAGGAACTCACTGGGGAAGCCCCAATGGCCATAACACTCGAGCCAGGTGGTGAGTCCGTGGCGGTTGCTCACCTCGCGCAGTCCGCCCACATAGTCATAGGCAACGCGGTCGGCAATGAGCCTACGCAGATCCCACAGGAAACGCTCGCTCTGGTCCTGCGAACCGATGACCGTTCCGTAGAGCGTGGGAAGGTAGGGGATGGGGTCGTAGCCATAGCGTGTGCGGAACGCCTCGGCCATATCATCAGTCCAGTTGAGTCCGCCGGTCTCGTAACTGTCCTCTACTACTATCTTGAAGGTAGTGCGGTCCTCGGCAGGAATGCGCCGCAGGATTTCGCCCAGGAAGGCATCGAAATGGGTAGCCACATGCTGTCGGCTCATCTTGTCCACCTCGTATCCAGTGGCTTCCTTGCTGGCTGGTGCATTGGTCACACCCGTAGGAGCCATTCCCGTGCGCAGTATGGTCCATCGTCCCTTGGGTGCTTTCCACACCAGCGTACCGTCCTGCTGCATGTGGGCAGTGAGGTCGATGACCTCGGAGGGCTGCGTGACAGCCACCCCCTGAGGCTCCTGCTGCGTGCTCCACATATACTCTCCCCACATGGGCAGAGGTGACTGGAACATCTTGGCCAACGACTTCTCGGCATACCGCTCCACCTGTGGGAGGTCGGTCACACGGGCCTGGAAGTGGCAGTCCTGCGGACCGCCGGTGAAGATGAGACGCAAATCCTGGGTCTGCACATCGGGCAGACTGATGCTGATGGGCGCCCATGGCATGAAACCCACATTGCGATTATCGTTGACGCGCTCAAGGTGAGCGGCCTTCACATCCTCGTAGCGGTCGCCCTTCTTGGCCTGTATCTTCATATCCACAAGCAAATAGCGGGAGGTGGTGAGGGTGATGTTGCGCAAGGTCTTCACTGCATCGAAGTGGATGTCAGTCACCTGGTCCTTGTCTGTCTGCTTGTCTATAGTGACCAGGGTATCGAGCTGGGCGGTGTGACAAGGCATGGCCAGCACCTTCACATCGGTGGTTTCGGGACCCAGTTCGGGAAGCTTGATAATCTGTTCCTTGCCGTTTCCCACTACCTGCGTGCGCACTTCCTTGAGGTAGCGCATGCTCTGCTCGGGCTTTATCCACGGGCCTCCGCTCTGCGACCAGCCGGGACAGTTGAAGATGCCAATCTCGATACCCAGTTCGCCTGCGCGCTTGAGTGCCGCATGGGTCACCTCCCACCATTCGGGCGTGAGCACCTTTATCTTGCCGGGCTTCACTTCATCCTGCCAGATGTTGCCTATATAGGCACGTGTGATACCCGCCTTCTTCATCGCCTCCAGGTCGTGTTGCACGCCCTTCACCGAGATATTGTCGCTCATCCAATACCAATAGACAGCCACCCGCTGGTCGTCGGGAATGCGTTCGAAGCGCCCTGCCAACGAGTCGGCCAGCGCGGTGCTTCCCACAAGGCTGCTCAGACAAAGCAGGCCTACGGAGATTTTCCTTGCAATGTGAATCATTTTGTTTCTGTGTATTTAGTTAGTTGTCCTTATATATATAATGTATAGGCAGGGGAGAGATGGCTCAACGGCCAATCGGCGGAAAGCCTCTCCCCTGCCCCATTGTCAGTTGATGCGCACCAGGGTAGCACCGTATCCGTATTCGCGGAAAGAGGCATCCTGCACGGTGCACTGCTTGTAGCGGTACTTGAGTTCCTGCAGAATGTTCTTGCGCAAGACGCCTTCGCCCTTGCCGTGGATGAAGACGATGCGCTGTCCTTTCTTCTTTGCGTTCTCGTCCATCACACGCCTGAACTCCTTCATCTGCGCCATCAGTATGTCGCCGCTGCTCAGTCCGCTGGTGTCATCGAGCAGTTCCTCGGCATGCAGGTCGATGACAAGTTCGCCGGGCTGGCCGCTTGGCTTCGACTGACGGGGCTTCTGCTCAGATGGTTTCTGCTCCTTGGTAGGTGCCGCCCCCAGCAGTGCCTCGCGCATCTGTTCGGCATCGGCAAAGACACTACGCACGGGTCGGTCATCGCGCACAACGCTCACCGTCCAGCAAGGCTCGCAGAAGAAATCGTCGGGCTGGAAGGTGTGCAGCTTGTAGAACTTGGTACAGTCGAGCCTCAGTTCGGTAGAGAGGGCGGGCTTCAGCATGAAGGTCTTGTCCTGCTTCCACGCCAGAGTCTGTACGCACAGGCGCTCCAGTGAAGCCAGCTGGCTGCGTTCGATGTCGGCCACAAAGAGTTTGCTGTTGGGCTCCACCACAGCATTGAACACCGCGCTCCATGCCACGCCGTCGGTCTTCATGATGAGCGTCTGCACGTAGTAGTTGCTGTCGTTCACCACATAAGCCTCAAAGGTGGTGGAGGAAATCTCCTTCACATTGGCAGGCAGGAAACTCAGGTACAGGTTGAGCTGGTCACCTCCCTTGCGCTCCTGCGCCTTGGGCTTGAAGGTGATGGGCTTGTCGGCAGGTTCCCATTCGGGTTCCTCGTGGGGTGCCTGCTGCTTGGGCTGCCTGGCTCCCTTGTCGGCAGCCGTGCGTGTGCCCGTATTCACCTTGCCTATATCGTAGTCGCTGTCATCCACCAGCACCACTTCTTTCCTGAGCATGGGGATTTCGAATCCGTCCTCATCCTCGACCAGCACAATGTCCTTGCCCTGGAATCCGCTCACGCGACCGCCTCCCACTTCGGAGAGGAAGCGCACCTTGTCACCTATCTTCATATCTTATTTGTCCTTTCTTACTTCTCAAAACACAAATTTAGGGGTTTTCTGCGAAACAAAGATGCTTTCTCCCCCCGAATTGCAGTAACTTTGCACCCAAAGAAAAGAATATGATGAAGACAAAGGAAATACAGATAAGCGACTACAACTACCCGCTGCCCGACGAGCGCATAGCCAAATTCCCGCTCCCCGAACGCGACAGCAGCAAACTGCTCGTGTATGAGCACGGACAGGTGAGCCACACCGGATTCCGCTCCCTGCCCTCGCTCCTGCCCCAGGGAGCGCTGATGGTGTTCAACAACACACGTGTCATACAGGCACGCCTGCACTTCCGCAAGGACAGTGCCAGCGGGCAGGCACAGGGTGCGCTCATCGAAGTGTTCCTGCTCGAACCCGCGCAGCCCATCGAGTACCAGGAGAATTTCTCGTCGCGCGGACACTGCCAGTGGCACTGCATGATAGGCAATCTGAAGAAATGGAAGGAGGGTGCGCTGCACCGCACCATACGCATCGGCGATGAGGATATCGTGCTGTCGGCCACCCGGCACACGCAGGCCAGCGGCACCTCACACCTGGTGGATTTCCAGTGGAGCGGACAGGCCACTTGGGCCGAACTGCTTGATGCGATAGGCGAGCTACCCATTCCACCCTACCTCAACCGCAAGACGGAGGCATCGGACCTGGTCACCTACCAGACGGTATATAGCCGCATCAAGGGCAGCGTGGCGGCTCCCACGGCCGGCCTGCACTTCACCGAGCGCGTGCTGGCCGACATCGACGCGCGTGGCATTGAGCGTCAGGAGGTGACGCTGCACGTGGGCGCAGGCACCTTCAAGCCGGTGAAGAGCGAGAACATAGGCGGTCACGACATGCACACAGAGCACATCTCGGTGAACCGCAGCGTGGTGCAGGCGCTCATACGCCACCAGGCAGAGGCCATAGCAGTGGGTACCACATCGGTGCGCACGCTGGAGAGCCTCTACTACATGGGCATACACGCCCACCAGCTCATGCAGGAGCATCAGGATACGGGCGACGGCGAGGAACTGCACGTACTGCAGTGGACACCCTATGAAAGCGGAGAGCATGAGCCAGCCGCCACCGATGCCATCGCCTGGCTGGCCGAATATATGGACGCCCACGGGCTGGACGTGCTGCACTCGAGCACGCAGATCATCATTGCCCCAGGCTACCACTACCACATAGTGAAGCGCATGGTGACCAACTTCCACCAGCCTCAGAGCACCCTGCTCTTGCTGGTGAGCGCCTTTGTGAAGGGCGACTGGCGCAGCATATACGACTATGCTCTGGCCCATGACTTCCGCTTTCTCAGTTACGGCGACTCCTCATTGCTCATACCATGATAGCCATAGGAAAGGACAACGCAGAGGAGATGTTCCCCATCGTAGATGAGGAGGGGAACATCACGGGAGCGGCTACACGAGGCGAGTGCCACGGCGGCAGCATGCTGCTTCACCCTGTGGTACACCTGCATGTGTTCAATGCGCAGGGCGACATATACCTGCAGCACAGGCCGCAATGGAAGGACATACAGCCCGGCAAGTGGGATACGGCAGTGGGCGGACACGTAGATCTGGGAGAAAGCGTGCAGCAGGCACTCCTGCGCGAGGCGGGTGAGGAACTTGGGCTCGACCTCTCGTCGCTGCAAGTAGAGCCGCTGGGGCACTACGTGTTCCAGTCTTCCCGCGAGCGCGAACTGGTCTTCCCTCACCGCGTCACCTATGACGGCGAACTGAAGCCAAGCGCCGAGACCGACGGCGGACGCTTCTGGACGATGGAGGAACTGCGGGCTGCAATGGGCAAGGAGGTATTCACGCCCAACTTCGAAAGCGAGTTCAAGAGACTGTTTGAGAAGGAATAGAGACATAGGCCACCACGCTGCAAGTGCCCACACAGCGCACTGCAACGGCCATCGCAGCGCACTGCATTGACGATTGCAGTGCGCTGCGTTTTTTGGAGCAATATTCCGAAAGAATTATGGAAGAACGATGAGAGGCCAAGTGGGGTATGGTATGGCGTATGGCGAAAGGCAGCACAGGAAACGAAGAGGCTTCCCGCGCATTTCCTTCCAATCCATCAAACGGCGGAAAGGAGCACACCGACCCTCTCACTCTCAACCTATAAATCACAAGCAGAACATGGCCTCTGGCACAGCCTCTGACCTATAAACGGCAAGCCGCACCTTATCAGGTGTCAGACTACACATTATTATATATACGCGCGCGAGGGGACTGCCCGGCGCATGCCGGCGCATGGGTCAGTCGAGCACAAGCTCCACCGGGCAATGGTCACTGCCCATGATGTCGGTAAGGATGTTGGCCTCGCGCACCCTGGGAAGCAGGCGGTTGGAGGTGAGGAAGTAGTCGATACGCCACCCGGTGTTCTTCTCGCGGGCATGGAAACGGTAGCTCCACCAGGAGTAGATGCCCTCCTGAGTGGGATGCAAGTGGCGGAACGTGTCGGCAAAACCAGCCTCCAGCAGAGCCGTCATCTGGTTGCGCTCCTCGTCGGTGAAGCCCGCATTCTGTCGGTTAGTCTTGGGATTCTTGAGGTCTATCTCATTGTGTGCTACATTCATATCGCCACACACCACCACAGGCTTGCGGCTGTCCAGCCCCTGCAAGTAGCGTCTGAAGTCATCCTCCCACCGCATGCGGTAGTCCAGCCGGCGAAGTCCGTCCTGGCTGTTGGGCGTATATACACACACGAGGAAGAAGTCATCCATCTCCAGCGTAATCACTCTGCCCTCGTGGTCATGCTCGTCGATGCCCATCCCGTAGGTGACTGCCAGAGGCTCCATGCGGCTGTAGATGGCCGTTCCGCTGTAGCCCTTCTTGTCGGCGAAGTTCCACCACGAGCGGTATCCAGGGAATTGCAAGTCCAGTTGACCCGCCTGCATCTTGGTCTCCTGCAGGCAGAAGAAGTCGGCATCAAGTGACTGGAAGACTTCACAGAAATTCTTCCCCACTACGGCACGCAGGCCATTCACGTTCCAGCTAATCAGTTTCATATCCTTTTCTTAGAGTTCTTATATTGATGTACACAGCGGCAGAACGGCACCGCAATGCCTCATTGTTCCAAGCCAGCAACGCCCCGGCCGGCCTCTTCCGCCCCATTGCCAGGCGCTCCACAGAGCCGCTGCTGCGCGAAGGCAAAGTTAACCATTCTTGCCCACTTGGCAAAGTCTGCCCACAGGCAATACGCCTCCAGAGCACGAGAAAGGCGGCAGAGCGGAGGCCAGAACCTCATCGGCGGCAGGCAGGAAGCGCGGCAAGACACCCCACGAAGCAGGCCGACCGCCACGGCACAGCATCCAGTCCCATTCATCCAACTGTATTACACCTATTTCCCCAAAAAGGTTCAATTTCCCGCACATACCTTTGTCATATCGGGAGAAATGCGTACTTTTGCACGGTTTAAGCATAAATGTGCAATTGTTATACACACTTCATATAGAATAGAAATATGAGTTTCAAGATTGTAGTGCTTGCTAAGCAAGTACCCGACACGCGCAACGTGGGACCAGATGCCATGACTCCCGAAGGCACCGTAAACCGTAGCGCCCTGCCTGCAATATTCAATCCCGAGGACTTGAATGCACTGGAGCAGGCTCTCAGACTGAAAGACCAGAACCACGGAACCACGGTGACTGTAGTGACCATGGGCCCCGGACGTGCCGCTGAAGTGATTCGCGAGGCTATGTATCGCGGCGCAGACGGCGGTTACCTGCTTACCGACCGCGCCTTCGCAGGTGCCGACACCCTGGCCACCAGCTACGCTCTGGCCACTGCCATCAAGCATGTGCAGCCCGACGTAGATCTCATCATCGGCGGCCGACAGGCCATCGACGGCGACACGGCACAGGTTGGCCCCCAGGTGGCAGAGAAGTTGGGACTCAACCAGATTACCTACACCGAGGAGATTCTGGCTTGTGAAAACGGCATCATACGCGTGAAGCGCCACATCGACGGCGGCGTGGAGACCGTGGAGAGCGCACTTCCCTGCGTGCTCACAGTGAACGGCAGCGCCGCTCCCTGCCGCCCCCGCAACGTGAAGAGGGTGATGAAGTTCAAGCGCGCAAAGGCTCCCATGGAGCTCGCTCCCGGCACCACATGGGCCGACCAGCCCTATGCCGACCAGTATGAGAAGAAGCCCTACCTGAAGCTGGGCCAGCTCAACTGCGCCGACGTGAACGCTGACCTGCAGCAGTGCGGCCTGGCAGGTTCGCCCACCAAGGTGAAGAACGTGGAGAACATAGTGTTCAAGGCCAAGGAGAGCAAGGTGCTCACTGGCAGCGACGAGGATATTAACTCACTGGTACAGGAGCTCCTGGCCAACCATACCATTGGATAAAAAGGAGGATAGGACACATGAACAACGTATTCGTATATTGCGAGATAGAAGGCACAAAGGTGGCTGAGGTGAGCCAGGAACTGCTTACCAAGGGCCGCAAACTGGCCGACACGCTGGGCGTGCAACTGGAGGCCGTAGCCGCAGGAAGCGGCATCACAGGACAGGTGGAAGAGCAAATCCTCCCCTACGGAGTGGATTGCCTGCACATCTTTGATGCACCTGGACTGGCTCCCTATACCTCCAAGCCCCACACAGCCGTGCTGGTAAACCTGTTCAAGCAGGAGCAACCACAGATATGCCTAATGGGTGCCGATGTGGTGGGACGCGACCTTGGCCCACGTGTGAGCTCGGCTTTGCACAGCGGTCTGACCGCCGACTGCACCGCACTGGAGATTGGTCCCCACGACGACAAGAAGCTGGGCAAGCACTATGACAACCTGCTCTACCAGATTCGTCCTGCCTTTGGCGGAAACATCGTAGCCACCATCGTCAACCCCGAAAACCGTCCTCAGATGGCCACCGTGCGCAGTGGCGTGATGAAGGCTGAGGTGCTCGACCCCAACTACCAGGGCAAAGTAATCATCGAGGATGTGGCCAAGTTCGTGCCCGAGACCGAGTATGTAACCCGAGTGCTCGACCGTCATGTGGAGGCTGCAAAGAACAATCTGAAGGGTGCGCCCATCATCGTGGCAGGCGGCTACGGCGTTGGCTCACGCGAAGGATTCGGCCTGCTCTATGAATTGGCTCACGTGCTGCATGCCGAGGTGGGCGCCAGCCGTGCTGCCGTAGATGCTGGCTTCTGCGACCACGACCTGCAGATAGGCCAGACCGGCGTGACCGTACGCCCAAAGGTGTACATTGCGTGCGGCATCAGTGGCGCCATCCAGCACGTGGCAGGCATGAAGGAGAGCGGAATCATCATCAGCATCAACAGCGATGAGAACGCTCCCATCAACCAGATTGCCGACTACGTCATCAACGGCACAGTGGAGGAAGTGCTGCCCAAACTGATAAAGTATTACAAACAGAACAGCAAATAAGGATTACGGTCGAGGCTGACAGGGAGGATGCAGCACCGTGAGAGGACCAGGCCGGCAGGCCGGCCTGCCACACCCAGGCTGCTCCGACATACCGCAGACAAGCAAGACCGGAATCCACAAAACCACATAGAAAGATGGCTAATTACTATAGCGACAGGAAAGAAATCAAGTTCGAGCTGGAGAACAGTCCGCTGATGCAGCGCATCGTGGAGCTCAAGGAGCGTTCCTATGAGGATAAAGACCAGTATGACGAGGCACCTCAGGACTTTGCAGATGCCATGGACAACTATGAGCGAGTGCTCGACGTAGTGGGCGACATCACAGCCAATGTGATAGCGCCTAACGCTGAGGATGTAGATGCAGAAGGCCCTCACTGCGAGAACGGCCGTGTGCGCTACGCCAGCAAGACCTATGAGAACCTCGGTTCAATGGTGCAGGCAGGCATGAACGGCATGACGATGCCACGCCGCTACGGCGGTCTGAACCTGCCCGTGACAGTCTATACCGCCGCCAACGAGATAGTATCCACAGGCGACGCAGGCTTTGAGAACATCTGGTCACTGCAGGACTGTATCGAGACACTCTTCTGCTTCGGCAGTGAGGAGCAGCGTCAGAAGTACATCCCACGAGTATGTGCAGGCGAAACCATGTCGATGGACCTCACCGAGCCAGACGCAGGTTCCGACCTGCAGAGCGTGATGCTCAAGGCCACCTACGACGAAGAGAACCAGTGTTGGAGGCTTAACGGCTCGAAGCGCTTTATCACTAACGGCGACTCGGATATCCACTTGGTGCTGGCCCGCTCCGAGGCAGGCACACGCGACGGACGCGGTCTGAGCATGTTCATATACGACAAGCGCGACGGTGGCGTGGACGTGCGCCGCATCGAGAACAAGCTTGGCATCCATGGTTCACCAACGTGTGAGCTGGTATATAAGAACGCCAAGTGTGAGATATGTGGCGACCGCAAGCTGGGACTCATCAAGTATGTGATGTCACTGATGAACGGTGCCCGACTGGGTATAGCAGCCCAGAGCGTGGGTCTGTCACAGGCTGCCTACGACGAAGCAGTGGCTTATGCACGCGACCGCAAGCAGTTCGGACGCGCCATCATAGAGTTTCCCGCAGTGGCCGAAATGATAAGCAACATCAAGGCCAAGCTGGATGCAGGCCGTGCGCTGCTCTATCAGACTGCCCGCTACGTGGATATCTACAAGGCTCTGGAGGACATTGCACGCGAGCGCAAACTCACTTCCGAGGAGCGTGCCGAGATGAAGAAGTACAGCAAGCTGGCCGATGCGTTCACTCCCCTGGCCAAGGGCATGAACAGCGAATACGCCAACCAGAACGGCTACGACTGCATTCAGGTGCACGGCGGTAGCGGCTTCATGCTCGAGTATGCCTGCCAGCGCATCTACCGCGATGCACGCATCACCAGCATCTATGAGGGCACCACACAGCTGCAGACCGTAGCAGCCATCCGCTACGTGACCAATGGCTTCTACTCTTCAGTAATAGAGGATTACGCCCAGATGCCTGTGGCTGCCGAGCTGGAGGGCATCAAGAGCCGCGTGGCAGCAATGGCAGAGAAGTTCAACGCCAGCGTGGCCAAGGTGAAAGAAGCCGAAAACCAGGAACTGCATGACCTGTGCGCACGTCACCTCTACGAGATGGCTGCCGACGTGATCATGTGTCACTTGCTGATGCAGAACGCATCCAAGGCACCGGAAATCTTCATGCACTCGCTGGAGGTATATGCCAACCACGCCGAGGCAGAGGTGGCCAAGCACGCCACTCTGGTGGAGCGCATGACAGTGGAGCAGCTTGACAACTACCGTCAGGCATAAAGCCCCACTCACAGAAGACAGATAATCAGGGAAAGGGAGTCTGATGAAGGCTCCCTTTTACTTTATCTCCCCCGACCTGCCAAACGACCATATCTGTCCTGCCAAGCAAATGCTACGGGAGGAGGAAAAGCCCAGCCCGACTGCTTCGGAAGGGAAAGGCGGGAAGCGGGATGAGGCTCAAGACTCTCACCAGAAGTCTGAAGACACTTCGCCAAAGGTACAAGTTGGGATATCCAGCGGCATCAGTCACACAAATGAGGAGCGTCCCTCACCGACAGGAAAGCGGACGCAGAGGACGGAGAGCGGTGTCAGTCGCCACCGGACTGTAATCTCCGGCAAATGACGCACTGCGCTGCATCAGCCATTGCAGCACGCTGCATCGGTCTGCGCAGCACGCTGCGTTGGCCATTGCACCGCACTGCATCTGACACAGGTCCCTTCTCCAGGACCCACCGCTTCAGTCTCCTTGGGAAAATCCGCCTCACTGGCCTGCCCCTGTCAAATCGCGTCAAAAACCCCTCCAGGCCATTGCTACACACACAGGGGAACACCTCCACCCGCTCCCCTGCCTATTGCAGGAAGAAAAGATACAAGCCACCCCACTCCACCTGCCCCAATGCTACGAAAAGCAAAGAACTACGTGCAAAATGACAAGGGCAAATGGAAATTAACATAAAAAGTGCAAGTATGTTCCCCGCAACGTTAAACCAAGCCCAAGGCGGGGAGTCACACTTTCGGAAACAAGAACATCGCTTATCAATGGAAAGAAGATTCATGCTGGCAGCCATCCTGCTGCTCATGCCGCTGCTGGCCTTTGCCCAGCGCATCGCACTCACCGGCACCGTCACCGACGCCGCCGATGGAGGACCGCTGCCAGGCACCTCGGTGGTGCTGCTTAACCCTAAGGACAGTGCACAGGTGACAGGTATGTCCACCGACGAAAACGGCAAGTTCCGCATCCCCGCCGTGAAGGCAGGCAAGTACATCATGCGTCTCACCTTCGTGGGATACGTCACCCAGTGGAAGAACATCACACTGGAGAAAGGCAAGAAAGAGATAGACCTGGGCTCCATGGCGATGAAGGAGAATGCCAGCATTATGAAGGAAGCCGAGGTGGTGGCCTCTGTGGCACAGGTGGAAATGAAGGCCGACACCTTCGTCTATAACGCTGACGCCTACCGCCTGCCCGAAGGATCGGCCCTGGAAGAGCTGGTGAAGAAGCTACCCGGCGCAGAGGTGAGCGACGACGGAACCATCAAGATCAACGGCAAAAAGGTATCGAAGGTGATGGTCGAAGGCAAGGAGTTCTTCGACAACGATACCAAGATGGCCATGAAGAACCTGCCCACCAAGATGGTGAAGAAGATAAAGGCATACGACAAGAAGAGTGACTATACCCGCATCACCGGCATCGATGACGGCGAGGAGGAGACTGTGCTCGACCTCACAGTGAAGAAGGATATGAAGCAGGGCTGGATAGCCAACGTGGATGTGGGCTATGGCACCGAAGACAGATACACGGCCAAAGCCAACATCAACCGCTTCCTCGACCACCGACAGTTCTCTCTTATCCTGAGCCGGAACAATGTCAACGACAACGGATTCGGCTGGGGCGGGCCACGCTGGGGCGGAGGCGGAGGCATCACCACCAGTACCATGGCCGGTGCAAACTTCTGGTGGGACAACGGCAAGCCCGACAATACGGCTGGACTCTTCAAGGCAGGAGGCAACATATACTACAACCACTCGAAAAGCAGTTCGCTGACCAAGTCGAACAGCGAGACTTTCCTCGATGACGTACACTCCACCTTCAGCAACCAGATGAGCCAGAACAGCAACACCAACAGTAATGTATGGGTGGGGCTAAGGCTGGAATGGATGCCCGACAGCATGACCAACATCTTCTTCCGCCCCAGTTTCTCGCACTCGCAGTCAAGCCGACGCAGCTACAGCCAGAGCGTGACATTCAACGATGACCCCTATGCCACCTATGACGGAGTCACGATGAGCGACCCGCTCAAGGAGTACAACCTGGAGGAGAACCGCATGATACGCGACAGCATAGCAGTCAACGACAACCTGCGCGGAAGCCTGGGCGACAGCCACTCCAACGAAGTGGAGGGCCGCCTACAGCTCAACCGACGACTGCACAAGGCGGGGCGCAACGTGACGCTCAACCTTGGCGGTTCCTACCGAGACAGCGAGAGCAAGTCGTTCAGCCGCTCGGAAATCAATTACTACCAGCGTAAGACGAACGACTTCAACAACCAGTACACCACATCGCCCAGCACTTCATACAACTTCCGCACCCGTCTGAGCTACAGCGAACCCATCATCGGCGCACTCAACTTGCAGATGAGTTACCAGTTCCAGTACCGTTACAGCGACAACGACCGCAGCATGTACAGCATCGACAGCCTGCTCACCAAGTTCGGCGGCTACTATACACAGGAGCAGCTCTACCTTGGCTACATCCCCGGACTGGACTCCCTCAACTACTGCTACAATGCAGAGAACAGCCAGTACGCCACTTACCGCGAGTACAATCACGAGGCCAACATCATGTTCAGGTACAAGCAAGGGGAGAACCGCCTCAATGTGGGAGTAAGCCTACAGCCCCAGACCACCCACATGGACTACGCGAAGCACCTGCTCGACACCACTGTGGTACGCAACACATTCAACTGGTCGCCGCGCATCGACTACCGATGGAAGATAAGCGACACCAGTGAACTGCGCGTCAGATTCAATGGCGACATGAACCAACCCAGCATGACCGACCTGCTGGAGGTCACCGACAGCAGCGACCCGCTGCACATCAGCACTGGTAACAGCGGACTGCGCAGCAGCTGGCGAAACAACTTCAACTTCTTCTACAATGCATACGTGCCCACCAAGCAGCGCGGATGGATGGTGAACGCATACTACAGCCAGACACGCAACAGCATCAGCAGCGCCACCATATACAACACCGAGACGGGTGCCAGATACACCCGACCCATGAACATCAACGGCAACTGGTACTCAGGCGGCTCGCTTATGTTCAACACGGCAATGGGCGAGAAGAAGTACTTCAACATCAACACCTTCACCAACATCAACTATGGCAACAACGTGGGATACCTGAGCAGCAACAGCGACGGCAGCAACTGGGACAATATCTACCTGCCCAACGGCAACGTGAACATGGACTATATCTTCACCCACACACCGCTGCAGAAGGCAACCACCAAGACTACCAACATCAACGAGAACCTGCGTCTCAACTTCCGCAACGACCTGCTGGAGGTGGGTGTGAACGGTGGAGTGAACTACCAGCACGCACGCTCGGCCCTGCAGAAGAATGCCAATATGGACAACTGGAGCTACAACTATGGCGGAAACATCACTATCAATGCACCCTGGGGAACCAGCCTCAGCACCGACATCAATGAGCAGTGCCGACGCGGTTACGAGGATGCAAGCATGAACACCAACGAGCTGATATGGAACGCACAGGTGAGCCAGACGTTCCTCAAGAACCGTGCTGCCACCATCAGCGTGCAGTGGTACGACATCCTGAGGGAGCGCAGCAGCATCAGCCGAAGCATCAGCGCCACCATGCGAAGCGACTCCTGGTCCAATGCCATCCACTCCTACGTGATGGTGCACCTCATCTACAAGCTCAACCTCATGGGCGCCAAGGGCTCACGCACGCAGGGCTTCGGCGGGTACGGAGGCCCTGGAGGAGGCCGTGGAGGCCGAGGCGGTGGTCCGGGACGATTCTAAGCACCAGCCTCCCACCTGCAAGCAAAGTGCAAAGTAAAGAACTGAGAGTGACCAGCTAAGCGCCTTCTCAAACAGGCGCAGCAGGCTGGCACAAAAAAGCAAGCAAGGTTACTTTTTCGGGGCAATTTGTTGGCCGAGATTCCTGCAGGCACTATAGTACAAAACATGATGACCAACAACGAGGTGGTCATCAGGTAAGCATCTGCGGGGAAAAACAGCAGGCCCGTCAGCAAGGCGTATTTCCAACAGACGACTTGCATGGCGGGCCTGCTTCATATAGCACAAAAAAAGACTCCCGCCTGCAGGCTGTAATACATGCAGGCAGGAGTTATATTATCCCCACCACACCAACCCCTCCACACTGATGAAACTCCCCTTAGGGGTTCACCAGCGTCTTCTTTCCGTTGCGCACATAGATGCCCGGCAGCAAGGGGCGCTCCACACGCACACCCTGCAGCGTGTACCATTGTCCATCACACTCCGTGGCCTGTGCTCCGGCAGGCTCGATGCCGTTGGGCAATGAGCGGCTGTGGGCAAATAGCCAGCCCAGCCGATGGTCGGAGTAACTCTGTATGCAGGTGGTCTCATGTGTCCACCCCGGTACCGTCTCATACTCTGCCTCGCCGCCCAAGGCACGCATCTGAGCTATGAAATCCTCGGCTATCTGGCGCACCTGGCCGTTCATGATCTTGTCGTCAAGCCCCATCACGTTATACACAGGTGTGGTGGCAGCATTCTGGGCCGACATACCCTTGGGATTGGCAGCGCACGGCATGGCTGCCGCAAAGTAGCCGGGGAAGGCGGACAGCATCTTCCAGGTGCCTGTGCCGCCCATCGAGCCGCCCAACACATAGATGCGCATGGTGTCGATATCCTCGGTGCGGACTGTGAAGTCAAGCAGTGCCTTGATATTCTGAGCCATTCCGCCCCAGCCGCGTGACCTGTCGGGACACTGAGGCACAAGCATCACCGCATCCACCTGATGACGATGGAGGTAACCGGCTATAGAGTCGATACCCGGCTCGCGCATTTGTAACACATTGTCGCTGCCGCAACTGGACCCGCCGTGCAGATAGATTACCAGAGCCTTTTGCCCAGTCCCGCTGCCAGTGATATCGGCCTTTCGATAAGAGAGTTCAATGCCTGCAAAATCACGCTGCAGGCCCAAGAAACTCACCTCACCCAACTGCACGTCCTGGCCCAAACCTACGGCAGGTGCCATCAAGAGCAAAAGCAGGAACAACGTGTTCCTATGGATGAAGCGAAGAAGTGTGACAGTCTTCATAGGATAACTTATTTTCTATTGTAAATGAAAGCGTTGTCTGAAAAACTCCGCACCTATGCACAGAATAACGTGGTGGGAAGAACCACACAAGAGATGCAGTCAGACGGACAAGAGAATAGTGCCGGCACCCGTTCAGATGCCGGCACCTCTGCACCCAGGAGCAGGGCTAACGCGTATGAAAACCCCTTTTCATCTCATCTTTTTCTCCCTCTGCCCAGGCCCCTGTGCGCCGATGATTTCCTCTCTCTCAGCCGTCGCTGTATGTCATTCTCCACACGGAAGAACCGCTCGAGCTGCCCTGGTGTGAGCACTGTGGCAAAGCGATCGGTATAGGCGATGCGTATGCTCTGTGCCCGCTGCTGCCTCTGCATGCGTTGCTTCACCCTGACAGCAACCTCCTCGGCATCGGTGGAAGCGGCGTCGCAATCGGCTTCACCCCATGCAGCAATCATGTCCTTGTTGTACTCTTCGTAGATGGGGCGGAACTTGCTCACCTGTTCGGCCGAAAGCCTAAGGCAGTAGGTTATCTCCCTCACCTTGGCATTGAACAGCCGCTCATTGAATGTTCTCTGCTGTTGAGCCTGACTCCCGACGGCCATCAGGCAGGTGAGCAACGCGAATAATATATGTTTCATTGTCATTAGGGTTTTATATGGTCAATAATCAGATATGTCATCTATCTCATAGCAGTCTATCCTCTGTGCCTCCTCATCGCTTATCTGGTCGAGAAACACATCGAGGGGACTCTGTACCGACTCCACTGCCCCCACCTCGTCGGGCTGCTGCAAGGAGTGCCGGTGGAAGGTGCCCCACCCGAAGCCCAGCACCAGAACGAGCGAAGCAGCTGTGCCCAGTGCCACGCGGAGCATGCGGGTGAGCTGCTGCCGCTGGCGCTGCCGATCGTTACGACACACCTTGATGGCATGTTTCGTGGCACTATCTACCAGATGCTCCACGTATTCGTTGCTTTCCGCAAACGGCATCTGCTTGTTCTTCACCATATTCATCTTGAATTTTCAGTTAGATACTTCTTCACCCGCTCCACGGCATAATGGTAGTTGGTCTTCAATGTCCCCACCCGCTTACCGGTCACCTCGGCCATCTGCTCGTAGCTCATATCATCATAGTAACGCAGTCCGAAGACGATGCGCTGAGTGGTGGTAAGCGTAAGCAGTGCCTTCTGCAGGAGCAGTTCCTCGCTTCCGTCGGCACCGTTCTCTGCCTCCAGAGTACGTGTGAGCGTGTCGCCCAACTGGTCGATGCTCTGAAAGAGGTGGGTCCTACGGCGCAACTGCATGAGTGACTCGCGGGTGGCTATGCGATAGACCCACGGCAGGAGAGCCGCCTCATCGCCCCGGAAGGATGGCAGGCACGAGAGCACCTTGATGCAGGTATCCTGCAGCACATCCTCGGCATCCTCCCTGCCCACCACTATGCGGCGTATGTGCCAATAGATGGCTTGGCCGTGGCGCTTCATCAGGAGGCGGAAACCCTCCTCTCTCGTAGCGGGTGACGAGAGCATGAAGAGCAGTCCGGGACATACGGGGGCGTTGCTTTCCATGCCTCTGCTCACTTGTTCCGCTCTATTGCCACGCACTTCACATTATCCTTTCCCACGAGTGCCACGTCATAGCGAGCCTGCACATCGCACCGGCACATTCTGCCGGGACGTCTGCCGGGACGCAGCCTGGCACATCGGTGATGACGCTGCTTGCCACGGTGCACATGGCATCGGGGATGATGACGGGCGGCGCGGACTACGCAGCAGGTGTTCTGCCGGCGGGCACGAACCCGGCGGGCACTGGCCGGCAATACGGATGCCATCATGAGGCAAAGACAGAGGAGCAAAACTCTGAGGAGCATAGCTCTATGGCTGGATATTGATATATTTGTCTTCATTGTTGCATGTATTTAGTGAATGACTTGTTTCGAAAGCTTTCTACATAGTAGATGCAGCAAGAGTACAAAGGTTAAAAACAAAACGCGGATTTCCTTGTGAAAGGTCCGGCAGCCCGCAGGCTTCGGAAAGAGAAAGCACAGCATCTGCGCCTGGAGCAGGCCCGCCGGACTTGTCCGACAGCCCTGAGGGAACTATCGGAGCAAAGTGAACGGAATGAGGAAGTATGAGGCCAACACCTTTCCACCATCCAACATTTGTTGATTGAGCAAAAAGGAAGACGGGAGTCAATGCCTCAGCTGTTTTTCCGCACTGTGGAAGTTGACCGCAGGAACATCGTTTTCACTCTTGTTCCAACGCTTTTTCCCTGGCTTTGCAACATGCAGGCAGAAACAGGCAGGCGCGGCAAGCTGCCTCAGGGAAACCATAAGATTGAACATGGCAGAAGAGCGTGGTGAAAAATGCACTGCGCTGCGATGGGCAATGCAGCACGCTGCGATGGGCGATGCACTGCGCTGCGATGGACAATGCAGCGCGCTGCGTCATCTGACAGAAAACGCAGGCATGGGGTGAGGAGTGCGGAAGGCCATGGCACAGAGGAGCAGAAACAAGAAGACCCGCCTCAATGGGCAGGTCTGGGGTGCCGCTTGCGCGAGGGCAGGCTATTACTTTTCTCCAGCCAGATCACGCACGATGTAGTAGGCTGGCTTGGGCTTGTAGTTGCGGTCGATGAGTAGCGGGAAATTGTCGGCACCAAGCCATGAGTCGCGGTCAGAGAGGTTCCAGAAGGTGACGTTGCCTATGATGTCGCTGCGGCGACGGAACAGGCGGAAGAGGTTGGCATACTGGTTGTTGAAGCGCGCGAGCGTCTGCTGGTCGGGGGTACCGCTCTGCCCCTGGCTGAAGTTCAGGCCGCCACCGTGCTCGTGATTGGCCCGCACGTCCAGTTCGGTGATGTGTATCACGTCCACCACCTGTGCAAAGGAGTCGATGGCCGCCTCTATCAGGGTGGTGTCGGGCCAGTGGATGTTGTAGTGAGCCTGCATTCCCAGCCCGTGTATAGGCACGTTCTGCCGGCGCATCTTCCTTATCATAGCGGTGATGCGGTCGCGCTTGGCGGGATCGACAGTACTGTAATCATTGTAGAAGAGCAGGGCATTCGGGTCGGCCTCATGGGCAAAGATGAATGCCTTGGCGATGAACTCATCGCCGCAAAGCCTGTAGTGGCGGGTGTCGCGGTAGGGACAGGGGATGCCGGCAGGCCCGTCGGCAATGGCTTCATTGACCACATCCCAGGCATAGACAACGTCCTTATAGCGGTTGACCACGGCATGAATGTGCTCGCGCAGCCGCTTGTAGAAGACTTCCTTGGACACCTCACGACCCAAGGAATCGGTAAACATCCAGTCGGCAAACTGATTGTGCCAGCACAGGCAGTGGCCTCGCATCTTCATGCCATGCCGGCGGCAGAAGTCGGCTATGCGGTCGGCCCCCTCCCAGGTATATACTCCTTCGCGCGGATGAACGGATGCCGGCTTCATGGCATTCTCGGCGGTGGCGGTGCTGAAGTTGGCTGTCACCAGTTCATGCTGCCCCTGCTGGCCCACGTTGGCGACACTCAGTCCCACTCCGATGTCAAATGACCCGCGATAGGCATCCTTGAGGCCGCGCACCGCCTGCGCATTGGCCGACACAGAGAAAGCCGCACTCAGGAGCACAACCATCAGCCCCGCAGGGCGACAGAGTCTTTTGAGCAAAGCGGCAAAAAGCGGCTGCACCAAGCGGCAAGCAGCGTGAGAGGGGATGGGAGAGGTCATAAGATTGGGGGGATTGATTAGTATAAAGTGTATATGGGAAAGTGCCTCACTGGAAGAACGAGAAGTTCACGCTGCCATAGGCACGGTGCTCCACGAAGCGCGGATGCTGCGAGAAGTCGTTGCGCTTGCCGTGCTCGAGCACAAACAGGCCGTCCTCGTTGAGCAAGTCACGTTCCATGACTATGTCGGGCATCTGCGCCAGCTGCTCCAGAGCATAGGGCGGGTCGGCAAAGATGAAGTCGAAGCGCTCGCGACAGCGCGCCAGATAGCGGAACACATCAGCACGCACGGGGAATGCCTCCTTGGCCTGCAACTTGTCGATGAAGCTGCATATGAAGCCAAAGTGAAGCGGATCGTTCTCTACCGACACCACATGGCCACATCCCCGGCTGAGCAGCTCGAGCGTGATGCTGCCGGTGCCCGAGAAGAGGTCCAGTGCCGAGGGAGCCTCATCGAAATCAATATAACCCTGCAGGACATTGAAGAGATTTTCCTTTGCAAAGTCCGTCGTGGGACGGGCCTTGAAGGTGCGGGGGATGTCGAAACGGCGTCCCTTGTATTTTCCAGTGATTACGCGCATACTTCCACGTGTAGTATATAGTTGGTAAGTTCCTTATTGAGCGTCTCTGTCCCGCCGCTCACCAGGCAGCGGGTCTTCTGTGCGTCGAGGTTGAGATTGCGCCACACGGCCATGAGGAAATAGATGCGGTCGGCATCGGAGTGCGCCTCATAGCTGCAGGCATAGCGCAGTTGCCCGCCGGCCAACAGGCACACGTGCAACTCGCGGCCCTCGGCACATACATGCATGCAGGGCTCCACGCTTCCGCTCTTGAGGTCGGCCTCGGCAGCCTGCTCTATCAGCTGGCCCGCCCTACCCTTGAGCACAGCCTGGGGGAAGAGGTCGGCCACCACCTGCGCGACGGCCTGGCTCAGGGCGAAGACCTCCACGGCATCCATACCTGAGAGTATCCGGTGACGGATGTCAGCATTGCCCACCCGGGCGTTGGAGAAGGTGAGCCTGTAAAGCGAAGCGGCATCCGAGCGGCGGAACAGCTCCACAGGCACATAGGTGGAAGGGGCATGCGACACCAGTTCCACCTGTGTGAAGGTGCGGGATGAGACTCGCGAGTCAGTCAAAGCGGCACGCAGTGCACTGGCTTTCAGCTGATTGTCACCATCGGGCACAGTCTGCTGGGCCAGCTGTGTCTGCCGCCCGGCAGAGTCGCTGACAGAGACAGAAAATCCATCCACGAGAGCGTGGATGGACAGTCTGTATGTGGTCTGAGGGCTATTACTCCCAGTTGCCTGCATTATTGTTCCAGTTTGAACCTGCTTCACCAATCTTCAGGCCAGGGTAAGCACCCTTGGCGTCGGCCTCCTCGGCACGGTTATAGATAAGGCGCTTACCGGCCTTGCCCATTCCCTTGAGGAAGCTGCTGTCGGGAGCGTTGCACTCCATCACCTGCATGACAGTGCCAGAACGTGTGGTCACGGGCACGGCTATGAGCTCAAACTTATCGCCCTGTGAGAAGGGGATATAGCACAGAGAGTCGGCCACGAAATCCTCTGACTTGTACAGAGAATCGAGGAGAGAAACCCATACGGTGTCTCTGCGGAAGTTCTCCAAGCCGTTTGCTGCGATGGCTGCCTTGTCGCCGCTGTTGACGATGGCTGCTGCTGAGGCCTCGGTCAGACCCTTGTCCATCTGGTCGTCACTCAGGTCTCCCTGCTTCATCACAACGGGCAGCTTGCCGTTCTTCACGAACTCGATCAGCTTGGGCCACTCGGCACAATACACTCCCTCATGCTGGGCCTTGTACTCCTCCTCCGCCTTGCGGATGTCAATGAGACGTGCCTTCACAACCTGCTCACGCTGAGCAACCTCCTTGTCAAATCCAATTGTGTCAGAGATGCTATGCCAGCTGATGAACAGCAGCAGCACGGCACACACACCCAGGACAAGATTTACAATCTTCTTCTGCTTCATGTTGTATTTTGTTTTTTATTTCGTATATTCGCATTACAAAAGTAGGATAATTTATTCACATACAAGGTCTCCTTGGAGATTTTTCTGCTATAGAATGTCATTTACAGAGGATTTAGAGGGGTTGGTGCACGCTCATTTCGCGCACAAACCGACAAAATGCCAGCAAGAAGCCATCACAGAGTGGGCTGAATTCATGTTGAGCAGAGAGGCCGACGCAGCCTTCCTGCTGAGAGGCTATGCGGGCACAGGAAAGACATCGCTGGTGGCTGCCATGGTGCAGACATTGGCCCAACTGAAGCAGCCCGTCATGCTGCTGGCTCCCACCGGGCGCGCCGCCAAGGTGTTCTCGCTCTATTCGGGCATGCCCGCCTACACCATCCACAGGAAGGTGTACAGGCAAAAGACGCTCACCGAACCGGGCTTGTTCCAGCAGGGCGTCAATCTGCACAAGCACACGACCTTCATCGTGGATGAAGCCTCAATGGTGTCCAACGCGGGGGGCGACGGCGGTGTGTCGTTTGGCACAGGGCGCTTGCTTGACGACCTCATCCATTATGTGTATTCCTGCGAGGGCTGCAGACTGATGCTCATAGGCGACACCGCGCAGCTGCCACCTGTGGGAACCGACGAGAGTCCGGCGCTTGATGCGGGGATGCTGGCCGGCTACGGCCTCACGGTGTGGCAGGTGCAGATGACCGAGGTGGTGCGTCAATCCACCGATTCGGGCATCCTGTGGAACGCCACCATGCTGCGGCAGATGCTGGCCGAGGGCGATGGCGGCTTCGGGTTCCCGCGCTTCCGCATCCAGGGTATGCCCGACATCAAGGTGGTGACGGGCGATGAGCTGATCGACTCACTGGAGAGCAGCTACAGCCGATGCGGCACGGATGACACCATAGTAGTGACCAGAAGCAACAAGCGAGCCAACATCTTCAACCAAGGCATTCGCGCGCGTATATTATATATGGAGGAGGAACTGGGCGGTGGCGACCAGGTGCTGGTGGCGAAGAACAACTATTTCTGGGCCGAGAAAGAGGCTTCGGGTACTCCCGCCAAGGAGCAGCAGATGGCCTTCATCGCCAATGGAGATACTGCCATAGTACGCCGCGTGCACAACGAGAGGAACTTCTACGGATTCCGCTTCGCCGATGCCACACTCGTCTTTCCCGACTACGCCAACCGCGAGATGGAGGTGACGGTGCTGCTGGACACGCTCATGAGCGAGTCGCCGGCACTCACGCGGCAGCAGCAGGAAATGCTCTTCCAAGCCGTGTGGGCCGATTACCCCGAGATAGGAGACAAGCGCGAGCGCATGAAGAAGCTGCGCACCGACCCCTACTTCAACGCTCTGCAAATCAAGTATGCCTATGCCGTAACCTGTCACAAGGCGCAGGGCGGCCAGTGGAGCCACGTATATATCGACCAGGGATACCTCACCGAAGACATGCTCACGCCCGACTATCTGCGCTGGCTCTACACTGCCCTCACCCGCGCCACCGAAAAGGTCTTCCTCATCAACTGGCCCGAAACGCAGATAGAGCAGTGACTCCCCCCGCTGGGCACCGCCCTTCGGAAGAGAAACAGGCGGAGAGGCGGAAGACGGCAGGCGGCTTCCTCCACCAAGTGCAGTGCGCTGCATGTGTCGTCGCAGCACGCTGCGATGGCCAACGCAGTGCGCTGCATCAGCCTTCGCACCGCACTGCATTCCCGGCCCCACTCCTGCACTCCCATCGCCCTACCCCATTTCAACGGCGACGCCACGGCAATCGAACTATCCTTCTTCCACACCGGCATCCGCACACCGGCAAGTTTCCCCAACAACAGCAACACCATCAATCCATCATGCCAGCCTGATTCAGAATGCGAAATCCAGCATTCCTGATTAAGGCGGAACCGGGTTCCCGATTCAAGAATCTGCTTTCTTGATAAAAACGAAGCGTGGAGCGAAGGAATCACACCCTCGCTCCACGCTCTGTGAATATTGGCTTCGTCCCGGTGAGAGACGCATTATGCTATGCTGTGAGCAGCTCCACCAGCTTGTCGATGGCTGCCAGCAGTCCCTCGGGATTGCGGCCGCCAGCGGTGGCGAAGTGAGGCTGACCGCCGCCGCCACCCTGGATGAGCTTGGCAGCCTCGCGGATGTTCTTGCCCACGTGAACGCCAGCTGCCACAGCCTCATCAGATGCTGCTGCAGTGAGCAGAGGCTTCTCGTCATTGATGCTGCCCAGCACCACGATGCTTCCAGGCAGTTCGGCACGGATCTGGAAGGCCATATCCTTGACAAACTCAGCAGGCAGGGGAGCGATGCCCTTCACCACCTTGAGCCCGTTCACCTCCTTGGCCTGGCTCATGAACTGCTGCTTCAGCTGTGCCGCCTTGTCCCTCATGAGTCCGCTCAGTTCGCTGTGAAGCTCGCTGTTCTCGTCTATGGTCTTCTGCACAGCGACCTTCAGGTCGGGTGCGTTATTGAAGATAGAGCGCAGCTCGGCGGCTGTGTCGATAAGGCTATAGAGCAGATTCTCCACCTGGGCGCCGGTGATGGCCTCCACACGGCGCACGCCGGCAGCCACGCTGCTCTCGCTCAGAATCTTGAACATACCCAAGCGTCCGGTGCTGGCAGCGTGACAACCGCCACAGAGCTCTACGCTCTTGCCGAACTGTACAACGCGCACCTTGTCGCCATACTTCTCGCCAAAGAGAGCGATGGCACCCAGTTTACGAGCCTCATCGATGGGCATATCACGGTGGTCCTGCAGGGGGATATCCTCGCGGATGCGTGCATTGACTATCTGCTCCACGCGGCGCAGTTCCTCGGCTGTCACCTTCTGGAAGTGTGAGAAGTCAAATCGCAGACCCTCGGGAGTGACCAGCGAACCCTTCTGCTCCACGTGCTCGCCCAGCACCTCGCGCAGAGCCTGGTCGAGCAGATGCGTGCAGGTGTGGTTGGCCTCGCTGGCGTGACGCAGGTCGATATCCACACAGGCCATGAAGGGAGCCTGAGGATTCTGGGGAATCTGCTTGGTGATGTGCACGGGCAAGTTGTTCTCGCGCTTGGTGTCGATGACCTCGATGCTCTCTGTCTCGCTCACGAGCACACCACGGTCGCCCACCTGGCCACCCATCTCAGCATAGAAGGGAGTCTTGTCGAGCACTATCTGATAGAAAGTCTGCTTCTTCTGTGTCACACGGCGATAGCGCAGGATGCGGCACTCATACTCGGTGTGGTCCCAACCGACAAAGGTAGTGTCGCCGGGCTGAACCTCCACCCAGTCATCATTCTCCACGGCAGCGGCATTGCGTGCGCGCTCCTTCTGCTTCTGCATCTCGGCATTGAAGCCGTCCTCATCCACGGTGAGTCCGTTCTCCTGGCAGATAAGCTCGGTGAGGTCAAGGGGGAAGCCGTAGGTATCGAAGAGGGCGAATGCCTTCTCGCCTGAGATTACGTTGCTCTGGGCAGCCTTGGTCTCCTGCATCACACCGTCGAGGAGACGGATGCCGGTCTCCAGTGTGCGCAGGAAGCTATCCTCCTCCTCCTTCATCACCTTGGAGATGAGTTCCTTCTGTGCCTGCAGTTCGGGATAGGTGGCACCCATCTCGTGGATGAGCACAGGCAGCAAGCGGTACATGAATGCCTGCTTCTGACCCAGGAAGGTGTAGGCGTAACGCACGGCACGGCGCAGGATGCGGCGGATGACGTAACCAGCCTTGGCATTGCTGGGCAACTGGCCGTCGGCAATGCTGAAGGCGATGGTGCGCAGGTGGTCGGCCAATACGCGCATGGCCACATCAGTCTCCTCCTTCTCGCCATAGCGGAAACCGCTCATGTCGCAGATGGCCTGGATGATGGGCTGGAACACATCGGTGTCATAGTTGGAGTGCTTGCCCTGGATGACGCGCACCAGTCGCTCGAAGCCCATGCCGGTATCGATGACGTTCATCGAGAGGGGTTCCAGATGTCCGTCGGCCTTGCGCTCATACTGCATGAACACGATGTTCCATATCTCGATGACCTGTGGGTCGTCCTTGTTCACCAGGTCGCGGCCGGATACGTTACCACGCTCCTCGGGCAGACGGTTGTCGATGTGAATCTCGGAGCAGGGGCCACATGGACCCGTATCACCCATCTCCCAGAAGTTGTCGTGCTTGTTGCCGTTGATGATATGGTCGGCAGGCACGTGCTTGAGCCAGTACTTGGCTGCCTCGTTGTCGCGCTCGAGACCTTCCTCCTCACTTCCCTCGAAGACGGTCACATAGAGATCCTCGGGGTTGAGCTTGAGCACGCTCACCAGATACTCCCACGCCATGTCGATGGCTCCTTCCTTGAAGTAGTCGCCGAACGACCAGTTGCCCAGCATCTCAAACATGGTATGGTGGTAGGTATCATGGCCCACCTCCTCCAGGTCGTTATGCTTTCCGCTCACGCGCAGACACTTCTGGCTGTCGGCACGTCGGCGGGGTTCGGGATTGCGTGTACCCAGTATGATATCCTTCCACTGGTTCATGCCAGCGTTGGTGAACATCAGTGTAGGGTCGTCCTTAATCACCATAGGGGCTGAGGGCACAATGGTGTGTCCTTTGGACTCGAAGTATCGGAGAAACGAGTCACGTATTTCGTTTGCTGTCATCATGAATATAGTTTATTCGAATAATCTCTTTGAAAAACAGTTGCAAAGGTAATTTGTTTTACGTATTTTTGCAAAGGAATTTGGATATAAAAGGGCTTCCCCACCGAATATGGCACTTAACAAAGACAAGGATCTCAAGAAGTATTTCTCCATCAGCGAGGTGGCGACGCAATTTGGCGTGGCTGAGTCGGTGCTGAGATTCTGGGAGAAGGAGTTCCCAAACATCAAGCCACGCAAGACTCAGCGCAACGTGAGACAATACACTCGCGAGGACATCGAGGAGGTGCGCACCGTATATACCCTGCTCAAGGTGCGGGGCATGAAGATAGCAGCCGCCAGGGAGATGCTGTCCAAGAACAAGAAGGGTGCCACCGACATGACTGTGGTGCTCAACAAGCTGGAGTCCATCAAGGCCGAATTGCTGGATATCAGCCGCGAGCTGGCGGAACTGTAAGGGACAGGAAAGCACATCCGCCTGCCGGCGAACCAGCCCAAGAAGAAAATCAGCCCGCCTCTAAACGGAAAAGGAAGACTTTACGAGAAGATTTCCCCCACACATTTTCCATCCACGAAAAGCACACCAGTGCACAGCCCGACTGCACAGCGGCATTGCCACAACAGTACCGACTTACCGAAGATAGTCCGTCATCTGCCCCGCCTCACAACGGAGAAAGGCCTTAAGATTGCGGCTCGCAACATCGTATTCAGCAGATGCGAAGGCAAGAGAAGCCCCCTCCTGACCTATGTGAAGTCGGGAGGGGGCTTCATCTTAATTCTTAGAATCGCACCACATCCTCTATCTCGGGGATGCGTTTGAGGTCGCGGCAGATGTCCTGCACATCGCTCACATCATGCACGCCCAGGCGTATCTCGCAGTCGAAGATGCCGTCGTGAGTATCCACCTTCAGCTGTTGGATGTTCACGTTGAGCTGTTGTGAAAGCACTCCGGTGATTTGGTGCAGCACGCCCACGTGGTCGATGCCATTGACGTGGATGGTTGCAGGGAAGAAGAGTTTCTTGTGCGTATCCCAATTGGCCGCCAAGATGTGGTTGCCGTCGCTGGCTTTCAGTTTGGCCGCTATCTCGCACTGGCGCTTGTGGATGGTGATGTTGGTCTTCCCGTCAAAGTATCCCAGCACATCGTCACCGGGGATGGGATGACAACAGTCGCAGATGGTATAGCGCCCGATAGTCTCTTCGTTGAGTATCAAGGGCTTCTTCTTGTCGATGACCAGAGGCACAGGCTCCTCCTGAGGCTTGGCTTCCTCATTGTCATCATGATGGCGCATGAAGAAGGTGAGGTACTTGCTCCAGCCCGTGCGGTCGGGGTTCTTGCCCTTGAGAACAGCCACGTCTGCATCACCCAGCGTGATGACTCCGCCTCCCAATGCCAGCAAAAGGTCATCGCGGGTGGAGAGGTTGTGGAAACTGCGCAACTTGTCAATGTTCACGCTGCTGGCTTCCATGTCATGCTCACGCAGGAAGGCATTGAGCAACTCCTCGCCCTGTTTCTGCTTCTCGCGTTCTTCGCGGCGCAGCACAGCCTGTATCTTTCCCTTTGCCTTGGCGGTGGTGACAAAGTTCATCCACTCCGGTGCCACCTTCTGGCTCTTTGAGGTGAGTATCTCCACCTGGTCGCCGCTCTGCAGCACGTAGCTGATGGGCTCCAGCTTATGGTTGACCTTGGCGCCGATGCAGTGTGTACCCAGGAAGGTATGGATGGTGAAGGCAAAGTCCAACACGGTGCTGTCGGCCGGCATAGTCTTGAACTCGCCCTTAGGAGTGACCACGAAGATCTCACTCGCGTATAAGTTGAGCTTGATGGTGTCCAGAAAGTCGATGGCGTTAGGCTGTGGGTCGTCCAGTATCTCCTTGATGGTGTGCAGCCACTTGTCCAGTTCGTTCTCGCTATCTTCGCTTGTCTTGCCGCCCTCCTTGTACTTCCAGTGTGCGGCGAAGCCCTGTTCGGCCATCTCGTCCATGCGCTGGCTGCGTATCTGCACCTCTATCCACTGGCCGGTGTGGCTCATCAGAGTGGTGTGCAGAGCCTGGTAGCCATTGGCTTTCGGATGCGAGAGCCAGTCGCGGAAGCGCTCTGGATGTGGCTTGTAGATGCTGCTGGCGATGGCATATATCTGGAAGCACTCGGCTATCTCATCCTGCACCCCTTCGTTCTGGAAGATGATGCGCACGGCCAGAATGTCGTATATCTCCTCAAAGGAGATGTGCTTGTTCTGCATCTTCGTCCAGATGCTGTAGGGCGACTTGATGCGTGCCTTTATCTCATATTTGAGTCCCGTAGCGTCAAGACGCTCTCTGATGGGGGCGGTGAACTGTGCAAAGATGGTGTTCAGATGGTCCTGCATGTCGGCCAGCTTCTGCTTGATATCACGATATTCCTCGGGATGCTCATAGCTGAAACTCAGGTCCTCAAGCTCTTCCTTTATCTTGTTCAGGCCAAGTCGGTTGGCCAGAGGTGCATAGATATACAGAGTCTCTCCTGCTATCTTGTACTGCTTGTTGGGCAACTGACTGCCCAGCGTGCGCATGTTGTGCAGGCGGTCGGATATCTTGATAAGTATCACGCGGATGTCGTCACTCATGGTGAGGAGCAGTTTCTTGAAGCTCTCTGCCTGTGCCGACGCCTTGTCTCCGAATATCCCACCCGATATCTTGGTGAGTCCGTCGGTAATCTGTGCTATCTTGGGACCGAATATATTCTCGATGTCCTCCACCGTGTAGTCGGTATCCTCTACCACATCATGAAGCAATGCAGCACATATGCTGGTACTGCCCAGCCCTATCTCCTCGCAGGCAATCTGCGCCACGGCGATGGGGTGCATGATGTACGGTTCGCCCGACAGGCGGCGCACTCCCTTGTGGGCCTGCCGTGCGAAGTTGAAGGCTTTCTCTATGATCTCGGTATGCTTGCGGTGACGCGACTGCAGGTAGGTATCTACCAGATGCTTGTAAGCCGCTTCCACCATACGTGCGTCTTCCTGTTCTCTGCTTGTCATCTGCTCCATAACATCCGCCTTAATGAGGTTCTATATATAATAGTACACGTGTGCGCGCGTTCTTTATTACTTTATCCCGGGTGCCTCGGCGCGTTTCACTTCACGCGCAAGCGCTGTCCGGGATTGATGCGAGTGCTGCGCATTTTGTTGAGGCGCTTTATCTTATTCACAGTGGTGTGGTTTCGACGGGCAATGGCACCCAGCGTATCGCCTCTGCGCACCTTCGCATACACTCCGCGCGACTGGCGTGAATCACGCGACTTGGTGTCGCGCACAGCCACTTCCACCACATTCTTCTGTTCCTCGGGCTGCACATAGATGCTGTCTCCAGCCTCGATGAAGGCGTTCACCTTGTCGCCTGGCAGGCGCAGGATGCAGGGGCGTACCTCACCGGGAACCATATTGGTGCGGTACTGGGGGTTGAGTGCCTTGAGTTCGTCAAGCGGCACTCCGCACACCTGCTCCACACGATCAAGGCGTACATTGCGCGATACGTGCAGGGTATCAGAGGTAGGCGGGAGCGTTGTCTTCACGGGACAAATGTTGTGCTCGCAGTAGTAATTCATGATGTAGTTGGCTGCGATGAATGCCGGCACGTAGCCCTGGGTCTCCCGGGGCAGATAGGGATAGATGGTCCAGTAGTCTGTCACACCTCCCGCACGCTTGATGGCCTTGCTCACATTATTGGGTCCGCAGTTGTAGCTGGCTATCACGAGCGTCCAGTCACCGAATATGTCGTAGAGGTCCTTCAGGTAGCGTGCGGCTGCGAAACTGGCTTTCACAGGGTCGCGGCGCTCATCCACCAGGCTGGTCACCTCCAGTCCGTACTGCTTGCCGGTGCCTATCATGAACTGCCAGAGTCCGGCGGCTCCCACGCGGCTGGTGGCTCCGGGATTGAGCGCACTCTCTATGACAGGCAGGTACTTCAGTTCGAGAGGCACCTGGTAGGCTTCCAAAGCCTCCTCGAAGATGGGTACATAAAAGTTGAAAGCCCCCAGCATCACGCTCACCGAGCGGCGCAGACGGCTTCCATACTGGTCTATGTATTTCCTCACAACGTCGTTGTACGACATGGCCACCACATTGGGCAGACGGCGCAGGCGCTGCTGATATACTTCGGGAGCGAAGGTGACCACCTCGCCCGTAGTGTGACACTCGTCACCCATAGTGAGTTGGGTGCGCACTGCCCAGCTGTGGAGCAGGCTGTCCATCTCCTGTGTCTGCATGCCCTCAGGCAGCACCAGCGAATCATCGTTGCCGTCGGCAATGCTGTCGGAGGCCACTTCCTGGGCACCGGCAGCCACTGTGCCGGCTATCGTGAAAGCCGCCGAGAGTGCGGCTGTATGCAATATCTTATTCAATCGTTTCATTGTCGTTTACTTTTTCCTCAGAAGTTCAGACAGACACTCAGCGCGGGCACTTGGCGCACTCCGCGCCCTCCCACCATGTAGGTCTTCATCATACTGGGTTCGAGATGCATGCTCAGGTCGCTGCTGATATCAAACGAAGAGAGCTCGGCATCCACATAAGCATCCACCACCGACAGCAGATACACACCCGCAAAGGCGAATATGCTCATGTCGCGAAAGCGGCGGAAGTGGTTCTTCTTGTTCTTGAAAATCTCCTTGAAGCGCTCTTCCTTGCCCGTGATATCGTATCCCAGGGGGAGCATCTTCTCGTAGCTCTTGGTATTGGGGTCGCTGTCCATGATGTCGAGATAGGCCTGCGAATAGTCCTTCAGCATCTGGTTGTTCCAGGTGAGGGCATATGCACAGCCCAGATATCCGCCGTAGATGATAGGCAGCTTCCAGTACTTGCGGTTGTATATCTGGCCTCCTCCGGGCACCACAAGGGCAAGCCACATGGCGCGTATGGGGTCGGGCTGGAAATGGGAGAGGCGGCTCTCGGGTTTGGCTATGCGCAGCAGGCTGTCGGTCACAGCGGCCAGAGCTGTCGTGTCGATGGCCAGCGTGTCGGTCGAAAGTTCCTCGGTGGTATCGGCCTGGCAGATGTCCTGAGGCAGGCACGCTGCTGCATCGGGCTCCACAGCCGCCTGGTTCTGCCCAGGCACAGACGTGCACGGAGCCTGCAACCCCACCTGTGCATGCAGCAGGGCCGTTATGCTCCAGCAGACGAAGGCCAGCACCACGGCCAGCCTCCTGCTTCCTGATATGAGGCAGCGCGGTGTCAACTCTTCAGACGGTCAAATATTCCCATGATGCGCTCCAACTCTGCCTCGTTGGCAAAGGGGATGCTTATCTTTCCCTTGCCCTTGTCAGAGCAGGTCATCTGCACTTTGGTCTGGAAGAAACTGCTCAGACTGTCGCGCAGAACATTATATTCCATGCTCAGTGTGGAGCCTTTCTGGCGGATGCGCTTGCCGTCCTTGCCCTTCACGGTGCCGCCTGCCGACAGTTCCTTGACCATCTCCTCCACACGACGGACGCTCAGTCCGTTGGCCACCATCTCGTCGAAGACGTGCAGTTGGGCCTTTGGATCGTCCAGTGACAACAGGGCACGTGCATGTCCCATGTCTATCTGCCTCTCCTTGAGAGCCACCTGGATGGGTGCGGGCAGCTTGAGCAGCCGCAGGTAGTTGGTCACCGTAGCGCGGTTCTTGCCCACCTTCTCGCTCAGCTGCTCCTGCGTGAGTCCGTATTGTTCTATCAGATGCTGGTAGGCCAGAGCCACCTCCAGGGCGGTGAGATCCTGCCTTTGGATGTTCTCCACAAGCGCCATCTCCATCATGTTCTCGTCATCCACAGTGCGGATGTAGGCCGGCACGCGCTCCAGGCCGGCCATCTGACAAGCCCTCCAGCGGCGCTCTCCGGCAATGATGGTATAGAATCCGTCGCCCGTATCACGCAGGGTGATGGGCTGCACGATGCCTATCTGCGCGATGCTGTCGGCCAGTTCGCGCAGGCTTTCCTCATTGAATTCCCGGCGTGGCTGATCGGGGTTGGGCTTGATGAGCATCACATCCACCTCGCCTATGTTAGACGAGCCGCCTGTGTTCACCTCGCTGGTGTCCAGCAGTGCGTCCAAGCCTCGGCCCAGTGCCGGAGTGCCATATTTCCTTCGTATAGTCATGTGTATTGTCTTTAAGACTCGTTTTTGCTGACAATCTCTTCGGCCAGACTCACGTATGCCTTGGCTCCTGCCGAGTCGGCATCATAGAGTATGGCAGGCATTCCATGCCCGGGCGCTTCGCTCAGCTTCACGTTGCGCTGTATCACGGTCTGGAACACCAGGTCGCGGAAATGCCTCCTCACCTCGTCCCTCACCTGATTGGCCAGTCGCAGACGGCCGTCATACATGGTGAGCAGGAAGCCCTCGATCTCCAGTTCCTGATTGAGCCGTGACTTCACGATCTTGATTGTGTTGAGCAACTGACTGATGCCCTCCAGGGCAAAATACTCGCACTGCACGGGTATGATGACGCTTTGCGCCGCCGTGAGAGCGTTGACCGTGATGAGCCCCAGGCTGGGGCTGCAGTCGATGAGGATGTAATCATACTCGTTGCGAACGTCTGCCAGCAGGCGCTTGAGCACGGTCTCCCGGGAGCGCATCTTGAGCATCTCTATCTCTGCACCCACCAGATCCACATGCGAGGGGATGATGTCAAGGCCCTCGATGTCAGTTGTATAGATAGTCTCACGTATGGACATCTGTCCGGTCAGTGCGTTGTAGATGGAGCTGTCCACCTGCTTGCTATCTACTCCGAGTCCGCTTGAGGCATTGGCCTGCGGGTCAGCGTCAATCAACAAGACTTTCTTCTCCATAGTGGCCAGCGATGCGGCCAGGTTCATGCTGGTGGTGGTCTTGCCCACTCCACCCTTCTGATTGGCTACTGCAATAATCTTGCTCATTCGGTATGTCCCTTTCATGTTGTTTATCGGGTGCAAAGTTATGCCTTTTGAGGCGATGTTGTCCCAGCCAGGGGAGACGAATGGGAAAAGTTGTGGATAACTCACCGTTTTTGTGGATAACTCACTCCCCCATCCATCGCGCGAAGTTAAGATTTTCTTTTCAAACCACAGACACATTGCGCGAATTTCGTACCTTTGCACTACAAAATTCACAGAATTTATGACAGAAAGACCTTTGATACTCATCTCCAACGATGACGGAGCCGATGCGCAAGGCATCAGGGAGCTCACCCGAATGCTGCTCCCGCTGGGCGACCTGGTGGTGGTGGCACCCGACGGACCGCGCTCTGGCGCTGCCTGTTCGATGACTGTGACCAGTCCCGTAAGCCTCCGTCTGCTGGAGCACACCGATGGTCTCACACGATATGCATGCTCCGGCACCCCTGCCGACTGCGTGAAGCTGGCGCTGGAGCACGTGGTTGACCGCAAGCCTGCACTGATGGTGTCGGGCATCAACCATGGTGACAATGCATCGGTCAACGTGCACTACAGCGGTACGATGGGCGCTGCGATGGAGGCTTGCATGAAGGGCATACCGGCCATCGGATACAGTCTGCGCACCCGCGACAAGCAGTGCGACTTCTCGCCCTATGCACAGGCCATCGTACGCATTGCCCGTCACGTGCTGGAGCACGGACTGCCCCAGGATACCTGCCTCAACGTCAACTTCCCCCAGGTGGAGCGCCTGCAGGGGCTGAGCGTATGCCGTATGGCACGGGGCAAATGGGACACCGAGTGGGTGCCGGCCGATGAGCCGGGACAGTTCAAGCTCACAGGACACTTCACCTGTCTCGAACCAGAGGCCGAAGATACCGACTGGTGGGCAATGGACCACGCTCTGGGAGCAGTGGTGCCACTGCAAATAGACATGACTGACAACGCAGCGCTTGGTACGCTGAAAACCATAGAGACAGCATTATGAAGTACTATCTGATTGCAGGCGAGGCCAGTGGCGACCTGCACGCAAGCCGGTTGATGGCGGCCATCAAGAAGGAAGATCCCCAAGCAGAGTTCCGTGCCATAGGCGGCGACCAGATGCAGGCCGAAGGTGCCACCCTGCTGATGCACTACGACAAACTGGCCTACATGGGCATACTGCCCGTGCTCCTGCACCTGCGCACCATACTGACAAGCATGAAGAAGTGCCGCAAGGACATAGTGGAATGGAACCCCGATGCGCTCATCCTGGTGGATTACCCGGGATTCAATCTGCGCATGGCCAAGTATATCCACACCCACACGCGCATACCCGTAATCTACTATATAGCGCCCAAGATATGGGCGTGGAAGGAGCATCGCATCAAAGACCTGCGCCGGTATGTGGACTTGGTGCTCAGCATCTTGCCGTTCGAACAGGCGTATTACAAGAACAGGCACAACTATACAGTCTATTATGTGGGCAACCCCACACTGGACGAGATAGAGGACTTCCTCGACGAAAACCCCAAGCCAACGGTAGGATTCAGACTGTGCAACAGACTGGGACCGGAGCCCATCATCGCCTTGCTGCCCGGCAGCAGAAAGCAGGAGATAAAGGCCAACCTGCCCATCATGCTGGAGGCTGGCTGGCCCTTCACCCCACGCTTCCAGCTGGTGGTGGCCAAGGCACCGGGCATCCCGTCCAGTTTATACTATAAGTTGATAGGCAAGAAGTACATACACCTGCTGGGCGACGGCCATCTCTCCCTGTTGCCAGGCAATGCGCTGTACCTGCTGCAGCAGGCCAAAGCTGCCATGATAACCAGCGGAACCGCCACCCTGGAGGCAGCCATGATGGGTGTGCCACAGGTGGTGTGCTACTACATGTGGGCGGGACGACTGGCTTCGTGGGTCCGCAAACTGGTGCTCAAGGTGCCTTACATCTCTCTGCCCAACCTGATAGCAGGAGAAAAGGCAGTGGATGAACTGGTGGCCGAGAAGATGGAGCCGGTCAATCTGGCCTACACTCTGCACGACGTCATATTCGATGACAAGATACATACCAGGCTGATAGTGGGCAACGCCAACGTGGCAAGCGCCCTGGGAAATCCGGGCTCTCACAAAAGGGCTGCGCAGTACATCATGGATTTCCTGGCAGGCAAACCGTTGGTTCAGGCACGCAATCTGGACGAAAACGAGCTGTTCGACAACATGCCCCCAGCTCACTATCGTGACTGACGCGCTCGCGCTCAGGCTCGACGGGGAGTGAATGCGAGCGCCAGCAGAGCATACAGGCCCAGCAGCACCACCAGGATGGTCTGCAGCGTGTGGACGATGAGCACAAACAGCGCAGCGTCGGTCTGCGGCACGGCATAGAGCACCAGCACGCTCTTGACAGCGAAATGCCAAGGGCCGGCACCATTGGGCGTAGGCACAAGCACTGCGAAGGTTCCCACCACAAAGGCCACCAGAGCGGCCATCATGCCCAACCCCGAAGTGGATGCAAAGCAGAAGAAGGTGAGATAGAAATGCAGGAAATAGCTCACCCATATGCCCAACGAATAGAGCAGGAAGAGCGTGGGGCTATCCACCTGACGCACCGAGAGGAGTCCGTCACGCAGGTCGGCCAGCACAGCACGGGTACGCGAAAAGACACCCATACGGCGCATCACCAGCCAGGCTGCCAGCGCGACAAACAGCACGCAGACCACCGTCACGGCCCATCCAGCGGGTGAGAACGAGGAGAGAAAGCCGCTCAGGGAAACTCCCGTGGAGCGGAAAAAGGTGACGAAGACGGGTACCTGGGACAGGAAAACCAGCAGGGAGAGCAGAGCCACCATGGCCATATCCACCACACGCTCGGTGACCACCGTCCCCACAGAGCGCCCAAAGTTGGTACCCTCATACTGCCGGAGCACACCGCAGCGCAGCACTTCGCCCACGCGGGGTACCACCAGACTGCTGGCATAACTGAGAAACACGGCATTGACACACGTGTGCAGGCGGGGACGCTCGCCCATGGGGCGCATCACCTGCTGCCATCGTGCACCGCGCAGCACCTGTGCCAGCATGCCGAACGGCATGCTCAGGAGCATCCAGGTCCACGACATCTCGCCGGTGAGCACACAGCGCAACTGCTCCCACTGCAGCCCACGGTACATCCACCAGAGTATGGCTACAGCCAGAACAAGCGGCAAGGCCACCTTGGCCAGTTTTATTATCAGTCTCTGCATCTTCATTTGCGCCCTTCTTCGTTCGCGCTGCAAAATTAGCAATAAAATGCCAAACAGCTCCCAAGCAAGGCTCGAAAAGCCGCTTGCTCCGCTTTCTGCCAAGGGAGGAGGGCTGCCGGGAGGAACGGAGGAGGAAAGTCCCCTTCCCCAGAAACATCCTTTAGAATGGGGGCGCAACCACCTTCGGTGCCCGACGGGAGCCGATTTTGCCACTCCATCATTACCGTTCCACAATTACTCACTGACCTATGCAGGCTGGCGGTTCTGCAGCCACAGCACCCCTGGCAGCAAGGCCGATTTCGCCCAAGAAAACAGTCCGACGGGAAGCGCCGACGGGTCAATCGCCCGACTCACGGCGCTGCGATGACAGATGCAGCACGCTGCGATGACGGATGCAACGCGCTGCAACGGCCGGCGCACCGCGCCGCTGTCATTTGGCCAGGAAACAGGCCAAGGCATGGGAAATGTCCAGATAGGTGCGCTCAAAATTGCCTGTGTACCAGGGATCTGCCACATCGCGCGGATTGCCGGCCAGCTCCATGAGCAACTGCACCTTGCCGTCGCGGTCGGCCCAGCCCTCAGGGGTACGCCACACAAGGTCGGGCATGAGGCGCGAGAGCCAGGCGTAATTGTTGTTGTCCATCAGGAAGATGCGGTCATAATAGTCGTAGTCGGCACGGGTTATCTGCCTTGCCTCACGGCGCTCAAAGGGGATGCCGTGGGAGCGCATGCAACTGCGGGCGGGCGGATACACGTCATTGCCCACCTCCTCCAGGGAAGTGGCGGCGCTATCTATCTCATATTCATGCTGAAGTCCGGCATCGCGCACCAGCTTCTTCATCACGAACTCGGCCATCGGACTGCGGCATATATTGCCGTGGCAAACAAACAGTATCTTGTGTCTCATAGTGCAAAGTTAAGGAAAAAACTGCAATCCACACGCAGATACCGCCCGGCAATGGACAGCGGGAGAGCGGTTGCATTCCGGGGCGAAGCCTGGCCGGGTGCAGCCAGAAGAATGCCGGTACCCGAGAGGCATCACACCTCCGTAGCCTGGAAATACCTTCTCAGCCAATCGCGCGTGGTGCTGAAGCGGATGCCGCGATTGACAAACATGGGATGATAAAAGGGGTTCCGGGAAATGGAAGGGCTGCAATACGACTTCTGCTCTGCCGACAACAAAGCGAATACCCGCTCTGCATAGGGGCGGGCAATACCCTTTCCCACATTGCCCCAACCCAGATATACGTTCCTCACGCCCCTTATCGAAGCCACATCCTGCTCGATGGTCACCAGTCCGGGCACGTCTGGATGCTGGCGAACGGTGCTCATGGCACGCTGGAGATCCGGCTCGCGCAGATTGAACAAGTTGAACAGGCGAACCACACCATTCAGTTCACGCTTCTCGCCCAGATAGCTGCCATTCAGCACCTTCTCCAGAAACCGCATGGTGGGGTCTATGCTGGCCACACTCCACTGGCATTCTCCGTCTATCCGCGAAAGCATCTCACGCTCCTCATCCATGACGGGAACATCACACGGGGAAGAGGAGCCCGGATTGATGAGCCATACGGCTCCAATGATCTCCCACGAGTCCCCAAACTGCAACACAGTATTGCGTCTGATGCCCAGCTCTGGGCTGACATCATGGAATTGTGCAAATACCTTCATCCACCCAACCTTTCTTTGAAACTGAATATAAGCAATGGCAAAGTTTATTTTGTGGTTTGCAACAGATTTTCAAATGATATTGAGCTATATGTCTCATAAAACCGCACCACCTTACATATAGTACGACAACTCCGACCTTTAACGGTTGGGGCTTGAGTTCTAATGTATTCAGTCAATTGACGTACAACATTAGAACCCCATTCTGATGCTTTAGGTTTTTGGCTAACGTAGCCTCCGACTTCCCATATCATACGCAGGGATTCGTCGTCAACAGTTTTTGGAACCCGTTGACGATGACAATAGGTGAGTTCCAAAATTCGCCTAAAATCATTACGTGCTGGGACGTTTATGCTATTTTCCACCATTGCAATTGTCCATTTTAATTATCAAAGTCAAATTTGTTCCATGCTTCGAGGACGAGGCGCTTGGTGCGGTATTCTCCGTACTGGCGCAGCTCGTTGTCTTTCAGCACACGGAAGGTCTCGTTGATGCAGCCTTTGCCACAGATGTCTTCTGGGTCGAGGATGTAGCGGAGGTCTTCTGTGTTGAGACCATAGAGATGGGCGAAGATGGCATCAAGTTCGGCTTGAAGGATGGCTCTGCGCTCAGGATTGTAAACCCAAGGCTGCTGTACTCCCAACGGTGGCAGCTCTGCTCGCTGCTCTTCGTTCATTTCTTCCCACAATTCCGAAGCCCAGCCGTCCATGTCGTGATTGAAATAGCATAGCTCGGCTACGCGCTTTACAATCTGCCATTGCGTGGTTGAGGGGATTTGGTCGGGGGTAAGTAAAGGAAGTTGTTTCGCAATGAATGTACTCATGTGTTTTCCGCCATTTTTTTGTCTTGCAACATAGTCAAATGTAAGTGAAGACATCATGCATAACAGTACTGCACCAGGCATACAGCCACGCTCCGCGTAGAGGAGCGTGGCTGTATTCCCGACTCCTGCGGAGTCGGGAATACACGAAAGGACGAACGTCCTTTCGTTAGTGCTTTTTGTTACATCTCTGTATGCAAGAATCCATTTATGTGTCCACTCCCACACTACATTTCCGTCATTGTCATACTTCACCAGTCTATCCTTCACTGCCGCCAACGGCACCCAATACCACGGCATTATGTAACTATCGGGATTTGCAAGTTCGTCTTCTGATGGCATATTGATGGAGTTAGGGCGTTCGCCTTCTGTTGGCCATGAACCAAAATGGTGGTTGTAGTGCCAGATCATCTTGCCTTCGTAGAGCGGAACGTATGTCTCGCCGTCAACAGTGGTGAATGTGTTGCCATTGAGCGTTGCGCCTTGTGCGGTCAGTTGGGCGTAGGTACGGAAGAGGTAAGAGTCTGTAGACATATTGAACATACTTCCGAACTTAACATTCCACGGATTATCTCCCGTTATCTCATTATATAAGATTGTGGAGTTGCTATAGATCTTAGCCGTAAGTTTGGCGTCACGGCTTGTGCGGAATACGGGGCAAGTCTTTGTGTTGGGGTTAAGACGTATAAAGTCGCTCGTCTGCAAAGGATATATGCGACGAGGGTCAAGTAAATGGTCAAGACGAGTTAAGAAGAATCCACCTTTTACTGTACGAGGCGTGTCTTGTTCCTTACCTATAGTCAATAAACAGAAATGATTTGTACTATCGATATCAAATAGTTTCTCTCTATTCTCAAAATCATATAAAGAGACCAATCTATTCTCATCAATGAGCTTCGAGAAGAAATACTTGTTGCTGTCATTTACAGCAATACCCGTAGGTATCACAAGTCCCCATGCCTCTTTTGAGAAAGAAAGGCATAGTTCTGCAAACAACGACGAAAGTTCAAGTTTTCCTACTGCTGTCAGTGGGAAACGTCCAGAGTTCTTAACGAAGCTACTTTGGTTTGTAATGTTATTGCATGCCTGTATGAACTCATTGTATAGCTCTGGTGAAGAGGTCTGAAGTTTGGCTATTTTCTTTTTGCGGTCAGCTTGGTTCGCTGCTTTTACAATATCCTCATCTTTACCAGCAAACCACTTCTCTTCCTCCATTTGGAGTTTATCCCATGGCGGATTTCCGCACATCACGTCAAATCCCTTGTTGGCAGCGAACACCTCAGGGAACTCCACGCACCAATGGAAGAATCGCTGTTCTTCGGCAATGCGTCTTACTTCGGTCTTGAAGTCGGCAGAGAGCTGGCGATAGTATGTAGGCAGTGGTTTGCCCTTCTCAAGACACTCCATAGCCTCAATCTCTTGCAGCGCACGCATCACGGTCTTTGTGTATGGCACCTCAGCCTCCAAGTCCAATTCTTTATTTGCGCCACCCTTGTCTTTATACAGTTCATCCGCTTTTACGGTGTGGTAGAAAGCATAGGTGTAGATGTCGCAAGCACGGCGCAGACAATCCACCCGTGTCGATGCCATCAGTTCTTGCCAACGCAGTTGCTTGACGATTTCCTGCTCCAAGGTTTCTACCGGCAAGTGATTGATGAAGCGAATCTTATCCGCCAAACCAATCTGTGCGATCGACATCTCCTCAATGCCAAAAGGATTCTCGAAGCCAAGAGTAGGTTCGCCGCCCGTGTTTCCATTGGCAGCTTTGATAGCCTCTTGGTTCAACACCTTCAACGTCTTCAATGTATCTCTGTTCTCTGCGGTTAATGCCTTGTCGGGCACACCGTCTATCAGCATTTGCAGATCCGATACGCCCAGCACCGAATTGCCGCAGCGTATGTGATGGTCGAGGAAAGAAAGCGGCTTGCCCGCGCAATAGCCTTCAATCCACAGAACCACCTTGCACAGCTCCACAGCGTCAGGATTGTAGTCAACGGCATACACGCAACGCGAGATAACCTCACGAAGCGCCTGACGATAATCCAATGAAGCAGGATTGTCCTCACCAGTACGAAGCGTGCATACATACCAGGCAATGGTGCGAGCCATAGCCAAGACAATATGTCCTGAGCCGCTTGCCGCATCACAAACTTTCATGTTGAGCAAAGCCTTCACCTTCTCTTCGGTGGTAGCGCAGTTGGCCATCTTCTCCTTGATGACAGGCTCGAGGGTGGTCTTGATAAGGTTTTGCACCAAGTCAGGGCGAGTGTAATAAGAAGAGGTGCTCTGACGATCCAATCCACCGACGAAGCCGAACTGCCAGTCGGAGGCTGCGACACCCGGCTGTACGAACGGGCGCATTTCGAGAATGCCCTCATACACAGAACCAAACTCCTCAACGTCGAGCGAAGAATAGTTTATCTTCACTCGCTGCTGACGCTCGTCAGTGAACTCGTTGAGAGCCGCGAATGCAACGAGCAAATCACGGTTGTTTACCTGGCATTGCCTCAGCCAATGCAGGGTCTCCGTGCCAAAGAGCACACCGCCCAAAGGCTTTATGCCCAACTTTTCGCCAAACGTGTCAGGTTCGAAGAGATGGAAAGTGTCCATCAGCCCCTGCCACAGGTCAGAATACTGGCGTTGCTTCAGGTATGACAATTCCGATAGACGGCGCAGACGGCTTGCCGCATAATACTTCTTATAAATGTCCTGCCACTGGCACTGCTGCTTGTAGTCGGGCGAATCAACAGAGTCGGGAATCTGATAAACCAGTCCTCTCTCCTCGATGATGAAGAGGAAGAGCAGACGATAGATAAAGTGGATAAGCTCCTTATTGAGTCGGGCGGCATCCATAGTGCCGTCGGCAAAAGCACGGCGCAAAGCGTCGTTGCCCTCACCCTTAGATGTAAGCACAGCATTGCCGATGGTCTCCATCGTGGTCTGCACGGCACGCGACAAACCGTTGCGGATGCGGTTACCCGACTCGATGCTCATATTGAACCAACGCTCCATGACGCAAGGCTCGTCGCCGCTTGTGCGGAAACGTGAAGCGTGAAGCAGACGGAACATCAGGCAGAACTCGGTGTATTTGTCTTCCTCCAGCATACGACGGAGGTCGAACTCTATGTAGGTGAGTTTGACCAGCTGTCCGGAGTTGCGTATGATACGCAGAAGTTGCCCGTTGCTGACGATGCCATACACATTCTCCGTGGCGTTGAGATATTCGAGCATAGTGGCATGAGCCGACTTCTTGCGCATGCCGCCTTTGGCACGATAGTCGAGCGAACACTTGTCAAGAGTATCGAAACTACCATCCGTGCTGATATTCTCGCCTATGACGATGAAAGGCATCTTGCCCAATTCCTGGCAAGTGTAGCTGATGTCATAGCCAGTGCCTGCTACCTCGATGTTGGCCACTTGGCGGTCAAGCTTATAGCCTAAGCTTTGCAGCAGACGCTCCATCAAGTCGCGGGCACGGCGAGTGCCATATGGGTCTCTGCCTGCCAATCGCTCATTGCCGGCCCGCTCCTTATAGAAGTTCCAGTCGTTGCGCAGGCTGCTCCATACATAGTCGATAGCCGAAGACACGGAAATGTCCATTCCAAAATCCTGGTCGCGGTTGCCAATGAACGTGTTGTCGCGCTCTATGTTATGCAGGATGTCATCAGAAAGAAGATGACCGTATATATGAATACTTGTATAGTCCATAAATTTTATTCAGTTACATGCCAGTTACATGCTCAAGGCGCTGTTATAAAGGGCTCTTGAACTGTTTCGAGACAATTTGGGGGCGTTCAGTTACATGCCAGTTACATGTCATTGACGATTTTATGCCCAATATGGAACATAATTGTGGCGTTTGTTTCCATCCGCATTTTCCTCTTTTATCACCTTTGCCTCCAAGGCATCTTTGATGATTCGTGAAGCCATCGGATAGTTCTTGTCCTCAATGCCCAAGCGGCCTCGAAGAGATTGATTGTTCATCTTCTCGTTTGAAACATATCTGAGACAAGCGTGCTGGTAGCATGCCATCACCCTTTCTGATTTATCCAAGTCGGCAAATTTGCGATAAGCGAACATGGTCGCTTCTGTCCGTGTCTCCTGAAGTTGTATGCGAATGGGGGGAAGCTGGTATAACTCAACACTAGAAATGGCCTTGTCCATACCACTTCCCTTCTCTTCGCAAATGCCTATTCTGCGCATTATATCGGCAAGAGAATCATTTCTTGATTGGTATTCGTCTATGAATCGTTCCACACTAATAAGAGGCTGTCCCGGATTGGAGAATGATATGCGGTCAGAGTATATTTCGATCATCGGGAATCCCTGTTCGGAAAAATCCTGATGGACAATCATGTTTGCACTCAACTCACGAATAGCAATCTCTGGGTACATGCGTGTATTCTTCCTTAAAGCCAAGCCAATTTCTTCATTGGCCGGAAGCTGACTGTTTATCCATGCAAGCATCTCCTCAAAACCAATTGCATATCCCTTATCGAAAGACTGTTCGCGGATGGTGTCGATCTTGTTCTTGCCCTTATAAACTATGACTCTTACCATTTTTCTCTTTAAACCATCGAAGTCGGAAAGGCGTTTGGCAAACAGAATGGCGCCAAGTTCGGTTATGCCATAACCCACTTCATCTTTTACGATCAAGTTTTCAGACAAGAATCTGTCCAAGATGCCGTTTGTGTCTTGTGGCAGCGGCAAGTGCATCATGTCAAAGTAAGCTTCTGCACTGAGAAAAGAGAACACGTCTTGTCCTGACAATCCCTTCTTTAAGACAATCTTTTCCAAGGGTTTCTGCCCTCCCTTCCATATCTTAGCTTCCTTTGCAGGAAAATCTTTCAGTTTGCGCGTTATTGTACCAACTCTGACGTATGCTTCATGTAAGAAACTTACAGGACGGTTTGTTGTGGCTGGTATCTTGAAAATACAGACATGGCCTAAATCTTCATAATCAAAGTCATCGATTATCTCGAAGTCAACACGAGGATTCAGGCGTGTTGACAACCAGGATTCAAGTTCTTCATTGCCTACCATTCTCTGTTTCGCATACAAGTCTGTACCTATCACATCATGACTTTCATCGTCAATGCCAAATACAATGTACCCAAAAGGCATATTACTCAAATAGGCACTGTTTGACAAGGCGGAGATTCTTTCACCAATCTCTTCCTTTGAATGAAAATTATGTTTGAACTCAAGCCACTCTGTTTCTTTAGGCTTGGCAGTCAGAGCATCTATTAATTTTTTGAAATCTTCATATTCCATAATGGATTAAATCTTTATTTGTGGAACAAACAGATAGGCAGCTATTACATCCATAGGCAATACCGGCTCTACAATCTGATATTCAGATGCCTTTAGATAGGTGCGGTATTTAGCGAAAGCATCCACCAGATGCGAAGCCCTTTCGAGGGCAATATTGTCAGTATGTTGGCGAAGTTCCGTCTCGCTGTTTATCCATCGGATTGAATTGGAGAAAAGAGTCTTTTGGGTGGCCATATCCATATCGCCAGATGCCATTGAGTTAAGGAACAGATGTTTGGCTTCCTCCTGTGTAAGGAAATCGTGGTTGTCAATCTTTCCACGATAGCCAACGAATATCATCTCCTCACCAACTAACTCACGATTCTCTATCTTCTTGTCTCTAATGACACTGCGCACACGCATAAGCAGAATAGTGGTGCGTTTCGGCACCTCGGCGGTAGCCATTACCAATGCACGACAAGCGCCAAGTTCGCCACCGTTGACAGAGTCGTTGACTACGGCGCGGCTCAAATCCTCTACGAACGTATGGTTGCGACCTATGTACATATAGTGCTTGGGAGTGGGAGAGGCGAACGAGATGCGCACAATGCCTTTACTTGTTGCTTTGTCGGCGAAGTAATGGCGCAAGTTGGCTGGCAACTCCAAGAGTTGGAAGCTGTAGCAAAGAGGTGCCTCGTCCGTATGCACGCTGACACCAACATGCATAAGCTGCTCAATCACGAAGTCGCGAGTGTCTTCCACACCACCGATGACAGACTTCGCTTCTTCCAATGAGGCGGTAAGTCGGGTTGGATCCATCTGCTTGTTGTTGTGTGCAAAGTAAGTGTGTGAGATTTTCTCGTTCTCCTCCATTTTCTTGAGCTGTATTTCCAACTCTTCATCCTGCTGACGCGTCCATTCGGGGTCGTCGTCGAATAAGGACAACTGCATATAGTCGGTCTTTGTCGGTACCTTTGCGTCGAAGATGCGCTGCATGATTGTCTCCATAAGCGAAGCATCGTTATCGGCAATAGGAAGATATACGCCCAACTTCTTGCGAATTTCCTCTTGCTTCTTGTATAGCACATTGAGCACAATGTCATCAACGGGATTGTTCTCAGCATGAAGCGTGGATATAAGGACAGCATCGGCTGTTTGTCCGAAGCGGTCGATACGGCCATTTCGCTGTTCCATGCGGTTAGGGTTCCAAGGAAGATCGTAATGGATAACAGCCTCAAAGCCCTGCTGCAGGTTGACACCCTCAGAAAGACAGTCGGTACATACTAACACATGGCGTTCCTCCTGTGACAAGGCATCAATCTTCATCTTGCGTTCTTCATCTGCCAAACGACTGGTGACAATGCCGACTACCACTTTCTTGAACTTATTGGAGTTTGACAGTTGCTTTGTGATATATTGTCCTACATATTCTGCTGTTTGTATGTATTGGCAGAACACGATAGGGTTCATGCCACTGTCAAGAGAGAATTTTACAATGTCGAGAGCCTGCTTGACCTTTTCGTCCGCATCGGTCTGTTTGATATGTTCCAATTGGCTGATAAAGCTGTTGAACTCTTTCTTGTCGGCAGACGTTGTGGTTTCCAATGCTTCTGGCACGACATCGTCTGCATTCAACAAATCCTTCAGAGGTTCGTTGAATACATATACCTGCTCCGAGTCATCATCGGTGTTCTGTGCCGACGTGTCTTCGCGCTTGTCAATCTTGTTTCGCAACATACTGATGCCTGCATCGGGACTTGACATCACTCCACGCATCAGAGCCAACAAGTCCCAGTAGATGTAGCGCTGCTTGCGTTTGTCGGCTCCAGACACTTTTTTTATACCATTCTTAACGTATTCAATCAAGTGGCTAAGCAAGTCGCGATAATCGGTAGTGAATGAATATTCGTCCTTGTCAATCCGTACGCGCTCCGGGAACACCACCTCATTGCCTAAATACTGCTTGATGTCAGCGCGACGACGCTGTACAAAATAATGAGACAGTTCTTCACGCTCTGCAGCAGTCTGCAACTGGTAGTTTTCAAACTTTGGGTTCAGCAGACCAATGAGCGACTGAAACTCCTCGCTTTGTCCACTATGTGGAGTCGCAGTAAGCAGCACCAACTGTTTTTCGGGTTTGTCGGACAAATCCTTCAGCAAGCGATAGCGTTGCTGCTGATACTTGTTGGCACCGGTAGGCTTGGCGCAAGTATGTGCTTCGTCGACGATCACGAAGTCAGGGCAATGATCAAGGAAGATGTTGCGCTTGTTGTCCTGCTTCACATAGTCGATGGAGATAACTTGGAACGTAATGTCACGGAAAACATTCTGGTCAGGACGCAGTTTCTTCTCCAAACGACTGATAGTAGAAGAACGGATAATCTCTGCTTCCAATCCAAACTTATCCTTGATTTCATTCTGCCATTGCTCACAAAGATGTGGCAAGCATACTACCGCAAAACGGTTAATCTCGTGGCGGTCGAGCAATTCCTTGGCTATCAGCAGCGACTCCAATGTCTTGCCAATACCAACGTCGTCAGAGATGAGCAGTCGGATTCGTTCTTGCTTGAGTGCAAGAATCAGTGGAACCATCTGATATGGACGTGGCTCAAAAGAAAGTTTGCCTAAGCATTGGAAAGGTCCGGCTATGTCGCGGAAAGACAGACGGCAAGCATTATAAAGCACCTTTGCAGATGCCTTATAACTGTTCTTGCCGATGTCATCGGCAGAAGGACGACGGAAGTTGTAAGAATGAATCTGAAGTTCATCCCCATAGAGTGGAAGATAGAGGCCGATAGTCTCGGCATCCGTACCTCCCAATGGTTTTATTATCATAAGATTGTCCTCTGCTGATTGCTGAACAACCCAAGGACGATTTCTGAATTCTATCAATGTACCAGTCTTATAGTCCATATCGTTTATTTTGACCTATACGCCTTTATTTTACTGGAGTGAATACATCTGAATATCGGTTGATGAAGTCAGCCAATGGCGTTGCGTAGTGCCAAGCCAAGACTATGAACCCTGCGTCTTCAAGCACTTCACGCTTTTGCTTGTCGTCTCGCTGAACCTCTGGACGGTCGTGTGGAGTGCCGTCACAGAATATGACAATATGGTCGCCGTACATAAAGTCAGGTTGCACGTAATACTCCTCAGGAAACATCGGCTGTGCCTTGTCCGGCAGACGCAGTTGGTGGTCATGAAGATACTTCAAAAACTCATATTCCGTAGAGCTGTTATGGTCGCGTGCTGCTTCCAGTGCGGCATACTGCTCGTCATAGCTGAGTGTCTGTCCTGCATGATGTAGTTCAACTCTTGCCTCTTGCATCAACTTCAGCGTGTGGTATATCATGCGAATGTCGATTTGCTGATGATAAGGCTGATTGTAATAGTTGAGCAAATTGGAGTAGTCGGCAGGAGACAATTCGTTTATCTCGTTCTGCGTCAGTTTCGGCTTGTTAAAGCAAATGTCGTATGCCCTTTGCACAACATCACGATAAGCCTCAGGCTCATGCACAAGCCTACTAAGCACTCCCAAAGAACCTTCCGCATTCTCATAAATAAGAATGTTTGGCGTTGCTCCTTCTCCCATAATCTCTGCCCCCATCTCGCTTCCTTCTATTTGGAACACATCCTCTATGGCTTGCTTGAAGGCATAAAGGAAGGTACGAACAGCCTCTTGTTTTCTTAACAGCAAGGCTGTCAATGGTTGTATGTATATGGCATTGGCTGTGGTTTCGGCAAAAAGTTTTACGAACTTCGTTCTGTCAGCTTCCTCCGGATTGTTGGCGGCTTCTTCCTGAATGCGTGACAGGCGTTCGTTGCTGATCCAATCACCAGTCTTGGTGTCGAAAGCAAAACCATTGGCATTATTGTCGTTGCGCGACTCCAATATGTAAGTGAGGCGACATGACGGAATGTATCGAATGTTTGCCAAATGCTCGCCATGTGGTGATAGCAATTCGCACTCGCTTATACTTCTCGGATCGTCACTTGCAAAGTAAGTCTTTGTCTGGTAGTATTTACGTGAGCGTTCTTCCTCCTGACAAGTGATTTTCTCGATCTCAGTGGCAACCATATCCTGTGCTTCGATGCACATGCCAGGGATAAGTTTCGCCACGCCATCAAGTGATTCGCCGGTTATGATGTCCGTATGATGCGTAGTGTTCTCTTCATCTTTATATACGACACCGGTCTTTGGATTGTAGAAGAACTTGTGAGGTATAACCTCAGACAGTATCTGCATACGACTGATGCGGAACTTTCCACCATTATTGTATATGATGTTTTGTGGGCCGAACTCGCTCAATGCAAGGCGTTTCGGACGACCAAGATATTCTACCTTGTCCGACTTGTATTGCAATAGCGCACGTTGTGGTAACTTTGTAAAGTTATAGCCTGGCAAGAATCCTTCGCTTGCGAGATAACGATAAGGGTAAAATTCGTTCTCTTCCTTGTTCTTGCCTTGGTTAACGCCCAACAACATATCTCGAAGATTCTCTCCACGCAACTGCTTGATATGTGCATCGCGCTTCTCTTTGGAATTTTCGCCATAGATGCGGTTATTGATGACAAGACTTGCTTCTTCTATCTGTATCTGGGCTTGCTTGTATAGCGAACGCCAACGATCGAGTGCTTTGTCGAAATCGTGCTCATAGTTGGTGAGAATATTGTCCAGCCAATGTTCGGTAAACCAGACGGGTTGTTCGGAGTCCATACGATTCTTCAAGAACGAGTCGTTCATTATTTGCTTGAACACCTCTTTTATTTGTTCCTTTCGTTCTGGCGTGAGTTGTAGGGCAACACGAATCTCTTCCTTTAAAGTGATGTTGTTAATGTTACTATAGTCAACCAAATCCTTTATACCATCCGAAAGCTCTCTGATAGGACACAAAGACAGGATAGTGGAGTGGAGGTGAGTACGGAACAGTTCTTCGTTGACAAGCTCCATACGAGGAGCCTTCACTTCACCTTTAACCATTTTGTCAGGGTGACTCAAGTAATAGTTCTCGTGTGAATTGCGTGGACGGCAATATGTATAAACCAATGCTGCCTGTCCACTACGACCTGCTCGTCCTGCACGCTGTGTATAGTTGGCTGGTGTTGGCGGTACGTTGCGCATGCCCACAATTGACAGATCTTTGATGTCAATACCTAACTCCATTGTCGGAGAACAGTAGAGCACAGGGAATTTTCCCTCACGGAAATCTTGTTCGCGCTGTTCGCGCTCTTCTTTGGATACTTGGCCTGTATGGTCTTTTGCCTCTAAACACACGTCTTTAAGGGGTATGCTTTGATAGAACTGTTGGAAAAAACAATTCGGTTCCTTTTCAAGCAAGTCACCGCCATTTAATGTGCGGAATCTTACCTGGTCTCTACGAATGTGCTGTTTGTCGCCTGCTTGCCACAAGATACACCCATAGTCAAGTTGGTATGTACCATTTTCAAATATTATGTAATTGGACAAAGCTTCGAAAAGTCCTGTCATATACTTAATGTACTCATCCTCATTGTTGATGGTGCGTCCTGCGTTCTTTTCCATATAGTCGCGGACGAACACCCCCAATTTGCTCCTGAATCCACCGCTTTCCAAATTATAGGCATTGTGTCTGCGTGGATTTACGATGAATAGTTCTTTTGCTTCTTCTATATTGTCACTCTCGTCAAGAGTCCAAGGAGCTTTGAGATTTTCTCTTACTGCCTTTGTCGTGTCCTTGACAGCCTGAATGGTTCTCTCGCTACTGTAGATGCAGAGCTTATGGCGCATATAGTCGAGAATCTGTGTGATAAACTCTTCTTTTTGTTCATCATCCAAGTCTTCCAATTCGGGTATGTCGTATAGACGTTCCGAATCGTTTCCGCCCGTAATTTCATCATGCAGATATTTATAGTCGATATTCAATAGAGCACAATCTTCGAGATTGGGCATGATAACAGTCCAGTTGCCGGCAAGGTCGTCATATATAATTGTGGATAGATAACGCTCCATGATATTCTTTATATCATTGGCACGTCCACCACGAAGTCCCTGACGTACTGAGTAATCATTTAATTCAAGATGTAGATTGTCCAGTACCATTCTTGCAATTCTGGTATTATCAATAGGTTCGGTTGCATCTTTTATAGCATTCCAAATGGCAGAGCGAACCTTGCCGATACGAATGAAGTCGTTGAAGTGACCAGCCTGCAAGGCGGCATCTTGTCGGGCATCGACAAAAGTCAACACCTTTCTGTCGCTTTGCTCTATTCCCATTTGCTGCATGAGGATAATATCCTCGTATGACAACACGGTGGTGGCGGTACTTCTTCCTTCGCCGCCTATTCTTGACAACTTTGAATATTCTGACTGCTTTCCTTTATAGACGACACGGGCTGTAGGGTCATACATAAGAGGAGAGGCTACAAAAATCGCCTCCATGTAGTCAAAGCCGTCAATAGGCTTTGTTATGCTATATGCTCCAGCCTGATTGACATATACCTTTTGTGGCATACGTGACAAATAGGTTTTCTTTAATTTACGTTCGCCTTTTCTGTTGATGGTATACCAATCAGATGGGATATCGTCAGAGTTTATGTCTAACAAATAGCTGTCAGCGATTTCTCCATTATGAGGCAATATGATGTATCCGTCATTAACGTCATTGTCTCCATCCCCCGTTGCATAGCCGTCGAAATTTCTTGGCATAATACGTCTTCCTTCTACCTTGACGACATAGAATTCATGACCACTGAGTCGACTGAATACAACTGGATAATACATAATCTTCACGTCACCATGCGACAATTCCTTACAGTAAAGTTTTTCCTCTACTGTAATTTGACGGTTGGATTGCTCTCCTATGGTAAGATATACGTTTCCTGTTTGAGGTATAAACTGATGAACTTTGTACGGAAGTACAGAAACACCTTTCTGTTGATTTAAGGTATTGCACCAATTGAGTACATCTATAATATGCTTTTGACACTTGTCTGCATCTTCGCCAGTTTGCATACAAAGGCGTTTTGCCATGTCTTTTATGGAGATAGGTTTACCTCGGAAGTACTTACCTTCCTTTTTCTTGTAATCAAGAGCGATGCTTTGTTCTATCCAGATGGCTGTTGGATATTTTTTAGCGTCATTAATGTCAGTTGAGCTAGGAACGGGATTATTGATGCAATTACGTAGTTCACCGTCAGAAGGGTCTTCGTCTGATAATCCTAATGCAAGTGTTTCGTCTATCACCTGTTCTTTAGTGTATGCACTTCCGAAAATGCACGACGCGACCTCTGCAACTTTTTCTCGTTGTTGACTATAACTCATACTATCGTCTGCAACCATAGTGGCTGAAGTTCCGAAGCAAAGCACTTGTCCCTTTGCCAATGATTTGATTCTGCGTATAAGGAATGAGACATCGCTTCCTTGCATTCCACGATAAATATGCAGCTCATCGAATACAAGGAAATGCAGGTTCTCAAGAAAACATTTGCGTAAATCCTCTTCTTTTCCAGCACGAGTCATAAGCAGCTCCAACATCATATAGTTGGTCAATATAATATTTGGAGGTGTTTGCTGTATTTTTGTTCGTGCTTCGTCGTTCTCTTGTCCTGTGTATTTTCCAAATGTGAAAGGGCATGGACGCCCTGTACTCTCTTCAAACTCCGACTTATAACGCTCTAACTCTTCTGCTTGTGAGTTGATAAGAGCATTCATTGGGTAAACGATAATGGCAATGGTCCTGTCTTTGCAGGCTTCTTCATTGAGTAGAACATGGTTAAATATGGTAGCCATAAATGTACGAGACTTTCCGGAACCAGTTCCAGAAGTCACTATAAATTCCCTGTCTTGACATCCCAATTCAATAGCTTCTTGCTGATGCTTATAAAATGGTTTGTCAAAGAAATGCTCCAAGTCTTTATGAATGGGAAGTCCTTTAGCAATAAGTTCTTTTACACCTATTCCTTTTGCAAAGTTAGGATTGAATTGAATCAAAGCTTTGGGCCATAACTCCTCGTTTTTTATAGAGTCACGGACCTTATCTTTAATTCGCTCGTCCTTTATAGTTATAAAACTTTCAAGGTAACGTCTGTAACTACCCTTCAAGTCCTCGTATAATTCAATAATGTTCATAATCTTAATCTTTTATGGTTCTTTCCCGTTCAACAAGAACAAATTTAAGGCAGTTCTGGTCTTCGTTTGCCATTTGTTTTTAAATACAAAAATAACGTTTTTCCATGACGGAAACAACAAAAAGCAAATAAAAGTATATAAGTTGGCTATTTAGTTCAAATTCTGAATCCTATCTATAAAGCAAGGCATCTTATCAAGCAATTGTGTTGATAAAATCCTTTATATCCCGAACGAATGTGAAAACAACATCGCTTTTGGCGACCTCCACGAATTAACCTTGAAACACGTTGTCTATCTGCTGTCAAATTTATAAAAGCAAAAATCCTAACCACTCATTTCTAAGTGGTTAGGATTTTTAAAGTGCATCTAAAGGCCAATTCTCAGTAGGCCAGAGGCTTACTTCTTGACAGTCCGGAACACGACGGCATCACTGACGCCTATCATAGAGCCCTGCGATTCGGGCTTCTTCTCCCCCTTGACCACAATCCTCATCTCATGCTCGCCCGGCTTGAGGTTGAAGATGTGATAGATGTAGGCATCCTTGTGCTCATGGTTGCCGTAGTTATAGTAGCAGTCTATCGTGCGCCTGGAAGTGCCATCGACATAGACGTCGGCCTTTCCGCCGTTTTTCACCCACCAGCCACATACGGCTATGCCGGTTCCATCGAAGCAGAAACGGATTTCGTTGCCCTGCCGGTCGCTGTACAGCACATGTCCCTCGCGCTGCCAGTTGCCCTTGGTCACGCACGAACTTTCCTTATACACGACGAGGCGCTTGTCGAACGTGGCATTGGGGAAAATTGCAGTCGGAGTCGTGTCCGCAACAGGTGGAGATGTCCATCGTGCGGAACACATCGCCTTCGCCATACAGCAGACCGATGACGATGTAGGCTCCATTCAGCTTGGCATCGATGTTGTAGTCTATTCCGGCACCGCAGATGTCGGTATATTCCCATTTGTCCTGCAGCTTGTGCCATGCCTTCTTCCAGTCTGTGGGATCTTCCCTGTAGAACTTCAGCACATCCTGCACTATCTTTAATAGTCAGACCCAGAGGGGAGAGAGTACGATGCCTGGCTGGTTTCCCAGGATTATATCACGCCGCAGGATTGGCCTGCCAGGGTGTTGCAACAAACAAGCCGTCCCGTCAAGTGACTGCATAAAGGTACAAAGATTTTCCGAGAAAATAGACTTCTTTTGCCAACATATCGACATTGGCACAAGAATCCAGAGGGGTTTCCCGGAAAGCTTCACGGAGCATTCCCACAGAAACCCATGCGACAGGCAGGCAGTCTTCTCCCTTCTGCCACTGGGCCGGGAACGGGCTCGGCTCTTCAATCCATTGCAAAGAAAAAGCCTTACTGGAAGAGATGCATTTCAGAGTTTCTGGCTAAATTTGCACCTGCCGGCTGGCTCGGTTGCCCTGCCACACGCCGCAATTCACGTCAAGAGTACAAGGCAACACCAAAGAACGACAACAATGAAAATCATCTACAACCGCTTCATCCCATTCGGACAATACCTGGGCATCAACCTCTTCGGCATCCTATTCGTACGCAAGAAATACGAGGCGGACATGAAAAGCAACATCCAGATGCGCAAAGAGGTCGTCAATCACGAACAGATACACACGGCTCAAATACAGGAGCTGTGGTATATCCCGTTCTACCTGATATACATCTTCTGGCACATCAAGCTCTTGTTCAAGACCCGCAACAACACCGAAGCATACCGCCGGAACCCATTCGAACTCGAAGCCTACGCCAACGACCACAACCTGAACTACCTGCAGACCAGAGAGAGATTCGCCTTCAGACGTTATATATAATGCAGTAGAATGGCACAGCGGCCCACACCTGCCACCCTCTGGCATCAGGGTTCAAAGCCAAGAAATCCTGCCTGCGAGAGTGTCGCGAGAATGCGATATTCGGAGCCACGGGCAGAAGCGGGCGCAAATACACGATTCTCAGAGAACATACAAAGAGCCTCACCTATGGGGCATAAAGACAGCGCGAGCCCTCGGCCTATGGTAAAGCCGGGGCTCACGCTGACAGCTTTTATGGCATGCTATCTGGCTGCCTTGCGCATCTCCAGCTTATAAAGGTCGTCGCGACGGTCGCGCAGGTTGCGCACAGAACCATAGGTGTGCAGTTCGTTGAGGAGCGACAAATCCACATCTGACACGAGAATCATCTCGGTATTAGGCGTAGCCTCGGCACGCTTTCCATCGTTGGGGAAAGCAAAGTCACAGGGTGTGAACACCGCCGACTGGGCATACTGGATGTCCATATTGTGCACACGCGGCAGGTTGCCCACGCTTCCGGCTATAGCCACATAGCACTCGTTCTCGATGGCTCTGGCCTGTGCACAGACCCTCACACGGGCATAGGCATTCGGGGTATCGGTCATGAAGGGCACAAAGAGTATCTTCATACCATCGTCGGCCATCAGTCGCGACAACTCGGGAAACTCCACATCATAACAGATGACAATGCCTATGCGGCCGCAGTCGGTGTCGAATGTCTGTATGTGCGAACCGGCACTGAGTCCCCAGCACTTCTGCTCGTCGGGGGTGACATGTATCTTCTCATACATGCTCACCGTTCCGTTCCGGCGACACAGGAAGCCCACATTATAGAGCGCATTGTCCTCCTTCAGATAAGGCATGGAACCTGTGATGATGTTGATATTGTACGAGATGGCCAGTTCACGGAAGCGGTCGCGTATCTGGCTTGTATATTGTGCCATGGCGCGAATGGATTGTGCCTCACCCATATCATTGAACTTGGCCATGAGCGGCGCATTGAAATACTCGGGGAAGAGGATGAAGTCGCTCTTGTAATCGCTCACGGCATCCACGAAGAACTCCACTTGCTCGAAGAGGTCATCCAGCGAGGCATAGGGGCGCATCTGCCATTGGACAAGGCCGATACGCACCGTGGGACGCTTCTCTACATAGGAATCCGTGGGCGGCTGGTAGTAGATATTGTCCCACTGGAGCAGTGTGGCACAATGCTTGGACTCCTCGTCATTGGGCAGATAGTTGCGTATGACGCGGCGCACATGGAAGTCATTGGACAACTGGAATGTGAGTACGGGGTCGTAGATTTCGCGTGAACGCACATGGTCGATGTACTCCTTGGGGCGCATCTTGTCGGCATACTTGTGGTAGTTGGGAATTCGACCGCCAAACATGATAGCCTTGAGGTTGAGCTTCTCACACAGTTCGCGACGATACTCATACATGCGTCGTGCCAGTCGCAGTCCACGGAAATCGGGATGGATAAACACCTCTATGCCATAGAGGATGTTTCCATTTGGATTATGAGTATTGAAGGTCTCGTTGCCTGTCACCTGTGCATAGGTGTGGTCACCCTTCACCAGATTGTAGTCAACGATGATAGAGAGGGCGCATCCCACTATACGATTGTCAACCACTATCACCACCTGGCCTTCAGGGAATATGGTATTAAGCTTCTTGATTTGTGCTCTGGTCCAAAACACATCCTCGTCACCATAGATACGTTTGAACGAACGTGCGAGCTGGTCATAGTCATCCATCTGGAGATTACGCAGCTCAACTTTGTTGATGTTGTGCGATTCCATTGTCTTCCTAAAATTCTATCCTACCCTTTGTCCCACAATAGTTTATCACGTCAATGAGCCAGACGTCTGGGGATAAATGGCGAACATCCGGTCGTGACAAATGCCACGTCCACCTCTGAAATACAACCAACAGAATGGACCTAAGCATTTTGACGGGGCAAAGGTATGGATAAAATCTGAGAGCACACACCTTTCACACACTCATTTGCAGCAAATCGGCCTTTAGTACAAGACTCTCCCCCACACAACTTGTCCAGACATGCTCCCCACCGAATTGCTTCGAGGCAAAGAGCAACTATTCCCCTTCACCATTTGTCCCAAAGGAAAGAAGATTTTGGGTACGCAATGGCAAAGTCAGGGAAAAAGTACGTAACTTGGATGCGCCAAAGGGAATACATCACCTGCCCGAAAGAGCATGACGTGTCTGGCTGATTCTGCAAAGGCATCGGCTTAGGAAGAGAAGAATATATAGCGACCGCCTGACAAGCAAGGGGAAAAAAACAAATGCCGCACGTTACCTTTTGCCCGTCAGACATGTTATTATAGTGAATCGGTTCGGACAACAACAAGTTTAACATTACAAAAAGAACAGTTATGAGAATTATAGAAGATTTGGTGCCAATAGCCATTTGTGTGGTTCTACCCATAGCCATCGTATGGATGACAACAAGAACGAGAATCAAACGTGATAACCTGCGAAAGGAAATCATCCTTGCCGCTATGGAGAAAAACTCTGATATCGACATCGAAGAGATGACGAAGAAGCTGAACAGACCCAGGAAACTGCTGAAGGAGAAACTGATCATGAGACTGCTCTATGGAAGTATATTCGTCGGTTTCGGCATTCTCACGTATGTTGCCATGGCTGTATATATGTGCATTTTCAGACCGGACAAAAACATGTTCGTAGTGTTCTCACAGCTAGCAGTACCCTCTCTGGCTGTCGGCATTGCCTTCCTGATAAACTTTTTCGTAGGCAAGAACATGCTGGCCAAGGAGATGGAGGCAGAAAGAGACGCCAAGACATCTGAGAAGAAGTGACACGCGAGCAATTCATAGCACTTGTAAGAGAAGAGCAGGAAGCCCTCAGAGGCTTCGTGCTCGCTCTATGTGGTGGCAACAAGGATGATGCCGACGACATTGCACAGGACGTATTGGTAAAGGCTTACTTGTCTTCATCCGGCTATCAAGACAGAGGACGGTTCCGTTCCTGGCTGTTCAAGATAGCCTACAATACGTTCCTGCATCACGTGACAAGCCGGCATGCCTTTGAAAACATCGACGAAGCAAGAATGGCAGTCGATGCTATCGAAGCGGACTCAGGCTACGACTATCAGAACCTCTATCTGGCATTATCCACGCTGCCTCCCAAGGAACGTTCAGCAATAGTGTTGTTCTATCTGAACGGTTTTTCGGTCAAGGAGATAGCGAAGATGACTGACACCAGCGAAGGAGCAGTGAAGATGCAGCTCACCCGTGGACGTGACAAATTAAAATCAAGACTGAAACTATGACAAAGGACAAATCACTTGAGAAGATATTCCTCACCCAGAAACCGGTATTCAATGACCAGGATATCTTTCTGCAGAAGCTGGAACGGAAGTTGGAAGCAGTAGAGTTCATCAAGCAATATGAAGAGGCGCACCTTCGCCGCTACAAATATGCCATGATAGCATCCTTTGTCCTGGGAATTGTTTCTGGAGGTGTGTCACTCACGTTCATTCTACGTATGCCCATCGACGAACCTCTGTTTACATTCGATGTAGCCTCGGGCTTCCTCCTCACATTACAACAGAACTCACGCATCACCATCTCCATTGCCCTCATGCTATTCTTAAGCTACGCTGTGATTGGCATCATCAACAGCATACTTGACATCAAAAGCTTCTACGAATTACGCCCACGGCAAGCTGTGGAATAGCCCCATCCCGTTTATGCATATAAGCATAGCCGGTATAATCCATTTGGGAATCTTTGACGGATACTCCTTCCCGTCCTCGGCATGCAACTGCATTTGAAGAGAATTAAGCATTCCGAGGCCAGCAGATGGGCTATGCAGAATGATTTCAACCTGACAGCAGTCCGTCCCACAGTTCATGTTCTTGCCCCCTTATGACATGACCACACAAAAACTGTTGCAGTCTGTTCCGCAAGAGTGCAAAAAGCAAGGAGATGAAGGCTCCTTCTGCCCTTTCAGTCAGTCATCATGACGGGAAAGACACATCCCGCCACCGTCCAACCCAAGGCTGGACGGTGGATGAAGCCAACTTACTTTGCAAAGTAATATATATTCTCTGACCGTCCAGCCTAGGGTTGGACGGTGAATACATACTGCATCCCTCCCCCAGGAGGCCAAATAAAGCTTGCACATGAGACATCTGCTTCCCACTTGCAAATATAATCGGCTAACTTATCAATATTCCCCATACCCACACCGCCCTTATCAACAAACGCGGAGAAAGGTTATGTTATGCCACAGACAAAGAGAGAATGCTCATTTCCATTCAGAGTGGTATGCAGAGGAAGGAGAATCCGTTAAGGTGTCCCTATGGATTATAGGCTAAAGAAAGAACCGAATCAAAGATGCTCATTGAAAAGCTCCCAATGATTAATTTGGGCAGTTTTCTTCTGCATTCTTGCTGGAACATAAACCATCTGATCTCCTTTAAGTTTTTCCAAATACAAGCGAACCACAGGAGGAATGGTGGGGAATGCGAGCACATCTCTATCTGCAATTATTATGGTATGTTCTTTCGCTCTGCTTGTTGCAACATTGAACAGATGTTGTTCGAGGGTACGTAAGTAAGACATGTTAGGCACGTAGAAAATGGCAAAATCGGTTGTGAGACCTTGAGTGCGTGCAACCGTGTCAATACGTACATTCTTGTTTGCACCGATTTTTTGGTTGATTGCACGTTGTAGTGCCTTAGCGGTGCTGCGCATACACGTGAGTACAGCTATCTCCGTTGATGTTTTGTCGTTCAATATGCTTTGTATAATGAAAGCAGTCATAGAAAGTGCAAATTCAGAAAAGGCAACCCCTGCATCCATATCTGTTAAAACTAGCGACGGTCCTCCCTCCTTGTTTAGAATCTTTTTGAGAGAGGGATACTGCAGGGGCGCTTTTCTAGGATTTGCTATCAGTGTATTGTTGTAGAATAGTCCTGTGTAGTCAGCAGCCCTTTGTCCGAATCGGTATGTCTTGGTTAGCTGGAACACTGGATATTTCCCACTTTCCACCATCAAATTAAAGCCGTCAACCATATGACCGTATTCTCCGAATCGTATTCTATCCCTATTGAGAGAGACAATAGGGGCAAGTTGCTTGGTGTCACCTACCCACAAGCACCTCTTTCCCATTTTTTTGCAGGCTCCAAACATTGCTAATAGAGCTTGACTGGCCTCATCCATAATGACGCAGTCAAATGGCAGTGGCAAGCTCAATTCCGCAGCAAAGCCACTTGCTATGTAGTAGGTTGATAGAATAAGGCACGAAGGCATAGGGGAGATATGCGATATCGGTTCTAAATGCTTGTTCTCTTTGTGCTCATCAATTGTAATATTTGTCTTAAACACATGTTCGCTTTGAAGCATCTGGGACAAGGCTGGCTTTCCTGCAATTTCCATCAGAGCCCTGTTCGTCATAGCCGTAACGAGTACCGATTTGCCTTCCGAGCATAGTCTAGCACATAGTTCGGCAATCAAGTATGTCTTGCCTGTTCCTGGAGGGCCTTGGAGAATCATAGAGTTTGTCAGAAGTAGTTGTTTATAAACATAGTCGGCAGTATCCTCACTCTTTATCAGAGAATTGCTTTGAGGGTTACATTGGTAGTTGGCATCCAAAACAGAGGAAAGCGATGGGGTGAGCTCTTCTCTCACAAGCCTCTGTAAATTAAGCATGTAGTCAATAGGAGGACGCTGTGGCGCAAAAACCAGTATGACACCTGGCGTTTCTGCCACTTGCTGTGCAAAATCCAAACTAACCCTGCTGAATCCTACGAGAGAATATTCCTTGTCGGGAGATGCAGAATGCCAAATACAAACAGAATCTGATGCGTTGTATCTGTTTTTGTAAAGGTCTCGATATGTACAGTCTCCCCAGTTCCTGTAGTTTCGCAGTTCTTGTTGCAGAAGCATACATAGCAGGAATTCACCCTTGCGGGGCAAAGAGCGATTATTAGAAAACCTAACAATCATCTCTCCGTCCTTCAAGGCTACAAGTTGTCCCACAAACATCTCTCCAGAGTCTTTCAGCAGAGACATGGCTGGGCTTAGAAACTTTTTCTTGTACTCTTCTGTTTCGGCTTTCAACTCGTCTTCGAGAAACTGCCAATGTTGTTGGCGTGTGAATTGCATATTAGTCAATGAGAGCGTTCGAATCCGCTGTTATAGGCTCTGTGGCTGATTGCGCCTCCAGTCCGAATAGTTCTTTCATTGTCGTATCTTCCTTTTTTATACATGCTGCGTACTCTTCGTCTGAGATATAAACGCGCTGCAAGGGTGGCTTACAATTATAGAATTTGGCGATAGTCGGCACCTCTTTTTGGCATACTTGCTTGATAGAGTCAATACATTTTTCCAGTTCATTCGGGACTTCGTAGAACGACTTAGGTTCCTTGAATCCACAGGGCATATTATTACCAAAACTGAAAGAAACATTTACGCCATAGCCTGCTGCCACTGTAGCCAGAGTGCGCGCCACAGCCTGTTTACCATTATCCTGTGCTTCCAAAGTCAGATGGTTGACAGGAAGGGCGTATTGTGGAATACATTGCAAACCGTCTGTCTTTGTTAGCCCCCACAGCATTGAGCCTGGTTTGGCAAGCAGTTGGTAGTCATACCAGTTTAAACTAAAGTCCCTGTATTCTGGCCCCAGATAACTATGAACCACTAGAGGAATTTCTTTTCCGTCTGGGCCAAAGATGCCATATAATTGACTAAATGAATCCAATGCGATAAGCTTTTCGTCTATCCTATAGTCCTGGTGCTGTTCTTCCTTTAATCGCCTATAGTAGTTGACTACTTGCATCTTTGCCTCGGTCACATAATATACAACCTCTTCTTTTGACAATCCAGAATATTGTAACTCCCTGACAATAATTTCTCTTGCACTTCCGTCTTTTTGTGTGACAGTTAGTTCTACTTGTGGACGAGGACGGAACTTTTCAAGAAGTTGGCGTTGATCTTCGCTCATGGTCTTTATGACACTATCCTCCTCTTCTGCTTCCTGCGGTGTGGCCTCTTTTTCCGGCAATTCTAATTGCTTTTTCATTTCAGCCACTTTCTTCTCAAGTTCATCAACCTTGGCCTGCATGTTCTTTACTTCCTCGCTGTTTTTTATGAGGTATTCCAACTGTTCATCGTTATATTCCTGTCCTATCTTGAGGAACATGCTTCTCTTCTCTTCTTTCCACACTACATTCAGTATGATAGAATCCTTTTTAGGGAACGTCTTGGGGAAATAGTCCCCATTGAGCTGCCCCTTGCACTCTTTTGCCCAGTCTTCCAACAGCAGGTGAACGGCCTTAATATAGTCTGGATTGTCGTAATTGGCGGAATCCCTATAGAGTTCATCTACTTTGTCATCAATGAGTTTGAAGGCTGCCAATGAGTCTGTGGTTTGCTCGGGTTGGATGAAACTTCGCTTGTCTGCAAGGATATAGCGATATTGCTCCTCTTCCGAAACCAGGTGCGAGATGATGTCCTTGATAATCTCGGGGATACTCCCTTCCTCCTTCTTGAGCTCCTTTAGGCATCGGAAGGTGCCATTTTGATTGGGGAAGATGGGAAGGGCATCGTAATTGAAGTTTGATGAACGGAGGAATCTATAGAACCTGTTGAGTGCATCGAAAGTCTCAACCTCTCCTACCTCTCCGATATGCGTGCGTAAATTATCCAGATTCTCATACTCTGCAATCTTTCTGGAAAGCATAAAGGCTATTATGTTATTGCTCTCTTTCCACAAAGCATTTCCGCCATAGTCAATGTAAGACACATTAGGCATATCCGCCTTTCCCAATATTGCACATGTTGCGGTCTGGATGGAGTGCTGTGTCTTGCCTATGTCTGAGTCTTCGTCCTTGGGTAGCAAATCCAACAGGTATAGTGACACGCTTTCTATGGCATCTTGCGAGTACTTGTAACATTTCCCATTGAAATACGATGCTCCGTAGATTGATGCGTTCTTGGGGGCGAGATTATTGTTCAGTTCACTTGCAAAGTCAGAAACGTCCTTTTTCTGGTTGATGGCAAATGTCTCGGCATCCATATCTTTGTGCAGGAGAATATCTTTGTAGTCCAATGATATTTGCCCGAATACCTCATCCTTGAGCTCCTCTGGAATAGCGCTGTCCACATACAAAGCATTCTGCTTGCAAAAATTCCCGTGCTGGTTAGGCAGTACTGCATAGTTGTTCAATCGCTTGGGGTCAACGTCCAAGGTTCTTAAGGCCTCGTTCAGCCATTTGCAGTCGAGTCCTGTTGGGAGATTGGAAAGGGTCTCACTTTTGTCAAGTGTAGATAGAACCGTTGTCACAAACCATGCATCGACATCTTTCCAAGCCCCTTCAAGCAAACTGTTGTCACAGAACTTGCTTACATTTTGCAGGGGGTACAGTGACGTTGCAATGGAAAGGAATCCATCTCTCTTCTGGAGGAAACCGTCTGGATATTTTGCAGCATCATTGGGAACAACCTGCAGGAGGGGAAGAAGACGATGTAGTTTTTCGTGTCTGCCATCGTCAATGATTTCCTTGGCAAGTCGGTTAGCATCTGCGCTAAAGCTCTGTGAGTTGTATTTCGCCTCCAATGTGACGGCTGTAATCGCATCGTGCAGTAATATGGGCTTGATATCTTTGCCCAACTTTTCCAATAGTTCGATGACGAACGTAGTGACGTTCTCTCCTTGTCTGAAGTCCTTTGCATCTCGCTTCAAGAGTTCTCCGTTCATGTTTGGCAGCAGTGCATACTCTTTCAGCAGTAGTTCGTTGAACTTGACTACACATTGCAGGAACTGGTTGTACCACGTGTGGATTTCTGTACCTTCGATGGCAACATCCTTCCAATTCCCTTTCTTCTCAATATCCTTGCACAGTTCTTCCGTCCCCCATATACGGGCTCCATCTTTCCATGCATATTGAGCCCATGCGTGGTTCTCCTCTGCCAGTTTGGCGGGATACAGTGATGACAAGAGGGAGAATAATTGCTGTTCGTCCTCTTCTTTCGCCTCCTTGGCTATGATGCATTCTTCCAGTCTCTTGTAGTCAGAATCACCATATGACTTGACCACATGAAATTTTGAGAAAATCTCGCGATACTTCTTAATTACATTTTCCATGTACCATTTCGCGTCCAATTCCTTGTGGTCCATGGGATTCTTGAGTCCGTTTGCAAGGAGGTACAATTTCCCATACCTGTTTATGGACAGGTAGTCTAGCATCTTCTCGTAAAGGGGGAAGCATTTGCAATAGATTTTGTGGTTGATACCAACCTCCGATATCACCCCCGCTTCTTCATTCCAGTCCTCGCCGTTCAGTCGCAAGCTCTGACGTTCACTGTCAGGTTCAAAGTCCGGGCTGTTAATGATAAGGGGCTCGTTGAGTTGGTTTTCGATGCCTACGAGAGGCAAAGCACAATAGAACGAAGTCTTTCCTTTGTGGTCAACAATGTTATTCTCGCAGTCTATTTCTATAGCTGCATCTATGCGTATATTACGGTTTGTTTTATACTTCTTCGAGAGTTCCACGTCATGCTCAGAGTATGACGTGACGAGAAAGCGCCTTTCGTGTATATGCCCATTTTCGTTTATTTCAAACTTTGCTAAAGAAATTCCATTGCCGACAGACTCCATCGGAAGGCGCTTAAGTATCGTTATCTTTCCGTTATTGTTCAGTTCTACAAACCGCAGTTCTTTACAGAACATCATTGTCTGGGCAATGTTCTCGTGAAAATTCTTTATGCCCAACTCTATTGCCCTGCGTCCAGAGTCTGTATTTACATGGTAGGTGTATGTAGTCCAGCCGAATGGAACCTCATAATAGACTTCAGACTTTTCCATTTTCTCAAGCCCCTCCAGCAGTTCCTTTCCAACTTGTCCGTCCCGGTACATTGTTACAGAAAAGCCACATGTTTTGTTGCCTTCCATATACATATCACTTTCAATGGAAACAATCTTTGAGAGGCAGTGGGTTGTAAGAAATCCTGTTCCAAATCGCCCCGTGCTCTCTTGATTTTCCTTGTCTTCGCTATATTTCCATAGGAGCGCAAAGCGGGCGTCAGGCGTGAATGGGGCACCATTATGGCTGAACTTGACAACATCTCCATCAATGTTTATCTTGATGTCAACGCTGTCTCTGTCAGGTGAATTCGAGATGGTGTCTTTTGCATTCTGTATCAGTTCCCATATCCAGCGTTTGCGATCTGTATCTTTCGGAGAGTTGAGTTCCATCAAGCGATTGATCACGTTGCTGATATACATCTTTTTTAGCAATTTGTCCTTCGCTTCAGATGTAACGGAAGGTGGAGCAATTTGTTTTCTTTCCTTGTCCATAAAATCAAATTGTTAGTCTGCGTTCCGTAAGATTTTCATGAAAACAATCTTGAGTGCCTGAATGAGATTTTTGCTTGGAAGACCAGAGATTTCGAGTTCTCGTTTGTCCCCATTAGCAAAATATATCATTACTGTTTCTGCATAGGAATAATGATAATTGGTGTCATCTTCATCTCCGTCCTGTTCTACATCAAGTGTTGCGCTATCAACTTCCATGTCATCAATCGACAACGCATGCCCATACTTAGCAATGTAAAACGTGATGGTCGAACCTTCGTCGCGAATATCATCCTCGAAGGTGATAGATGCTGTAATGTAGTCATCATCGTCTTCATAATTGCCCACTTCGTCCCACAAAATTTTTGTCAAGACGGGTTTCTCTGCGTCTGTGTACATGACTATACCTCTTAGTATAGACTCATCGTTACTCGGTAAAAACATATTCTAAAAAAGTAAGTGATTATAATGTATCCACCATCGCTTGACAGAGTTGCTTGGGATGAACCCAAACCTTTCTCTTCTTTACAATGTCTGATTTATCTGATGAAAGTTAAAAGTATGATAAAGTTGGATGCTGTATCTTTTCACAATCCTTATTCCCTCTCTGGCGCTCTCACATCTAAGCTGACGATACCCTCCTCATCAGATTCTTTTTGAAAGTTAATCTCTTTGCCATATATTTGTTTTTGATAATTTGAAAAAACAAAGTTACCATTGCTCACACAAATATCCAAGCGATTTAATTAATTTTTTTAATTTTTGAACCAGTCTGAACCAACCATATATGTTGTATAACAGAAAAAGATGTAATGCGAGGAGATATCAATATAATTCACGACAGAAGAATGGGAGATTGCGATGAAACAAGCGGTCGTGTACCGTGTCGGGGCAGGACTGGTTCCGAGAACAGAATTAAGGAGCTTAGACCCAAATCGGTCATAAGAAAATCTCGCGTCCTTTTTTCTCAAAACAGATTGAAAACAACCTGTTTCGTTAGCATATAGATGCTATAACGATGGCTAAAAGTTGCTATTCGCTTTCTTTTTGCACGAAAAAAAAAATCTCTAATGACCGATTGGGAGTTAAGCAAGTAAATGAAAAAACGAAGCCGCCCCTAATCCTTCACGGACAAGGGGCGGCTCACTATGTTATGCAATTTAGAATTATTCGGCTGCGGGCTCTGTTGTGGAAGCCTCTGTCACAGGTGCCTCTGCTGTTGCCTCAGCATTCTTCTTTGAAGAACGACGTGTACGCTTAGCCTTCTTGGCAACCTTTGCCATGTTCTCATCGAAGTCAACGAGCTCAATGAAGCACATGGGAGCGTTGTCGCTTGCACGGAAACCAGTCTTGATGATGCGTGTGTAACCACCGGGACGGTCAGCAACCTTCTGAGAAATTACAGTGAACAACTCAGTGATGGCCTTCTTATCCTGCAAGTAGCTGAAAACTACACGACGAGAGTTTGTGGTGTCCTGCTTGCACTTGGTAATCAGGGGCTCCACATACTTCTTCAAAGCCTTAGCCTTGGCGAGGGTCGTAGTGATTCTTTTGTGCATGATCAGAGACGTAGCCATGTTGGACAACATTGCTGCTCTGTGGGATGCAGTACGACCCAGATGATTGAATTTCTTATTATGTCTCATCTTGTTTAATCTTTATCTAATTTATACTTGGAAATATCAGTTCCAAACGTAAGATTCAGACTCTCGAGCAAATCATCAAGCTCAGTGAGCGATTTCTTGCCGAAGTTGCGGAACTTCAGAAGGTCTGTCTTGTTGTACTGAACCAGGTCACCCAGTGTCTCCACATCAGCAGCCTTCAGGCAGTTGAGTGCACGCACTGAGAGATCCATATCAGCAAGTTTGGTCTTCAGAAGTTGACGCATGTGGAGGATCTCCTCATCAAAGGCCTCGTCGTCACCACCCTCGCCATTCTCGATGGTAATCTTATCATCAGAGAACAGCATGAAGTGCTGGATGAGAATCTTTGCGGCATCCTTCAACGCATCCTTCGGATGTATGGAACCGTCTGTCGTGATTTCAAGAATCAGCTTCTCGAAGTCAGTCTTCTGCTCTACGCGGAAATTCTCGACAGAGTATTTAACATTTCTGATAGGAGTGTAAATCGAATCAATGGGAATGACATTAACGTCGGTGCAGAACTCACGGTTCTCATCCGCAGGAACGTATCCACGTCCCTTGTTAATGCCAATCTCTATTTGCATCGTTGCTTTTGCGTCTAAATGGCAAATAACCAAATCAGGGTTTAACACTTCAAATCCAGTCAGATACTTGTTGAAGTCGCCTGCCTTGAACTCTGTGCAGTTCTCGACAGTAACACTAACTTTCTCGGTCTCGAATTCATCTACTAACTGCTTGAACCGAACTTGCTTCAAGTTCAAGATAATGTTGGTTACATCCTCTTTGACTCCAGGTACTGTAGCGAACTCATGCTCAACTCCAGAAATAGCCACAGTGTTGACTGCGAAACCATCCAGTGAAGAAAGAAGAATGCGGCGCAAAGCATTGCCTATAGTGGTACCAAAACCACCCTCAAGCGGACGAAACTCGAACTTGCCGTACTTGTCGTCTGCCTCCAACATTATTACTTTATCGGGCTTTTGAAATGCTAATATCGCCATTATCAATTATTATTTAGAGTACAACTCAACGATCAACTGCTCCTTGATAGTCTCAGGAATGTCTGCACGCTCGGGCTTGTGGAGCAACTTACCAGACTTCTGGTTCTCGTCCCACTCAATCCAAGGATACTTGCTGTGGTTGAAACCTGCCAGGGCGTTCTGGATAACCTCAAGGCTCTTTGAACGCTCACGCACACCTACAATCTGACCAGGAGTCACATTGTAAGAAGCGATGCCTACAACCTTGCCATCTACAGTGATGTGCTTGTGGTTAACCAGCTGGCGGGCAGCGGCACGAGTGGGAGCAATACCCAGACGAAAAACCACATTGTCAAGTCTGCACTCAAGGTTCTGCAGCAGAATCTCACCAGTAATGCCACTGGCACGAGAAGCCTTCTCGAACATGTTGCGGAACTGCTTCTCCAGAACACCATAGGTGTACTTTGCCTTCTGCTTCTCAGCCAGCATGACACCATACTCAGATGTCTTGCGGCGACGGTTGTTACCATGCTGCCCAGGAGGGAACTTTCTCTTAGAAAGAACCTTGTCAGCACCGAAAATAGCTTCGCCGAAACGGCGGGCAATCCTTGATTTAGGACCAATATATCTAGCCATGTCTATTCTATTTTTACAGCCTCGTTATACAATACTTATTACACTCTTCTTCTCTTAGGAGGACGGCAGCCGTTGTAGGGCAGCGGAGTAACATCCACAATCTCAACAACCTCGATGCCTGCACCATGTACTGTACGGATAGCAGACTCGCGGCCGTTGCCGGGACCCTTCACATAAGCCTTCACCTTGCGGAGACCCAGGTCAAACGCAACCTTTGCGCAATCCTGAGCAGCCATCTGAGCAGCATAGGGAGTGTTCTTCTTAGAACCACGGAAGCCCATCTTACCGGCTGATGACCAAGAGATAACCTGTCCCTCGCTGTTTGTCAGAGAGACAATAATATTGTTGAACGAGCTGTGTACGTGAAGCTGACCCATTGCGTCAACCTTCACAACTCTCTTCTTTGCAGCAACAGTTTTCTTTGCCATATCTCAATTGTTATTTAGTAGCCTTTTTCTTGTTTGCAACAGTCTTCTTCTTACCCTTGCGTGTACGGGCATTGTTCTTGGTGCTCTGACCGCGAACGGGAAGACCATTACGATGACGAACGCCACGATAGCAACCGATGTCCATCAGTCGTTTGATGTTCAGAGCAATCTCAGAACGGAGGTCACCCTCCACCTTGTAGTTTGCTGCAATAATCTCACGAATCTTACCAGCCTCCTCATCAGTCCAGTCAGACACACGCTTGTCCTTATCGACACCTGCCTGCTCCAGGATCTTGGCTGAGCTACTGCGACCTATACCATAAACATAGGTCAAGGCGATTTCGCCCCTTTTGTTCTGGGGCAAATCTACACCAACAATTCTAATTGCCATATATACTTATCTTTTCTTTTGTCTTAAAGACTTAACCCTGACGCATCTTGTACTTAGGGTTCTTTTTGTTAATCACATACAAACGACCCTTGCGACGAACAATCTTGCACTCGGGGGTACGTTTCTTCAAAGAAGCTCTTGTTTTCATATCTGGTTTTATTTATATCTGAATACGATTCTGCCCTTCGTCAGATCATAGGGACTCATCTCCACCTTGACCTTGTCACCAGGCAGGATCTTGATGTAATGAAGTCTCATCTTGCCGGAGATGTTGCAGATTATCTTCTGACCAATCTCCAACTCCACACGGAACATTGCATTGGAGAGACTCTCCACAATAACTCCGTCTTGCTCTATCACTGCTTGCTTTGCCATATATCTTTGTTCATTCAGTTCTGTTGGTTCTCAATCTTCTCAAAAGACGAGAGAATATCGGCTTTGCCATGGTGAATGGCTATTGTGTGCTCGAAATGTGCTGCTGGCTTGCCATCTCGTGTCTTGATGGTCCAGCGGTCGGGCATCATGTAGATTTGTGGAGAACCCATTGTTATCATGGGCTCAATGGCTATACACAAGCCATTCTTTATCAAGATGCCGTTTCCCTTACGCCCATAGTTGGGAACTTGAGGATCCTCATGCATCTCTTTTCCTATGCCATGACCAACAAACTCACGAACAACACCGTAACCGGCACTCTCGCAGTGTGTCTGAACAGCATAACCCACATCACCAAGACGCTTACCTGCACATGCATTGCGGATTCCCTCATAGAGAGACTCTTTGGTAACCTTGAGCAGGTTCCTGACCTCTTCACTGACCTCGCCAACACAGAATGTGTAGCAGGAATCACCATTGAAGCCATTGAGAAGAGCTCCGCAATCTACCGAGATGATATCGCCATCCTTCAGCACCTCCTCACCAGGAATTCCATGAACGACAACATCATTTACAGAAGTGCACACAGACCCGGGAAACGGCCCTCCAAACGGATTGGGAAATCCTTTGAATGTAGGAACAGCCCCATGGTCTCTTATATATTCCTCAGCCACCTTGTCCAGTTCTGCGGTTGATACTCCTGGCCGAATTATCTTACCTAACTCGGCCAGGGTATCAGCCACCAGAAGGTTGGCAGCCCTCATCAATTCTATCTCGTCCTCAGTCTTGAGAAAAACCATCAAATGACTTTTTTAACAATCAATGAGTGGTCACCCCAGAACGTCCATGTATGCGGCCAGAGCTCAACAGACCATCATAATGTCTCATAAGCAAGTGACTCTCGATCTGCTGCAGAGTGTCGAGAACGACACCAACCAGAATCAGAAGAGACGTGCCACCAAAGAACTGGGCAAACTCCTGCTGCACATTGAGCAGACCAGCGAAAGCAGGCATACAAGCAATCAAAGCAAGTATGAGAGAGCCAGGCAGTGTGATATGATCCATGATGCGGTCAATGAAGTCAGCAGTATCCTTGCCCGGACGAACACCAGGAATGAAACCGTTGTTACGCTTCATGTCCTCAGCCATCTGAGTAGGATTCAGCGTAATGGCCGTATAGAAATATGTGAAAAGAATAATCAGGATTGCAAAGACAATGTTGTAAGCCAGACTAGTGTGGTCTGACATTGCCATCAGCACAGGTGAAGCTGTCTCAGCATTAGAGAGGAAGCCCATAAGTGTGACGGGAATGAACATGATTGCCTGAGCAAAGATGATGGGCATCACATTTGCAGCGAATACCTTCAAGGGAATGTACTGGCGAACACCACCAACCTGCTGGCCTGCGTACATGCGCTTTGCATACTGTACAGGAATCTTACGAGTTCCCTGCACAAGCATGATGGCCACAAGGATAACCGCAAAGAGCAGAAGAAGCTCAATGAGGAACATCACGAGACCGCCACCGCCAAGATTGTTCAGTCGAGAAACGACTTCCTGGCCGAAAGCCTGAGGCAGACGGGCGATGATACCCAACATAATAATGAGGGAAACACCATTTCCAATACCCTTGTCTGTTATGCGCTCACCAATCCAGAGTACAAACATGCTGCCAGCAGCCAAGATGACAGTGCTGGCAATGATGAACAGCGACCAGTTGAGACTGGGATTCAAGGCACCGCCTGACTGAACACGAAGGTTGATCAGATAGCCGGGAGCCTGGAACAGCAGGATGAAGATGGTCAGGTAACGTGTGTACTGATTCATCTTTCTGCGACCGCTCTCACCCTCACGCTGCAACTTCTGGAAGTAAGGCACAACGAAGGCGAACAACTGAACCACGATAGAAGCAGTGATATATGGCATAATTCCCAACGCAAAGATAGATGCGTTGGAGAAAGCGCCACCCGAGAACATATTCAACAGAGACATCAGTCCTGTGTTGGTCTGCTCACGCAAAGCAGCCAAGCCAGCGGGGTCGATACCGGGGAGTACAATGAATGAACCGAAGCGGTATATTGCCGCAAAGGCAAGGGTGATGAGGATTCGAGTCTTCAAATCCTCAACACGCCATATGTTTCTCAGAGTCTCAAAAAACTTCTTCATGAGAATTACAGTTTAGTAGCAGTTCCACCTACGTTCTGAATAGCCTCTTCAGCAGACTTAGAGAATGCATTTGCAACCACCTCAACCTTAGCGGTCAAAGTGCCGTTGCCCAGAACCTTTACAGGACCCTTCTTTGCATTAACCAAACCAGCAGAAACCATGTCAGCCACAGCAATTGTAGCCAAACCAGCCTTCTCTGCCAGCTCCTGGATAGAAGACAGGTTCACCACCTGATACTCTACACGGTTGATGTTCTTGAAGCCAAACTTAGGCAGACGACGCTGCAGAGGCATCTGACCACCCTCGAAACCAATCTTCTTCTTGTAACCAGAACGAGCCTTAGCACCCTTGTGGCCACGAGTAGATGTGCCACCCAGGCCAGAGCCAGGTCCACGACCAAGTCTTCTGCGGCTGTGTGTTGAGCCACAAGCGGGTTTCATATTATGCAATTTCATAACTTGTTACGTTTAATGTTGATGTACAGATTAGTCTATCACCATAACCAAGTGGTGCACAGCCTTGATCAAGCCACGTGTAGAAGGTGTATCCTCCACCTCAACCACCTGATTCAGTTTCTTAAGACCCAGAGTGTCCAGAGTGGCCTTCTGAGTACGGGGAGCATGGATTCTGCTCCTTACCTGCTTAACCTTTATTGTTGCCATAATGAACCTCCTTATTAACCTCTAAACACTTTCTCCATGCTAATGCCACGGGTTGCAGCCACAGTCTTAGCGTCACGCATCTGAGCGAGAGCAGCAATAGTTGCCTTCACCAGGTTGTGAGGGTTAGAAGAACCCTTTGACTTAGCCAGACAGTCTGTAACACCAACGCTGTCGAGAACAGCACGCATAGCGCCACCAGCCACAACACCAGTACCCTGAGAGGCAGGCATAATCAGCACACGAGCACCACCAAACTTGGCAGCAGCCTCATGAGGCACTGTACCGTTCAGCACGGGAACACGCACGAGATTCTTCTTGGCAGACTCTACACCCTTAGCAATAGCGGCAGTAACCTCGCCAGCCTTACCAAGACCCCAGCCGATGATACCATTCTCGTTACCAACTACAACGATGGCTGCGAATGTGAAAGTACGTCCACCCTTTGTAACCTTGGTTACGCGATTGATGGCAACGAGCTTGTCCTTGAGTTCGACATCGCTACTTATTCTTACCTTATTAATTGCCATATTCATCTTAGAATTTAAGTCCACCATTACGTGCAGCGTCAGCCACTTCCTTCACTCTACCATGATACAGATAGCCGTTGCGGTCAAACACAACTGTGGTGATGCCAGCCTCGAGAGCCTTCTTGGCAGCCAACTCACCTACCTTGGCAGCCTGCTCCTTCTTGGGGCATGCCTCCATGCCGAGAGAAGATGCTGATGCAAGCGTAGTGCCGTTCTGGTCGTTGATTATCTGAACATATATTTGCTTATTGCTTCTGAAGACCGTCATACGAGGACGCTCCGCAGTGCCAGAAATCTTGTTACGGACTCTGAACTTAATCTTGATTCGTCTTTCTATTTTAGTTGTCATGATCTTACGGATTTGAAATTACTTGGCTCCTGCAGACTTACCAGACTTCCTACGTATTTGCTCACCAACGAACAAGATACCCTTACCCTTATAAGGCTCAGGCATACGGAAAGAACGAATCTTCGCACACACCTGACCCAGGAGCTGCTTGTTGCAAGACTCCAGGATAATCTTGGGATTCTGGTTACGCTCAGACTTAGTCTCAACCTTTATCTCAGAGGGAAGCTGCATGATGATGGGGTGAGTGTAACCCAAAGCGAACTCCATGAGATTGCCCTGGTTAGACACACGATAACCTACACCAACGAGCTCCAGCTCCTTCTTGTAGCCCTCTGAAACACCGACTACCATATTGTTAACCAGTGCACGGTACAGACCATGGAAAGCCTGCTTCTGCTTCTTGTCAACAGTATCGTTCTTCTCGTCAATATCGAAGGTAACCACACCCTCCTCAATCTTCACGATGATTGAAGGATGTACAGTCTGAGTCATCTCGCCGTTCTTACCCTTGACGGTAACCACATTTGCGTCACTAACAGTTACAGTGACACCTGCGGGAATGTTAATTGGCAATTTACCTATTCTAGACATATCTTACCTCCTAAATTAATATACATAACAGAGAACCTCGCCACCAATCCGAAGGTCAGCAGCCTCTTTGTTTGTCATCACACCCTTGGAAGTGGACAGGATAGCGATACCCAGTCCGTTAATAACCCTGGGCATATCCTTGTAACCGGTATATTTACGCATACCAGGCTTGGATATTCTGATCAGCTTCTTGATAGCATTAGCCTTTTCAACGGCATCATACTTCAGAGCGATCTTGATTGTACCCTGAGGACCATCCTCCACGAACTTGTAGTTCAGGATGTAGCCCTTCTCAAAGAGAATCTTAGTAATCTCTTTTTTCAGATTTGACGCAGGCACTTCCACAACACGGTGCTTTGCCATGATTGCGTTGCGCAGTCTTGTCAAATAATCAGCTATTGGATCTGTCATTTTATAAAAGATTTAATTAATCGGGACTCTCCCGACAATATTAAAGGATTTCTTACCAGCTGGCCTTTCTTACGCCAGGAATCAAACCGCTTGATGCGAGCTCACGGAACTGAATACGTGAGAGGCCGAACAGGCGGATGTAGCCCTTGGGACGACCAGTAATCTTGCAACGGTTGTGCAAGCGGATGGGGTTGGCATTGCGAGGAATAGCCTGAAGCTTCTGTGCTGCCTCGTAAGCCTCTGCAGGCTCACCTGTGTTGACAATCTTCTTCAGTGCGGCACGCTTCTCAGCATACCTTGCCACCATCTTGGCTCTCTTGATCTCACGAGCCTTCATTGATTCTTTTGCCATATCGCTTAATCGTTTTTAGCGTTCTTGAAAGGAAGGCCGAATTCTTTGAGGAGTGCATAACCCTCCTCGTCAGTCTGGGCTGTAGTAACGAAGGTGATGTTCATACCCAGGATACGATCGATAGTATCGATGTTGATCTCAGGGAAGATAATCTGCTCCTGAATACCGAGTGTGTAGTTACCACGGCCGTCGAGCTTGCTTTCGATACCCTTGAAGTCACGGATACGGGGCAGAGCCACACGCACCAGCTTCTCCAGGAACTCATACATTCTCTCGCGACGAAGTGTTACCATAACACCGATGGGCATCTTCTTACGGAGCTTGAAGTTAGCCACGTCCTTCTTAGAAACAGTAGCTACGGCCTTCTGACCCGTGATAGAAGTGAGCTCGTTGATGGCAACCTCGATAATCTTCTTATCGGCAGTAGCCATGCCCAAACCCTCATTGATAACAATCTTCTTGAGCACAGGAATCTGCATAGGAGAAGAATAGTTGAACTTCTTCATCAAAGCAGGTGCAATGCGCTCGGAATATTCTTTCTTAAGGCTTGCTGTATTTGCCATTATTCTATCTCCTACTTAGTTTTTAACTTTTACATTTCTGGCCTTGCCGTTAGAACGGACAACCTTGCCGTCCACTACAGGGTTCAGCTTTGAAACTTGAATGGGAGCCTCCTGCTTTACAATGCCACCCTGGGGGTGCTTGGCACTGGGCTTCTGGCTCTTTGACACCATGTTGACACCTTCAACGATGGCGCGGCGCTCCTTTACAAGCACCTGCAACACCTTTCCTGTCTGTCCCTTGCTGTTGCCAGAGTTGACATACACGGTATCGCCTTTCTTGACATGTAATGTGTTCATTACTTCAAATCTCTTAAAATGATTAAAGAACCTCAGGTGCGAGAGAAACGACCTTCATGTTGACGGCACGCAACTCACGAGCCACAGGACCGAAAATACGACTACCGCGCAGTTCGTCTGCATTGTTCAGGAGAACGCAGGCGTTATCATCAAAACGAATATAGGAGCCATCAGCACGACGGACTTCCTTCTTAGTACGTACAATCAGGGCCTTTGATACTGCACCTTTCTTAATATCACTTGATGGGATCACGTTCTTGATTGCAACGACAATCACGTCACCCACCGAAGCATAACGACGGCGAGTGCCACCGAGAACTCGGATGCACATGCACTCCTTAGCGCCGCTGTTGTCTGCTACGACCAATCTGGTTTCTGCCTGTATCATTTTTACTTAGCTCTTTCAACGATTTCTACTACTCTCCATCTCTTAGTCTTGCTCAGGGGGCGAGTCTCCATAATCAGAACAGTGTCACCCTTGTGGCAGTCGTTCTTCTCGTCATGAGCATGGTACTTCTTCGTCTTGGCAACGAACTTACCATAAATGGGGTGCTTCTCCTTGAACTTGGCAGCCACAACAATGGTCTTATCCATCTTGTCGCTAACCACGACACCCGTTCTTGTCTTTCTTAAATTTCTAGCTTCCATGTGTAAGACCAATATTATTTGTTAAGTTCTCTCTGGCGAAGCACTGTCATCAGACGTGCGATATTACGACGTGCAGCCCTGATCTGAGCATTGTTCTCAAGGGGAGAGACTGCGTGGTTCAACAACATCTGATTGTAGTTGGCCTTCTCGGTCTGGATGCGCTCTGCCAGTTCGGCAGTAGTCAACTCCTTAATTTCTGCTACCTTCATAATTATGCGTTTTTGTCGTAATCACGTCTTACAATGAACTTCGTGGTCACAGGAAGCTTCTGTGCAGCCAGTCTCAGAGCCTCCTTGGCGATTTCGTAAGATACTCCCTCAATCTCGAAGATGATTCTTCCAGGTGTGATGGGGAACACATATCCCACGGGATCACCCTTACCCTTACCCATTCGCACGTCAGCGGGCTTCTTTGTGATGGGCTTGTCGGGGAAGATGCGAATCCAGCTCTGTCCCTCACGCTGCATGTAACGTGTCATAGCCACACGTGCAGCCTCAATCTGGCGAGCGGTAATCCAGTGCGTATCCAGAGACTTGATACCGAAGGATCCGAAAGCCAACTGGTTTCCGCGCATGGCGTTACCTTTGCAACGACCTTTTTGCGGTCTTCTATATTTGGTTCTCTTTGGTTGTAACATAATAATCTGTGTTATTAGCGGTTATTGTTTCTCTTACGACGGAAGTTCTTGCCGCCGTTGTTGCCATAATTGCGTCCGCTCTCCTTCTGCTGTGCGAAATTGGGAGCAAGATCCTTCTTGCCATAAACCTCACCACGGCAAATCCACACCTTAATACCGAGCAGACCAACCTTTGTCAGAGCCTCAGCCTGGCAGTAGTCGATGTCAGCACGCAGTGTGTGCAGGGGAGTACGACCCTCCTTGAACATTTCAGAGCGAGCAATCTCAGCGCCGTTCAGACGACCGCTGATGAGCACCTTGATACCCTCAGCGCCAGCCCTCATTGTGTTAGCCACAGCCATCTTGATGGCACGGCGATAGGCAATCTTACCCTCCACCTGGCGAGCGATGTTGTTGGCAACGATCACAGCGTCGAGCTCAGGCTTCTTCACCTCGTAGATATTGATCTGAACATCCTTGTCTGTGAGCTTCTTGAGCTCCTCCTTCAGGTTGTCCACCTTTTCGCCACCCTTACCGATGATAAGACCCGGACGAGCAGTGCAAACAGTGATAGTCACCATTCTCAGGGTACGCTCGATAACAATTCTTGAGATGCTGGCATCACCAAGACGAGCGTTCAAGTACTTGCGGATCTTGCTATCCTCGAGGATTGTGTCTCCGAAGTTCTTGCCACCATACCAATTGGAGTCCCAACCGCGAACGATGCCCAGACGGTTACTTATAGGATTTACTTTCTGTCCCATACTCTTCTAATCTTAATCTTTCTTAGTGTCGACGAACAAAGTCACGTGATTTGAACGCTTGCGGATTCTATAACCGCGACCCTGGGGAGCGGGTCTCATACGCTTGAGTGTTGTACCCTCATCCACAAAAATCTTTGTGATGAAGAGCTCACCATTCTCAGCCTTGCGCTCATGCTTCTGCTCCCAGTTTGCAATGGCAGAGCGGAGGAGTTTCTCCACGTCAGCGCTTGCAGCCTTGACACAGAACTTCAGAGTTGCAAGTGCCCTGTTCACCTCCATACCGCGAACCAAGTCAACCACATATCTCATCTTGCGGGGAGAAGAAGGCACATTGCACAACTTGGCAAAACTAACGGCCTTGCGTGCTTCCTTTCTACTGTCGGCAGCTAATCTTTTTCTCTTTCCCATTATATTATTACTCTTATTTTAACGATTGACACCTGCTTACTTCTTCTTGTTACCAGCGTGACCACCGAACTTGCGTGTGGGAGCGAACTCACCCAGCTTGTGTCCAACCATGTTCTCGGTAACGTAAACAGGAATAAACTTATTTCCGTTATGAACGGCCACCGTATGTCCCACGAAATCGGGTGAGATCATAGATGCACGAGACCAAGTCTTCACGACGTTCTTCTTGCCACTCTCATTCATGGCCAGAATTCTCTTCTCGAGCTTAACCTCAATATACGGACCTTTCTTCAATGAACGACTCATACTTACTCTAGCTTACTTTAAGGTTACTTATTGCATCTTTCGATAATATACTTGTTGGACTGCTTCTTAGGAGCACGAGTCTTGAGGCCCTTAGCGTAAAGACCCTTACGTGAACGGGGATGTCCACCAGACTGACGTCCTTCACCACCACCCATGGGATGGTCATGGGGATTCATGACAACACCACGGTTGTGTGGACGACGACCCAACCAGCGAGAGCGTCCAGCCTTACCAGAGCTCTCCAGAGCGTGGTCTGAGTTGCCTACGCTACCCACAGTAGCCTTGCAGGCACTGAGGATCTGACGTGTCTCGCCAGAAGGCAACTTAATCACGCAGTAACGACCCTCACGGGAAGTGAGCTGAGCAAAGTTACCAGCGGAACGAACAAGGAGAGCGCCCTGTCCAGGACGGAGCTCGATGTTGTGGATTACTGTACCCACGGGAATGTTCTGCAGGGGCAGAGCATTACCCACCTCGGGAGCAGCTTCAGCACCACTCATCACAGTGGCACCCACCTTCAATCCGTTGGGAGCAATAATATAACGTTTTTCACCATCTGCGTAGTACAACAGAGCGATACGAGCCGAACGGTTCGGATCATACTCGATTGTCTTTACCACAGCAGGCACACCATCCTTCTCACGTCGGAAATCCACAAGACGGAACTTCCGCTTGTGGCCTCCACCGATATAGCGCACGGTCATCTTACCTGTGTGGTTACGACCACCTGAAGAGCGCTTACCGTAAACGAGAGACTTCTCAGGTACCGATGCAGTAATCTCTTCGAAGGTACCTATAATTTTGTGTCTTTGGCCCGGAGTTGTGGGCTTAAATTTACGTACTGCCATCTTTTATTAAATGTTGCTATAGAAATCGATAGTATCGCCTTCCTTGAGGGTCACGATGGCCTTCTTGAAAGCGTTTGTGCGGCCCTTGAGCAGGCCAGAGCGCGTATAGCGGCTCTTGTTCTTGCCAGCGTAAACACAGGTGTTCACGTCAGTGACAGTCACATTGTAGAGAGCCTCCACTTCCTTCTTGATCTCAACCTTGTTGGCATCAGGACGCACAATGAAGCCGAACTTGTTCTGCTTCTCTGTGATAGCGGTCATCTTCTCGGTGACCAGCGGCTTAATGATATATCCCATATTAGTTGTTTCGACTCTTTATTTGTTCAAGTTACCGTCAACCACACTGAGCGCACCCTCTGCCATAACCAGCACATCAGCATTGAGCACCTTGTAGGTGTTCAGCGCTGCTGCGGGTATAACATTGATACGTTCTATGTTACGAGCAGACAAATTTACGAACTTATTGTTACATGGCATAACGAAGAGCACCTTCTTGCCTGCAACTTTAAGATTATTTAAGACTTCAACCATAGATTTTGTCTTCGGAGCCTCAAAAGTGAAGTCCTCAACCACCATAATGGCATTCTCCTGCGCCTTGTAAGAAAGAGCAGACTTACGTGCCAATACGCGAACCTTTTTGTTCAGCTTGAAGCCATAGTCTCTGGGCTGGGGACCAAACACACGTCCACCGCCTACCAATACGGGCGAATTGATATCACCACGACGTGCACCGCCGCCGCCCTTCTGACGACCCAGCTTGCGTGTGGAACCACTTACCTCGCTTCTCTCCTTTGACTTGGCTGTTCCCTGACGCTGGTTAGCCAGCAGCAGTTTTACATCCAGGTAGATAGCGTGGTCATTGGGGGTAATGCCATACACGGCATCGTTCAGAGAGACCTTACGACCAGTCTCCTGACCCTGAATATTCAGTACACTAACTTCCATTACTTGATAACGCTTACGATTGAACCTTTGTAACCGGGAACACTACCCTTGATGAGAAGGAGGTTGTGCTCGGGGATTACCTTTAAAACTTGCAGATTGTGTGTGGTGACACGGTCGCAACCCATCTGTCCACCCATACGCATACCCTTGAACACCTTTGCGGGGTAAGAGCAGGCACCGATAGAACCTGGCTTACGCAGACGGTCATCCTGGCCATGAGTGCTCTGGCCTACACCGCCGAAGCCATGACGCTTCACAACTCCCTGGAAGCCGTGGCCCTTGGAAGTAGCAATAACATCTACGTACGAAGCGTTTTCAAAGAGCTCCACTGTAACAGTGTCACCCAGATTCAACTCCTCTGTAAAACCTGTGAACTCGGCCAAGTGTCTCTTGGGTGCCACACCAGCCTTAGCGAAGTGACCCTTCATAGGAGCAGTAACATTCTTCTCCTTAGCGTCAGCGAAACCGAGCTGAACGGCGCTATAGCCATCCTTCTCTACGCTCTTCACCTGAGTGACAACACAAGGACCCAATTCGATAACAGTGCATGGTACATTCTTACCCTCGGCACTGAAAACGGAAGTCATTCCGATTTTCTTTCCTAATAATCCTGGCATTTCTCTTAATATTATTTATATCACTTGAATATTACACCTTGATCTCTACCTCTACGCCGCTGGGGAGCTCCAGCTTCATCAGTGCATCCACAGTCTTCTCAGTTGAGCTGTAGATATCGATGAGACGCTTGTAAGAGTTCAACTCAAACTGCTCACGGCTCTTCTTGTTTACGAAGGTAGAACGGTTCACTGTGAAGATTCTCTTGCGTGTGGGCAAGGGTATAGGACCGCTCACGATAGCACCGGTCACCTTCACCGTCTTCACGATTTTCTCTGCAGACTTATCCACCAGGTTGTGGTCATAAGACTTCAGCTTGATTCTAATTTTCTGACTCATTTTATTGTTTGTAGTTATTATTGTATGCGAGGGAAGGAAATCTATAAAGAGTCATACGCTTACCGACTCCTCCCCTCGCTTTACTCATTATATATTATACCAAGTCTGTGCGACCCTTGATCTCCTCGAGTACGCTCTTAGCGATGCTTGCGCTTACAGGAGCATGGTGGTCATAGGTCATAGAACTTGTTGCACGACCAGATGTGATAGTACGCAGTGCTGTCACATAGCCGAACATCTCTGCCAGGGGAACCATAGCCTTCACCAGACGGGCACCTGTACGAGTGGTATCCATACCCTCTACCTGGCCACGACGCTTGTTCAGGTCACCGATCACATCACCCATGTTCTCCTCAGGGGTAACAACCTCAAGGCGCATGATGGGCTCCATCAGCACGGGCTTAGCCTTAGCGCAGCAAGCCTTGTAAGCCATCTGAGCAGCCAGTTCGAATGACAGCTGGTCAGAATCCACAGGGTGGAAGCTACCATCCAGCAGCTCTACCTTCAGGCTGTCCATGGGGAAGCCACCGAGGATACCATTCTTCATGGCGTTCTCGAAGCCCTTCTGTACAGAGGGGATGAACTCCTTAGGAATGTTACCGCCAGTCACCTTGTTCACGAACTGCAGACCGCCTTCCTTGTAGTCCTCGTCAACGGGACCAAGGTTAACGATGATGTCAGCGAACTTACCGCGACCACCAGACTGCTTCTTATATACCTCGCGGTGGTTAACAGTTGCAGTCACAGCCTCCTTGTAGTTCACCTGAGGTTTACCCTGGTTGCACTCCACCTTGAACTCGCGCTTCAGACGGTCGATGATGATATCCAGGTGAAGCTCACCCATACCGGAAATCACAGTCTGACCGCTCTGCTCGTCTGTACGAACGGTGAAGGTGGGATCCTCCTCAGCCAGCTTAGCCAGGCCGTTGCTCAGCTTATCCAGATCCTTCTGAGTCTTGGGCTCAACAGCGATACCGATAACGGGATCGGGGAAGTCCATTGACTCCAGCACGATGGGTGCATCCTCGTCACACAGTGTATCACCAGTGTGAATATCCTTGAAGCCTACTCCTGCACCGATATCACCTGCAGCGATAACGTCAACAGGATTCTGGTGGTTAGAGTGCATCTGGAACAGACGGCTCACGCGCTCCTTCTTGCCAGAGCGAACGTTGAAGGTGTAAGAACCAGACTCAATCTTACCGGAATACACACGGAAGAAAGTCAGACGGCCCATGTATGGGTCTGTGGCAATCTTAAACACCAGAGCAGCTGTCTTCTCGTCCTCGCTGGGCTTACGGTCTTCCTCCTCACCGGTCTCGGGGTTAGTACCCACGATATTGGGAGTATCCAGGGGTGAGGGCAGGAACATGCACACATAGTCGAGCAGAGTCTGCACACCCTTGTTCTTGAATGAAGAGCCACAAGTCATAGGAACGATATCCAGAGCCAGAGTACCCTTGCGGATAGCGGCTACAATCTCCTCAGTAGTGATTGAATCGGGATCCTCGAAGTACTTCTCCATGAGGCTCTCATCCTGCTCGGCAGCCTGCTCCACGAGCTTTGCACGCCACTCGTTGCACTCGTCAACGAGGTCAGCAGGAATATCATCCACCTCATAGTCGGCACCCATTGTCTCGTCGTGCCACAGGATAGCCTTCATACGCAGCAGGTCAACGATACCCTTGAAGCTCTCCTCTGCACCGATGGGCACAGCCAGAACCACAGGGTTAGCACCCAGAACGTCCTTCATCTGGCGAACAACCTCGAAGAAGTCAGCACCAGAACGGTCCATCTTGTTCACGTAACCAATACGAGGTACGTTGTACTTGTCAGCCTGACGCCATACAGTCTCTGACTGAGGCTCTACGCCACCTACTGCACAGTAAGTAGCCACAGCACCGTCGAGCACACGCAGTGAACGCTCCACCTCAGCGGTGAAATCGACGTGTCCCGGAGTATCGATCAAGTTGAACTTGTACTTCTCGCCATTGTAATGCCAGTAGGCAGTAGTAGCAGCAGATGTGATGGTGATACCACGCTCCTGCTCCTGCTCCATCCAGTCCATGGTGGCTGCGCCCTCATGCACCTCTCCGATCTTATGGGTCTTTCCTGTGTAGAAAAGGATACGCTCCGACGTAGTTGTCTTACCGGCGTCAATGTGCGCCATAATGCCGAAGTTACGTGTCAAATGAAGATCTTGCTTTGCCATTGTATGAACTTATATGAGATTAGAAACGGAAGTGTGCGAACGCACGGTTAGCCTCGGCCATACGGTGCATATCCTCTTTGCGCTTGAATGCACCACCCTGCTCATTGTATGCGTCCATGATCTCAGCGGCCAGCTTGTCGGCCATAGTCTTACCACCACGCTTACGTGCGAACGCAATCATGTTCTTCATGGAAACGCTCTCCTTACGGTCGGGGCGGATTTCTGTGGGCACCTGGAAGGTAGCACCACCGATACGACGGCTCTTCACCTCCACCTGGGGAGTAATCTTGTCGAGAGCCTCTTTCCAGATTGTCAGAGAGTCCTTCTCCTCGCTGGCCATCTTGTTCTTTACAATCTCGAGAGCACCATAGAAAATCTCATAAGAGATGCTCTTCTTACCATCATACATCAGATGGTTAACGAACTTGGATACCTTCACGTCACCGAAAACGGGATCGGGAAGCACCACACGCTTCTTTGGTTTTGCTTTACGCATTTCTTGGTTTGTTTTTGTGTTCAGGGCTGCATTCTCGCGTTCTTCAACTCTCCACACCAGGAGGTTTACTCAACCTTAGTTTACAACCAAAAACAAAGTTAAAAGTTCTGTTTGTTGCGCTCTTAGGGCCAATTACTTCTTGGCAGCCTTAGGACGCTTTGCACCGTACTTACTACGACGCTGTGTTCTGTTGGCCACACCAGCTGTATCCAGTGTACCACGAACGATGTGATAGCGCACACCAGGAAGGTCCTTCACACGACCACCGCGCACCAGCACGATGCTGTGCTCCTGCAGGTTGTGTCCCTCTCCGGGAATGTAGCTGTTGACCTCCTTAGAGTTAGTCAGACGCACACGAGCGACTTTTCTCATCGCTGAGTTAGGCTTCTTAGGTGTAGTGGTATAGACACGAACGCACACACCACGACGCTGAGGGCAGTTGTCCAAAGCGGGGCTCTTGCTCTTGTCTTCCAATACAGTACGGCCTTTTCTTACCAATTGCTGAATTGTAGGCATTTTGTTTTGTTTTATTTATTATTGTATATTATTATATGTCTTGAGTTGCTCACGAACGGGTATAATATGCCCATTCGGGGTGCAAAGGTACTAATTTTCCTTATTTCCACACACATATTTTGCATGAAATTTATTGTTTCTCAGTGAAATTTGCCTCTTTCCACCCGTATTGCCACATTCACATGACAATTCCTGCCCGCACTTCCATCCGTCCCGCGCACTTATCATCACAGCACCACTACACATTATATATATCATACGCGCGCATGCGCACGCGAGAGATTTTGCCCTAACGGCTGGCCGGATTGGATTCTTTTGCCTATCTTTGCATTGCCGACCGGTGCTCACAAGGCACCCAAGGACGGTTTCCACCCTATTAAACTAAAACATTCATGAAAGTAAGAAACGTACTCGCAGTTTGCCTGGCAGCCCTTATGCTACCGCTCTCCACCCCATTCTCCAGTTGTCATGCCAAGGCCGGCAAGCCCAAATATAAGTTGGTATGGAAGGACAACTTCAAGGGGAACACCTACGACAGCAACTCCTGGAGCAAGATTTCCCGAGGCAAACCAGACTGGTGCAAGAAGATGTCCGATGACGACCGCCTCTATGATGTGAAGGACGGACTGCTCATCCTGCGCGGCTGCGTCAACGACGGCAGTTACCAATACGAGGGGAAGACCGACACTGCACGTTATGTGACAGGCGGACTCTTCACCAAGGGGAAGCGCTTCATCGGTTATGGAAAAGTGGAAGTGCGCGCTCGCTTGGGTTGTGCCCAAGGCGCCTGGCCTGCCATCTGGATGTTGCCGGAGAAGGGCGGTTGGCCCGACAACGGCGAGATAGACATCATGGAGCACCTTAATCACGACTCCATTGCCTATCAGACCGTACATTCCTACTACACCTATACTCTGAAGGAAACCAAGAATCCGCCTCAGGGAGCCACCGGCCCCATCCGTCCGGGCGAATTCAACACCTACATGGTGGAAATTCTGCCCGACAGCCTGGTACTCTCCATCAACGGCACCAAGACGCTCACCTATCCGCGCATCAATACCGACAAGCGCGGGCAGTATCCCTTCGGCCAGCCCTCCTACCTGCTCATCGACATGCAGATAGAAGGCAGTTGGGTAGGAAAAGCCCGCCCGGAGGAATACCCCGTACAGATGGAAATCGACTGGGTAAAGATGTACGAACTGAAGCAATAAGCCTTCTCTGGCACACATCTGCCTGCAGTGGCAATGCCACAAGCATCATACAGGCACAAAGAAAAATCTGCTTCAAGAGAAAGCCCGACACAACCGCAACCGTTCTACCAGAGCAACCATTTTCCATAGGCACTCATGATGTCCATTTGGGAAAAAAGCAATACCTTTAGCGCCGAAATCTGCAACGTGACGTTTGATTCTGCTCTGCAACGGCAGGAAAACGAGCCATGTCAGGCATTGAAGTATCAACAACCCTAAATAGTCATTCTCACTTTAGACAGGAGGCAACATGCTGCGGAGAAGCTTCTGCACGCATGCAATGGCCATCCCAACTAAACAAAAACGAAGAAACAACGTCTATAAACCAACAACAATGAAGAAGACATTACTCTTACCAGCCTGTCTTGCCATCGCTCTTGGGGCAAAAGCACAGGTGTATCCCGAGGTGGATGAAAACCTCTACCGCGGATACCAACCCACGTTCCAGCCCGACAGCAGACTGATGCAGCATCATTCTGCCGCCAGGAAGGTGAAGGCCAAGGAGGCTTCGGGCACCACACTGCCCGACCACGTAAACAATGCAACCGCCCTGTGGTTCCCACCCACATTCAGCCAGGTGGGCAATTCATGCGGTGCCGCATCACGCATCGGCTACATGCTCACCTATGAGTGGAACGCATTCCACCTCTCCAACGCTTCTGTTCTGGAGAACCAGATGCCCGCTCACTTCCAATATCCCTTCTCCTACGACGGTCTGTCCAAAGACCAGATGGCCATCTATGTGGGCTATCCCGATGGCGCCCACTACGGCGGCACCGACGTGAGCAGCACCTATGGTGCCTATGAAACCGATGCCAACGATGCAGGTTGGATGCAGGGGTACGACAACTGGTACAACGCTATGCTGCACCGCATCAGCGGAACAGCCAACTTCACCCAGAGTTCGCACACCAAGGAAGGTGCCGAGGCTATCAAGTGGTGGCTCTTCAACCACAATGGTGACACCACATGGCCAGAGGTAGAGGACGAGAACGGCCGCCACATCGTGGGCGGTATCTGCGGTTTGGGCTGCGGAATGGGAGCCAGTGCCACTGCACCGATAGGAGCTACCGAGGCCAACAACAAGTTGGGTGTAGTGGGCAAAGCCTATCTCCTGCACTGGAACACCAACCATGTGGACCACGCTGTGACACTTGTCGGCTATGACGACCGAATCGAGTTCGACCTCGACGGCAACGGCATCTATGGTGAAGAGAACAACCAGCTGGGACAGAATGAGACAGGTGCCTGGATAGTGGCCAACTCATGGGGTTCCGGATGGGGCAACAATGGTATCTTCTACGTACCTTATCCCATGGCAGGAGGTGTGAGCCTGGAAGTTACCACCAACGAGGGCAAGACTGCCTACAAGGACAAAGCCGGCGGCTGGTGGCCCGAGGTATATTACCTGCGCCAGAACTATAAGCCCACACGCACCATGAAGGTGACCATGCAGTACAGCAAGCGCTCGGAGATCAGCGTTGTGGCAGGTGCTTCACAGGATACCACCGCCACCAAGCCCGAGAAGGAGTTCGTATTCCGCTATATCAACTATACAGGTGACGGCGACGGCAATGGAGTCGATGCCGAAACACCGCTGCTGGGACGATGGGCCGACCGCAAGATGCACGAAGAGCCCATGGAGTTCGGTATCGACCTTACCGACCTGAGCCAGGGACTCGACCTCTCACGTCCGGTGAAGTACTTCCTCACCATCAACTCAAAAGCCTCGGCCAGCGGTACAGGCAAGATTTGTGCCGCCAGCATCATGGAATATCTCTACGATGCCATGGGAACAGAGACTCCCTTCCGCATGAAGGATGTGGAAATCAAGAACAATGGAGCATCCACCGTCATCAGCGTGATGGTAGGCGGCGAGGCCATCAACCCGCCCACCAACCTCACCCAGAACGGCAGCACACTCTCGTGGGACAAACCACAAGGTACAGGCTACCAGCCCACCACGTACATTATCTACATGAACGGCAATGAGATAGCACGCACAGCCGAGACCACTTGCGAGGTCATTGGCGAAGGTGCTTTCACCGTGAAGGCTCTCTACACCCTCGCAGGCACCGAGCACATCTCGGTGGCCAGCAACACTGTGGCTGCTGCACAGACAGCCGAAATGGCTTATGACAATGCGGCCCAGACCTTCACCAACGGTGGTTTCCTCATTCCCAACATCACCAAGAAGAGCCACAACCAGCTGACTCTGGAGTTCTGGATCAAGCCTACAACCATCAAGGACTGGAACCAGCAGATTGGTGGTCCATGGGGCTCTTTCCTCCTCCATGCCAACAGCGACGGTACGATGTACTTCGGTTGGAACACAGCCAACCGCCGTCTCTCCAACACAGTGTTGCGCATAAGGACATGGACTCACCTGGCTCTGGTCATCGACAAGAACACAGCCACCCTCTATGCCAACGGCAAGGCTCAAGGCTCCATCACATCCACCTCATCCTCTGGCTTCCCTGCCTTCAACGACGGACTGCTGATGGGATATTCGGCCGACTCCGACAACGCCCTCTATGGCACCATCGATGAAGTGCGCGTGTGGGATGTTGCCAAGAGCGCCAAAGAAATCAGCGGCAACTATACCCGCCCCATCGTATCGCCTGCCACTACCAAGAACCTCCTGGCCTACTTGAAGATGAACACCATCACCGAGGACGGTGTGAAGAAACTGGAGGACTGTGCACACGGCAACCACGCTACATTCATCAATGCCAACCACAAGGCTGCCACTGTGACCACCAACGCTACCATCAGGCACATGCAGAACCTCTCTGCCGCCATCAGTTCGCCTGCCGAGGCACTTTTGGGCGAGAGCACTCCCATGGCAGTGAGCGGTGGAGTGGATGCTGCCCAGTTCCTCTGGACTGCCACCAACGCTACCCCCGCACAGAGCCAGGCATCCGAACCCTCGTTCGTGTTCAACCAGGCCGGTGAGCAGACGGTGACACTGACGCTCACCACATTGGATGGTGTCTCCTCAGAATTCAGCAAGAAGATAATGGTGACAGAGCAGGTTGCCACTGCCGACTTCGAGATTACCAACGCCCAGCCTCGCTGCGGTGAGCGCATATCGTTCCTGCCTCTCAACATGGCACCTGGCTGCACCTATCAGTGGACCATGCAGGATGCCGATGTCACCACGGCTTCCACCAAGAATGCATCGGCTGTATATACCGCCACAGGAAACCACGAGGTGACACTGACCGTCACTCTGCCCGACGGCAAGCAGCTGACCCATACTGCCACAGTCAGCGTCATGGCCTCAAAGCCCGAGATAGCCTACAGCATCGACTCCATCTCACACGTCATCCTGAAGGGCAACAGCGTCACCTTCACCGATGCATCCAGATACGAGCCTACCACTTGGAAGTGGCGCCTGATGAGTACCAACGCCATCCTCACCGACCAGGGAAGCAAAGTGACCTTCAAGCCTGCCAAGGCCGGAGCCTATACCTTGAACTACAAGGTGGCCAATGACGAAGGAAAGACCGAACTGACAGAGGCTCGTGCTCTGCTGGTATGCAACGCCGAATCGGGCAACGGCTTGAACTTCACCACCAATGCTACGCCCAAGACTGTCGTTACCGACCAGATAGGCAGCATCGGCAAGACCTGGACGCTCGACTTCTGGATGAATCCCGCCACATTCTCAAGTGCCTGCAACGGCATCTATGCACTTGATGATGAGGGTACCGAAGCCTTCAACATCAGCGCCACCGGACAGGGAGCTGCCATCTTCCGCATGGGCAGCCATAGCGCACAGTGCACAGCCGGATACTTCATTGCCGGCGAATGGCACCATTATGCCATCACACGCAATGCCGGCACCATCTGCTTCTACCGCGACGGTCTGCTGTTTGAGAAGATAACTGAGAAGACACAGGACTACAAGACGTGGGCCAAGTTGCAGTTGGGCGGCAGCATACAGATGAACGGTTGCGTGGATGAGCTGCGCGTATGGAACAAGGTGCTGACACAAGCCAACATACAGCGCTATGCAGTAGAACCACTCGCCGGCAACATCCTGCAGACAGCCCTGAAGGGTGGACTGCAGGCTTACTACGACTTCAACCAGCACGACGGCATTGATATCGAAGACAAGTCGGGACGTGGCATTACTGCCCATCGCAGCAATTTCGGTCCTGGTGGAGATGCCTGGACACCCAGCAAGGGTGTGTTTGCACTCGACTTCAGCGCACCTGCTACAGAGAGTCTGACTGGCTGCGGTACCGCACTCAGCAAGACCAACTACCGCGTGGTGGGCGTGAGCGACGAGGAGACAAGAGCCGAGTTCAGTCCTGCCGAGCATGCTCTTGATGCCAACTCCAACACATTCTGGCATTCAGCCTATAGCAGCGGCGAGACAGCCTACGGCCACTCCATCACCATCGACAAGCAGACCAACGATGTGGTGAACGCCATGAAGCTCTACTTCTCACGCGAGAGCAGATACCGCGCAGTGGCTGCCAAGATAGAGCAGAGTGCCGACAATCAGGAGTGGGAGACGCTGGATGAAGATCATGCATTCTTCGACATGAGCCGTCCCGCCATCGTCTTCGACACTCCTTGCACCAAGCGCTTCATGCGCATCACGTTCCTCCGAGGCGCCACCAATGGCAATCTGCTGGCGCTCAACAGCATCGACTTCTATGGAACAGCATCGCAGATGCCCGAGATGAAGAAGGTGACGCTGAAGTACGAGAGCGTATCCGACGAGGAGACAAGCAGCGAGAACGCACCCGGCCGCTTTGCTGTGGATAACAACGAGAGTACCTTCTGGCACTCACGCTACTCAAATGGCGCAGTGGCCTATCCCCACAGCATCACGCTGAGCACCGATGAGCGCATCGATGCACTCACGCTCATGCAGCGCTCCACAGCCAACAATTCCCCCTCCTACGATGCTGCAAGCATGGTGGTATATGCCGGCGACGACGTGGAACACATGGACAGCATCGCCACCGTGCGCCTGCCCTTCTACGTGACATCAACCATACAGCTGCCCACCCCCATCAGCAAGAAGTACTTCACGCTGAAGTTCACACGCTCGCAGCAGGGTAGCTCGGCATGGCTGGCCATTCGCGAGATAAAGGCATTCCAGCTCAATGATACCCCCGACGGCATTGAGAACATACAGCCAGGAAGTGCAGAGGCACAGGACAGCATCTACGACCTGATGGGTCACTGCATGGGCACCGATGCCGAGGCGCTGCCTGCCGGCATCTACATCCGAGGCGGCAAGAAGTTTGTGGTGAAGTAAGCCACATCTTCTGAGGCCATCCCTCACATCAGCAACCGTTCCGTTACAGGAGAAGCTTCATCAGGCTGTGCAGCCCACAGGCAAGCAGCCACGAAGCGCTCCGTAACAGAACGGTCTTTTTTCTGGCTCATCATCAGAGCCGCCCCGCAGCCTGCATCGCAGAGGCTGGCTACATACCGATGCCCGGCAGTCAGCATGGTTCGGAAGAGCCTCCTTGGAGGTGCTTGGTTTCCCCCGGCACGCTGCGGTTGCATTCGCAGCGTGCTGTCATCGTCTGTGCAGCGTGCTGAAATGTCCCACGCAGCGTGCTGAAATCTCCGTTTGCAGGCTTTGTACGGCCATCCAAAGGCTGCAAACGGCCATCCAAAGCCTGCGTATGTGCATCCCAAGGCTGCAAACGGAGATTTCCTTTAGCTTCCCGAAGACTTTCTTTAGAATGCCAGGAGGAATTATGAAGACTGGCAAAGGGGGGAACATGCAGAGAAGCCATTGCACCAGGAGCGGTGCAATGGCTTCTCTGCTTATTCTTAGAGCGGGATTATCAGCGTATCATCACCTTTCTGACTGAGTTTCCTGCCTTTACCACATACATACCAGGAGCGAGGGAGATACGGCGGTCGGCGGTGACAGTTGAGCGGTGAACTATCATACCGCTGGTTGTAGTCACCAGCACCTCACTGGGTTGCGTCACACCAGTCAGCTTCACTCCGCCCAGTTCGGCACTTATCTGCACACCATCGGTAGCGGCTTCCACGTCTTCCACCCCTACCTCCAGGGGAACATAGAAGGTGCGTGTGGCTGTTACGCCCGAACCGTCGATGGCCTTGGCCTGTACCACCACTTCGCCACTCAGGCTGCCTGCCTTCACCTGCAACACTCCATCATCTGACACCTGGGCAAGCGTCTCGCCCGAGAGCAGCGACCATTCCACCTTGCCGATAGAAGCCAGGGCGGGAGTGATATAGGCGCGCAGATGCAGCGACTGGCGCTCCTGGGTGAATGTGGCATCCTCCTCCACAGTGGTTATCTCGATGGTCTGCACGGCTTTCACCGCATAGGCATCGGCACTGCTGATGATATTGGATGCCATCACATCGCGGGCAGGAGCCTTGGCCTTCACGCTGAGTGCCGACTTGGGTACGAATCCTACGGCATAGTAGGTGACTGCCTCGCTGCTGCGATGGTGCACATAACTGCGTGCATAGCCCGACAGGCGCTCCACGAGCTGCATATTCTCGGGGCTGGTGCCTGCATATACCACATACTGGGCTATGGAGGTTCCCTCATAAGGAGTCCAATGCAGGTTGATGTCATTGCCCAGTCCGCGGTTGGCCATCACGTGCATGGTGGCATGCACACGGCTGGGATTGCTCTCCACACCTGCCTTGGTAGAGAGGGTCATCTGATAGCGGTAGCTGCGGACATCGGCTCGGCTCTGCTCATCCACATACTGCCCTTGGCTCATGGGCACCTGGGCTATGAGGTCGTAGGAGTCTGCCACATCGCTCTCACGATAGATGTTCACCATGCCTGTGAAGAGTTCCTGGGCAGGCAGATTCTGATTGCCCCAAGTGAGCACGCTGTGGCCTTCTGCCACTGTCACCTGTGCTATCTGCGGAGCCCACTTCTGCCCCACCACACGGATGGTGTAGGTGCGGGTGAGTGACTTCTGCCACACCTCGTCGGTATAGGTGAGCACCAGGCGGCAGTCGCCGTTCTGCTCGGGAAGGCTGATAGCAGCCTGGTTGCTGTTAGGCTCATAGGCCACCTGGGCATTCTCGCAGGTAACCGATACCTTGGCACCCTCGTTGCGCATGCACTCCGGCATGTCCAGCACCAGTGTCTGTCCGGCCAGAGCCAGTTCGGGCACCTGTATCTCCAGGTTGGGCTTATCCACTATCAGGATTTGTGTGGTGCTCCTTGTCAGCGAGCTGGTGTTGGTGGTCACCACAGTCTTCACGCCTGGTGTGTTCCACTTGATATAGCCGGCCTTTGAGAGGTCCATACCTTCGGCCTGCCTGATGCTGAGTGACCCCTGTACGTTGCTCACCGTGCGGTAAGGAACATACTCATCCACTCCTGCCTTGGCAGGAAGCGTGATGTGGCACTCGGCTTGCGGTGTGAACTCAATCACCTTAGAGAACGGCGAACTGGCATACCATGGGTCTATGGCCTGCACACATATCTCATAGGTCTTGCCTGCCTGGAAACGGCTGACAGGCATGGGCAGCCGGGTAGCCTGACGGTAATAGGTGGGAATGCCGGGCACAAGGCTCATACGTGCCTGGTTGCTGGTGGCATTGAGCGGCGACCAGATGTAGGCATCATCTCCTGTTGCACCCTTCTCCTTGATGCTGATGTTGTAGCGCAACTGGCTTGTGGTACTCTCCTTGTCGGTAGCGCCATCCCAACTGATGATTACTTCATCGGCCGTCTGAGTGGCTATCAATGTGGTAGGAGCTGTGGGTGCTGTATTGTTGTTGGCAATTCTCATGAGGACACTTCTGTCGTTATCAATATAATCAGGCACGCCATCATTATTGATATCAGCAAAGTCATAGTGGAACAAATTGCACTTCGTTAATGGCACCTGAACAGGCGAACCATGATTGCTCACAATGATACTTTCGTCATCCCTCAGCTGGAAGTCGGCCAGTCCATCCTGGTCTATATCCATCGTCAGCAAATATCCATCAAGTTCCTCCAGCTCAGCAAACTCACGGTTGCCAAGATTACGCGAAACCGACTTACTTGTACCCCAGTCTCTCTTTACAATATCTGTATATCCATCACCATCCACATCATATGCAACCATATCAGATAAGGGTTCGTTGGTCTGCAGGATAGGTTTCACAGTCCAGCGGCCATTACCCTCATTGAAGAGGATTGCCCAGTATCGACGACCACTCTCACTTCTTGCAGTACAAAGTATGTCCAACCGTCCATCGCGGTCAAAATCGGCATATACATCAAGGCAAAAATCCATATTCTTCGATTGGTCTCCCAAATCCATATAGTCTATCTTGACCAGACCTTCATTCATATCGGTTCTACAGAAATAACGAGTTCCATCATAGCCACTATAGAAGCGCTCCATAAGACCATCATTATTGATATCCATAGGGCTATATATACTACCCGAACCAGAGAATTCGCCCGAAACGTTACTCTTCAAGAAGTCGCCATCGCCCTGATTGACGGCCACATTCAGACTATACTTCCCGAGATAACGGTCGTCCACAGCAGGATCAGGCAGACCATCCATATTGGCATCAAAGACAAATTGGTCAGGTGCACCATCGGAGAAGTCGAACACAGGCTGCTTCTCATACTTATGGCCATTCCATTTATAATAACCATCAGAAGCCAAAGCCTGCAGCGTGCCCAATTGGGCAAAATCAAAAAAGGAGCGCATACTACTTGTGAGTCCAAACTTTCCCACATTATCATATTGCTTGAAAATCGACGCCACACGCACTGGCTGCACCTCTATCCTGCGGCTTATGGTCATGCCATTCTGAGCGGCAAGCTCTATCTTCTTGGTTCCATGCGAAGCAAACACGAAGCCCTTTCGTCCGTCCTTGTCAGTCACCAGACGGCCGTCGGGCAGAGCTTTCATCTCACACTTCATGCCACTCAGTTCGTGCACAAAGACGGTATCGCCCGTGCTGGCATTGTAGGGGCAGCTCAGAGCCACAGAAGGCACAGCGAGGATACCATCCTGCCTGGTCACATCGCTCCACTTGCCTTTCATGCCACTGCCATCAATGGCACGCACACGAGCCTGCACGCTGCCCGTACCCCAACTGCCTGCCGAAGCCAGTGTGAAGAGGCTCTTGGTGAAGCTACGGAACAGATATTCGCCGCTGGGCGAAGTGATTTCGAACTCATAGCTGAGGTCGCCCGCAGAGTTCTCGGCATCAGTTCCGTGCTCCCACTCAGCACGCAGCATGCCCGTGGATTTGTCCAGCAGAAGCTTGGGAGCCTGCATCCGGGCTGGAGGAGTATTGGCTTTCTCCACCTTGCAGTGGAATATGCCAAACTCTCGAGATTCCCTTTCGCATGGCATATCTATCTTGCCGTCACCATCCACATCCATGAGGAAGAACTTGTTGAAACTTCTCACCCCGGAAGTCAATGCCACCTTTCCCACATTGAACGACGCATCCCAGTTCCAGCACATGAGATCTTCACCGGCATATGAAACCATGCTGGGCAGTCCGTTATTATTGATGAAATACGGTCCCGCCCAATCGACCGACTCCTCGAAACTCCTCACAGCACGCTTGAACTTGCCGTTGCCCTGATTGCGGAAGAATGCCAGGAAGCTGGCATCACCAGTCGTGACAGCGGCCAGGATATCCAGCAGTCCGTCGCCGTCACAGTCAAGCATATACACATCACGCAGATTTCCGTTGCTGAGCAATGCCACATCCCGGAACCCCTGTCCGGTATTCAGCTTCAGCTTCAGCTCATTGCCATCATACACCAGCAGGTCAGTCAGCCCATCACCATTGACATCGCCGGCACGCACCTTACGCGCTGCTATCGAAGCCAGATAGTAGCGTCCCTCACCCAGCGACATATAGGAAAAGCCCTTTTCATCGATGAAGTCGGGATAGCCATCCTGGTTGAGGTCAACCACGTTCATCGGTCCCACCGGGAAGCTGGCACCCTTGCCCGAGCAGAATCCCGAGAAGGAAGAGTTGTTGCTCACCGAGAAAGTGCCGTTGCCGCCTGTTGCATCCATTGCCCCCTGCAGTTCATCCATATCGGTCACCACCTCCAGAGGCTGGTCAACAAACGTACCGTCGGCACACAGCATCTTCACATAGGGAACATACACATAGCCCTGGTTTATGGCCTCATTCTTCCAGTACAGCACGTCCATGCGTCCATCCAGATTGATGTCGGCCCAAGTGGCACCCATGAGAGCATCATCCCCCTCGTATGCCTTCGTTATCACATACTTGCCATCCTTCATATAGAAGACATCACCGCCCGTCTTGTAAAAGTTGTTGGCCGCAGAGGCAAAGCCGGGTACAGGATTGGCCGTGATGTAAAACATGGAACAGACCATCATGTTGACACCCATTCCATCGGGCAAAGAACAGAGTTCCTCACCTGCCAGGGTGCGCCACTTGCCGTACAGGAAATACTCCTGCTTGCCGTCATCGTTGATATCGGCATAGCAATCGGGAGCCCATTCAAACAGTTTCTCAAAGGTTTGGGCCGCAGCATCCGTTCCCATCAAGGCGGGAGAGAGCGCCATACAGGCCGCAATCAGAAGGTTCGTTTTTCTTTTCATATATATAATGTATTGAAGTGTTAGCCGCTTCATCATCGCTCTGCAGGTGTCATGCAGCATCATCACAACCGCAAATTTAACAATTCAAAACCATTTGAACAAACGAAAAGTGCTCCATAGCGCTATTTTTGTTAAAGTGACACTCGTCAATTTACGCATTGACACTTTTTGTTGAAATAACCATTCCTTTTCGGGGGGAAACAACCGTGATTGCCCACAGGCAGCCCGATGCCTGTACCGAGATTCCACTCTCATGAAGGATGGCAGTGGCAGCGCCAAGCGGATGACACCTCCACCCTTATCTGCCAACACGGGGGAAATTCCCTGCGCAGACATTTTAAATTGTCTTATAGGACAATTTGAAATGTCTTATAAGACAATTTGAATTGTCCTATAAGACAATTTTTACGGGGTTAGGGGCACAAAAGAGGGGCATCCATGCAGGCTCTAGTCTGCAAAAGACGGAATGGGAATCTTAATTTATACTAAAAAATAGGGGGGTAGAAGCAAAACATTCGTTTTTCCCCAGAATTGAGTACTTTTGCAGCCGTTTTGCAGGAATCCATCCAAGTTTGTTTGATGAACATCCAAGAAAAGATTGATAAAAAGATTGATGAAGAAGATGATCGTGAGTTTACTTTTCTGACATATCAGGATATCAGGACAACAGCATAGCTGTCACAATTGACCCATTTGAACGAATAAGTATTTTTAGGAAAAAATCTACAATAGGGGGATTTATAAATTATGAAGAGTAAAAGTTATCTGCTTTCTTTTGCCAAGGCAAAAGGAAGCATTGCGGCTGTCGCTTTGGCCGCAGTGCTGATGGCTGCAAATGCTACTATAGCCTCGGCACAAAATAAAGCGACGGAAAGCAACGGAACAGAAAAAACGGTTATAGGTGGGGTTGATGACCTTCCTGGCATTGATCCTTCGTCAACTTATTGCACAACTAAGCACACAGATGAAACCGACGGAGATAAGATTGTGTGTCTGTATAATGTCGGTGCCAAAAAGTTTCTGAGCGTTGGTGGTATGTGGGGTACTCATGCCTCATTGGATGTTACGCCATATCCCATTTATATGTTTTGGAATACATATTCAAAAACGTTTTGCCTGGAGAGCAAGGTGAAAGGTTCTGTAGCCAATCCATATATGGGAATCGACACAAGGTATAACCAGGTGTTTATGGACCAGAACGCTGGAGATAGAAGCATTATCAGATTTGATAAAGCCAATGACTATTCGGAAACAAACAAGGTATATCTCGTCAGAATCGGCTATAAAACAGAATTAGGTTATCTCACTGCTTATCCTGACAACGAGAACAAACTTTGCGATCGTCAGACAAGCATAGCCGCCGAAGGCACCCAGGAATACAAGAATCAGGAATGGAAGGTGATTACAAAGAATGAGTATTACAAGCTCTTCAACGTAGCTCCTGCAAATATGAAATCGGTTGTCGATGCCTCTTTCCTTATTGCATGTCCGGAATTCAGAGCAAATGATGCGGACGCTCTACAATGGGCTATCACAGGTAAAGGTAATGATCTGCCAACAGACTGGAAAAACCACGTGCGCTTAGGAGACGAAAAGATGTATAAGACGTATGACAAGCTAAACCAAACTGGTTCAGGAGCCTGGATATCGTATAATGAAGATCATCAGCGCGACTACGGCCAGTATTTCTACTGCTACACCAAAGGCTTGCGCGGCTTCACATTCTACCAGGACGTGAAGGTACACAAGGGAGGTTGGTACCTGCTGCGATGCAACGGATTCAGCACAGCGAACAGTTCGGAGAACATCGACACGAATAAAAAACCGCTTGCAAACCTGTTCATTACAGTGCTCGGTGCCGACGGCAAACCGAATGAAAAGATATACTCAGCAGCAACCCTCGACGGTATAAGTCAGGCTGATGCCGAGGCGCTTGCCCAAACACACAATGGCAAGAACTACGAAGGAGCCGGTATCGGACATGCCTTCTTCGAGGGAGAGTATGAGAACCAGGTGCAGATATGTCTCGACGACCCGACTATATCGGACAAGAATCCCGCTACGCTCCGCATAGGCTTCTACATAGACTCTACAGACAAGTCGGAGGTTGACGCCAATGAGCTGACCGCCGTGGACGAATTCAAGCTGCTTTATGCCGGACCGCGACGCAACCCGGAGCTGATTCTCGATGAGGAATCTACCGACCTGCGCTATCTGACCGAGGCTGCAGACGAATACAAGAACACCGTGCTGCATCTGAACCGCAAGCTGAACGACAATATGTGGAACTCGCTCATTCTGCCCGTAGATCTGACATGGGGACAGATGAAACGCACGTTCGGAGATGCCGTGAAGGTGGCAAAGCTTGCGGAACTGACGGAAAACAGCGTGAAGTTCGTCACCGTGGAGCCAAAGAACGACGATGACGTGATGGTAACAGCATTCGAGCCATATATCGTGTACCCGCCATATACACAGACGAAGTCGCCAGCCTACACCGTAGAACACTTCTACACATCAGCAGGCGAGGACAACAGCAGCTGGCTGGGTACTGACTACAAACCGTCTTCCAACGAGGACAACCGACTGACGAAGACTTTGAAAGCCGACCACTACGACATCACGATGGTGTCGCTCGACAGGGAGAAGCTGAAAGAGTATGTAAACACCACCAATTGGATATCAAATACACGATTCGATGCCACCGGCGGTGGCCATGGCACGATGACCTGCAAAGGCACAATGGCAAAGACATACGACAATGGCGAGATTATCTCGGGCAGAGACGACCTCAACGGCGACTACTTCATGTATAAGGGAAAGCTGATACAGGTGCCGCACGGCAATATGGCTGACGGCAAGCCGTATTCATACGGACTGAAGGCGTTCCGCTGCTGGTTTGAGCTGACGGATATTGGAACACCGAGCCAGGTTTCACTGTACATCGACGGAGTGGCAGACAGCACTACAGGCATCGACGACATACACGGCAACACCGACTGCACATCCTACAAGCGCGGCATAGATGGCGTGTTCAACATGAACGGACAGATGGTGCGCCGCGGTTGCAGTCTGGAGGGATTGCCCAAGGGACTGTATGTAGTGAACGGAAAGAAGATAGTTATCAGATAAACCCAAAATAACAGTTACGCAAAATGAAGAAGAACTATATAACTCCAGAAATTAATGTGATACAGCCCGAGTCTCTTCTCTGCAGCTTCGTATCGGCGAGCGTAAACAGTACCAATGGAGAATGTATCGACAAATTTGGTGTGCTCAACGAGGATGCGACCAAGACTGATGACGATTACAAAGGCTTGTGGGGAGAATCGAACAGCGGCAATTGGGGCAATGACTGACCCATCGTCTGCTATAGAAACAGATAATGAAAAGAGCGTCAAAGGGCTGGATTCCGGATTTGGAGTCCAGCCCTTTGTTTTTTTTAACACCTTACGGTTGGACTCTCAAAGAGCAGCAGTAATCCTCCCCAACTCAGGAACCACAATAAGCCAGCCCCGAGCCGCAAGTGTCAAGCGGTTCGGGGCTGGCTGTATTGGAGAAGAGAAGTCTTATTTCTGGTCGAAGAAAGCATCTATTGCTACAAGAGGAACGTTCTCCATCCACTCCTGATTGGCATACCCCTTCATGGAGAGGCGAAGTCCCTTGAGCCCAGGATTGTCCTTTATGAACTGCGACAGTGAGCGTGCACGCACATTCTCCTCAGCTTTCACCTCGATGGGAACCACCCTGCTACCCTGCTGAACGATGAAATCTATCTCTGCCGGCGTCTTTGCATTGCTCCAGTAATAGGGAGTGAGACCTACAGCAAGGAGTTGCTGCAACACATACTGCTCTGTGAAAGCGCCCTTGAACTCCACAAACACGTTGTCGCCAATGAGCATCTGGTCGGCAGGAGCATCGGCCATGCAAGCCAGCAAACCACAATCAAGCAGGAAGAGCTTGAAGGCATCGAAGTCCTCATAGAACTTAATCGGCACACGAGGTTCCCTGATGCGGTTCACCTTATATATTATGCCCGCATCCAGAAGCCATTGGATAGCCTGTTCGAAGTCCTTTGCCCGACTCCCCTTACGCACAGCTCCATATACAAACTTCTTGCTCTCCTTGGCCAACTGCATCGGCAGAGAGGCCAACACCTGCCTTATGCGAACCGACTCTGCTGCCGATGTGTGCTTGGAGATATCACGCCCATAGGCATCCAGTATCTCGTGCTGTAACGTGCGCACCTGCTTCAGGTCCCTGTTCTCCACATATCTGCCCACCACACCAGGCATTCCTCCTACATAATAGTATTGTCTGAGAAGTTCCACCAGTTTGGGCAACAAGGCATCCACAAGGGGCCAGTCATGCGAGCGCAACAGCCCAACCCACTCGCCGTGGCCCGTTGCCTCCAGAAACTCTTCATAATCCATCGGATACATGTAGAGCATATCCACCTTGCCCACAGGAAAGGATTCTCCACCGCCCAAAGTAACACCAAGCAGCGAGCCAGCCACCATGACATGATACTCAGGCGCCTTCTCGCAGAAGTATTTCAGGCTATGCAGCCCCCTGGGAACCTCCTGTATCTCATCGAGAACTATCAGTGTGTCACCTGGTGTAGCCTTTTGTCCCGTAATGGCCTGTAAGGATGTAAGGATGCGTTCTATATCGTAATCAAGATCGAAGATTTGCTTCATTCGGGGCTCGTCATCACAGTTGACATACACCACCTTACTATATTCCTGCTCTCCGAAATGCCGCATAATCCAGGTTTTACCCACCTGTCTGGCTCCGAGGAGCATGAGCGGGCGCCTATCCTTACTATTCTTCCATTCCAAGAGACGACTATATATCTTCCTGCGCATAATTATCTCACATTTAGGTTACAGCACCACAAAGTTACACTTTTTCGATGATAAAAGCGCTCATTCACCACACTTTTTCGAGGATAAGAATGCGCTCGGACTACACTTTTTCGAGGATAAGAATGCGCTCGGACTACACTTTTTCGAGGATAAGCCTCCCCAGAAACCCCATCAGCCCAGCCCAGAAAGCACACTCCCAGGCCCACAGAACGTGTAAAATAACGCGTTCCAGAACTCCAAAACTTGTAAAATAAGGCATTCTGCAAGCCCGAAAACTGTAAAATAAGGCGTTTTGGAGGCAACAAACTTGTAAAACAAGGCGTTTTATAACGGATTTTAGATGTATCTTTGCAGCAAAACAGGAAGCCCATGATAGACAAGAGAACCTTAGAGCAGATCATTGCCGACCAGCAAGAGGAACTGGAGATACGCAGGAGCGAACGCCTTTGCCACCGCCCAGAAGAGGCGATGATAAACATCAACAGCCCCCAAGCACAAGTGGTGGTGGGCGTACGAAGAAGCGGGAAATCCACACTTTGCTTCATGGCGTTGGAGAACGCAGCGGTCAAATACGCCTACGCAGACTTTGATGACGAGCGGCTGGCAGACATACAGGCGGCCGACCTGAACACGCTGCTGGAAGTTCTGTATAAGATTTACGGGGACTTCCAATACCTCTTCCTGGACGAAGTACAGAACGTGGAAGGATGGCATCTGTTCGTCAACAGATTGCTCAGAAAGAGGATACACGTGATAGTCACGGGCTCAAACGCCAAACTGCTAAGCAGTGACCTGGCTACCCACCTGTCAGGACGGAGCAAGGAAATACCACTGTACCCCTTCTCCTTCCTTGAATACTGCATGACAAAGGGCATAGACACAAGCCGTCAAACGACTAAAGCAGAAGCTTTCAAGCGAGCTGCTTTTGACGAATATATCAAGACGGGAGGCTTCCCTGAACTGCTGGAAATAGGCGAGGACACCTCCTACGTGAGGAATCTGGTAAGCAACATACTCCAGCGCGACATTGAGCAAAGGTTTCACATTACGTTCAAGAGCAGTTTTGAACAACTGGCCAATCATCTGCTCAATGTGGCTCCAACGATATATGTGCCGTCAGACCTGGCCAAACTACTTGGAATCAAGTCGGAACACACCATAAAGAACTACATCGGGTATATGAGACAAGCGTATCTGCTGGCGGGCTTACAGAAGTACTCCACACAGAGCCGACAGCGCATCACACAGGAGAAACTCTACCCGATAGACGTTGCGCTGATGAACCAGAGGGACAATGCGTTCGTAGGGGAAAACCTGGGATGGAGACTGGAGACAATAGTGTATCTGCAACTCATACGCACCTACAAGCCACTGGGTTACGACATATACTACCTGAACGACCGTTCTGGCGAATGCGACTTTATACTTTGCAAGGACAGAAAGGTTGTGCAAGCCATACAGGTGTCATACGATATCGCTTCACCCAAAACCAGAAAGAGGGAAATGGACGGACTGCTACTGGCCAACAGAAAGACCGGTTGTACAAACCTGCTTCTGCTTACCGACCACGAATACAATGACGTGGAGCACGAAGGACTGAGCATCAAAATCCAGCCTGTATATGACTGGGTACTGGAGAAGACCTCCCTCACGGAACCATTCAAATAGTCAATTCCAGTACAGCAAACAAGCTTTTTCTCCATTTTCTGTACTCTGCTTGACTGTTTTGGGCATTTTGGGCGGGATGAAGAGACGGATACATTCATCCCAGAAGCCATACTGCTCTGACGATGGCTGCATGCCGAAAGTGTAATACGAAAGGATTGCTACGGGCAATGATGCCACGACAATTCTGTAAAACTGCGGGGTGAGGAGCAAGGAGAAAGAGAATGAAAAGCAGCCCCGAACTGCACCTGACGGCAGTTCGGGGCTGATTGATATCCGTAAGCAAGCCTGCTGACGCTTGCGAGCAGGCTGACTGACGTTAGAAAGCAAGCAGGCTGACTCTTGCGAGCAGGCTGACTGATGTTAGAGGCCCAACTTCTTCTTGGCCTTGTCGGTAGCGTCCTGAATAGCCTGGTCGGCCTTTTCGCCGGCCTTGGCAGCAGCCTCATCCACCTTCTCGCCGGCTTTCTCCTTGGCATCCTCTACAGCCTGGTCGGCAGCAGCCTTGGCATCGGCCTTGGCCTTTTCAGCGGCTGCATCGGCGACCTCTCTGGCTGCATTGGCATCAGCCTTCACTGCATTCTTGCCGTCCTTGGCTGTCTGCTTGGCATTGGCAGGAAGGTTCTTGGCGGCATCAATCAAGTTGCCCACCGTGAGGGTGTTCACATCCAACGCCTTCAGTTTGTCGGCATTCTGCTCCACGAACGCCTTTATCTGGCTGGCATACCTCTCTGCCGCCTGCTGGTCACCGCTCTCGATGGCTGCCTTCACCTCGCCTGCCACCTTCTCGATAGCGGCCTGCACCTGTGCGGCATCACCGCTCTGGAGGGTCTCGGTGAGCTGTGCCTGAACATCCTCGGCGGTATCCTGCTCCAGTGTAGCCACGGTGTCGATGACGAGTGAATCCTCCTGAGCCACCTTGTTGTCTGTGTTTCCTCCGCATGAGGAGAACATGACGAAAGCTGCCATAGCAGCCAATGCAAATGATTTATTCATCTTCCGGGTCTGTATTTAATGGGTTAGACAAAAGTGCTTCATCTCAATTCCTTCCTCACCTGAGCACCCTGCCGCACGATGTTGATGCCTGCGATGGGCTGTGCATGCGCCGCTCCGTCGGTGGAGAAGTAGGATGCAGCAGCCGGCGCAGCTCCATCGGCCGCAGGAGCATCAACGGCAGTGGGAGCCGTACCCAACACTGGCACCACCATGGCATCATCGGTCATGGTCAACGTATTTCCGCTGCACTTGACTGTGCCGATGTACATGCGGCGCGGATGAATATTCTCCTGGGAGTCATGGGCATGGAAGACTATGCGCAGCTGGCCGTCCTTGTCGGTAAAGAGGGAGTGATGACCAGTGCCGTAAAGCCCGTTCCAGCGATGCAGGAAAGGACTGTGGGTGCGCTGCTTGCTCCAGTTGCCACGGGCGATGTTGGTGGTAAGGGCATATCCCACAGCGTAGTCCTGGCTCTGGTAGTCATTGGCCGAATAGGTGAGGAAATAGCGTGCGCCGGACTTATACACATTGGGACCCTCGGTCACGCGGCCCATCTTGAGCTCCCAGGCATCAGCTGCCCACAGGCACTGCTTGAGGGTGCCAGGCACCGGGGTGATGCAATCGTCGGCCAACTTGACCTGCCAGATGCAGTTGCCATTATTGAAGCGGACGAAGAAGAGGTAGGCTGAACCATCCGTATCAAAGAAGACGTGCGAGTCGATGCACTTCTCATCCTTGAGCAGGCTCTCCATTTGATAGGAGCCTACCTGCCTGAAGGGTCCCTTGGGCGAACTGGCTGTGGCGGCAAAGAGATGCTCGTTGGCCGAATAGTACATGATGTAGCGGTCGCCCACGTGATACACTTCGGGTGCCCAGAACCAGCGGTTCTCGGTGGTGTTGGCCTTGTTGAGCGCCAGCCCGCTGTACTGCCAGTACTTGAGGTCGGTGCTGGTGTAGCAGCGTATGCCGTCGGCATCGTAGGTGCCGTAAGCGTAATAGATGCCGTCCTCGAGCAAGATGTAAGGGTCGGCGAGCGTCACTGCACTCTTCTCGGTCTGTGCCTCTGCCCGCAGGCAGAAGCCGGCAAGCAGAGGTATGACAATAAGGTAAATCAGTCTTTTCATCATTCTTATTCCATTAGGTTAGAGTTCTGATACAGGCTGTCAGCGCACCTGCCAACCGGCTGCCTTGGCTATCCTGACGGGCAACTCGGTGTTGTCCAGACGGCCCTGCAGCTGTTCGGCACCCACGCCGATAGAGAAACAAGGTACATAGCCATTGGAATGACCGCCGGTTCCCCATGTGATACGAGCGCACTCGCTCATCACTCTTTTGACCGTGCCGGCAAACTCGCTGTCCTTCTGATACAGCGACTTGGCATCCACGCCCTTGCCTTCGAGCACGCGCTGAAAGGAGCGCTGCAGGCGGGCAGTCTGGTCGTCACTCAGCTGCACCTTATCCCAGAAACCGAAGTTATCGGTCAGGAATGCCTTTGCCACCTCCCAGTCATACTTGTCGCCATACTTGTCGTGCAGCTTGTGAAGCTCTGTGCCCAACCGGGATATGCTCATGCGCTGGTTGGCTACAGCCTGCAGATTGAGCTGGTAACCGCCTCTGCCCAGCACCAGTCCGCCAGTCTCGTGGTCGGCTGTCACCACGATGAGTGTCTCGTCGGGGTGCTGCTGATAGAACTCATAGGCTACCTTCACGGCATCGTCCATTTCGATGAGTTCGGGGATGAAAGCCACATCGTTGGCATGACAGAGCCAGTCTATCTTACCACCCTCCACCATGAGGAAGAAGCCGTCCTTGCCTCCCTGCTTCTTGGTAAGGAAGTTGATGGCAGCACGTGTGATGTCGGGCAGTGTGAGGTCACCCTCCTGGCGGTCAAGCGCATAGGGGATACCGCCTCTATCCACCTTGCTGGCCTCCTCTGACTGGAGCAGTATCATCTTGTCGGCTTTCTTGCTGCGCTTCTGATACTCCTTGTAGCTGCGGGTGATGCAGTAGCCTTTGTCCCGAGCCTGCTGGTAGAGGTCGGCTCCTCCATCGGGATTTGCGGGAGTGGTGAAGTCCGAACCGCCGAAGAAGTCAAAGTCTGTAGCGACGAGCTGCTGCCCTATCTGATAGGTTTCGCCACGCGTTCCTACGTGGGCGTAGAAGGCAGCCGGAGTGGCATGATCCACAGTCACACTGGTGGTGATGCCCACTGCTGCACCTGCATCATGCGCCCACTGGGCGATACTGTTGACGGGAGTAGTGAGATCCTTGAGCACTCCCAAGGCTCCGTTCTTGGTCTTGTTTCCTGTGGCAAGTGCAGTGCCGGCTGCAGCCGAGTCAGTCACGCCATTGGTGGCACTCTGTGTGTTGACAAAGGCAGAGAAGGGAAAACTGGGGAAGCAGAGCGGCGTGATGCCGATGCGACCGTCAAGCGCACCCAGATACGTCTCGGCGGCATTGACCTGGTTGACGCCCATACCGTCGCCTATAAAGTAAAACACATACTTGGCCTTGCCTTCGGCCATTACCGCCAGAGCCAGCAGGAAGAGGCTCAGAAATGCACTAATTCTCCTTTTCATTTGCAGTTTTGTTACTTTTTCACCTACAAAGTTACGAATTATCAATGAGATTTGCCGCCCCTGCAAGCGCCATTATTCAGTATGAGAAGCAAAAAAAGAGGATTTGCGGAGCATGTTTCGGACAAAATCATAGCTTACCGAAACATGCTGCACAAATCCCTGCGCACATGCGGGAAGTATATTCCCGCACGCATCCAATCTTTTTTTCTCAGTCAGAGAAAACCTCTCGGAGTCCTCACGAAGCCCGTTTCTCAGCACCCCATACTGTCGCGGTAGAAGTCGAGCGCCTCGAAGATTTCATCCTTGGAGGCAGTCTGGTCGATGTGGATATCGCCCACATCGGAGAGCAGCGTGAAGTTGACCTGCCCTGCGGAGAGGTTCTTCTTGTCGTGCGTCATATAGTCATACAGGCGGTCATACTCCTTGCAGTCGATGAGGAAAGTGCCGTAGTTCTCCCTCACGAAGGTAAGAGCCTGCTGCAGCACATCGTGTGGGAAGTGCATGCGCACGGCACTCAGATACAGCTCACATATCATTCCCCATGCCACTGCATACCCATGCAGCACGGTACGCTCCTCGGCAAGTGCCAGACTCTCAAAGGCATGCCCGATGGTGTGACCCAGATTGAGCGCCTTGCGGATACCCTTCTCGATGGGATCCTGCTCCACTATGCGCTCCTTCACAGCCACGCTCTCGGCTATCATCTCCTGCAAGTGTGGCAGATCGGGCTGCGTAAGGTCGAAGCCCACAAGCTCGTCCCAATGCCTGCGCGTGCTGATGAGTCCGTGCTTGAGCATCTCGGCATAACCCGAACAGAGGTTCATGTCGTCAAGCGAAGCCAGGAAGCGCGATGAGAGAATCACCGTGCGGGCAGGACAGAAGACGCCTATCTCGTTCTTCAGACCGCCGAAGTTGATGCCCGTCTTGCCGCCCACACTGGCATCCACCATGCTGAGCAGCGTGGTGGGAACGTTGATGTAAGGGATTCCGCGCTTGAATGTGCTGGCCGCAAAACCGCCCAGGTCGGTCACCATGCCGCCGCCCAGATTGACCATGAGGCTGTGTCGGGTGGCTCCTCCTTGCTGCAGCGCTGTCCATACAGACACGAGCGATTCGATGTTCTTGTGCTCATCGGTGGGCTTGACGACGATGTCCACCGCTCCGTCCAGGCACTTCATGCCGGCGAGCAAAGGGCGGCAAAGCCGGTGGGTAGTGGTGTCGGTGAGCACAAACAGGCGGTCAAAGGACTGCCGTTCCAAAGCCTGCGTCAGACTCTGCTCCAGGTCTTGGGATATGATGACATTCTGCTTCTCCATAATCTGCATATATATAATATGTATAGGACAATTCGCCTCTGGGGGCTTTCCACATGCAAAGGTACGCACTTTTGGAGGCAAAGGATGCACATCGCACCCGCATTTTACACCATCGGCACCCTTTTTCGGTCCAACAGGGAGAGCGGACGGGAGATGGCGGGATGCCGGTGCACCATCCACCCCACCCTTCCGCTCCCGATAGCGCACTGCGGTGCGATGCCCGGTGAAGCGTGCTGCATCGGCCTGCGCAGCGTGCTGCATGAGCCATCGCAGCGCACTGCATTTTCCGTCCCAGCTTCACCGGCATACCCACGAAGCGGCACAAGCCTGCCGGAAGAACCGACTTCCCTGCCCCGCCAGCCCCATTACGAAAGCCAGGAGGCTGCCCCTGCTCTGCCTGCACAGAATGCCAGCAGAGGAGAGACAGCCTCCTGTGTGCCTTTTCCCCTTGCGCCTGACGCAGCGGGACAGTCCCGCAGCGCATGGCAGGAAATCAGTAGCCCGTGTGCTCCATAAAGGTCTTGTACTCCTTGTCGTAGGAGTCCACGATGCAGAAGTTGGGCTTGATGAAGGTGACGTAATGCAGAGCATTGTCGGAAGCATAGCTCCGGCCACCGCTGCGGAACATCAGCCAGCGCCAGTTGTCCTTGTATTCCTTGGCCACATGACTGTTGCCCTCGATGCTGTAAGAGCCGCTGGGGCACTCCACATTGCTTATCTCGCGGGTGTTCTCACCGTCGTTGATACCCTCTACCTGCATATTCTCACTGGCAATGCCACTGTACACCAGACCGTTGACATAGTGGGGTGCATCGCCGTACTCATACTCGTTGGCCACCATATCCATCCTGTCCATGAAGAGCGCGCCCGACACTTGGAACTTCACCCTATAATATACCCACGGCATACCCACAAGTTCTACCTGCTTCCAGTTACCGTCGTCGTCCTTGATCATGTCGGTGCTGTTCTTGCCCACGGAGCGCTCATAGTCGGACAGGAAAGTGACGGAGACGGGCTGGTCATAGAGCAATGTCACATTGCGGGCAGTGCTCACGCGCTTGAAGTCCTCGCCCTCAAGTTGCGCCCAGATGCGCACCGGTACCTGGGTGCGAGCCTGATGCTTCTCCACATTTATCTCCTGAAAGGCATCTCTGCGCACGGGTATGACGAAGGTGGCATCATCGTCGTCATCGTCATCATCCAGCGTAGATACGGGATAGAATCCGTCTCCCACGCTCACTCCCCAGCGGCTGATGTGCTCGGCAGAGGGCTTTGTGGCAGTAGCCTTACAGCGGAAATAGGCAAAGCCTAAGTGGCTGTAATACTGCACGCTGAGCACTTGCAGCCCGGCATCATTCTCGCAGTCGAGGGGAGCATCGGTGCTGAAACGGGTTCCCTTCTGCTCAAACATGTAGGAGTTATCGCGATAGGACTGCAGGTAGAAGCGGCATACATACTCGGTGCCAGGCTTCAGCCCCTCGACCACAAACTGCTCGGGTATCGTGACGGACTTGACTTCTCCCCGGGCGTTGGCCTTGAACTTGCCCATTCGGTGCAGGCTCTCGGCTGTGACGGGGCTGCCCACCTCGGTCACACACACGCCATAGACGAAGTTGCTCACCTCGCCGATGCCTGTGGTCAGGAGTTCTCCGAAGAAGTTCACCGTGCATGAGTTGGTACCGGGAAGCACCTCGGTGTTGATGCCCATGAACACTATCGGACGCCTTGCCCACTCGCTGCGGCTGGCCACCAGGGCGCTGCTGCCGCCATTGACAGTCTCTTTCCACGCGCCTATGAGTGCCTGCAGCTGCTTCTCATCTACGGTGAGGGCGGCAGAGGAGCCAAGCACACCGCCCACTGCACAGCTCACCTCGCCCTTGTCAGGGCAGGCACTCTGGATGGTCTGGGCCAGTTGGTCGGAACTCTTGTCGCTCATCTGCATGTAACGGTTCAGCATGCGCGTCATTTTGAGGAAGCGTCTGATGTCCCGGTTCTTGGCATCAGGCGTACCCAAAGAGCCTGTGCTACCCTTCAGTTCATCCTCTATCTCCAGTGCTTCACTGAGTCCCTCGAGCTGAAGCTCCGTGAGAGACAGCCCCTGGAGCAGGGTTGTATTGTCCAAGGCATTTTCCTTGCGATGCACTGCCTTGGCACCTTCCTCGCCATCGTCATCGGTCAGCACGAACGACTTACCGTAGGCCGTCACGTAGAGCTTGGTGGCTGTCTCCTTGCCGCCAGCGGCTCCCGTCACCGTGTGCATCTGCAAGAGAGGACCGCGGATGTACTTCAAATGACCCTCCTCATCGAAGAGCAGATGGAAATAGTTGCTGTCCATCTGGCAGTCGAGGCGGGGTTCGAGACCAGGCTGATAAAGCATGTAGGCATCCTTGTTCATAAAGCAGGTGGTGGTGCTGCCCTCCCACTTCACCATCGCATAGAGGTTGTCGGGCAAATCCGCCGGCCTGGATGGGGGTGTTGGGCCGGGTTCGGGCTCGTCAGAACCGTCACAGGCAGCCATCAGAAGTGTGCCGCAGAGGGCGCAGAGGCAGGCCAGAAACCAATACTTTTTCATATTCCTATTCTTTTTGATTACTCTATATTCATTATTTATATTGCTCGGCACAACCGACGTGATGCACTCCGGTCAGCGGCAGACCCGTATCACACGTATGCCCACCGACGATGGATGCTTCTGCAGATAGCGGTAGAGGGGCACACTGTCGAGCACCACCCGATGGCTGATGCTGCTTGCGTTGAGCAGATGAAGCCGCCCGTCACTGCCCCACACGGCGATTCCCAGGTGACTGACATCCAGTCCGTCACGGCTGGTAACGAGCGCCAGTATGTCGCCATCCTGTATGCACGACAGCTCACGGCGCCCCTTGCCGGTCAGGCTGGCGGGGATGTATCTCACCTGCTGTCCGCTGAACTCCTGCTCACGCTTAGCCACGCGGACGGCCTCTGCCTCATCGCTGCCTATCACAGGGTAGGCGCTGCGGTGATGCGACATATAGTGCAGGTCGAGTTTCTGCACTTGGGTGAACGGGTAATGCCGCTGGCCGGTACCTCCCTTCACCTCGCTCACCAGTCCGCGCCTCTCTGCCGATGCTATCCATTGGCTGAAGTAATGGCAACGGCTGGCGTATCCGCTCATCTGTCCATCGATATAACGGATGGTCTGGAGCCAGTGGCAATAGTCGGCCCAATACCTTCCCCCATGCCGGGTAGCCAGCGTGAGGGCGGTGACGGTCTCCACCAGAGTGGTGCAGTCCATCTGCCTCAGGTTGACCACCAGCTCTTCGCGTCCGTCCTCGCTCTCCAGTGTACGACCCACATAAGGCAGTCCCAGGAACTGCCGTGCATAGTACAGCATGAGGGAGGAGTCGGCTGGCAGAGCGGCCCCATCACGCAGCAAAGCCTCTACCTTGATGCTATCGGACTTTTCATAGCGCACTGCCCACGAAGCGGCAGGCAGCAGCAGGAGGCAGAGCAACAGGCTGAGCGTGCGTCTCATCGGCGCTCCTCCTCGGGCAGATGCACCAGTGCGGTGACTGCGAAAGTGACCAGACAGAAGGCCATCACCAGCCAGAAGAACTGCACATAGCCCACCTTGTCGGAAATCCAACCGCTCACCATGCCCGGCAGCATTACGCCACCCAGATACTGGAAAGCGGTGCAGAGCGAGAACACACTGGTGCTGCGCTCGCCATGGGCAAAGGATACCAGATAGAGGGTATAGGCAGTGAAGCCCAGTCCGTAACCTATCTGCTCAAAGAAGACACAGGATGCCACCAGCCAAGTTGCAGTGCCTTGGATGTAACTGAGGTACACATATACGATATCAGGAAGGGTGATACTGAGCACCAGAGGCCACAAGCATCGCTTCAGCCCATACTTTGACACGAGCCAGCCACCCAGCAGACCGCCCAACAGGAGTCCGATGACACCTATCGTACCATACACTACGCCATAAGTCACATCGTCCATCGCCAAACCTCCCTCAGCCAAGGAACGCTTCAGGAAGAGGGGTACGATTTTGGTCAGAAGCCCCTCAGGCAGGCGGAACAGCAGTATGAAAGCCAGTGCCGTAATGATGTGCGGCTTGCGGAAGAATACGTAGAATGTCTGCAGGAAGTCGCTCAAGATATCCTTACGAGATACGCTGGGAGCCGGCTGCTCCACCACTGGAAGCGCACGCACATGCCACATATAGAGCAGCACCATCAGTGCAGCAACGGCCAGGAAGGTGACCGACCAGGCTACGCTCACGTGCATGCCGCTGTGCTGCAGCAGCCCTGCCAGAGCCACCAGACCGCCCTGACCCAGCACCAGACCCACGCGGTAGAAGGTGTTGCGGACGCCTACGTAGAACTCCTGATCGACGTTGGAGAGGCCCAGGATATAGAAGCCATCGGCCGAGATGTCGTGTGTGGAACTGGCAAAAGCGACGAGCATGAACAGCGCCAGCGTAGCCTGAAGCCACATGGGAGTGGGCAAACTGAGTGCCACAGCCGCCAGCGCGGCTCCCACAAGCAGCTGCATGGAGAGTATCCACCAGCGTTTGGTGCGGAAGGTATCAATGAACGGACTCCACAGAGGCTTGATGACCCATGGCAGGCCAAGCCAGCTCGTGTAAAGGGCTATCTGCGTGTCACTGAGCCCCATCTCCTGATAGAGCACCACTGACATCAGCATAACTGCTGCAAAGGGCAGCGATTCGCCCAGGTACAGACTGGGCACCCACATGTAGGGTTTCTTTGTCTTCATCACTTGTCAGAATATATCGGTTTGTCTTGTTTCGGTTTCCTCTTCTTATATTATCAGTCTGCACGGTTCGATTTGTCGGCCAGCTCGGTTCACCGCTTGCCTGTGCTCACGGTGGAGCAGCCCACCAGACGGTCGTAACGAGCGCCCTGCGCGCGGAAATAGACCATGGTGGTGTATTCGTTCTCTGCCTCAAAGAAATCTCCGTCGGTGCGCTTCGTGCTCCCGTCCTCCTGGCGGTACTGATAGCTGTAATAGCCCTGCTTGAGCATGACGGCAGCATGATATTGCTTGGCCAGTTCGTCGTATTCCATGCGGCATTCGGGTGCAAAGGTCTGGCCGGTCCACAGTCCGCACACATACACGTCGCCTCCCGGCAAGCGCGGAGTGCCCAGCAGGAAGTGCACCACCACGTATTCGGCCTGTGTATCCTCGGCTCCGTCATCCGGTGCACGCACCACCCGCACCCCGTTCTGGTCCTCTACGTAGGAATAGTTACGGGCAGGCCGGTCCTCGAAGAGTGTGGCGTGGTAATAAGGTTCGTACCATTCCATGCGATCGACACCTGCTGCCGCACGCTGTACGTCCAGTATCTCAAAGCGATGGAACTCGTTTCCTGCGGGGAAGACAAGGCGCCGGTTGTGGGTGAAGGACATGCCTGCGGCATTGCGCTCATTGGGCTTCAGGTCGGTCACCATCGAATCCCACCGACGGTTCTGGAGCACTTGTACGCGGAACTCTTGCAGTGGATCTGCCACCCTCAGCGTGCCATATCCCACCTTGAGAGTGAGTTGCTGATGGCTGGCATTGAAGTCGATATCGGTATTGGAGCTCACTTGCTGGGCTATGCTCACGCTGTTTTCATACACGCAGAAGCGCGCCTCGAGCACGGGGTCATCCGCATCGAGGTCGTCGCCGTCAGCGAATACCTTCACGCAGTAATTGCCGCTCAGGAGCACGGTCACGTCCTTGTTGGGTATAGTGAGACGGTAATGGGTGTATATCTGTGTGGTATTGAAACTCTTCTCATAGTCCTCCACGGGCTGTCCGTTGGTGCCTGCCAACCAGTCGCTCTCGAAGATGCCATCGCTCACGCGCCAGTCTGCATCGCAGTGATATACGTAATAGACATAGCGATGATAGTCGTGGCTCATCTGGTCCCACGACACCTCCACATGCTGGTGTTTGCCCTGCGCCAGCCAAGGCGGCAGCGTGGGATTGCCATCGGCACACACCTGCAGGGTGCGCACCGACTCGTCGAAGATGCGCTGCTCCTGCGCTGCACATCCCCAGGGAAGCTGGAGCAGGATAAAGGCAAGCAATATGGCCGTGCGGTGTATCATGCGTGCGAGGCAGAGGGTTTCACTTCAAGATTTCTTCGTCACCCGACAGGATGGGCAGTCGCCACTGGTAGTGTACAGCCAGCACACGCATCAGGACGACGGTGACAATGCTCAGCAGGGCGTTGACCTCCAGCGTGAGTCCCAGGCGATGGCACCCCGCATAGACCAGTCCACCCGCCACGCAGGCCAGGGCATATATCTCCTTACGGAAGATGAGGGGCACCTCGTTGATGAACACATCACGTATCACACCGCCTGCCGCGCCTGTAATCGACCCCATGGTAATGGCCACCCAATAGGGGAAGCCCATGTTGAGCGCCTTCTCGATGCCTATTACATTGAACAGGGCAAGGCCGATGGTGTCAAAAATGAACCACGTGTTGTTCTGCCGCACAAGGTATTTGCCGAAGAACATGACGCCCACCACTGCCAGCGCGCAGCAGATAAAGTAGCTGCCGTTAGTCATCCAGAAGGGGTTGACACCCAGCATGAAGTCGCGCAGGGTGCCGCCTCCGATGGCAGTGGCCATGCCCACTATCCAGGCACCGAATATGTCGAACTGCTTGGCCGACGCGAGTCTTACGCCCGAGAGAGCGAAGGCGAAGGTGCCAATGAACTCAATGACCACGAACGAGACGGGCAGTCGGAGGGCGACTCCCATCTCCTGCAGGATGCTGATTAACCAGTCCATGTGTGTCTGTCTTAGCGTTGAAAAACCAACAGAAGCCGCTTACTCCAGCAGTCCTTCCCGAGTCCACTGCGCCAGTATCTCGGCCGAGTCGGCCAGCGCACGGTCGTGCTCCACCTCATACTCACCGCAGAGCAGATCGGCCATAAGGGGTGCATCGAAACTGCCATCGCCCACGGCCTCCCACAGGAAAGCCGCTGTCTCATTGAGGCTGATAATCTTGCTGAAGTCTATATTCTCCATGCCATAGGCCATGATGACGTGTTCGCCGCACACGTCACGGAGTTCGAATCCTTTCTTCTTTCTCATATCTTGAACTTGTTATCTGATTTTGTTTTTGTTTTCTCCTGCCTGCCGGGGTGCTCAGGGCAGCGTGGCCTTGTAGAAGAGCAACAGCAGGCGGCGCACCGGACGCAACCGGCGCCACAGCCAGATGCGCCTGCACAGTCCCGGGTCATCGGCCATGATGGTACGGCCGGGGCGCATGTATTCGGTTACCACGCCGCACACATCATCCAGGCGGCACTTCTCCACGCCTCGCAGATTGCCGTCACCCTGCAGGGTGAGCAGGTTTCCGTCGCGGTGTACTATGCGGTGCAGGACGTAATGCCCGGGTGCTATCTGGGCCAGCACAGCATCGCCCACCTGCACCTGCTGCGGGTAAGCCAGTTTCACGCGGTCACGTTCATGCTCCAGGAAAGGGCGCATGCTGAAGCCCTTGACCCAGATGGTGGCGGTGTGTCCCTGCTCCAGCACCTCGGCCACAAGGGGCAGCAGGTGTTCGTTGGGCAGACTGAGCCGCGCCGTGGTATCCACCGTACCGTTGCGCCTGACGCTCTGCCGCCTGACAGGAGCGAGCATCCATCGCAGAACGCGCTTCACCAGATTCTTCATCCCACTCATTTCGTCACCGTATCATGGCAGAGCAGGGCCGCCTCGGCATTGGGCAGGCAACCCAGTTCGTAAACGGCACGCAGGCCTATGAGCCGCGTCACGGTGTCATACACACCGCCATACACGCGCTTGTCCCACTTCATGCTGCTCATGGCGGGAAGCAGTGCCACCAGCGCCTCCACGGGGCTCAGCCGCCTGATGCTGTTGGCCGGGCGCTGCTGTATGCGCACCACCGCACCCAAGGGCGCCGATATGTTGCGGTAACAGGGAGTCTTTCCGCTCCAGGGCGAACCATACACCACGGGCTCCCCATCCACTATGCGCAGCACAGGGTTATCGTCGTTCATCAGGTCGCATCCCGGTATGTGGTCGTACCACAAGCGGGTGTGGGTGCTCTTGCCAGTGCCGCTGGGGGCGGTCATCATATAGGCGCGGCCGTCGCAGCGAATGACTGAGGCATGCACCAGCAGGGTATCATAGGGGGCTGTGGAGAAGGCATAGGCCATCATCACGGCATTGTTGAGCCCATAGGCTTGCCGGCTATGGGTGTCGGCACACAGGTGTGCACGGCAACTGCGGAAGTCGTGCGATGCCTGCATCAGGCAGCACAGGGTGCCGGCCTCATCGCGCAGATGGAACTGGTAACCGCCGTCGGGCATGAGGAACACGCCGTGGACACAGCCTCCGCAATCGAACTGCCCCACCTCGCGCTCCGGCTTGTCCATCGCCCGTGAGGGATCTACATCGACATGTACAAGGGGTTCCGCGCCATCGTCCTCCACGCCGAAGCGCTCATACGAGGGGAGCAGACTGCGCACATCAGTACCGTCAGCGGCACTGACCATCAGCAGATGGCCACCCACCTGATAACGTGCCACAGTACGGGCAGCCATCAGCGCTTGCCTCCTTTCGCAGCTTTCTTGCCCTTCTTGGCCGTGGCGGCAGGCTTGTCCTTGGCCGTGGCGACAGGAGCGGGAGCGGCAGCCTCTGTGGTGGCGGCTTCCTCCTCGTCTATCATAGTCACGCTGGTGTCGATATACTGCTCGCCTATGAAGCGGAAGTCGGCAGCAGCGATGGTATGGAGACGCACACTGGGGTCATTCTCCTGACGCTTGCGCATCTTGGCCACACGCTTCTGCAGGCGGGCCTGCTTCTTATCGAAGAGCACCATGCAGGTGTAATGCTTGCCTCCGAATTGCTTCTTCACGAAGTAGTTCAGCTGGTCGGAGTAGAGGTTGCGGTCCATCAGAAACCCATTCCTGCTCTCCACATAGGCCGTGTCAATGCACTGTATCTCGGTCACATAAGCCGCCGAGTCGGCAAAATTGACAGCATATCCGCAGATATACACGGGGCGCTGCTCCACCTTGGCATGCAGCAGCGAGGCATGGGTTGCCAGCATCAGCAGCATGGCGAGCAGGGCTGTCACCCTGAATCTGTTCTTCATCTTGCTTGTATTGAATATTCTCATTTACTCTCTGAATGCTTGTCTCTTGCGACGAGCAAATTTACGACCTTTACACGAAACCCGCAAGCATTGGGAGTATCTATTCCATGCAATCCTCCCCTGTCGCCGCCAAAAGGAACGGGCGGGCGCCCTCTGCAAGGGCGCGCAAAAGGCTCTGCCGTCACCATCTCACCACTCCTCGCTGCAAGGGTATATTTTGGGGCAGATGATACAGCGCGGTGCATCGGCCATCGCAGCGCACTGCATCGGGCATCGCAGCGCGCTGCATCAGCACATGCAGCGCCGTGCATCCGTCACAGGTATTTCCCGGCATACACCACAGACCCGCCTGCGCGGAGTGAGCCAGCGGCCTCCACGAGCACACCCGTCCCGCTCTCGGTCCTCCGCCAAACTGCCACGGAACCTTCCGTGATGCCCGTCAGGACAAGACGAAGCCAGCCGCACCACCCCGATGAGAGGCGTGCGGCTGGCCCTGCAATTATTCCCCTTAGGCGGGGGACTGTTTTACATCAATTCTGTCATTTCCCTTCGAGGGACGGACCGTTGCGCTACGGCATCAGTCGTTGAGGTCCACCACCAGGCTCACCTTGCGGCCGCTCGGTGTCATGGCCTTTATCCACAGGGTGCGGTCAGTGCTGCGGCTGGCCTCCTCCACGGCAGTCTCCCAGTCATCCACAGTGGATACCTTCTTGTCGTTGACCTGCAGGATGATGGTGCCCTTGCTGGCTCCGGCGGCCTTCATCTTGCCTCCCTGGCGCACGGCACTCACCTCCAGACCGTAATCGATGCGCAAAGTCTTCTTCACGTCATCGGCTGCGGGCTTCAGAGAAACGCCCAGCTGGTCCATATCCACCTCTTCCATCACCTTGGTGGTACCCTGACTGTTGCGCAGGGTAACGGTGGCGGTGCGGGTCTTCTTGTCGCGTGTGTAGTTGACAGCAACCTTGTCGCCGGGGCTGTGCTGCGTGATGGCCTCCTGCAGTTCGCTCATCTTGGTCACCTTCTTACCGTCGAACTTCGTGATCACGTCGCCCTTCTTCAGACCGGCTTCCTGCGCTGCGCTGGCATCGCTTACCTCGTTGACATACACGCCTTCCACTTCGCCCAGGTCCACATCATTGCCTTTGGCCTTCTCGCTATCGATATAGTTGGTCACGTCTGTGCCTGTGACTCCCAGCACGGCACGCTGTACGGTGCCATAGACTTTGAGGTCGGCGACCACCTTGTTCATAATGGTAGTGGGAATGGCAAAGCCATAACCGCTGTAGCTACCGGTCTGACTGTAGAGCATCGCATTGATGCCCACCAGCTCGCCACGCTCATTGACCAGAGCGCCACCGCTGTTGCCGCTGTTGATGGCTGCGTCGGTCTGTATGAAGCTCTCTATTCCGTTGGCCCCCAGAGTGCGCGCCTTGGCACTCACGATGCCTGCGGTGACGGTACTCGTAAGGTTGAAGGGGTTGCCCACAGCCAGTACCCACTGTCCCAGTTTGAGGTCATCGCTGTTACCCACGGGGATGGCAGGCAGATCCTTGGCTTCTATCTTGATAAGAGCAAGGTCGGTGGTGGCGTCACATCCTATGATGCGTCCCTTGAACTCGCGGTTATCGTTGAGCTTCACTTCTATCTCATCGGCATCACCCACCACGTGGTTGTTAGTCACGATGTAGCCATCGGCGCTGATGATAACGCCGCTGCCGGCTGCATGACGGTCGGGAGCCTTGTACTCGCGCTGCTGTGGCTGACGGCCTCCAAAGCCGAAGAAGTCACCGAAGAAGTCGCTGAAGGGATCCTGCACCTGCACCCGCTGGGTCTTACCAGCCTGGGTGACCTTGATATACACTACCGAATTGACGGCCGACTCAGCGGCAGAGGTCAGATCGACCAGTCCGCCAGGAACGGCCACAGAAGCCGCAGGCGATGCCTGTGAAGCCTGCACAGGCTGGGGGGCAGGCTCAGTGCGCTTGATGACGGCACTGGTTACAGCACTACTTCCAAACACGAGCGCGGCCACTCCGAGCCAGTTCTTAGTTGTCTGTTTCATAACTCTATCTTCCTTTTATGTTAATTCCTAAAGACTGTCCAATGCGGACTGCGTTGCAAATATATGCTGTTTTGTACTGACTTCAACACGCTTGCACCCTATTTTTGAAATTATTTAACAGAGCACAGAGCGTCATTAACCATTGTTAAACACTCACTGCCCCCGCTTTTACATTCCTTCACCAGGATTTGGGCAAAAAATCGGCAGATGCGGGACAAGAGACTCATCGGGTACGAGCAACGACACAACTCACCGCAAGAAACGCTCCAGGAACGCCACAGAAACAGTTCTGAAACACCGCAGAAACGACTCTAAAAAGGCGCAGGAACAGTTCTGAAACGCAGCAGAAACCAGCATCAGAGGCGCTTCGGGAACGCGCTTTTCGGGCCCGCGAGGAGCGGCGCATGAGAGGGAAGAAACAACTTTTCACTGTAAGCCAAGGGAATGAATGGTTTTTCTTTGTACCTTTGCACTGGATAGTGGACAGTCTGGTCCTCCCGCAGGAGCCGCATGCACAGCACTGGCCACATCCCTCAGACAACAAAGAAGGACAGCAGGCCGGTCTGCCGCTGGCCCCTGGGCGCAAGCCCGGAGGGCGAGAGGAAAGTCCGGGCAGCACAGGGCATCCCGCTTCCTAACAGAAAGAGGTCCGCGAGGGTCTGTCGATGTAGAAGAAAAGAACCGCCCCGCTTCGCGTGGGGTAAGGGTGAGAAGGTGGAGTAAGAGCCCACCAGGCCAGTGGTGACACTGGTGCTGTACATCCCGGGAGCTGAAAGTTCATGTAAACCGGCGACGCTATGAGAGGGCGGCCCGCCCGAGCCGGAGGGTAGAACGATAGAGGCTGATGGTGACATCGGCACTGGATAAATGGCAGACACCCCCGCACTGCGGGGCATACAGAACCCGGCTTACAGGCCGGCTGTCCTTTTCTGCAAGACAACACACGGCACGCCGCAAGGCTGCACACATTATATATATAAAGAGAAGCAAACACACCCCCAAGCAATACCCATGCCTAACCTGGACTATATCTGGAGCGTCAACGAGCAAAAGCTCACCCCTATGAAGCGGTGGAGACTGCGTGCCACCAAGAGGCTGGTGATAGTGGTGGAGAGCATCACGAAGAACAACCTGATGAGCTACGCATCGGCACTCACCTACAGCAGCATACTGGCGGCCGTGCCTGTGCTGGCCATTGTGTTTGCCGTGGCACGAGGCTTCGGGTTCGGTTCGCTCATCGAAGACAAGCTGAGGGAATCGCTCCAAGTGGGTCCGCAGATAACGGACACCGTGCTGCAGTTCGTCGATTCGTACCTCGAGCATACGCACAGCGGCGTGTTCATCGGCGCGGGCATCATCTTCCTGCTCTACACTCTGCTCTCCCTGACAAGCAATGTGGAGACGGCCTTCAATACAATCTGGTTTATCAACACACCGCGCAATATCTACCGCCGCATCACCGACTATATCAGCGTGTTCCTGCTTCTGCCCTTCGTGGTAGTGGTGGTGAGCAGCCTCAACATCTACCTGCTCACCGTGCGCGAGCTCTTTCCCGATTACGCTCTACTGAGCGACACCGCCGAGCGCTTCGTCAAGGTGTCGCCCGTGCTGCTGGTGTGCACCGCCTTCGTACTGCTCTACAAGCTCATGCCCAACACCCATGTGAAGCTGCGCCACACCTTCTGGCCGGGCATCGTGTGCGGCATATGCTTCATGGCCGTGCAGTACTTCTACTTCCACTACCAGATTAAACTGAGCAACTACAACGCCATCTACGGCTCGTTTGCCGCACTGCCTCTGTTCATGCTCTGGCTCAACATCTCATGGTGCATCTGCCTGGTGGGCGGACAGCTGAGCTATGCCAACCAGTGTCTGGACAACTATGCCTTCCAGCGCTACAGCGATGACCTGAGCCGCCGATACCGCGACACCATCTGCCTGCTGCTCATGTCACGCATCGCCAAGCGGTTTGCCTCGGGCGGCACACCCTACAGCGACCGCACGCTCGCCGAGGACACCCGCCTGCCGCAGACCGTTGTGTTCAACCTGCTACAGGAGCTGGTCAAGATGCAGCTGCTGGCCGAGACGCGCAGCGAGAGCAGTTCCACCACCCACTACCTGCCCGCCATCGACATCCGCCACCTGACTGTGAGGATGGTGACACGCCGCATCGAGAGCTACGGAGTGGAGAACCCGCAGCACACCTGGCGCGCCAAACCCAGTGAATGGGAGGAGCTGCGCCGCCTGAGAAACACCAACGAGGATGCCCTGCTGACCGATGTGTAGCATGGTGCACGCACCCTCGCCCTACGCCCCACACTTTTCGCCAGGAAAAGGCAGTGCGGTGCGTTGGCCGATGCAGCGCACTCCGTGGGCACATGCAGCGCACTGCGATGGCCAACGCAGCGCACTGCACCATTTGCCCCGGCACACCGCCCATATTGCCGCACGGCAATCCACACATTCCCCCTTGCCCCAGAAACGGAAAGTGCTGCGTGATGACAACCACCACGCAGCACTTTCCGCTCCCCAAGGAAGAAGGCCGGGCTCTACCCCGCCAGGCTCTCCCTGTACATCCTGGGAGTCATGCCCGTCTTGGCACGGAACACCTTGTAGAGGTGGGCATGGGACGAGAAGCCGCACTCCGAGGAGATGGCTTCGTTGCTGTAATGGGGATTCTCGATGAGCATACGGCGTGCCTCCTGGAAACGGATTTCGCTGAGCCACACGCGGAAACTGCTTCCCACGCACTGGTCAAAGTAGGCCGTAAGCTCCTGGCGGTCGATGCCCAGGCGGCACGAGAGAGTAAGCATATTGATGCCAGGGTCGCGGAAACCGCGATTGCTGCACCACACCGACAGTATCTGCCCTATCTCCTCCGCACGGCTGTCCTCCAGCTTGACACGCGGAGCGGCATCCTGCTGCCCGCCCGCTGTATTGTCTGACCGAAGACGAGCCTCAGAAGCATCCTCGCCACCATCGTCAATCACTCCGTCGAGGGGAGTTATATTATAACCCAGCCCCACGAAACTCATCACGAAGACCAGTAGGGAGAGCAGCATGACAGGCCCCGCGACAAGGAGCAGCGGGCGTGAGATGATGGCCACAACGAGTAGCAGCATCGTGGCACTGAGGAACAGGAGGCTGGCGAGCGTATATCGGTCATAAGGCAAGAGGTCTGCTGCCGTCTGGCCTTCGATGATGCGTCGCCGGCGGAGCGCCTCGCGTATGTTGGCGATGATGTAGAAAAGCATCAGCCCAAAGAACAGGGCCAGCATGACATATACAATGCCCCCCACACGCAGGCTGCCTGCACGCAGGAAACCAACGGCAAAGACCGCATGGATGAGCAGATATCCCAGCACACCCACAGCGAAATAGTTGCGGCGCGCCACCGCACTGCACTCCAGGTTGATGATGCCCATGCTCACCAGCACAGCGGCAGGGGAATAGAAAAGGATATTGACCACTGCGCCCACGTCATCGCCTGAGGCGCGGAAGCCACGGCTCATCTGCAGCACATAGTGCAGCGTGAGAAGCACCATGGCAGAGCATATCAGCCATCGGGAACGCTCGTAGCGAGCTATCTTCCAGCGCATCTGAAAGCGCGAATATATCAGTATCACCGCCAGCATGCCCGTGGTGAGGCAACTGGCGAACTGCAGCATCAACAGGTGGTCCATTATAAAAGCTTGTCTTGTACGCACCGTGCCGGGAACAGAGGCGATACTCTGCCCCCACACACGCATTTCTTTTCTTAGCAGATGCAAATGTGCGACATTTCTGCCAAAAGAAGGCCTCTTTGGGCCGTTTAATTTACTCTATCGTCGCAAAAAAGCAGTAACTTTGCAGAGAAACAAGGGCTGCATACGGCCCGAAAAGCTTCTATATGGACAAAGAAAACAGCAAAAGGCATCCGCTGGAGCGTTTCCACCACTGTCCCATGTGCGGCTCCGGCCACTTCGAAGCCAGCAGCGAGAAGAGCAAGAAATGCCGTGACTGCGGATTTGAATTCTTCCTCAACTCAGCAGCCGCCACCGTGGCCATCATCGAGGACGGCCACGGACGGGTGCTGGTGACCCGCCGGGCCAACAATCCCGCCAAGGGAACCCTGGACCTGCCAGGCGGCTTCTGCGACCATGGCGAATCGGCAGAGAGGGGCGTGGTGCGCGAAGTGATGGAGGAGACAGGGCTGAGGGTGACCGATGTGAGGTATCTGTTCTCGCTGCCCAACGTGTATCCCTACAGCGGACTGGACATCTTCACCACCGACCTCTTCTTCCTGTGCCGTGTGGAGGAGGGGACTGCCAAGGCCATGGATGACGCGGCAGAACTGATGTGGATACGGTGGGAGGACCTGAGGCCGGCCGACTTCGGGCTCGACTCCATCAGCCGAGGGGTGAGACTCCTGCTGGCCAAGAGGGGGATGCAGGCATGACTGCCCCCGCCGGCAAGAAGCATCGCCCAGGCCGGCCACCATTTTCCTGGAAACAACTAAAGAGGCCGTGAGCCCCCGATTATAAGTTCAAACAACAAACATATCACTGATAAGACGATGAAAAGAGTACTCTTAGCACTTGCACTCTTAGTGGGTGCCTGTTGCATGTATGCATCTTCGGACAAGGAGATGGACCGTTTCGTCTCTTCACTCATGAAGAAGATGACACTGCGGGAGAAGCTTGGGCAACTCAATCTGCAGCCAGGCTCCGACGCCACCACAGGCGGCGCCATGAAGACGGAGTTCGGTCAGCTGGTGGCCGATGGCGAGATGGGCGCCGTGCTCAACGTGATGGGCAAGGACAAAATACGCAGCATACAGCGTATGGCAGTGGAGGAAAGCCGTCTGGGCATCCCCATCCTGTTCGGCCTCGACGTCATTCACGGCTACCACACAATATTCCCCATCCCCCTGGCACAGTCGTGCAGCTGGGACACCGAAGCCATAGAGCGCGGAGCGCGCATCGCAGCCGAGGAGTGCACCACCGACGGTATCAGCTGGACCTACAGCCCTATGGTGGATATCGCGCTCGACGCCCGCTGGGGCCGCATAGCCGAGGGAAACGGCGAGGACCCCTACCTGGGAAGCCTCATCGCCGCCGCTCTGGTGCGCGGCTATCAGGGCAACCTGAAGGGTGCCACCGACATCCTGGCCTGCCTGAAGCACTATGCCCTCTACGGAGCAGTAGAGGCCGGCAAGGACTACAATACCGTAGATATGAGTCACCTGCGCATGTACAACCAGTACTTCCCGCCCTACCGTGCGGCTGTGGAGGCCGGCGTGGAGAGCGTGATGACCAGCTTCAACCTGGTGGATGGACAGCATGCTACGGCCAACCCATGGCTCATCAATGACGTACTGCGCAAGCAGTGGGGCTTCAAGGGCTTCGTTGTCACCGACTACGCAAGCATCAGCGAGATGACGACCCACGGGTTCGGCGACCTGAAGCACAACGGCGCAAAGGCCCTGAAGGCCGGTACCGACATGGACATGTGCTCGCGCGCCTTCATCGCCACCGCCGAGGAAGCCCTGCGCGAGGGCCTTATCAGCATGAAGGATATCGACCAGGCTTGCCGACGCATACTGGAGGCCAAGTACAAGATAGGGCTTTTCAAGGACCCCTACAAGCACTGCAGCATGACCGACAGCGAGCAGAAGGCACGCCTCTTCACCCCTGAGCACCGCCAGACAGCACGCGACTTCACCGCCGAGACCTTCGTCCTGCTCAAGAACCAGGGCGATGTGCTGCCACTCAAGAAGCAGGGCACCATAGCCCTCATCGGCCCCAATGCCGTGGCCTCACGCTCTCTGTTGGGCACATGGTGCATTGCCCAGCCCAAGCCGGAGCAGTACCTCTCACTGCGCGAAGCCATGGAGCAGGCCGTGCAGGGCCGTGCCCAGGTACTGTGCAGCCAGGGATGCAACCTCACCTCATCGGCCCGCGACCTGGAGGGAGGCGACTCACAGGAGATTCCCATTGTGGATGCCGCCAAGGCGCACGACGAGGCCATGGACATCGCACGCCAGTCCGACGTGATAGTATGCGCCATGGGCGAGGGCAGCAACTGGAGTGGAGAGAGCCGCAGCCGCACCTCGCTGGACCTTCCCGACGAGCAGATGACACTGCTGCGCGACCTTGTGAGCCTGGGCAAACCGCTGGTGCTGCTCAACTTCAGCGGCCGTCCCACGGTGCTGGACTGGGAAAGCAAGCATGTACCGGCCATACTGAACGTGTGGTTTGGAGGCACTGAGGCAGCTCCCGCAATCTGCGACGTGCTCTTCGGCGACAAGGTGCCCTGCGGACGCCTTACCACCAGCCTGCCCCGCGCAACAGGCCAGGAGCCGCTCTACTACAACCATCTGCCCACCGGACGCCCCGTTGCCAACGACACACCAGACTTCCAGCGCTATCAGTCCAACTACCTGGACATACCCAACGGACCCGTGTATCCCTTCGGTTACGGACTGAGCTACACGAAGTTTGAGTACGGCAAGATGAACGTAAGAGTGGATGGACGCAAGGTGCTGGCCACGGTGAAAGTGACCAACACAGGCAATTACGACTCCTACGAAGTGGTGCAGTGCTACATACACGACCTGGTGTGCCGCTACTCACGGCCCATCAAGGAACTCAAGGGATTCAGCCGCATCTTCCTCAAGAAAGGCGAGAGCCGCGAGGTAACCATCACTCTGAACGAAAAGAGCCTGCAGTTCTACGACATGGACGGCACGCCCGTCTTTGAGCCCGGCGAGTTTGACATCATGATGGGAGCCAACAGCCGCGACCTGCAGAGCCAGCGCGTGACGGTGCTCTGACGCACTGCCCCACCCCAACAAGCATTTTCACTAACACAAAACAACAAGACAATGAGAAAACAGCTCACTATCCTGGCCCTGCTGGCAGCCGCTTCGCTGCCAGCCAAGGACATCTTCGTGAACACCCCCCGAACCACTCTTCTGCTCAAGGCAGAGGACAACAAGCCACTGCACATCAGCTACTATGGCGACAAGGTGACCGATGCCGAGGAGGTTTACCGCGCCTTCAGCCTGTGGCAGGAGGCATATCCCGCCTTCGGTCTGGGCAATGACTTCATCCCCGCACTGAGCGTGCGTCATGCCGACGGCAACATGAGCACCGAACTGGTATATCAGTCCGACAAGGAGACCAAGGAGGCGAACGCCACCGTATATACCATTACGATGAAGGACAAAGCCTATGACTTCTACGTGGATATGTGCTACCGCGCCTACGACAACTGCGATGTGATAGAGGCATGGAGCGTGATACGCAACGGCGAGAAGAAGCCTGTCACACTGCTCAAATATGCAAGCGCCTACCTGCCCGTGCGCCAAGGGGACGTGTGGGTAAGCCACGAGCACGGCAACTGGGGCGCCGAGGCATACATCACCGAGGAGCCTCTCAAGCCCGGCATATTCGAGATGCATGACCTGACAGGCAATAAGAACTCCTATGAGAACCGCCCCAACATGATGCTCTCACTGGACGGCAAGCCCCAGGAAAACAGCGGACGCACTATAGGTGCAGTGCTCTGCTGGAGCGGCAACTTCCGCTTCACGGTGGATACGCAGGACAAGAAGACACACCACCTGGTGGCAGGCATCGACGACGCCAACTCGCAGTACAGCCTGGCCAAGGGCGAGACCTTCACCACCCCGGCACTGGCTCTGGCCTACAGCGACGAGGGAAAAGGCGGCGTGAGCCGCAGTTACCACCGCTGGGCACGACGCAACAACATGGTGCACAACGGCAACGCCCTGCGCAAGACACTGCTCAACTCGTGGGAAGGAGTCTATCTGAACGTCACCGAGGAAGGCATGGTGAAGATGATGGACGGCGTGAAGCAAGTGGGCGGAGAACTCTTTGTGATGGACGACGGATGGTTTGGCAACAAGTACAAGCGCAGCGTGGATGACTGCGCACTGGGCGACTGGGTGACCGACAAGGAGAAGCTGCCCCACGGGGTGGCCTATCTGGAGCAGGAGTGTGCCAAGCGCGGACTCAAGTGGGGCATATGGATAGAGCCCGAGATGACCAATACGAAGAGCGAGCTATACGAGAAGCACCCCGACTGGGTAGTGTGTCACCCCACACGCCAGCCCAGTACAGGACGTGGCGGCACGCAGCTCACCCTGGACATGAGCAACCCTGCCGTGCAGGACTTTGTGTTCAAGGTGGTGGACGACATTATGAAGGAGACGCCCAACACATACTATATCAAGTGGGACTGTAACCACACACTCACCAATTTCGGTTCGCACTATCTCTCCGCCGACAAGCAGAGCCACCTCTACGTAGATTACCAGCTGGGACTCATCAGCACCCTGAAGCGCATCCGCGAGAAGTATCCCAACCTGGTCATCCAGTGCTGCGCAAGCGGAGGCGGGCGCGTCAATTATGGTCTGATGCCCTATTTCGACGAGTTCTGGGTGAGTGACAACACCGATGCACGCCAGCGCCTCTACATCCAGTGGGGCACCAGCATGTACTTCCCGGCCAACTCCATGGCACAGCACGTGAGCGCAAGCCCCAACCACCAGACCGGTCGCCGCATCCCCCTGAAGTTCCGCTTCGACGTGGCCATGACGGGACGCCTGGGCATGGAGATGAAACCATCCGACCTCACAGCCGATGAGATGAAGTTCGCCCAGGGCGCGTTCAACCTCTACAAGGAGACCATCCGACCCCTGGTACAGCTGGGCGACCAGTACCGCATCATATCTCCCTATGAGGGCAACGGCTATGCAAGCCAGCTCTTCATCAATGAAGAGAAGACCAAGGCCGTATTCTTCGCCTACAAGTTCGACACTGACGTGTTCATGTCACGCCCCCGCTTCATGTTTGCCGGCCTCAATCCCGACGCACGCTACACCCTTCGCCAGGTGAACGCAAACGGCCGCAAAGACCACTGGGAGGGCTATACCTTCACCGGCAAGTTCCTCATGAACCGCGGTATAGAAATCAATCTCAACGGCGAATATGACAGCTGCGTAATCCTGCTCGACAAGCAGTAAGGCACCCGCAAGGGGACTCCCGGCCCGCCGCCTCGGCACCGGGACACCCCTGTCCTGCCTTTCTGCCCTGCCCCCGCAGGGATTGACCACGTACCACGAGTGCGCCAGGACACACACAGGAGTGTACTGGCGCACTCTCTTTTCCAGGCCGGCCGGAGATGAGAGCAGCGACAGGGCGGCCGATGCAGCAGTCCAAGGGAAGCAGGCAAACGCCCCCGGCATCCCCGGGGAAGCCACGAAGACCGACACCACAGCCTGACCGCCCGTCAAACGCAAGGCGCTGCAAGGCCCGACGCAGCGCGCTGCGATGACCGATGCAGCGCGCTGCGATGACCGATGCAGCGCGCTGCGATGGCCAACGCACCGTACTGCGTCATCCGACCCACAACAAAGACGCATGCCGGGAGGCGCACCCACTCCCCCACGAAGGCCTGCCGCCACACCGGACCATTGCCCCGAAGCACCCCCAGAAGAGCACCCGACCGCCCCCGGCAGGAAGCCTCAGAATCCAAAAAACACTTATATATAATGTGTAATAGCGAAAATTGCACTACCTTTGCCGCCGCTAAACGTTCGATAGAAGCATAAGGAGAACTTACGATGAAGGAGAATTTGGTAATCGTGGAGAGCCCTGCAAAGGCCAAAACCATAGAGAAGTTTTTAGGAGAAGACTACTGTGTGATGTCCAGTTATGGGCACATACGTGACCTGAAGAAGAAGTCGTTCAGCGTAGATGAGAAGACTTTCCTGCCCCAATATGAGATTCCCGCCGACAAGGCACGCGTGGTGGCACAACTGCGCAAGCAGATGCAGGAGTCGGGCACAGTGTGGCTCGCATCCGATGAAGACCGCGAGGGAGAGGCCATCAGCTGGCACCTGAGCGAGGTGCTGGGGCTTGACCCCAAGCACACACGACGCATCGTGTTCCACGAAATCACCAAGCCCGCCATCCTGGAGGCCATCAAGAACCCCAGGGAAATCGACCTCAACCTGGTCAACGCACAGCAGGCACGCCGCGTGCTCGACCGTATCGTGGGCTTCAAGCTCAGCCCCGTGCTCTGGCGCAAGGTGAAGCCCGCCTTGAGCGCAGGACGTGTGCAGAGCGTGGCAGTGAGGCTGATAGTGGAACGAGAGAGGGAGATACAGCAGTTCAAGGGCGAAGACAACTTCCGCATCACCGCCGTCTTCACCAACGCACAGGGTTGCGAGGTGAAGGCCGAGCTCAATCATCGCTTCGCCACAGAGGCACAGGCCGAGGAGTTCCTGCGCAAGTGCATAGGTGCGAAGTTCACTGTACAGGACGTGAGTGTGAAGCCGCAGAAGCGCACACCCGCCCCCCCATTCACCACCAGCACCCTGCAGCAGGAAGCGGCACACAAGCTGGGCTTCACCGTAGCGCAGACCATGATGGTGGCACAGCACCTGTACGAGAGCGGACGCATCACTTACATGCGTACCGACAGCGTCAATCTGAGCAACCTCTGCCTGGGTGCATGCCGCACCATGATAGCAGGCAGCATGGGTGACAATTACGTGAAGACACGCCAATACCACACCAGCTCGAAGGGCGCACAGGAGGCCCACGAGGCCATCCGCCCTACGTACGTGGAGAACCAGCAGATTGAAGGCACCCAGCAAGAGAAGCGCCTGTACGACCTGATATGGAAGCGCACTGTGGCGAGCCAGATGGCAGACGCCGAGGTAGAGAAGACCCAGGTGAACATCAGCGTGGAGGGGACAGACGAGTACTTCGTTGCCCAGGGCGAGGTAATCAAGCTTGACGGCTTCCTGCGCGTATATAAAGAGACCGAGGGAGAGAATGAGAGCGTCACCGAGGCCGAAGCCACGCTGCCCGTACTCACCGTGGGCGAGGCTCTCAACCGCAGCACCCTGACCGCCACACAGCGCTTTGCACAGCACCCCGTGCGCTACAACGAGGCAAGTCTGGTGCGCAAGCTGGAGGAGTTGGGCATCGGACGTCCCAGCACCTACGCAGCCACCATCACCACCATACAGCAGCGCGAATACGTGGCCAAGGGCGACAAGGCCGGCGAGGAGCGCACCCAGGAGGTCATCACACTGGCAGGCGACGAACTGGCACACAGCCAGAACAAGACCACGGTAGGCGCCGAGCGCGGCAAGCTGATGCCCACCGACATCGGTATCGTAGTCAATGACTTCCTGCAGGAGAACTTTCCCACCATCATGGATTACAACTTCACCGCCGACATCGAGAAGGATTTCGACGAGATAGCAGAGGGGCACAAGGAGTGGACTGGCGTCATCAAGCAGTTCTACAAGGAGTTCGAACCGCTGGTGGAGCAGTCTATCAATGCCCGCGGAGAAAAGCGCGTGGGCGAGAGAGAACTGGGCGTTGACCCCAAGAGCGGGCTTCCCATATCAGTGAAGATAGGTCGCTTTGGCCCCGTAGTACAGATGGGCAAGACCGACGACAACGTGAAACCCCGCTTTGCACAGCTCAAGAAGGGCCAGACCATGGAGTCCATCACCCTGGAGGAGGCACTCAAACTGCTGCAGCTGCCGCACAAGTTGGGAGAATATCAGGGCAAGCCCGTGACAGTAGGCGCAGGCAAATACGGCCCCTACGTGGCTCACGACGGCACCTATGTGTCCATCCCCAAGGACATCGACCCGCTGAAGATAACCTTCGAGCAGGCCGTAATCCTGGTGCACCGCAAACAGATAGAGGAAGAAGAGCGCCATCTGAAGCGTTTCGAAGAGGATGCCAGCATGGAGATACTGAATGGACGCTACGGCCCATACATTGTACTCGACGGGGTCAACTACCGCATCCCCAAGGGACAGCAGGCCAAGGCCGCCTCGCTCACCTACGAGGAGTGCAAGGCCATCATCGAGGCACAGGGCGAGAAGGCGCAGAACGCCAAGGGCACACACCGCAAGGGTACACGCAAGACACAGGCTTAAGGCACAAGACAGATGAAGAGAATCATACTGGTGGGCTACATGGGGTCGGGAAAGACAACCATTGGCCGGCAACTCGCACGCAACCTGGGACTGGAATTCTACGACCTGGACTGGTACATCGAGACCCGTTACCACTGCACCGTAGCACAGATCTTCGCCGAGCGCGGCGAGGAAGGATTCAGGGAGATGGAGCGTAACATGCTGCACGAAGTGGCTGAATTTGAGAACATCGTACTCTCTTGCGGAGGAGGCACACCCTGCTTCTATGACAATATGGACTATCTGAACGAGCAGGGAGAGACCGTCTATCTGAAAGCCACACCGCAAGTGCTGGCCAAACACTTGACGATGGGACGCGTGGAACGGCCCCTTATCAAGGGCAAGAGCGAAGGCGAGCTGCTCGAGTACATACAGACTTCACTCAAGACCAGAGAGCCATTCTACAGCAAGGCCAAGCACACGCTCGACGTGAATCTGCTGGACAACCACAGCAAGATACAGGAGAGCGTGAAGCTGATGTGCCGGCTCCTGGACCTCTCCTACACCACTGAACCCAAGAACAAGACAAGCAAATACCCGTACTGAAATGAAGAAATGGAGAATAGAAGACTCGGAAGAGTTGTACAACATAAAGGGCTGGGGAGTAAGCTACTTCGGCATCAATGAGAAGGGACACGTGTATGTGACGCCCAAGAAGGACAGCGTGCAGGTAGATCTCCAGGAGGTGATTGACCGCCTGTCGGCACGCCACGTGACCACACCCGTGCTGCTGCGATTCCCCGACATACTGGACAACCGCATCGAGAAGACCGATGAATGCTTCCGCAAAGCCGAAAAGGAATACGACTACAAGGGCGAGCACTTCATCATCTTCCCCATCAAGGTCAACCAGATGAGACCCGTGGTGGAGGAAATCATCAGCCATGGCAAGCGTTACAATCTGGGCCTGGAAGCCGGTTCCAAACCCGAGCTCCATGCCGTGCTGGCCACTAACATGGACAGCGACAGCCTCATCATCTGCAACGGACACAAGGACCAGAGCTACATCGAGCTGGCTCTTCTGGCACAGAAGATGGGCAAGCGCGTGTTTCTCGTTGTGGAGAAATTGCCCGAGCTTACCGCTATAGCCGAGACCGCAAGCCGCCTCGGCGTGAAACCCAACCTGGGCATACGCATCAAGCTAGCGAGCAACGGTTCGGGTAAATGGAGCGAAAGTGGAGGCGATGCAAGCAAGTTCGGCCTCAACTCCTCTGAGCTGCTCATGGCTCTGGAGCAGCTTGACAAGATGGGCCTACGCGACTGCCTCAAGCTCATCCACTTCCATATAGGCTCGCAGATAAACAAGATCAGGCGCATCAGCACCGCCCTGCGCGAGATAGCACAATATTATGTACAGTTGCGCACAATGGGCTTCAACATCGAATTTGTAGATTGCGGAGGCGGACTCGGTGTCGATTACGACGGTACGCGAAGCAGTAACAGCGAGAGCAGTGTGAACTACAGCATACAGGAGTATGTCAACGACTGCGTCTATACACTGGCTGAAGCGTCGGACAAAAACGGCATCCCGCACCCGAGCATCATCACCGAGGGCGGGCGCTCGCTCACTGCCCACCACAGCGTACTCATCCTCGACGTGCTCGAGAGCGTGAGCGCACCGCAGATGCCAGAGGATTTCCAGCCCGGAGCAGAAGACCACCAGCTGGTGCACGACCTGACGGAAATATGGGACAAGCTGTCCCAGCGCTCCCTCCTGGAGGACTGGCACGATGCCGAAGACATACGGGAAGAGGCACTCGACCTCTTCCGTCATGGCATCATAGACCTGAAGACGAGGGCCCAGATTGAGTCACTCTATTGGGCCATAAGCCATGAGGTGGCCGAGTTAGCGCACCATCAGAAGCATGTTCCAGACGAGCTCCGCAAGCTGGACAAGCAGATGGCGGACAAGTACTTCTGCAACTTCAGCCTCTTCCAGAGCATGCCGGACTCCTGGGGAATTGACCAACTCTTCCCCATCATGCCCATCTCACGCCTCAACGAGCAGCCTACGCGCAGCGCCACGCTGCAGGACATCACCTGCGACAGCGACGGCAAGATCACGGCCTACGTGAATGGCGGACAGCAGACAAACTATATCCCGCTGCATCCCGTACGCCTGAATGACCACTATTATATAGGTGTGTTCCTGGTGGGAGCCTACCAGGAGATACTGGGCAATATGCACAACCTCTTCGGCGACACCAATGCGGTGCACATCTCTGTGGATGAGAACGGCTACAACATCGAGCAGGTCATCGACGGAGAGACCGTGGCCGACGTGCTCGAATACGTACAGTACAACCCCAAGAAGCTGGTGCGCCGACTGGAGATATGGGTGAGCAAGGCCATCAAGGACGGCAAGATTACCGAGACCGAGGGCAAGGAGTTTATCAACAACTACCGTGCCGGCCTCTACGGATACACTTATCTGGAATAATACAACATGGAACACATCAACGTGATAAAGGTGGGCGGAGCCGTTGTGGAGGACCCCGCGGCACTGGCCAGCCTGCTCGACAACTTCGCACAGATACCCGGAGCCAAGGTGCTGGTGCATGGCGGCGGCCGCTCTGCCACACGCATAGCCGCATCGCTGGGCATCGAAAGCCACATGGTAGGAGGCCGGCGCGTGACCGACGAGCAGATGCTGCAGGTGGTGACAATGGTCTATGGCGGCCTGGTGAACAAGAATGTGGTGGCATCGCTACAGCAAAGGGGCATCAATGCAGTGGGACTCACAGGAGCCGACATGAACCTGATGCTGAGCCACAAGCGTGCTCCCAAACAGATGAAGACGGACGACGGAAGCGTGCAGACCGTGGATTTCGGCTTCGTGGGCGATATTGACCGAGTAGATGGAGACATGCTCGCCACCCTCATCAGCCAAGGGCTCGTGCCCGTAATGGCGCCTCTCACCCACGACGGAGAGGGGCATCTGCTCAACACCAATGCCGACACCATCGCCAGCCAGGTGGCTTGCGCACTCACACCACACTATGACGTGACACTCACATTCTGCTTCGAGAAGAAAGGAGTGCTGGCCAACCCCGATGACGAAGACAGTGTGATAAGCAACATCAACGAGGCCGACTTCCACCGATATGTGGACGAAGGAGTCATCGCAGGCGGCATGAGACCCAAACTCGAGAACTCGTTCGACGCCATACACCGCGGTGTGAATCAAGTCATAATCACTCGCGCCGACGACCCAGAAGGCAAGCAGGGAACTGTCATTAGAGAATTTTAACACATCAGGGCTGTAACATTTGCAGCCCTGATTCGTTTACCTATATAGAGAGCAATGCTGAATATCCTCTTCGAAAAAGATGTGCTGCCACTCAAAGACCGGTTCTACAGGCTGGCGCTGCGCATCACACTGAACCCAGCCGAGGCTGAGGACGTGGTGCAAGAGACCCTCCTCAGGATATGGCAAGGCAGGGACAAGCTGGAGGACGCCGGTGAGATACAGGCATTCGGCTACACCGTGTGCCGGCGACTTGCACTCGACTGCGCCGGAAAGGCCGGTCATGGCAACGTAACACTCGACCTCGACAGGCACGACACAGCACTCACCCAGCCGTCCGAGCAGATGGACAGGCAGGAGCGGGTGGCTCTCATAAGGAAACTGATGGACAGTCTGCCCGAGACACAGCGCAGCATCATGCAGCTGAGAGACATCGAGGGAAAGACCTACATAGAGATAGCAGACATCCTGCAACTGACCGAAGCACAAGTGAAGGTGTACCTGCACCGCGCCAGGACCAAGGTCAGGGAGCAGGCCGAGAAAATTGAGAAATATGGACTATAAGTACATTGAGCAACTGTTGGAGCGCTACTGGGCGTGCGAGACCACGCTGGAAGAGGAGCAGATACTGCGTGCCTTCTTCCTGCAAGAGAACCTCCCCAGCCACCTGAGCGCCTACAGGGACATATTCGCCCTGCAGGACGGACAGGCACAGCCTCATCTCTCGGCCGACTTCGACCGCCGCATGATGGAACTGATAGGCGAGGAGGAGAAGCCCGCACAGGTATTCCACGCTCACCGCATCACCTTCCGCCACCGCCTGCGCCCCCTCTATCAGGCTGCGGGACTCGTGGCACTGCTGCTTACAATAGGCACGGCAGCACAGCACAGCATGGTCACCGATGACGACCACACGCAGCCCGCCTACGCCGCCACAGAGAAGCCCGACAGCCAGGAGAACGCCTACATGGCCATCCCCAACCAGCAGTCGGCATCGCTGCAAGGCACCGCCACGCCAGCCGATACGCTGGAGCACAAGCGGTGAAACACAGAATCATTTCTATTGCTTTTTCTAAAATAAAACAATTTAATGCTTACACAATGTCCTGACACCGAGAAGGCAGCGGCCTGAGAAAGTCAAGAACAATGCATGACGACATTCCGAAGGGAAGCTTGTAACACGCTGCGAAGCATGACAGCCTCACTCAAAGTACAAGAGACATTACATAAGATGAGCGGCCGCGAGGTCGCTCATCTTGTCGTTTTGGCCCTTCCCTCATCCACAGCAGCCATCTCCCAGACACCGCGCCCGGCATTACTGCCCGATGCATGGCACCGTCCCCTATTCCATTTTCCACACTACGAACCAGAGCGAAGCGCTGCCCCGACCTACACCCACGATTTAGAGCAGATGCACCCCAAGGCGCATGCCAGGGATGACAGAGGGTCAATGCTGTCAAATGACAGGCCCCAAAGCAGCCCGGGAGGCGGCAGCACCGACGGTCTTTCGGCGCAGCCCACCGCACCGCACCATTTCCTGACAGAAAACGCAGCGCGGTGCATTGGCCATCGCAGCGCGCTCCTCAGCTCATCGCAGCGTGCTGCGACGGACATCGCACCGCAGTGCACAAAAATGAAGAAAACAGTAAAGAATTCCCGACTGGGCATTTCACCATCTCACGAAAGGTCATCGTACACCTTCCCCACTCTGCAGCAGGGACCCGTGGCAAGGCATTTCCATTCCCCAGGGGAACCGCCTACGAGAGGCATCGCACAGCACGCGAGCCGTGGAACTTGCCGCGATGCTGTGGAGGAGGGACGGCCTCACGAGAGGCACCACACAGCCCGTCGGGAACCGTTTCTCCCCTTTGGGGAGAGAGGGCAGACATGCCAACCTCCCGACTTTTTGCATTTTCCCCGTCCAAGACACCCTTTTATTCATCGTAAAGCACTATCTTTGCGGACATGCGGGAGAGCGGCCGTGCGTAGGCACCGACGCAAGGACTACGCCCAGACACAATCCCTGCGGACACACGGGAGAGCGGCCTGCCGAGAGGGCAAGCCCTGCCGCCCCACACTCTGAAAACATTAAACAACACTATATACATGAGAAAAAAGATGATTTCACTGGCTCTCGTCCTTTCAGCCACCCTGATGGCTGGGGCGGAGACACTTGACGGATTCCTCTACGAGAAGGTCTCCGCGCCCGACGGCACCGAATGGCAATCCCCCGAGCGCCTGTCTCTCAACAAGGAGCAGCCGCGCGCCTACATGTTCCCCTTCGCCTCCACCGACGAGGCCAAGAAGGTTCTGCCCGAGGGAAGCACCTACTACCAGACCCTCGACGGTACGTGGAAGTTCCACTGGGTGGCCACTCCTGAGGAGCGTCCACGCGACTTCTTCGAACCCTCTTACGATGTGACAGCATGGGACGACATACAGGTGCCCGGCTGCTGGAACGTGCAGGGACTGCGCAAGGACGGCACCATGAAATGGGGTGTACCCATCTACGTCAACCAGCCCGTCATCTTCTACCACGAGGTGAAGGTGGGCGACTGGAAGGAGGGAGTGATGCGCGAGCCCAAGGACAAGCGCTACACCACCTACAAGTACCGCAACGAAGTGGGTTCCTACCGCCGCTCGTTCACCCTGCCCAAGGAGTGGAAGGGCCGCCACATATATGTCAACTTCGACGGCGTAGATAGCTTCTTCTACCTGTGGATCAACGGTCAGTACGTGGGTTTCAGCAAGAACAGCCGCAACACAGCCTCGTTCGACATCACACCCTACGTGCAGAAGGGTGAGAACACACTGGCTGTGGAGGTATATCGCAGCAGCGACGGTTCGTTCCTGGAGTCGCAGGACATGTTCCGCCTGCCCGGCATCATCCGCAGCACCTACCTCACTGCCATGCCCGAGCTGCAGGTGCGTGACATGGCCGTAAGGACACTGCGTGCCGATGCCAACGAGGCCACCGTAAAGGTGGATGTGCAGGTGCGCTCGATGGGCAAGAAGGTGCCCGCCTTCACCATCAACCATGAGGTATATCCCGTGAAGCTCTACACCGACGACACCGAGCCCATCGCAGCATCGGTAAGAGACGCTGCCAACGACGGCATCATCACCCTCAAGAACCCCCGCATGTGGAGTGCCGAGGAGCCCTGGAGATACGTGCTGGTGACCACGCTGAAGGATAAGAAGGGCCGCACAATCGACTGCACGAGCACCTACTTCGGCGTACGCACCGTGGAGATACGCGACACCAAGGCCGAGGAGGACGAGTTCCACATGGCAGGACGCTACTTCTATGTAAACAACAAGCCCGTCAAGCTGAAGGGCGTGAACCGCCACGAGACCAACCCCACCACGGGCCACACCATCTCACGCGAGCAGATGGAGCATGAGGTAATGCTCATGAAGCAGGGCAACATCAACCACGTGCGCCTCTCGCACTACAGCAACGACCCCTACTGGTACTATCTCTCCGACAAGTACGGCCTCTATCTGGAGGACGAGTGCAACATTGAGAGCCACCAGTATTACTATGGCAAAGAGTCTCTCTCGCACCCTGCCGAGTGGAAGAACGCCCATGTGGCACGCAACATGGAGATGGTGCATGCCCACGTCAACCACCCGAGCATTGTCATCTGGTCGCTTGGCAACGAGGCCGGACCGGGCGAGAACTTCGTGGCTGCCTATAAGGCCATCAAGGACTACGACGCCAGCCGACCCGTACAATACGAGCGCAACAACGACATCGTGGATATGGGTTCCAACCAGTACCCCAGTGTGTCGTGGGTACAATACGTGGTCAAGGGCAAGGCCGGCATCAAGTATCCCTTCCACATATCCGAATACGCGCACTCCATGGGCAACTCCTTGGGCAACCTCATCGATTATTGGGATGCCATCGAGAGCAGTAACTTCCTGTGCGGAGGCGCTATCTGGGACTGGGTTGACCAGGCCATCGACACCTACACCGCCGATGGGACATGCTACATGGGCTATGGCGGCGACCATGGAGACTGGCCCAACGACGGCATGTTCTGCATGAACGGTGTCATGCTGCCCGACCTGAGCCCCAAGCCACAGTACTTCGAGGTGAAGAAAGTATATCAGAACGTGGGTGTGCACGCCACCAAGGACGGCCGCTCACTGGTCATCTTCAACAAGAACTACTTCACTCCCCTCGACTATGACGTCACTTACCGCACCGAGATAGACGGCCGCGTGATAGCCAGCGGCAAGCTGGAGGGTGTGAGCGGACTGGCCGCACGTGACTCTGTGACCGTTCCCTTCCCCAGCAGCAGCTGCATGCAGCCCGACGCGCTCACCACTGTAGAGTTCTGTCTCAAGCAGGACATGCCTTGGGGCAAGAAGGGTTTCGTGCAGATGGCAGAGCAGATTGACATGCAGGACTTCAAGGCTCCCGCAGCCAAGCAGGACATCGCCCAGGCAGCAGCAGGCCACAAGGCAGCCAGCATGAAGCAGGACGAGAAGGGCATCACCGTCAGCGGCGATGGCTTCGAAGTGCGCTTCGACAATGCCAGCGGCAGCATCAGCACCCTCACCTACGGTGCCGAGAAGGTGCTCACAGAGGGCAACGGTCCCCGCCTCGATGCGCTGCGTGCTCCCACCGACAATGACAACTGGGCCCGCAATGCATGGTTCAAGAACGGACTCCACTGTCTGGCACACACCACCCAGGGCGCTCCTGTGGTGCAGCAAGGCAAGGACGGTTCGGTGAGCATCATCTACCACATCTACAGCCAGGGCACCCACGAGGGCCAGCTGGAGCTCCGTCCGGGCAAGGCCGGCAACCCCTACACAGGCGTGAAGCAGGGTCGCGCTCTCACCGAGAACGACTTCCACTTCCTCAACACCCTGGCCTACACCGTTTATCCCGACGGTTCCATCACCATGGCAAGCAGCATCGTGTCCAGCGACCCCAGCCTTGTGCTGCCCCGTCTGGGCTATGTGATGAAGCTCGCACAGCAGTATGACCAGTACACCTACTTCGGCCGTGGCCCGCTCAACAACTATGCCGACCGCAAGACAGGCTCCTTCGTGGGCCTCTACAAGAGCACTGTGGCCGACCAGTTCGTGGATTTCCCCAAGCCCCAGAGCATGGGTAACCGCGAGGAGGTACGCTGGTGTGCACTCACCAACAAGCAGGGAGCAGGCATACAGGTGGTGGCTTCCGACCGCATGAGCACCTCGGCTCTGCCCTGGAGCGCAATGCAGATGACACTCGCCGAACACCCCTTCGAGCTGCCCAAGAGCGACGGCAACTACCTGCACCTGGACTGCCAGGTGACCGGACTTGGCGGCAACAGCTGCGGCCAGGGCGGCCCTCTGGAGCGCGACAGAGTGATGGGCGACCGCCATCAGATGAAGCTCATCATCCGTCCCGTGAAGGCCGGCACCGACCTGGTGGCACAGTCCCACGTGACCAGCAGCCAGGAGTGCCCCCTCACCATCACCCGTGACCGTGCAGGCCGAGTGACCGTGACCGGCGACACCAAGGTGGCCTCACCCAGCAACATATGCTACACCGTGGCCTCACCCAATGCCAAGAAGGGTAAGCTGAAGGTGCAGACCCACAAGGCTGGCAGCGAGCCTCTGACCATCGACATGCGCGCCGGCGGTACCGTGACAGCATGGTACGAGGGCCAGGAGGGACTGCAGACCAGCGTCACCTACCAGCGTGTAGAGAGCGTGCCAGTGACCATCGCCTACGTGAGCTCACAGGAGGATCCCAACGGCGAGGTGGCTGCTAACCTGGTGGATGGCGACCCCGCCACCATATGGCACACTATGTACAGCATCACGGTGCCCAAATTCCCGCACTGGGTGGACTTTGACTGTGGCGAGATGAAGACCATGAAGGGATTCACCTACCTGCCTCGTCAGGACGGCGCAGCCAACGGTAACATCAAGGGCTACCGCGTGCAGGTGAGCAAGGACGGCAAGAACTGGAGCGACCCAGTGAGCCAGGGCGAGTTTGCCAACAACCTCAAGGAGAAGCGCGTGCTCTTCGGCCAGCCACAGCAGGCCCGTTACCTGCGCTTCACAGCACTCTCCAACCACCAGGGCAATGACTTTGCCAGCGGTGCCGAGTTCAATGTGCTGGCCGAGTAATGACAAGCAACCATACATATCACCGCTGAACAACTATATATATAATGAGTAGGGCAAGCCGAGACACTACACGCCTCGGCTTCCCGACCCCCTTTGGACATATATATAAATAATGTAGGAATGCCGCCCGCAGCTTCGGGCGGCATTCTTTCTAAGCCATATGAAACAGATTTCCATCACACTGCTCCTGCTCACCATGCTGGCAGCGAGCACCCGGGGAGCCACCATCCCCGTGAGTCTGCAGGGCGACCACGGACGCCTGGCAGCAGTCATCCAGAGACCCACCAATACACAGCACAAGCGCATCCCGCTGGTCATCATCTGCCACGGATTCACTGCCGACAAGGAAGGAAACCTGCTGCGCGTACTGGCCGACAGCCTGGAGGCACACGGCATAGCCTCTATCCGCTTTGACTTCAACGGGCACGGACAGAGCGAGGGACGCTTCGAGGACATGACCGTACCCAATGAGATAAAGGATGCCATGCAGGTGGTGGCCTATGCCAAGAATCTTCCATGGGTGAGCAAAGTGGTGCTGGCAGGACACTCCCAAGGCGGTGTGGTGACAGCCATGACAGCCGGCATGCTGGGCAAGAGCGAGGTGGCAGGGCGCATCCTGCTGGCTCCGGCAGCCGTGCTGCGCGACGATGCCCTGAGGGGCAACACCTTCGGCGCACAGTATGACCCGTCTGACCCGCCCCAGAGTGTACTCTTGTGGGGAGGCCGCAGGCTGGGAGGGGAGTTCATCCGCACAGCCGTGTCGCTCCCCATCTACCAGATGGCACGCCGCTACAGAGGCCCCCAACTGGTCATCCACGGCGAGGCCGACCGCATCGTGCCCTACACCTATGGCGAACGCTTCCACGAGGAGAGCCGCAAGAGCCGCTTTGTGCTCATGCCCGGAGCCGACCACGGATTCGGAGGAAGTGAAGCCCAAGTGGCCTCGCTCTGCGTGAAGTGGGTAGAGAAAATACTTTAGGTAAAAGGTACAAAGGCACTCAGCGGATGACTTTATACCGGGCGCGGGCCTGAGCACGGGTGATGAGATTGAAGTGCCACCACTCTGTGCGCAGTGGCGTGAAGCCTGCCTGGCGCATCACCGAGCGCAAGAGTTGGCGGTTCCTTTGGGCTTCGCTGCTGATGATACCCCGCTTCACCAGGGCATCCTCCTGGTCGATGTGCGCTTCGCGGCCCAGATGATCGACCTTCGTACCCATGTCCAGAGTGTCCCCCGTCAGGGCATCGCACAGCGTGATATCCACTGCCATGCCATAGTTGTGCAGCCCTCCGCCGTTGCGCGGATTGCTCACATAGTTCTGCTGCGGCGTTCCGGCCACCACCCTCCACATCTTCGCCTGCACCGACATAGGCCTGGTGGCGTCATATATCTTCAGACTGAGGTCGGGTCTGCGCCGCTGGAGCAACCGCTGCGCCTCGCACAGGGCCTTGGCGGCACGCGGATGCAGGAGTGCCTCACGCAGGTCGGTGTAGAGCACCTGCCCTGTGAAGTTGTCGGCGCGGCTGTACATCAGGCTCACCCTGATGGTGCTGTCCAGCGTGGCGATATCCACCATCCCCTGCGCCTCCATGCTCTGCGCCGTGGCACTCTTCTGCGCACGCAGGGGGAGGCACGGCAGCACGACGAGAGCCGCAAGTAGCCACACCAGCCGGCCCCGCGCCATTGTCCGGGCATGCCTTGTAGCTTTGTCATGTAATAGGATTCCGTTCATATTGTCCCTCCATCGGCCTGAGGCAGTCACGCCTCGGGCACCGTTATCTCTCCGCAGAGCGATTTGCCCATGAGCGCACGCACCGTCTCGGCGTCATCATGCAGCGCGTTGAGGTGCATGAGCTTGGCCACAGCCGCCTCCACGGTGCTGTCGTAGCCGCTCACCACGCCGGCATCCTGCAGCTGCATGCCCGGTGCATAGAGCCCCATCTCCACGCAGCCCGTCTCACACTGGCTTATATTCACGATGGTCACACCGCGGTCGGATGCATCGCGCAGGAGCTTCAGTATCCACGGGCTCTGCGGTGCGTTGCCCGCCCCAAAGCTGCGCGTGACTATGCCTCGCAGCTCGGGAGCCGCCAGCACATGCCTCACGATGCACTCCTGAATGCCCGGGAAGAGCGAGAAGACCACCACGTTGGTGTTCATGCACGTCTGCACGTTGAGTGGCAGATGGCGGTCGGGCTGCAGGATATGGTGGGTGCGGAAGGTGAAGGACACGCCCGCATCGCACAGGTGAGGATAGTTGAAGGACTCAAAGGCATTGAATCCCTCGGCATTCTGCTTCGTTGCACGGTTGCCCCTGAGCAGGTGCCCGTTGAAGTAGATGCACACCTCCGGCACCCTGGCAAAGCCTTCGTCGTCGCAGGCAGCCGCCAGTTCGATGCTCGTGAGCAGGTTCTCCTTGGCATCGGTGCGCGGTTGTCCTATGGGCAACTGGCTTCCCGTGAGGATGACAGGCTTGGTGAGATTCATCAGCATGAAGCTCAGGGCCGACGAGGTATAGGCCATCGTGTCGGTCCCGTGCAGGATGACAAACCCGTCGTAGGCGTTATAGCGGTCGGCCACAATGCGTGCCAACCGCGCCCAATGCTGCGGATTCATGTTGCTGGAGTCCAGTGGATGGGCCAGCGAATAGGTGTCCACCTCGGTATTGAGCGAGCGCAACTCGTAGAGGTTGTCCATCAGATGACGGAAGTCAAGCGGCTCCAGCGCCCCTGTCTGCGCATTGCGTCCCATACCGATGGTGCCTCCCGTATAGATGAGCAGCACCCTGCGCAGCGCGTGTCTCGCAGCCGCGTCCTGCCAGTCAAAATTGTGCATTGTCCTTGCCATGCCACAAAGTTAGGCATTTTCAGCGAAGCGGAAGGGATTATCCAGGAGAAAGGTTTCAACAAAACAACACACTGCGGAGGAATTATGAATGCTGGACGAGGTAATTAAGAATGCAGAATTTTGAATTAAGAATTAGGCTGGCGCGATATGGGCATTGCACCTCTCGCCACCGCGCAGCACTTTTCACTCTTCACTCTTCACTTTTCACTTCCCGAAGGGACGCTTTTCGCTTAAATAACGCAGTGCGGTGCGATGGCCAATGCAGCGCGATGCAATGGGCGATGCAATGCGCTGCATCGGCACATGCAGCGTGCTGCGTTTTTCCGGCCATTTCCGTGCGCCACGCCAGACAGGGCATTTCGCCACAGAAGCCATCTGCCTGCGGCTTCTCTCCCAAAAGGACGGGGAATTTAGAAAAAAGGGGCGGCAGAGGGGCAACATGCCGGCGAAAAGCGGTAACTTCGCCACTGGAAAGGACATGGAGCCGCGGCTCCACAGCATAAAGAACATGATATACAAGGCTTTGATATTCGATTTGGACGGCACGCTGACCGACTCGCTGGAGGACCTCTGGCTGGCCACCAACCACGCGCTGCGCACTATGGGATGGGCAGAACGCTCGCTCGACGAGGTGCGCACCTTTGTGGGCAACGGCGTGCACAGGCTCATAGAGCGGGCCGTACCGCAGGGCACAAGCCCCGAAGGGCTGGAGAAGTGCTTCGGGGAGTTCCGTGCCTACTACGTGGAACACTGCATGGACCACACCGCTCCCTACGCTCACATACCCGAGATGCTGGCTGCGCTGGACGACCGAGGCTACCGCATGGCCATAGTGAGCAACAAGCTGCAGGCCGGGGTAAGCGTGATGCACCGCCAACTCTATGCCGAGCATGTGCATGTGGCCATCGGTGAGCATGCAGGCGTAAGGCGCAAGCCTGCCCCCGACATGGTGCTCGAGGCCATCGGACAGCTGGGCGTGAAGCCCGAGGACTGCGTATATGTGGGTGACTCCGACGTGGATATACTCACGGCACAGGGTGCCGGACTGCCCTGCATATCGGTCCTGTGGGGATTCCGCGACCGCGAGTTCCTGCTCCGCCACGGCGCCACCACCCTGGCAGCAAAGCCGTCGGACATCGTGGACATCATGGACAGCGGCCAGGTGCTCCCGCATCCGGGCACCACACAAGCACAATAACAAACAAGGAGAAAAAGGCTAACGACTATGAACCAAGCATCCGCCACACTCCGCCTGGCAGGCTCGCTCCTGCTGGCATTGCTCCTGGGGCACTCCGCCCTGCGGGCCGACAACGTGCGCACATACACCACCACCGCACAGGGAAGCACACGCCTGCAGCGCGCAAGCAGCGTCACAGGCACCCGCACAGGCAGCAACATCATCACACTCTGCCCCGATACCTTGCACCAGACAATGGACGGCTTTGGCTATGCCATCACCTACAGTTCGTGCTACAACCTGCTCAAGATGGATCCCAAGGACCGCTACCAGTTCCTGCTCAACACCTTCTCGCCCACCGAGGGGCTGGGTGTGAGCTACGCACGCATCAGCATAGGATGCAGCGACTTCAGCAGTACGGAATACACGCTATGCGACAAGCCCGGGCTGCAGAACTTCGCTCTCTATACCGACGAGACGGACTACGTGATACCTGTCATCAAGGAGATACTGGCCATCAACCCGCATCTGAAAATCATGGCAGCGCCCTGGACATGTCCCAGATGGATGAAGGTGGAGGACCTGAAGACGCTCAAGGCGCACGACTCATGGACGAGCGGACACCTCAACCCCAGGCTGCGCAGCACCTATGCACAGTATTTCGTCAAGTTCGTACAGGCATTCGAGCAGCAGGGCATACCCATCTATGCCGTCACGCCGCAGAATGAACCGCTCAACCAGGGCAACTGCGCCAGCCTGTACATGCCGTGGGACGAGCAGGCACAGTTCATCAAGTATCTGGCACCAGCCTTCAAGAAGGCAGGACTCAGTACGAAGATATACTGCTTCGACCACAATTGGAACTACGACAACATGCAGGAGCAGAGGGGGTATCCAGTGAAGGTATTCAACGCCCTGACGGGCTTGCAGGAAGGCAGCGAACTGGTGGTAGGGTCGGCCTGGCACGATTACGGAGGCGAGGCAAGCGAGCTGGACAACATCAACAGGCAGTTGCCCGACAAGGAGGTCATCTTTACCGAGGCCAGCATAGGCCAATGGAACGACGGACGCAACCTGGAGAAACGCCTGCTCACCGACATGAACCGCCTGGTATATAACACTGTGAGCCGCCAGTGCCGCGCAGTGATGGTGTGGAACCTCATGCTTGACCTGAAGCGCGGACCCAACCTCGACGGCGGTTGCACCACATGCTACGGGGCAGTGGATATCGATGAGAACAACTACAAGACGCTCTCGCTGAACAGCCACTACTTCATCATAGCACACAGCAGCGCCGTTGTGCAGCCCGACGCACGGCGCATCGGGCAGCAGGTGAAGGGCTGCAAGGGCATCAACACGATATCCTTCGTCAACCCCGACAGCACCACGGCCACCCTGCTTGTCAACAATGGGACGAGCGACATGAAGGTGTCCATCGTCAAGGAAACGGGCTGCGTGGCCAACGTGAAGGTGCCTGCACGCAGCGTGGTGAGCGTGCTCATAGGACCCGCAGACAAAGTCAGACACAAAAAAGAAGCATACTATGCCAACTACTAACCGACACTCACACGACCAGAGGAGCAGGCATTCTGCCTTCACACTGCCCTCCATGGCGCTGGTGCCACTGGCACTGATGGCCGTCGGAGGAGGCATGCCGGCACACAGCAAGGGCGCTGCAGCAGCCCGCACAAAGGACCAGGGGCAGAAGCCCAACATCCTGTTTATCCTGTGCGACGACATGGGATACGGCGACCTGGCGTGCTACGGCCAGCCTTACATACAGACTCCCAACATCGACCGACTGGCCTCGCAGGGCATGCTCTTCACGCAGGCTTATGCCGGCAGCCCCGTCAGCGCACCCAGCCGAGCGTCGTTGATGACAGGCCAGCACACGGGTCACTGCGCCATCCGAGGCAACCGCGAGTACTGGAGCGGCGATGTCATGTATGGCCAGAACCATGAATATGCCGTCACCGGACAGCATCCGCTCGACACGGCCCACGTGGTGCTGCCCGAGATCATGAAGGACAGAGGATACACCACAGCACAGTTCGGCAAGTGGGCCGGCGGCTACGAAGGCTCGGTGAGCACGCCCGACAAGCGCGGCGTAGATGAGTTCTTCGGCTACATCTGCCAGTTCCAGGCCCACCTCTACTACCCCAACTTCCTCAACCGGTTCAGCCGCTCGAGGGGCGACACGGCCGTGGTGCGCGAGGTGCTGGAGCAGAACATCGGCCACGCAATGAGCGGCGAGGACTACCGCAAGCGCACACAGTACAGCGCCGACCTCATTCACCGCCGCGCCATGGAGTGGCTCGACCGGCAGGAGAAGGGCAAGCCATTCTTCGCCCTGCTCACTTACACCCTGCCCCATGCCGAGCTCGTGCAGCCCGACGACAGCCTGGTACAGCACTACATGCGGCAATTCCAGCAGGACAAGAACTATCCCGGTGACAAGGGCAGCCGATATAACGCCACCATGCACACGCATGCCCAGTTTGCTGCCATGATATCGCGGCTGGACTGCTACGTGGGTGAACTGATGCGCGAACTGGACCGCAAGGGCCTCTCCGAGAATACTCTGGTGGTCTTCACAAGCGACAACGGCCCCCATGAGGAGGGCGGTGCCGACCCCACATTCTTCGGCCGCGACGGCAAGTTGAAAGGCTTGAAGCGCAGTTGTCACGAGGGTGGCATACGCATCCCCTTCATCGTGCGCTGGCCGGGACACGTGGCTCCGGGCAGCGTAAGTGAGCACCAGATGGCCTTCTGGGACGTGATGCCCACGCTCTGCCAGGCCATCGGCGTTGACGACTTTGCCAGCCGCTATGCCCGCGGCAGCGAGGACCGGTTCGACGGCCTGTCCTTCCTGCCCACTCTGGAAGGCCGCCCCACAGAGCAACCCATCCACGACCATCTCTACTGGGAGTTCGGCGAGACCAACCAGATAGCAGTGAGATGGGGCAACTGGAAGATGGTGGTCAAGCGCGGCAAGCCCGCTCTCTACGACCTGGGCACAGACATCCACGAGGACCGCGACCTGAGTGCCATCTACCCCGGAATACTCAAGCGACTCATCCGCATCGTCCACGAAGAGCATCAGGAAAGCCCTGTCTTCAGCGTGACATTGCCCAAGAAGATGTAAGGGAGAGAGAAGAGGCAGGAGAGACTGCCGTCTATAGATTAGGCCGAAGCCCCTTCACTCGATTGGAGGGAAGGGGATGAAGATAAGCCGAAGCCCCCTCACTCGATTGGAGAAGAGGGGATGAAGACTGGCCTTAGCGCGATAAGCAGATACAGTCAGAGGTTAGAGTAAGGCTTGGCGGCCTGCACTCTAACCTCTGACTGTATCATGAGGCTGACGCCACAACGCGCAGCCCCTCTCATCACGGACCGATAAGTTCATCACGGAAGAAGGCTCTACCCAAAACCTCTCCCCTTTAGGTCACAAACGGAGGAAGGCTCCAAACGGTGAGGCAGCCGCCTGACAGAAGCAGGCGAGCGCGGTGGATGTCCCCAAGTATGCCACTACGGAGAACCAGGCAGCGAAGTCACGTGTCAAGGTCAGTGCGGTGCATGTGCCTATGCAGCGCGCTGCGATGACCGATGCACCGCGCTGCGATGGCCAACGCACCGCGCTGCGTCAATTGGCCAAGAATGCAGCAACTCCACGAAGAGCGCCCGCCGCCTACAGACTGAATGCGCTCAAGGATGCCAACGTGAGCTCCAGGTCGCGCTTCGCTTCCAGCTGGCGGGTGCGCACCGACAGGTAGTAGGCATTCTCCATGAGGTATGTAAGGAGCGTCATCTCGCCCCCTTCATAGGCACGGCGAAGCATTGCCTCGTGAGCGTTGGTGCCCAGCGAAGCCTCCATGGCCGCTATGCCCTGCTGCTGCTGGCGCGCTTGTTCGTAGAGTCCGCGCAACTGGGTGTAATACTGCACCCTGGCATCCTGGGCTGCCAGTTGTGCTGCGCTGGCCTCGGCACGTGCCTGCCTCACCTTTCCCTTATTCTCCCACAGGGGGATGGACATGCCTACGCTCACTCCGTTGTAGTTCTGCGAGGGGACAAGCTCGCCCGTGTAGCCCACCGAGAACTTGGGCAGCCCCTGTGCCCGCGCCACCCTCACCTGACGGCGGCTGGCCTCTACCTGCGCCCCCAGATACTGGAGGGCAGGGCTGGCAGACGCCGCTTGGGCAAACCACGCTTCGAAGTCGGTGGGCAGGGACAAGGGGGCGGGATAGTCGGCCAAGTCGAATGAGATGTCCTTGCCACCCGCCATCGCCGAGAGCGTCACCAGCAACTGCTGCCGCGTGACCTGCGCCTCGCGCAGCTGGCTCTCCATCTCCGTGAGGTTGAGCGCTGCCTTGTTGTACTCTATCTTCCCTGTCTCGCCCCCGTCCAGCATGCGCTTGCAGGCCTCGGCCGTCTGTCTGGCCCATTCGGTCTGCTGCCCATAGAGGCGGCACAGAGCGTTCTGATAGACCAGTTCCACGCAGGTCTGCTTGGCCTGCAGAAGCAGTTGCTGACGCTGCTGCAGATAGTCGAGTTCGCTGGTGCGGTCCAGCGCGCCTGCCAGCTTGGCACGCTCCACATAGGCCGTGGGGAAGTCAAACTGCTGGCTGAAGGCCACATCCTTGCGGTTGCCGCCAGCCGAGGGATGCGCCCACAGATAGCCGAACTCCACCTCGGGGTCGGCCGGCGTGAGTCCTGTATGGTTCTCCGCCTTCCGTGCCAGCGCCTGTTCGTGCAGGGCGCGCAGCGTGGTGCTTCCCTCCTCCACGCTCTGCAACACATTCTTATATATGTCCTGTGCACTGGCGGCGAGCACTGCACCTGCCGCCACAAGCACGCAAATGATTCTCTTCATAACCATTGTCTTTGATAGGATTAAACGTTCCTGTTCATCAGTTTCTGCTCTCCTCACTCACTTCTGCTCCGCTCTGCGGTTCCGGCAGAGGTGCCTCGTGGGCAGTCCCGGCAGCCCTGCGGGCCTCGTGGAGTCCCCTGCGCTGTGCATACCAGCGATACACGATGGGCATGACATAGATGTTGAGCAGGGTGGATGACACCAATCCGCCCAGCACCACAATGGCCATCGGGCTCTGTATCTCATTGCCGGGCTCGTCCCTGTTCACTATTAGGGGAATGAGCGCAAGCGCCGAGGTGAGTGCTGTCATCAGGATGGGATTGAGCCTGTCAATGCTTCCGTGGAGCACCGTTTCGTGCAGCGGCGTGCCTTGCTCCTGCAAGTGCCGGTACTTGGACACCAGTAGGATGCCGTTGCGAGTGGCTATGCCAAACAGGGTGATGAAGCCGATAATGGACGGGATGCTGATGACAGCCGAGGTGCAGTACACTGCCAGGATGCCGCCAATGAGTGCCAGGGGCAGCCCCATCAGCACGATGAGCGAGAGCGACACCTCATGGAACTCCCCGTAGAGCAGCAGGAAGATGACCAGAATGGCGATGGCTGTGGTCAGGAGCAGCGTATGACGGGCGCTTCGAGCGCTCTCAAACTGTCCTCCGTACTCGATGCGGTAGCCCTCGGGGAGCGTTATCTGACGGTCCAGAGTACGCTGTATCTCCTCCACCGCACTGCCCACATCGCGCCCCGAGACGTTTGCCTGAACCACCAGTTTGCGCTGCACGTTCTCACGCGAGATGCTGCCCGGCCCGCCCGATGACACTATGTCGGCCACGTCTTGCAGTGCCACCTTGCGTCCATTGCCGGTGTCGATGAGCGAGCGGCCCACCTGAGCGGCTGTAGCAGTGTAGTTGCTGTCAAGCCGCAGCACCAGGTCAAAGCGCCTCTGGCCCTCATAGATGTCGCCCAGTCTGGCTCCCGGGAACGCCAGCTCCACGTAGCGGTTGAACTCCTGCAGGCTTATGCCGTATTGGGCAAGAGCCTGGCGGCGGGCCCGAATCTGCAACTGGGGCGTCTCGGTCTGCTGTTCTACGGCCACATCCACCAGTCCGTCGATGCCCTCAATGGCGTTCTTGATCTGATTTCCCAGCATGAACATGCGGCTGAGGTCGCTTCCGAAGAGCTTGATGGCGATGTTCGCCCTGGTACCCGACAGCATGTGGTCGATGCGGTGGCCCAATGGCTGGCCTATGGCACACACTACGCCGGGCACAGCAGCCATATGGCGGCGCATGTCATTGAAGACTTCCTGGCGTGAGCGGTGCGCTAAGCGGAACCTCACTTCTATCTCCGAGCTGTTGATCGCCTGCGAGTGTTCGTCAAGTTCGCCGCGTCCTGTGCGTCGCGCAGTCTCGTACACCTCGGGTACCTTGAGCAATTCTTCCTCGAGCATGCGCCCCAACTCACCGTTGACATCGAGCGACACGCCCGGCTGCGCCACGGCAGAGACCACCGCGCTGCCCTCATTGAACTCCGGCAGAAAGCTGTTGCCCATGCCCAGCAGCAGCCCGAGAGCCACCACGAAGACCGCTGCGGTGCCACCCATGACAGAGCGATGATGGCCGAGCACCCAGCCAAGCGAGCGGAAGTAGGCCCTTGAGATCCACGAGGTGACGCGGCTGTCCTGCTCGTTAGCGCACAGATAGCGGTCGCCCGTGAGTATCATATTGCAGAGCAAGGGCGTCAGCGTCATGGCCACAATGAGTGACATGAAGAGACTGATGATATAGGCCAGGCCCAAGGGCTTGAGCATCCTGCCCTCCATACCCGACAGGAAGAACAGGGGCACGAAGGCAACCATGATGATGAAGGTGGCATTGAGGATGCTCGAACGTATCTCGCTGGAGGCCTCGAACACGATGCGGATGGCAGGGAGGCGCTCTGCGAGGGGCCGGCGACGGTTCTCCCTGAGCCGTTTATAGACGTTCTCCACGTCGATGATGGCGTCATCTACCAGCGAGCCGATGGCTATGCACATGCCGCCCAGCGTCATGGTGTTGACATCCATGCCCAGTGCATAGAGCACAATGAGCGTGCCGAGCAGGCTCACGGGGATGGCCACCACCGAGATGATGGTGGTGCGGAAGCTGCCCAGGAACACGAAGAGGACGATGATGACAAACGCTGCGCCCTCGAGCAGAGCGCGCCCCACATTGTGCACCGACGTGGAGATGAAGTCGGCCTGGCGGAATACGTGTGTGTCCAGATGCACGTCAGCGGGCAAAGACTTCTGTATGTCCTGCAGGTTGCGCTCTATCTGCTCGGTCACGTCCAGCGTGTTGATGCTGGGCTGCTTGGATATTGACAGGATGACGGCAGGCTGTCCGTTGCGTGAAGCCATGCCCATGCGCACGGCACTGCCAATGCGCACCTGTGCCACATCGCCCACGGTGACGGGCTGTGAGCCAGTGTTCTTGACCAGTGTGGAAGCCATGTCGGCCAGGTCGCTGGTGCGCCCCATGCCACGCAGGGCATACTCGTTGCCATACTCACGCACCACGCCGCCCGTGCTGTTCTGGCTCATTCCTTCTACAGCCGCAGCCAGCTCGTCCATGGTCACCCCATAGGCTTGCATCCTGGCGGCATCGGCCAGCACCTGGTATTCCTTCACGTCGCCGCCTATCACGGTCACCTGTGCCACACCGCCAGTAGCCAGTATGGCGGGCTTCACCACCCAGTCGGCCAACGTGCGCAGCTCCATCATGCCGGTGGTGTCACCGGCCTGCATGCTCACGAAGAGTATCTCGCCCATGATGCTGCTCTGCGGTGCCATGACCGGTGTGATGCCTTCGGGCAGCTCGTCGCCCATGGCCACCATCTTCTCGTTGACGGTCTGCCTGGCACGATAAATATCGGTGCCCCAGTTGAACTCAACCCATACGAAGGAGTATCCATTGAGTGAGGTAGAGCGCACGCGGCGCACATCGGTGGCCCCGTTCACCGCAGTCTCTATGGGGAAGGTGACGAGGCGCTCGGTCTCCTCTGCCGTCATGCCCTGGGTGTCGGTCATCAGTACCACGGTGGGCGCAGTGAGGTCGGGGAAGACATCTATATCCATCTGGCGCGACGAGAAGTAGCCTCCCACCACCACCAGCAGTGCTCCTATCAGCACCACGAGGCGGTTGTGGAGCGAATAGCGAATGATATTGTTGATAAAGTCCATGCTTTTCTTCTTTACTGATTTACCTTTCGGTCAAATGGTTTCGCTCTCATGCCGGGATGCAGGCACCGCAGTGCCCCACCCCCTGGCATCAGTGTGAGTGGCCGGCATGAGGGTCAACACCGCCCGAAGCCTGCGTGAGCTTGACCAGCACGGCACCGCTTGCCACCACACGCTCGCCTGCCTGCAGGCCCTGGAGCACCTGCGTCCTGCGACCGTCGGTACCGCCCAGGGTGACCTCACGCTTCTCGAAGAGTTCGGGGTTCAACTGCACATACACGAAGTACAGACCCATCTCCTCGACGATGGCCTCCACGGGGACCGTGATTGCCTGGCCCTCTGTATGGGTGAGGACAAACATCTCCACCCACGAGCCGGGCAGCATGCGGGCATTGTTGCGCACCCGGAAAAGCACGGGTACAAGCGGTTCCTGCATGCTCACCTGGCGGCCGTAGGACAGCAGGCTGCCCTGCAGACCCGAGAGCGAAAGCAGGCTGTCGCAGCCCGGCACGCGTATGTTGGCATCCTGGATGTGCGGCAGCAACTGCCAGGACTGCTGCGGCACCTGGGCGCGGAGCGTGAGCCACCGGGTGGACGACACGCTCACGAGGGTCTGTCCTGCCTCCACATACTGTCCGTTGCGCACGCTCACCTGTGCCACATAGCCCGCCATGGGAGCCGTCACAGTCTGCCTGCCGCTGCCGAAGAGCCGCTTCAGGCTTTCCCACTGCGCCTTGGCAGTGGCATACTCAGCGCGTGCCGCCTGCAGGTCGCTCTGGCTCACGATGTGCTCCCCGGCCAGTGGCTCCTTGCGCTCCAGCTCGCTCCGGGCACGCTGATAGGCAGCCTCGGCCTCCTGCAGACGCACATTGAGGTTGCCGTCGGCAGTGGTGCTGCCATCCACGCTGAGCAATGCCTGCCCTGCCCTGACGGCCATTCCCTCCACAGGAGGATTGCTGCCCATGCGCACGATGCCAGCCACGCCAGCCACCACATCGCGCTCCTCGCCCTGGGCCGGCTCCACCTGAGCCATCACCCTGAAGGCTGCGCCGAAGGGAGCCATGCGGCACTCCTCGGTGCGGAAGTGCGACTTCCAGCCCATCTGCTTGCTGAAGTTCACCGTGTTGCCGCCGTGCCGAGCCTCGGCCGCGAGGGCTTCATGGGCCTGGCTGTGGTCTGCAAAGACGGTCACAGGGATATGCGCCGTCTCGGGCTGCGCACCGGGAGCCTTCACCTCAACGGTGAGGGTGCCACGGCCAGCCTTCTGCGGCTTGATGCCGAGCGCCACCATGCCGGGGCGGTCCAGCGAGTCGCAGGCCGCCTGCACTGTGCCGCCACCCGCACTGAGGCGGAGCGACACACTGGCGCGAGGCTGTGGCTTGAAATCCTGCAGGCGGGTCAAGTGCACCAGCACCTGCGCCTCCTCGCCAGCCACCAGCGGGTCGGTCTCGCAGTAAAACTCATAGGTTGGGCCATAGCTGGCCAATGCCATCTTCTCCTTATGGGCCTCCTCGGCCTCATGATGGCCGGTGTGTGCCTGGTGGCACGACACCATCACTCCTGCCGCAAGCAGGAGACAGGTAAACAGGGAGTTGTGTCTCATTCTTCAATGAAAGGGTTGTGGATAAAACTGGAAAATCGTGGGCATACAGGCACAGCAGGCCGCATGCCGATGGGCACGGAGCCCTCAGCATCCACAAGGAGGGGCGCGACGCCCGGAGCACAAGCCATGAAAGGCACCAAGAGCAGGCACCGGCCACAAATCCCCTGGCTTGCAACGGCCGTTGACCGCCATCAAGGGGCTGGGACAAAGGCACAGCAGCGCAGGGAGGAAATCAAGGGGAGGGATGAGGCGGTGGCATGCCGGCATACTGCCATGCCACTGGCGCACAGCAGGACGCAAGGCCGTCTGCCCCTGCTGACCGCACGGCTGGCAGTCGGCAGAGTCCTCGGCCTGGCATCCCTCCCCACTTCCGGGGCAGACAGGCGCGGCCAGACGAGCCTCACCGGCATGATGATGCAGGCACACGAGCGCCACGAAATGGGTATGGTGATGGTGTGGCACAGCCGTATGAACCAGCATGGCCAGCACCGCCACCAGCATGACCCAAGCGGTCAGCCGATACCGTAATCGCAGTTGACGTCTCCTCATTGTAGCCACAAAGGTAGTGAGACTACCATGCAACTGAGTTGCAAAAACCATCCCTCCGCCATGCCGACTGCAAACGACAGCCAGGAAACAGGCTTTCTGCCCCAATGAAAAGGGGCGAACAGGGCACCGCTCCACCCCAAGGAGCACAGCGCACAAAATCACACACAACAGCCCCAGCAAAAACGCAGTGCGCTGCGATGCCCTACACAGCGCGCTGCATGTGCCATCGGAGCGCGCTGCAAGTGCCAATGCACCGCACTGCGTGATTAAAGTGAATAGTGAAGAGTGAAAAGTGAAAAGTGCTGCGCGGTGGCGGGAGACGCACTGCCCGCACCGTGCCAACCCTATTCCCGACAAAGGATAAGGCACTGCCGGGCAGAGTATATTGCGCCGGGCAAAACAAAGGACCGCCATGCCCCGCCAGAGACATCACGGTCCTTTATCCGAAGAAATCAGCCAAGCGCCCCGCGCCAGCCCAATTCTCAATTCAAAATTCTACATTCTTAATTGAAGCGAAGCCCAATTCCTAATTCAAAATTCTACATTCTTCATTGAAGCGAAGTTCACTTCTGAATCAGCACAGTGGCATAGGCCGACATGCCCTCCCCTGTGCCCACAAAGCCGAGGCGCTCTGTGGTGGTGGCCTTGATGCTCACGTCATCGGCATCGATGCCCATGACCTGCGCCATGCACTCCTGCATGGCAGGTATGTGCGGCCCTATCTTGGGAGCCTGGGCACACAGTGTGGCATCGATGTTGCCCACCTGCCAACCCCGGCCGGCCAGCAAGCGCACGGTGTCGCGCAGCAGAATCTTGCTATCCACACCGGCATAACGGGGGTCGGTGTCGGGGAAGTGATAACCGATGTCACGCATATTGGCGGCACCCAGGAGCGCATCGCAGATGGCATGGATGAGCACATCGGCATCGCTGTGACCCAGCAGCCCGTGGGTGTGCTCTATCCTGATGCCGCCCAGCCAAAGCTCACGGCCCTCCACCAGACGGTGCACGTCATAACCGAATCCTACTCTTATCTTCATCTTGTATCGTTGTTAATGTCTGGAACAAATGAGCCTCGGGCCATCACGCACCAGCCCGTCAGGGCATGGGATGGGCAGAGGAGGCTCCGTAATAGCCCTTCGCCCTGATCTGCTCCCACACCTGCGGTGCCAGCCCCTCGCCGTTGTAGCCGGGCTGGGGGAGGCATTCCCTGATGTGTGTGGAACTGATGTCGAGCAAGGGAGTGGCGGCGCGGTGCACGCCCTGGGGCAATGCCCCGATGGGGTAACCGGGGCGCGGGAAGACGATGATGGGGTAATGCTCCATTATCCAGCGGGCCTCATGCCACTGAGGGAAGCGCACCCAGTTGTCGGCCCCGATGATGAGCGAGAACTCGCGCTGGGGATACCGCGCACTGAGGGTGCGCAGGGTGGAGGACATGAACGAGGGGCGTGGCAACGCGAACTCCACATCGCTCACCTCGATGCCCGGCTCATGCTCCACGGCCAGGCGTGCCAGGGAGAGGCGGTACTGCTCGTCGAGCAGCGAGGCATCGACCTTGAAGGGGTTCTGAGGCGAGACCACCAGCCACACCTCATCCACCAGCCCCTGCCCGATGAGGTGCCGCGCCAGGCTCACGTGCCCGTTGTGGATGGGGTTGAAGGAGCCCCCGTAGATGCCCGTGCGCGTCATCAGGGTCTGCTGATAAACTCCCTCACGAGCGTGGCAGTCTGCTCCACGGCCGTCAGGAAATCATCGTTCACCACGATGTGGTCAAATCGGGGCGCGAAAGCAAGCTCCTGCTCGGCCTTGCCCAGGCGCTGCACTATCTGCTCCTCGCTGTCTGTATTGCGCGAGCGAAGCCTGCGCTCCAGTTCCTCTATCGAGGGAGGCTGCACGAAGATGCTCATTGCCTGGGTGCCGTAGATGTCGCGTATGCGGCAACCGCCCGCCACATCCACATCGAAGACAACGTTCTGCCCGGCCTCGAGCTGGCGGTCAACCTGCTGGCGCAGCGTGCCATAGAAGCGGTCGGCATAGACCTCCTCGTACTCGAGAAACTCGCCGCGGTCGATGCGCCGGCGGAATTCCTCGGGCGAGATGAAGAAGTAATCCACTCCGTCCTGCTCGGTGCCGCGCGGCGGACGGCTGGTGGCGCTGATGCTGAAGGCGAGGTGAAACTCCGGGTAGTCCTGCATCAGACGGTGCACGATGCTGCTCTTGCCGCTACCCGACGGCGCGCTGAATATGATAAGTTTGCCCATTGCTTGGCGTTGGTGATATGAGTGAGTGATGTGTTACATTACATTGAGCACCTGCTCCTTTATCTGTTCGAGCTCGTCCTTCATCATCACCACCAGGTTCTGCATCTCGCTCAGGTTGCTCTTGCTGCCCGTGGTGTTGATTTCGCGACCCATCTCCTGAGCGATGAAGCCCAGCTTCTTGCCCTGCCCGTGACCCTCTTCCATGGTCTCGCGGAAGTAGCGCAGATGGTTGGCCAGGCGCTGCTTCTCCTCGCTGATGTCCAGTTTCTCGATGTAGTAAATCATCTCCTGCTCCAGACGTCCGCGGTCGTATTCCACTGCGGGGATGGCTGCCAGTCCGTCCTCGATGCGCTGGCGTATCTTGGACACGCGGCTCTTCTCATAGGGTTCAATGCCGCTCAGGAGCTGCCCTATGCGGTCGAGCTTCTCCTGGAACTTGCGCTGCAGAGCCTCGCCCTCCTGCTGGCGGAACTGCACCAGGGCATCGATGGCCGCCTCCACAGCCCCTGCCGCCACCTGCCACTCCTCGTCGGTAAGTTCCTGCTGGGGCGCCTTCTCCACCACGTCGGGCAGGCGCATGAGCAACGGCCACCAGTCGGCAGGCTCGGCGATGCCCAATGCCTGCGACGCCTCGGCTATCTCGTTCTTGTAAGCCAGTGCCACAGGCAGGTTCACGCGTGCGGCCTCGGCGGCCTCGTCTTGCTCCACCCACAGACTGAAATCTACCTTGCCTCGCTCCAGACGGCGCGAAACCATGGCACGTATCTCCATCTCGCGCTCCCTGTAGATGGGCGCTACGCGGGTGCTCAGATCGAGTGCCTTGCTGTTGAGCGACCTTATCTCTGCGGTTATTCTCTTCCCTTTGTATTCGGCCACAGACTTGCCGTAACCAGTCATTGATAGTATCATGGGCGTATATGTGTGTGATTATTCCACCGCAAAAGTACGGAATAAATGGCAAATTATCGTACCTTTGTCCCGAAATAACGCTCATTGAGTGCCTTCCCGAGCGGGAAGGGAAAACAAGGAAGGAGAACTACGACATGTCTTGCATTCTACACATAGAGACAAGCACAAAGGTCTGCTCCGTGGCTTTGAGCCAGGAGGGACACCTGATTTATCACGAAGAGGACTTCAACGGGCCCAACCATTCCGTACAATGCGGCGTGATGGCCGAGGCCGCCCTGTCGTTTGCCAACAGCCACGCCATACCCGTGGATGCAGTGGCGGTGAGCAGCGGCCCTGGCAGCTATACAGGCCTGCGCATAGGAGCATCGATGGCCAAGGGCATCTGCTACGGCCGTGCCCTGCCGCTCATAGCCATACCCACGCCACTGATCATGTGCGTGCCTGTGCTGCTCAAGCACGATGACCTGCCCGAAGACGCCCTGCTGGTACCCATGACGGACGCCCGCAGGATGGAGGTGTATGCCGCCGTGTATGACCGCAGCCTGCGCGAAGTGCGTGCCATAGGGGCCGACATCGTGGAGGCCGACACCTACAAGGAATACCTCGACCGGCACCCCGTGTATTTCTTCGGAGACGGCTCGGCCAAGTGCCGCGAGGTGATCACCCACCCCAACGCACACTTTATCGACGGCATCCTACCGCTGGCCAAGAACATGTTCCCGCTGGCAGAGAAGGCCATGATGCGGGGCGAATTTCAGGACGCAGCCTATTTCGAACCCTTTTACCTCAAGGAGTTCGTGGCCCTGAAGTCCAAGAAACTTTTATAAGAAGAACGACAAGAAGACACATGCAGTACAATACACAGAAACCCTTACTGGTCATGCCCGAATACGGAAGGGGCATACAGGAGATGGTGGAGCTGGCCGTAGGGCTGCCCACCAAGGCCGAGCGGCAGAGATGCGCACACGCCATAGTGAACATCATGGCACGCATCCAGCCACAGCAGTCGGGGCAGGCCGACTATGAGCAGAAGCTCTGGAACCACCTGGCACGCATCTCACGCTACCAGCTCGACATCGACTATCCCGTGGAGATAGTGAGTGAGGAGGAGGCGTATGCGCACCCCAAGCCACTGCCCTACCCCATGAAGAACATCCGCAGCCGCCATTACGGCTATCTGGTGGAGAGTTCGCTGCAATACGCCAAGACACTCCCCGACGGCTCCGAGAAGGATACACTGGTGGCGATGGTGGCCAACCAGATGAAGCAAGACCTGTTCGTGTGGAACCGCGACTCGATGGACGACCGCCTGGTGGCCGCTGACATCAGCCGCCTTACGCAGGGCGAGGTGAGACTCGACCTCAACCAGCACCGCTTCTCACCCGTTGGCGCACCTGAGCAACAGCCACAGAACGGCGTCCAGCGCAAGAAGAGAAGACGCGGCTAAGGCTCTGCGGCACACAAGCCGCAGGCACGAGCAAGGCCAGAGAAAGCGCCGGAGAGAGAAAAAGAAACAGGTAACAACCAACAGACATACAGAGAGATGCCATCATTCATCATCGAAGGAGGACACAGGCTCAAGGGTGACATCACGCCACAAGGAGCCAAAAACGAAGCTCTGCAAGTGCTGAGTGCCGTGCTGCTCACCGAAGAGCCGGTCACCCTACACAACTTGCCGGACATCCTCGACGTGAACAACCAGATACGCCTACTGCAAGACATCGGGGTGCGCACCACGAGGACATCACCGCACGACATCACTCTGCAGGCCGACTCAGTGGATACCGCCTACCTGCAGAGCGATGAGTTCCTGCTCAGATGCGGCAAACTGCGGGGCAGCGTAATGCTCATGGGGCCGCTGCTCGCCCGCTTCGGACAGGCTATGGTGGCGCGTCCGGGAGGTGACAACATAGGCCGGCGCAGACTTGACACGCATTTCCTGGGACTGAAGAAGCTGGGTGGCGACTTCCATTATGACGCATGCCGGCAGGTGTTCTCCATTACGGCCAAGAGGCTGAAGGGCACCTATATGCTGCTCGACGAGGCTTCCATCACCGGCACCGCCAATATCCTCATGGCTGCGGTGCTGGCCGAGGGAACCACCACAATATACAACGCGGCATGCGAGCCCTACGTGCAGCAGCTCTGCCACATGCTTGTGAGCATGGGTGCAAAGATAAGCGGCATAGGCAGCAACCTGCTCACCATCGAGGGAGTGACGCGTCTGGGAGGAGCCGAACACAGCATCCTGCCCGACATGATCGAGGTGGGATCCTTCATCGGCATGAGTGCGATGGTGGGCGATGGCGTGCGCATCTGCAACGTTGCCTATCCCCAATTGGGCATCATACCCTATACGTTCCGCCGTCTGGGCATCCAGGTGGAGCGCCAAGGCGATGACATCTTCATCCCGAAGCAGGATCACTATCAGATAGAGACGTTCCTCGACGGGTCGTTCATGACCTTTGCCGATGCGCCGTGGCCCGGTCTCACACCCGACCTGCTGAGCGTCCTGCTGGTGGTCAGCACGCAGGCCAAGGGCTCGGTGCTGGTTCACCAGAAGATGTTTGAGAGCCGCCTCTTCTTTGTCGATAAGCTGATAGAGATGGGGGCACAGATTATCCTGTGCGACCCACACCGCGCCGTGGTGGTGGGACACGACAATGAAAGGAAGTTGCACGCCGGTCGCATGACCAGTCCAGACATCCGCGCAGGCATCGCCTTGCTGATAGCAGCCATGAGCGCCGACGGTACGAGCCGCATAGATAACATAGGACAAATCGATCGCGGCTACGAAAACATAGAGACGCGCCTCAATTCTCTGGGCGCTAGAATAAGCCGTATAGACTAATGATAAAGGAAGACGAGGTTTACAAGATAGGGCAAATCACCCGCACCCACGGCGTGAAGGGCGAGGTGGCGCTCAGTTTCACCGACGACGTATGGGACCGAGCCGACGCCGACTACCTGGTGCTCCGCATGGACGGCATCCTTGTGCCGTTCTTCATGGAGGAGTACAGGTTCCGTTCCGACACAGTGGCGCTGGTCAAGTTTGAGGATTACGACACCTCCGAACAGGCATCCGCGCTCTGTGGCAGCGAGGTCTTCTTCCCCCACAGCCTCACTCCTGAGGCCGAGCCAGAGGATGAATACACCTGGCGATACTTCACCGGATTCCAACTCATCGAGGAGGAACACGGCCTGCTGGGCACTATCGACCACGTGGAAGACAGCACCGCCAATGTGCTCTTCATGGTGGGCGACCTGCTGATACCCGCTGCAGGGGACTTCGTGACAGACATCGATCACAAGGGGAGACGCATCACCATGCGCTTGCCCCACGGACTTTTGGACTTATGACAATGAAGAAAAAGATTTGCCTGCTGGGTAGCACAGGCAGCATAGGCACACAGACGCTACAGGTCATCGACGAGCATCCCGACCTCTTCGAGGCTTACGTGCTGACAGCAAACAGCCGCGCCGACCTGCTCATCGAGCAGGCACGCAAATACCAGCCCGCTGCAGTGGTCATCGCAGACGAGAGTAAGTATGAGCAAGTGCGCCTGGCTCTGGACAAGGAGCCTATTCAGGTATATACAGGAAGCGAGTCGCTGTGCCAGGTGGTGCAGATGGGTCCCGTAGATATCGTGCTTACGGCACTCGTAGGATTCAGTGGTCTGCGCCCTACCATCAGCGCGATAAAGGCACACAAGACCATTGCGCTGGCCAACAAAGAGACGCTCGTAGTGGCAGGCGAACTGGTGACAGGGCTTTGCCTCGAGGAGAAAGTGGCGGTACTGCCCGTTGACAGCGAGCACAGTGCCATCTTCCAGAGCCTGATGGGCGAGGTGAGTCCCATCGAGAAGATTATCCTGACAGCCAGCGGAGGCCCCTTCCGCACCTTCACCAGCGCACAGCTCGAAACGGTGACACCCGCTATGGCGCTCAAGCATCCCAACTGGGACATGGGAGCCAAGATAACGATAGACTCGGCGAGCATGATGAACAAGGGCTTCGAAGTAATAGAGGCCAAGTGGCTCTTCGACGTTGACCCACATCAGATACAGGTAGTGGTGCACCCGCAGAGCATAGTGCACAGTGCGGTGCAGTTTGCCGACGGAGCCGTGAAGGCACAGCTGGGCGCACCCGACATGAGGGTACCCATCCAGCTGGCACTCTCTTACCCCGAGCGTCTGGCCAGCCACTTCCCCCGTCTCGACTGGTGGCAGATGAAGGACCTCACCTTTGAGAAGCCCGACGAAGAGAAGTTCCGCTGTCTGGGCATGGCCTACGAAGCCATCCGGCAGGGCGGCAACGCAGCCTGCATAGTGAACGCCGCCAACGAGGCGGCAAACCTGGCTTTCCGTCAGGAGCGCTGTCCGTTCCTGGCCATGGCCGACATCATCGGCCACTGCCTTGCGCATGTGCCCCATCAGGAAAAGCCTTCGCTGGACGACTATCTGGCCACCGATGCCGAGACGAGGCGCGTGGCCGAGGAGGCCGTACGTGCTCTGGGGCTATAGCCACAGCACCGCGCCAAGCCAGCCTGGCCCATCAAGCCAAGCAAGCACAACGCCGAGCACAGGCAAGCATGAAGCCAAGCACAGGCAAGCATGAAGCCAAGCGCAAGCAAGCACGACATCAAACATAAGCAAGCACAACGCCGAGCGAAAGCAAGCATTACTATACATTATATATATAAATACAGCAACTACACATGAGCATCATCCTGATAAAGGCACTGCAACTCATTCTGTGCCTCTCCCTACTGGTCATCCTGCACGAGTTCGGCCACTTTGGCTTCTCGAAGCTATTCCATGTGAAGGTGACCAGATTCTACCTCTTCTATAACCCCTACTTCCATCTCTTCAGCACCAGAGACCGCTGGTTTACCCGCCTCTTCCCCTATTTCAAGGACAACGAGACGGAGTACGGCATCGGATGGCTGCCACTGGGCGGATACGTGCAGATAGCCGGCATGGTGGACGAGAGCATGGACACCGAGCAGCTGAAGAAGCCTGCACAGCCCTGGGAGTTCCGCTCGCAGAAGGTATGGAAGCGATTCTTCATGATGGCAGGCGGCATCCTGATGAACCTGCTGGCTGCATGGGTCATCTACAGCGCCGTGATGCTCACCTGGGGACGGGACTATATCCCCATGCAGAGCATCAAACAGGGATTCCAGTACAACGAGTATGCCCAGCGCCTGGGATTCCGCAACGGCGACATTCCCGTAGCGGCCGACGGCAAGGAGATAGCCGAATACTCGGGCGTCATATACCGCACGCTCTCCAACGCTGGCACGGTGACCGTGCTGCGTGATGGCCAGAGGGTGGATGTGCAGATGCCCTCGGGCGGCCTCAACATGGTGGAGATGCTGCACATGGTGCCTGCCTTCATGTCGCCCACGGCACCCTCGGTAATCGAGTCGGTGGCAGCCGGATCGGCCGCCGAGAAGGCTGGCATGAAGGCCGGAGCGCAGATTCTGGCCGTGAACGGCAAGGACATCAGCACCTGGAACGACTTTGACTTCAATGTCACACTGCGCCGCCAGGACATACTGGGAGCACCCACATGCACCCGTCAGGACAGCCTGAAGCAGAGGCATCTGCTGGTGGTGTGGACCGCCGACGGCGGTGTGACCAAGGACACAGCCAGCCTTCATCTCGACGAGACATACCTGATGGGAGTCACACGCCGCCTGCCGGAGTTCGGCACAGAGCACGAGAGCTACACACTGCTGTCCTGTATCCCCGCCGGTCTGAAGCGCGGCTGGAAGCAACTCTCGGGCTACGTGAATGATCTGAAGTACATGGCATCGGCCGACGGAGTGAAGTCGGTGGGCTCGTTCATCACCATCGGAAGCATCTTCCCCAGCGCCTGGGACTGGCAGCAGTTCTGGCTCACCACGGCTTTCATCAGCATTATCCTGGCTGTGATGAACCTCTTGCCCATCCCCGCCCTCGACGGTGGACACCTCTTCTTCCTGCTTGTGGAGGCCATCACAGGCCGCCAGCCCTCCGAGAAGGTCATGCAGTGGATGGAGATGATAGGACTGGGACTGCTGGCCATACTGATGCTCGTGGCATTCAGCAACGACGTGCGCAACTTCATCCTGCCGCTCTTCGGATTCTGAGCGGTGCAACAAAACACAGCAAGATATGAACTTCACACACCAATATCACAACCTCCCCACCGACCCGGCCATGCTGATGAGCTTCATCAACACCAAGCTGCGCGACGAGTTCAGTTCGCTTGACGAGCTCTGCTCAACCATGGGCATCGACCGCAGCGGGCTGGAACAGCAGCTCGGGGAAGCAGGATTCGAGTACAGCAAGGAGTACAACAAATTCTGGTAAAGACATCTTAGCCTATGAACAAGCTCCATTTATCCATCAAACACACCCTGGCCGCCGCGCTCACGCTCCTGCTGGTCATGCTGTCTGCATGCGCCAGCAACGAGGAACATGAAGCACAGCAGATGCTGCAGCAGGCGCGCTCCGCTCTGCGCCACCGCCTCTACTCCGAGGCCAGGGACAGCATCCTCTCGCTCCGCAAGAAGCATCCCACTGCCATCAATGCACGCAAGCAGGGCATCCTCCTGCTCGACAGCATCGAGCTGCAGGCTGCCGCCGACAGTCTCACAAAGGCCGAAGGCAACGAGTGGGAAAGGCTCGACGTGAAGAGGAAATTCTATGAGCGGAAACTGCAAGAGGACCAAAAGAGAGCACTCAGAGAACTACAAACAGAAAAGAAATAGCATGAGACACCTGACCGACGCCGACCTGGCACAACTGCTCGACGCTCCCATCTTCCACCAGATAGGCGAGGCGGCCGACAGTCTGGGCATGGAATGCTATGTGGTAGGCGGATATGTGAGAGACCTCTACCTGGAGCGGCCGTCCAAGGACATCGATTGCCTGGTAGTAGGCTCCGGCATACGTGTGGCCGAGCAACTGGCCACACGGCTGGGACGCGGAGCACACATCAGCGTGTTCCGCAACTTTGGCACGGCACAGCTCAAGTACAAGGGACAGGAGGTGGAGTTCGTGGGGGCGCGACGCGAAAGCTACTCCAGAGGCAGCCGCAAGCCCATCGTCGAGGACGGCACACTGGATGACGACCTCGACCGACGCGACTTCACCATCAATGCGCTGGCCGTTTGCCTCAACAGCGCACGCTACGGCGAGCTGGTAGATCGCTTCGATGGACTGCTCGACCTGGAGGATGGAATCATCGCCACACCGCTTGACCCCGACGTGACATTCAGCGATGACCCACTGCGCATGATGCGCTGCATCAGATTCTCCACCCAACTCAACTTCCGTATCGAGGACGAGACGGAACAGGCTCTGGCACGCAATGCCGAGCGCATCAGCATCATATCACAGGAGCGCATCATAGATGAGTTCAACAAGATAATGCTCGCACCCACACCCAGCATCGGACTGGTGGAGCTGAGCCGAAGCGGTCTGCTGCCGCTCATATTCCCCGAGCTGGCAGCCCTCGAGGGCGTGGAGGGGCGCAACGGACGAGCCCACAAGGACA